>Ga0079224_100009369_pt1 | contig 13347 bp, 10 predicted proteins | sample Stecom2015_FD_80414 | JGI IMG/M metagenome (GOLD analysis project Ga0079224, IMG submission 80414) | Agricultural soil microbial communities from Utah to study Nitrogen management - Steer compost 2015 | ecosystem: Environmental > Terrestrial > Soil > Agricultural land | place: USA: Utah... | reverse complement strand
GGATCATCCTGACGGTTTGGATTTTTAACTCTTTATCATACTTTTGACTCATCTTCAGACACCTCGATTTTGCTGAATTTACTGTCGCAGTCTCGATTCTCGGTGTCCACTCTTCAGTCTAGCATCAGAGTATTGTTTCTACGCGCAGAAGAGGCTCTTCCTCGCCGACGAAGACGCCTCCATCCAGGGCTACAGCAACGGGGTTTTCTGGGAGCGGAACTCGCTGAACCTGCAGAAAAAGCAGGAAGCAGTCCCGACCGCCACCCCGGAAAAAAGCCCCGAATCCCCGCACCAATAAGCCAATACTGACAAAAAGGAAGCCGACAAAGCAAAAAAGAGCACCAAACGCCAAAGATCATCCCCGGGAGAGCGACGAACGGTTGGTTATCCAGCCTCGCCAATTCCAATCATATCGTCGTGCGCCGGCAGAGCAGGCAGGAGTGGATGGCCCGGCTTTGTGAAATCAAGCTGGATTTTTACCCGAGGGAAATCGCGAAGATCACTGCGAGGATCGAACATTTTGAACGGATTTATGGCAAATGGAAGGACAGATCGTCCGAAGAATGACATGTTGAAGCAACTGCCGCAACAAACGACCCGCGAGCCACGGCACTCAGGCGGGTCGTTTTTTTGTAACATTTTCCCGCTCATGGTACAAATAAGACAAACGCGTATCATTCGACAGGGCGCTGGACAGGAGGGCAGCATGGAACTGGAACAACTGTATCGCGATATCTATCCCAAAATGTACGCCTTCTTCTATGCGAACACGTCCAGCCGGGAAGCGGCGGAAGACTTGACGCAGGATGTGTTCTTTGACGCTCTCAGGGGGGGCGCCTGCGTTTGCCGGGAAGTCCAGTGCCGCCACCTGGTTGTTCGGCATCGCCCGCAACAAACTGAGCCGCTATTACCGGTCCAAAAGGTACAAGACCCAATTGGCCGACAAACTGGCGAATGACACCAGACATTCGTTCGAAGCGGGACCCGAGGAACAGGTTGTCCAGAACGAACTGCAGCGCAAATTGACAGCCCTGATCAACAAGCTGGACGAACAGCAGCGGGAGATCATGCTTCTGCGCATCTATGGCGAGCTTTCGTTCAAGGAAATCGGCGAACTGGCCGGGATTAGTGAAAACAACGCCCGCGTCATCTATCACCGGGTGAAACTGCATCTTCACAAAGAAATGGGGGAAGGCCTATGAGTGGCAAAATGACCCGTTCGATCATCGAAGATTTGCTTCCGCTTTATAACGAAGGGCTGCTGCAAGATGAGACGGCGCGGTGGTTGGAACAGCAAATCCGGGAAAATCCGGACTACCAGCCGCTGTTGGAGAAGTCGCGTGAACCGCTGCCGGTAGAGGTGCCCTCCGCCCCGACGGATTATGCGACGATGATGCGCAAGATCCAGCGCAAGCTTTCGATCATGCAGTTGATTTTCATGGCGCTCTCTTTCTTCATGGCGCTCAGCACGTCGATGATGGGAGGCAGCTTCGGTTTTGTTTTTTGGTATGCGGTGCTGGGGTTGGTGTCGTACCTTTTTTACCGGAATGTTTGGCTTGGGTTGTTGGTGTCGTTCGTGCCGATCTTTCTTTGGTTGTTCGTGGATACGTTCCAGGGCTGGGTGCAGGGCAGCGTGGAGGGCACCGGTTTCTTCGGTTTCCTGTTGATGGCGCTGGTCGGCGCGCTGGTCGGGGCCGGAATCCACACGCTGTTTGCGCTCGGCGGCATGGCCATCGGCTGGCTGTTTGCCCGCAAGAAACCGCTCACGGTCGCGCTGTCCATTGTGCTGGCGCTTGGCGTGTTTCTCGTGTATAACGAACTCAACGGCAATCCGGTGAGCAAATGGATCGCGGAGCAGAAGCTGGAGGCTTACCTCGAGGAGACGTATCCGGAGGAGGAGCTGCGGGTCAAAGAGGGGTTTTACAACTTCAAATTTTCGACGTACGAGTTTGAGGTCATCGCGATTGGCACGGCAGGGGCGGATGGCAATCCGGTGAAGTATCGCTTCGGGTTGCGCGGCCTGATCCCGCAGGTGGTATCGGACGGCATTTATGATGACCGCCTGGATGTGGCGTTGATGGAGCGGCTCGGACTTGAGGCGGCGGAGGAAATCAAGGCTCTGCTGGAGCCGAAGGTGGCGAGTTTGCGGGAAGTGGACGTGTATCTGGAAGTACCGGGCGGCCTGTTGCCGGAGGACACCGCCTGGCGCAAAGGCTTGCCCGTTGCCGAAGAGATGCGGATTGGCCTGACGCTGGATGCGGAAGGGTTGACGGTGCAGGATGTGAGCGAGATGGCCCGCAAAGTTCAGATTGCGCTGGACGGAGCCGGTTATGTGTATCGCCATGTGAATGTCCAAGCAAATGAGTGGTCCGGGGCAGATGGCAAGGACCTTGGCCCGCTGAAATATGCGGTATCGTTCAAGCGGGGCGATGATGTGACGGATTACAAAGTGGAAGCGTTCAACCAGGATTGAGGCAGGAGAAGGATTCCGGGGCGGTGAAGTTTCTTCCGGGGTCCTTTTCCATTACAATAAAAAAAGTCAGGACATCACGCGCACATGAGGAGGATATGCCGATGCAATACCGGAGACTTGGACGCAGCGGACTGAAAGTGAGTGAAATCAGCCTCGGCAGCTGGCTTACATACGGAGGATACGTGGAAAAACAAAACGCCGTCCGTTCCGTGGAGAAAGCCTATGATTTGGGCATCAACTTTTTTGATACGGCCAATGTGTATGAACGCGGCGAAGCGGAGAAGGTGTTGGGCGAAGTGCTGCGCCGGTATCCGCGCGAGTCTTATGTGCTGGCCACGAAGGCGTTCTGGCCGATGGGTGACGGGCCGAACGACCGGGGGTTGTCCCGCAAGCACATCATGGAGCAATGCTATGCCAGCCTGAAGCGGCTCGGTGTGGAGTATGTGGACATTTTCTATTGCCACCGGTATGATCCGGAATCGCCGCTGGAAGAAACGCTGCGCGCCATCGACGATCTGATTCGCCAGGGCAAAGTGCTGTATGCCGGCGTCAGCGAATGGACGGCGTCCCAGATGGCGGAGGCGCTCGGGGTGGCTGACCGCTATCTGCTTGACCGCATTGTCGTCAACCAACCGAAGTACAATATGTTTGAGCGCTACATCGAGAAGGAGATCATCCCTCTCGGCGAACGGCAAGGCATCGGACAAGTCGTGTTTTCGCCGCTGGCCCAGGGGTTGCTCACGGGCAAGTACAAGTCGGCGGCAGACATCCCGGCCGACAGCCGGGCGGCCCGGATCGAATGGGTGCGCGACGGCATCACCGAAGAGAACATCGCCAGAGTAAACAAACTGAGCGAAATCGCTACGGAGCTGGGCATTACGGTGGCGCAGCTTGCCCTCGCCTGGATTTTGCGGCAACCGATCGTCGCCAGTGCGCTCATCGGCGCGAGCCGTCCGGAGCAGGTCGAAGAGAACGCCAAGGCTTCCGGCATCGTGCTGCCGCCGGAAGTGCTGGACCGGATCGAAGAAATTTTGGGCTGATCGGGCCGCCGACCGCAAACCGCAAACCGAAAATCAAGACTTCCAAACACGAAGACACCGACCATCCCGGCCGGTGTCTTTTTTCATCCCGTCAATCCGCCCGGTTCCGCTTCCGGAACGCACTCGGACTGGATTTCATGAACATTTTGAACGTCCGGTTGAAATAGCTGATATTGTTGTACCCGACATGATCGGCAATTTCCGTGATCGGATCATCCGTCAACTGCAGAAGCTCACAGCTTTTCATGATCCGCAATCTGGCGATGTAGTGGAAGGGCGTGAGACCCGTGACTTCCTTGAATACCCGGCAAAAATGCCCGCGGCTGATGGAAAGCAGATTCGCCAACTCTTCCAGCGTCATGTCATAGCGGTAATGTTCGTTGATGTAGTCCAGTACGGGCTTCAGCCGTTCCTGTTTCCTCTTGTGGGCCATGTCATCGTCCATCGCGGAGAAATGGTGATTGGACATGACTTGCCAGGCTTCCAGCAGTTTTCCCTTGATGGAGAGGGCGGTCCGCTCCATCGGCTGGTCGTAATACGCGCAGAGCGACCGGATGCATTCATAGACGTCCTGCTGCCACGACGCTTGACCGGAGAAATGGAAGGCGTATTTGCTGCCGCTGACGATCACCGGGTTGATGTATTTGTTGAACAGATAGATGTCGTTGCTGTTGATCAAATATTCATGATCGAAAACAACGGCAAAAAATTCACAACCCGAATAATTGGCATGCTTGGCGGAATGCAAACACTTGGGCGGGATAAAGAGGCCGTCGTTTTTTTTCAGGTGGTATTGCCTGCTTTCGATGGTGAAGATCGCCTCGCCGTCCAGCAAAATCAGAAATTCGCATTCCGGATGCCAGTGGGTATACAGAATGATTTCACTGTTGGGAGGCTTCACGGTGTGATGGAGCGAGACGGGGTAGAGGGGCGTGCCATGGGGATGCTTTTCTTTCAAATCGCGATAGACATAAATGTGTTCTTCCATCAGTTTCAGGCTCCCTCCCCGCGGGCAAACATCAATATCGTACAAAAATCGGTGAAAATAATTAAAGAGACGGCAATAAAGTATCACTATCATAAAAAGTGTAACCGAAGCGGGAGGGAACTTCAAACATTAAGATCATCCGTTGATGGGCCCCCCGCAAAACACAACAACATCAAGTGCAAAGGGTGAGGGGTCGTTATGAAGCAGTTGAAAATGTTGGTCATCGCCGTACTGCTTGTCGCGTTGATGGCGGGGTGTGCCTCCAATAACGGCGGCAACGGTTCGGCACAATCCGGGGACACCGGAAGCGGTTCGAAAAACAGCAGCCAAAACGGCAAAGTCGTGGTCGAGATTTTCAATCCGAAAGCGGAAACGAAAGCGCAAATGGACATCTTGATCGAGCAATTTGAAAAAGAAAATGAAAACGTTGACATCGTATTGACGACGGTGGGAGCAGGACAGAACGGCATGGCCGCCCTGGCTGCCAAGTTCGCTTCCAAAGAAGAACCGGCACTGTTTATTTTGCCGGGCCGGGCGATCGCGGTGAACTATATCGATTACCTGCTGGATATCTCCAACCTGGAATCGGCCAAGCAGGCGATTGACGGAACGCTGCAAGGCGCCATGATTGACGGGGTACCCTACGGGATTCCGCTCAACATCGAAGGGTTCGGCTGGATGATCAACAAGGCGATCTTCCAGGCGGCCGGCGTGGATCCGGCGAGTGTCACGACATATCAAAGTTTTGTGGATGCCGTCAAGACAATCGACAGCAAGAAAGAGGAGCTCGGCCTGGAAGCGGTATTCGGCTTCGTCGGCGACGACGCCGGGTTTTCCAGCCAGTATTCCAACCACTTCACCGCCCCGGAATTTGACAACGACCTGAATGTCGCGTACGAGGCGAAGGAACTGAATTGGAAGTACGGCGACCGGATGAAGGAATACACGGACTTGATCAATCAGTACAACGTTCAACCGATTTTGTCCCTGGATTACAGCACGGCGGTTGAAGAACTGTTTGCCAACGAGAAGGTGGCGATCCTCGCCCAGGGCAACTGGATCGTTCCGACGCTGGACAGCCTCGATCCGGACTTCTCGAAAGAGAAACTGGGCATCCTGCCCTTCTTCGTGGACAGCGATACGGAAGGATACATCAGCGCAGGCCCGTCCTGGTTCTGGTTCGTGAACAAACAGAAGGACGAAGCGACGGTTGCCGCAGCCACGAAGTTCCTGGATTGGATGTACACGTCCGATTACGGCAAAGAGCAAATCCTGAAGAGCTTCAAATACATCCCGGCGCACAAAGGCTACGATATTGCCGGCCTCGAGGATCCCGTTTCCCAGGAAATCTATCAAATGCTTGAAGCGGGCAAAACGAGGGTTTGGGCGTTCAACCAATATCCGGACGGTTTCTACTCCAAAATGCACGCCGAACTGCAAAAATACTTCGCAGGCAACATTACCTGGGAACAGTTTATTGAAGTCACCAGCAAGGACTTTGCTGCTCTGAGACAACAGTAATCCGAACCGATCAATTTGGCGCCATCCTTCAAGGAATTGTCCGATGGCGCCAAATTTATACCCGAACGGATTGAAGGTGGTTCATGCCATGCAAATGAAGCGTTTGACCTACTGGATGTTCCTGGCACCGTGTCTGCTTGCCTTGTTTGTTGTCATCATCATTCCTTTTGCATTGGGCATCTATTATTCTTTTACGAAATATAACGGGTTTCAGGTGTTTGCATTCGTCGGACTGGACAATTATGTGGATGCGTTCCTCGATGCGCGGTTTCTGCGAAGCCTGTGGTTTACCACCGCCGTTTCCTTCGTCTCCGTCATCGGCATCAATTTGATCGGGCTGGGACTGGCCCTGCTTGTGACGCAAAGCATCGGCAAATTCAGCACGCTGTTTCGCACCGTTTTCTTTTTGCCGAACCTCATCGGGGGGATTATCCTCGGGTTTATCTGGCAATTCATTTTCCTGAAAGGTTTCGAAGGATTGTTCGAGTTGACCGGGCTGTCGTTGTTCAACGGCTGGCTGTCCACGCCCGGCACCGGTTTCTGGGGGCTCGTCATCCTGCTGCTTTGGCAAATGAGCGGCTATATCATGATCATCTATATCTCTTTCCTGCTCAATATTCCGCGGGAAGTGATTGAAGCTTCGGTCATTGACGGCGCCAATGTATGGCAAGCCTTCTGGAGAGTCAAGTTTCCGCTGTTGGCACCGGTCTTCACCGTCAGCCTGTTTTTGACCCTGTCCAATACGTTCAAGGTTTATGATCAAAACATGGCGCTGACCAAGGGCGGTCCCTTCCATTCGACCGAGATGGCCACCATGAATATCTACAACACGGCTTTCCAGGTCAATGACATGGGGTACGCGCAGGCCAAGGCGATCATCTTCATGGTCATCATCACCATCATTACGCTTATTCAGCTTTATTTGACCAGGAAACGAGAGATTAATCTATGAGGATCAACAGACAAATCTCGAAAACGGTGTTCATCCTGTCGGGAACGATACTGTCCCTGCTTTGGTTTTATCCGCTGTATTTGGTCGTCACCAATTCTCTCAAAACCAAGGCCGAGATCTTCACGAATAAATTGGGTCTTCCGGCAAGTCCGACTTTGGCCAACTACAAAGACGCGTTTCTGGCCATGGATTTCTACCGAAGTTTTGCCAACAGTTTCATCATTACCTTTTTCAGTGTGCTGGTCATCTGCATTTGCACGTCCATGGCGGCGTATGCGTTGTCCAGGCGGCCGGGTAAACTCAGTTCCTTCATTTATTTCGGTTTTGCCCTGCTCATGCTGGTGCCTTTTCAGGCGATCATGATTCCCCTTGTGTCCGTGTTTGGTTCCGTCGACATGCTCAACCGGGTCGGACTGATCATCATGTACCTTGGGTTGGCGTCCAGCATGTCGGTGTTCCTGTATTTCGGGGCGTTGCGCGGGGTGCCGCAGGAATTGGACGAAGCCTCGCTGATTGACGGGTCCAACCGGTTTCAGATTTACCTGTATATCATTTTTCCTTTGCTCAAACCGACCACCATTACGGTCATTGTCATCAATGCACTGTGGTTCTGGAATGACTACCTGCTGCCTTCCATTGTCATCAACAAAGATGGCCTTTACACGATTCCGCTGAAAATGTTCTATTTCTTTGGCGAATATACGAAGCAATGGCATCTGGCGCTTGCCGGACTGGTCATTGCCATTCTTCCCATCATCATCGTGTACATGTTCCTGCAAAAGCACATCGTGCAAGGAATTTCGGAAGGTGCCGTAAAATAAGAAAAAGACGCGACAAAATGTTGATGGAGGGAGAGAGACTATGTTTCGCACAGACGGCAACCGGTTGATCAGGGAATATGATTCGGAACAACTCTGGATTGAGCCTTGGGGAGACAACGCGCTTCGCGTCCGGGCCACCCGCAGCCCCCGCATGGAGATGGAAGATTGGGCATTGCTGCCGGTGGAGCAAGGCAGGGCGGACATCACGATCGAAGAAGACGCGGCTGTCATTCGCAACGGGAAAATCAGGGCGGAGATCAAGCGAACGGGGCAAATCACCTTTTACAACCAAAAAGGCGACATCCTGTTGCGGGAAGTCGAGCAAACGTACCAGCTCAAATACAGCGGCAGGACGTTGCGGCCCCACCCGGGAAGCAGCGATTATCGTCTGGAGGTCCGTTTCGAATCGAATCCTGCGGAAAAGCTGTTCGGCATGGGCCAATACCAGCACGGGTTCCTGAACTTGAAAGGCTGCACGCTGGACCTGACCCATCGGAACAGCCAGATCAGCGTCCCGTTCGTATTGTCGGATCTGGGGTACGGGATGTTGTGGAACAACCCGGCCATCGGTCGCGCCAATTTCAGTTTGAATGTGACGGAGTGGTCTGCGCCATCCACAAAGCAGATGGACTACTGGATCACGGCCGGGGATGAACCGAAAGAAATTGTGGAGACCTACGCTTCCGTCACCGGCAAAGTGCCCATGATGCCCGATTATGCGATGGGGTTCTGGCAATCGAAACTGCGCTACCAGACGCAGGAGGAACTCTTGGAGGTTGCGCGGGAGTACAAGCGTAGAAACCTGCCGATATCGGTCATCGCCATCGATTTCTTCCATTGGCCCAACCAGGGCGACTGGAAGTTTGACCCGGAGTATTGGCCGGATCCCGAGGGCATGGTGAAGGAACTGAAGGAAATGGGCATCGAACTGATGGTTTCGGTGTGGCCCACGGTGCAGGAAGGCAGCGACAATTATCGTGAAATGCTGGAGAAAGGGTATCTGATTCAATCCGACCGGGGCGTCCGCACCCAATTCAACTTCGTCGGCCCCAATGCCATTTTTGACGCAACCAATCCCAAGGCGCGGCAATTCCTTTGGAGCAAAATAAAAGAAAATTATTATGACAAAGGGATCCGAATCTTTTGGCTTGATGAAGCGGAGCCTGAATTCAGCGTCTATGATCATGACATCTACCGCTACTATCTCGGATCCGGCATGCAGGTGGGCAATGTGTACCCGAGGGAGTACAGCCGTACTTTCTATGAGGGGATGGAGTCGGAAGGGCAAACCAACATCATCAACCTGGTTCGCTGCGCATGGGCGGGCAGCCAGCGGTATGGCGCACTGGTGTGGTCCGGCGATATCGGCTCCAACTTCGAGGTGTTGCGCACTCAGGTGAAAGCCGGATTGAACATGGCGATTGCCGGCATCCCCTGGTGGACGACGGATATCGGCGGTTTCCACGGCGGCAATCCGGAAGATCCGTCATTCCGGGAGTGCCTGGTCCGATGGTTCCAGTACGGCGCTTTCTGTCCGGTCTTCCGCATTCATGGAGACCGGCAACCCCTCGGCAAGCCCCTCGGCAAGTCCGGGGGAGGGATTTTCCCGAGCGGTGCGGCCAATGAAGTGTGGAGTTTCGGCGAGGAAGCTTACGGCATCCTGAAAACCTACATGGATATTCGCGAAAGGCTCCGCCCCTACATCAGGGAACTGATGAGGGAAGCCCATGTGGCGGGAACGCCCCCGATGCGTCCGTTGTTCTATGAGTTTCCGCGGGATGCGTCGGCATGGGAGATCGAAGATCAATACATGTTTGGTCCCAATTTGTTGGTGGCACCCGTTCTGGAAGAAGGGGCGAGAAGCCGCACGGTATACTTGCCGGTTGGCGAGACATGGGTTGACCCTTATACGGGGGCAAGACATGAGGGCGGACAACGGATCCGCGTGGATGCCCCGTTGGCGGTCATGCCGCTCTTTATCAAGGAAGATGCAAGGTCTTCGGAGTTGCAACAGATGATTTTGGGCAAGTAAAACGAAGCGGATTTACGGACTGGCAGAGTAAACTCATCACGAAATGGAGGAGGGATCGGATGTCCGCATTCCAAATTCCCCATAAAATGAAGGCGGCCGTTCTGCATGCGGTCCATGATGTGCGTATGGAAGAAGTGCCCGTTCCCGAACCCGGCCCCGGTGAAGTGTTGATTCAGGTCATGGCGGTCGGGGTTTGCGGATCGGATGTCCATTATTACGAACATGGGCGAATCGGGCCGTACATTGTGCGGAAACCGTTGATTCTCGGGCACGAGTGTTCCGGCATTGTGGTGGCGCGCGGCGAAGGAGCGAACCGGTTCAACATCGGGGACCGGGTTGCCGTTGAACCCGGTGTCACCTGCGGAAAATGTGAATATTGCAAGCGCGGCCGTTACAACTTGTGTCCGGACGTTCAATTTTTGGCCACGCCGCCGGTGGACGGGGCATTTGTCCAGTACATCAGGCATCGCGAAGATTTTGTTTATCCGATTCCCGCGCATGTGTCTTTCGAGGAAGCCGCTTTGATCGAACCGTTCTCCGTCGGCATTCATGCCTTGAACCGGGCGGGTTTCAAACCGGGACAAAGCGTGGCAATCGTCGGCCTTGGGCCGGTCGGCCTGATGGCCGTCGCGGCTGCCAAAGCCTATGGCGCCGGCCGGATTGTCGGCTGTGAGCTGGAGTCGGTGCGTCTGGCTGCGGCCAAAAAACTTGGTGCAACCGACACGGTGGAAACGGGGCGTGACGGAGTCGCGGAAGACATTCGCCGGTTGACCGGAGGCGGCGCGGATGTGGTGATCGAAACCGCCGGCCACCCGGTCGCCCTCCAGACCGCCCTGCAATCGGTTCGCCGCGGCGGGAAGCTGTCCATCGTCGGACTCCCGCCGGAGCCGATGGCCAAATTTGACGTTCCGTTCATCTGTGACAACGAGATCGACATATACGGCATTTTCCGTTATGCCAATACGTACCCGACGGGTGTTCGCTTCATGTCATCCGGGCTGCCGGGCATAAAGGAACTCGTGACGGACCGGTTTGAATTGGCGGACACGAAGCGGGCGCTGGACCGGGCGATGCTGGACAAGAAGGAATGTCTGAAGGCAGTGGTTTATCCCAACGGTTTTTTGGCGTGACGACAGCAACAGACGGGCAGATGTTTCAGGAACCGCCGGAGCGCAAGCTCCAGGCGGGTCTTTTTTTGCTCCCGTGCCGGGTTTGGTCAAAGCCTTCGCCCCAACTCCGACAACTTCTCCACGATGGCCGCCACTGTCTCCCGTTCATCCCCGGACGGAATCGACTCGCCGGCATAAGGCGCCAAATCCGGATGGTATCCGACCATGACCGCGTGACGGGCGTGCCTGAACATGGAGATGTCGTTGGCGTCATTGCCGAAGGCGACAAATCGGCCCGCGGCAATCCCCGATTTCTGCAGGGCGCTCCATTTGTGGATCCCCGGCGGGTTGATGTCGAGAATGTCCTCGTTCCGGTGCTCATGGATGACCACGTCCAGCTCCGCGAGCCGGGCGCGAAGTTCCGTTTCCTTTTCCACTGATAGCAAGCAGATTTTCACGATCGGCTCCAGTTGCTCCACGGGCACGTTCTTCGCCAGCTTGTGCGGATCCAGATTGTTCAGGATCGGATGGTCCGCCCGCCCCGTATAGGCGTAGTCCCACTCGCCGTCGATCAAATACGTGCAACCGCTATCCGCGACGGCTTGCAGCAGCCTGGACAAGGGCTCCGCTTCAAAGGTTTCCGCATGCAACACGCGGCCATCCCGCGCCACCAGCGACCCGTTGCCTCCGATCAGCAAACGGCGATGAAACCGCTCGTCCAGCACCGGCAACATGTCCCGGATCGGCCGGGCGGAAGCGAACACCACCTCATGCCCCCGTGCTTCGAGCCGGGCCAACGCCTCCGCGATGTCCGCGCACATCGGTTTTCCCCGAAAAATGATGGTTCCGTCCAAATCAAATACAAAGGTCATGTTGGTCTCTCCCGGGTTCAAGTATCGTACAGGCACCCATTATATCATTTTTTTCTGGCATCTCCATCGGTATTTCCGGCCGAAGCGGGCAAGCACGCGTACATTCAACCGGATGAAAAGGTGGTACGAAAATACGCCGGACTAATTGGGGCTTGCTGAACGCTCAAAATTTCGGTGAAAATCGCATAATAACAAGGGTTTTGAGCATTTGGCGTCGAATTCATATGCAAAGGAAAAGCGGAAAATTGCAGCAAAAACCTTGCAGACGGAGTGACGAGCGTGTACAAGCCGACAGCGCACCTGGAAAACCAAATGATCATGCCCGACGATTTCTTTCTTCCCTTCGGCGGAAAGCTGGATAAAGAGAATCGTTGGGTTCAATTGGCAGGTTTGATACCCTGGGCTCACGCTGAGAAAAATTACGGCAAGTTCTTCAAAGACACGTTTCGCGGCCAACACACACTCAGCTTGCGCATGGGTCTGGGCGCTCTCATTATTCAAGAGCGAATGCAACTAACCGATCGGGAGACGCTTGCGTCAATCAGCGAAAACCCGTACATGCAATACTTCATTGGGCTCGCCGGATTTGAGATGAAGTCCCCCTTCCACCACTCCATGATGACGCATTTCCGCAAGCGTCTGAAGGACGTGCTTGCCGAAATCAATGAAATCGTGGCCACCGAAGGCGTGAAGGAAATGGACGACGACGATAACAACGGGAACCAGGCGAACGGTGGCGGCATGAGCGGCAAAGCAAAACGAGCAACCAAGAAGAACGGCTCTCCCGATGCCGTCGAGCAACAAACGATGTTTGATGAAGCGCAAGCGCAATCTGCAAAGACGGCGCTCGCAACCCCTGCTGAGCAGGCTTCCTCGGAACAATCTCAAACTTCCGGAAATGAGGCGCCGTCAGCAAACGAGCCGCTTTCCGAAGAGCGAGAAGAATCCGTCACGGAAGCAACGCTTCCTCCAAACGAAGGAACGCTGATCGCCGATGCCAGTTGTGCGCCGGCGGATATTGCTTATCCAACCGATTTGAATCTGCTGAATGAAGCGCGAGAAAAGCTCGAAGCGATCATCGACAGGCTGCACGAACCGCTTGTCGGCAAAGCGCCAAAGCCGCGCACCTACAGGGAAAAAGCGCGCAAGCAATATCTGGCCGTCTCCAAGCAGCGTCGTCCGGGACCGAAAGTGATTCGCAAAGCGATCCGGCGGCAGCTTGGATACGTCGGAAGAAACCTGGCCATCATTGCCGAGCAGGCGGATGAGCAGCCGCTTACGCTCCTTGGCCGTAAAGCCTACCGCGACTTGCTGGTGATTCACGAGCTGTATCGCCAGCAGCTTCAGATGTATAACGAGCGCACTCATCAGATTGAAGACCGGATCGTCAGCATTCATCAGCCGCATGTCAGGCCGATCGTGCGCGGGAAAGCCAAAGCGCGAGTCGAATTTGGAGCGAAGATCGCCGTTAGCATGACGAAGGGCTATGCGTTCCTTGATCGCATGTCTTGGGACAACTTTAATGAAAGTACGACGCTC
>Ga0079224_100009368_pt1 | contig 13347 bp, 11 predicted proteins | sample Stecom2015_FD_80414 | JGI IMG/M metagenome (GOLD analysis project Ga0079224, IMG submission 80414) | Agricultural soil microbial communities from Utah to study Nitrogen management - Steer compost 2015 | ecosystem: Environmental > Terrestrial > Soil > Agricultural land | place: USA: Utah... | reverse complement strand
GCTGATCCCGGTGATCCTGCTGGCCCGCACCCAATTGAAGGCAAACTACTGATGCACGCCCCCCCCACTTTGCAAATCAACGATATCCGACTGGGCTATAAACATGATCACCAGATGAAGGTCGTTGTCGACGGCTACACCATGCAAGTGCCTGCGGGAGAAATCGTGTGCCTGCTGGGCCCGTCCGGCTGCGGTAAAACCACGATCCTGCGCGCCATTGCCGGATTCGAGCCGGTGTACGCGGGACAGATTCTGCTGGAGGGCCAGGTCATCGCCGAACCCGGTCGCATGATCGAACCGGAACATCGCCGCATTGGCATGATGTTCCAGGATTATGCCCTGTTCCCGCACCTGACCATTGAACAGAATGTCGCGTTCGGGCTGCGCAGGCAAAGCCATCAAGCGCGCAGACAGCGGGTTGACGAGTTGCTGGAACTGGTGCGCCTGTCGGAACTGCGTGACCGCTATCCTCACGAACTATCCGGTGGCCAGCAACAGCGCATTGCGTTAGTGCGCTCGCTGGCGCCCTCGCCCAAACTGTTGCTTCTGGACGAGGCCTTCTCCAATCTGGACACGGAAATTCGCCGGCAACTTGTTGTAGAAGTGCGCAGCATTCTGAAACACAGCGGCATCAGCGCCATTCTGGTGACCCACAATCTGGAAGAAGCCGAAGCCATTGCCGACCATATCGGCACGATGAAAGACGGCAAGCTGCAAGCCTGGCGTCGCATGAACAGAACACCAGGCGATCATTGATCGGCAGATCGCCTGGTGGCGATGAGTATATCAATACTGCATCAACAGGGGATCGGCAACCGCTGCGGTAGCCCTGCCCTGCAGCGGTTGCCCATCCTTATTGCGGGAACATCGAGTCTGCGATCAGAGGTGCTCTATCCCCAGCTCCTTGAGCTTGCGCGTCACCGTGTTACGGCCAATGCCCAGCCGGGCGGCAGCATCTATGCGTCGCCCCCGGCAATTTTCCAATGTCGTGGTAAGCACGATTCGCTCGAACTCCTGCGTCAGATGCGCCATGATGTCCTTCTCATCGCTTTGCAGACGTTGCTGAACCTCGCGCTCCAGTTTGTCCAGCCAGTTTTGCTGCTTGTGCTCGCCCCCTGGCAATGGCGTATGAGATACGTGGCTTGCCGATGCGGGCGTCGGCGCCGAAGGCCAATGCGCGCCCGTATCCGCAACGCCGCCTGCCGACGGCATGCCGTCCGAGGCGCGCTCGGTTCCGGGCGAAAAGCTCAGGCTGGCCATCAGTTCAGGCGGCAGATCGTTTTTATCAATCCGCTGAGCTGGCGACATCACCGTGAGCCAATGACAAAAGTTCTCGAGCTGACGCACATTGCCGGGAAAATCGAACTGCTGGAGAATATCCAACGCTTCCGGACTCAGTTGCTTGGGCGCCACGCCCAGACTGCTGGCGGCGACCTTGAGAAAATGCGCTGCCAACTGACCGATATCTTCCCGGCGTTCGCGCAATGGCGGCACCCGCAAGCGGATGACGTTCAGGCGATGAAACAGATCTTCACGAAACGTGCCCTGCTCAACACGTACCTCCAGCGGCTGGTGCGTTGCGGCAATAATACGCACATCCACGCTCACCGGCTGCGAACCGCCAATTCGGTAGAAATTGCCTTCGGCCAGGACCCGCAGAAGGCGGGTTTGCAGTTCCAGCGGCATGTCGCCGATCTCATCCAGAAATAGCGTTCCGCCGTTGGCCTCTTCAAAACGGCCGCGGCGTTGTGCACTGGCGCCGGTAAACGAACCACGCTCATGTCCGAACAGTTCGGCCTCCAGCAAATCACGAGGAATGGCCGCCGCATTCAGCGCCACAAAAGGCTTGCCAGCCCGTGTGCCATGTTTGTGCACGGCGCGGGCAATCAATTCCTTGCCAGTGCCCGACTCGCCCGTGATCAGCACGGTGACCTTGGATGGCGCCAGGCGGCCGATCGCCCTGAAAATCTCCTGCATCTGCCTGGAGGACGATTGAGTCATCATTTTGTCGTAATCGGCGGCTGGCGGCGCCAAGGCGGTTTGTGCCGGACCATGCGCCGCGTTTTCACGGCCATGTTCGTATGCGCGTTCGATCAGCGCTACCGCTTCATTCACATCAAACGGCTTGACCAGATAATCAAACGCGCCCTCATGAAAGGCCGTTACCGTACTGTCCAGATCAGTATAGGCGGTCATCACGATAACCGGCAGATCGGCCGCCCGCTGTTTAATCGCCTTGAGCAGATCAATGCCCGACACATCCGGCATGCGGATATCCGTCACCAGCACATCGGGACGTCCCGTTTGCAATGCCGCCAGAACGTCTCTGGCCCGTTCAAAACAGGTTGGCGCCATCCCGGCACGCTGCAATGCCTTGTCCAGCACCCATCGAATGGCCTGATCATCGTCGACAATCCAGATTGTTTTCATACTTGCTCCAACGGTAACAACATTCTGAACTCGGTATGGCCCGGTTCTGAATCAAATTCGATAAGTCCGCCATGCTGATGCACCAGCTCCTGAGCCAGGCTCAGCCCCAGGCCCGTGCCTTCTGCTCGACCGGTCACCAGAGGGTGGAATATCCGGTCTTTCAATTGTTTTGGCACGCCTGCGCCGTTATCCACAACAGAGACCACCGCTACCAGGCGGTGCACCTTATTGAGCAGATAAAATTTATTCAATATGCGAGTGCGCAGCGTCAGCAAGGGTCCGACGTGTTCCTGGTCATTGCCGGCGCGCTGAGCGAACCCGTTGCCGTCGTCAGTCTCGTGCCCGCTGCCGGGCGGCGGATGCGACATGGTGTCGCCAAGCAGCGACTGCGCCGCATTACGGGCCAGATTCAGGTATGCCTGCACCAGCTTGGCCATATCGGCCTTCATGTCCGGTACCGAGGCATCGTAATCTTTCACAATCGTGATGCGATCTTGATACTCCGCCTTGATCAGTGCATGCACCCGCTCACACACCTCGTGGATATTGATCACCGATAAGGACAACTGCGACTGGCTCGGGCGGATCAGGCGGTCCACCAGGCCTTGCAGGCGATCGGCCTCGTCAATAATGACCTGGGTGTATTCCTTGAGCGCCGGGTCCTGCAGCTCCATTTCCAGTAACTGGGCTGCGCCGCGCAAGCCCCCCAGTGGATTTTTGACTTCATGCGCCAGATTGCGAAAGGTGTCCTTGTAGATCTCGATTTCCTGAAACAGCCTTTCATTGCGCTCGGCCAGTGCATGCTGTTCAAATTCGCGTATTTCAATCAATATGCGCCACGGCATTGCCTCCAGGCGGGTCAGCGTCACATTGGCGGGCACGTTTTCCAGCGCCTTGCGCAGGGTGAGCGTCAGGCGCACGCTCGACAGCTTTCTGGCCGATACATAGTCAAGCGCCTTGTTGAAAGCGTCGGCATCAGTAAACAAATCGACAGCAGCAGATCTTTCCAGGGATTTGAGCGATCGCTCAAGCAGGTCCTGCGCGGCGCTATTGATGTGCATAAGACGGCCATCGTCATCCACCAGCAAAACAGATGTGGCAAGAAGATCGTATGCGTCTGTGAGTTTCGTTGCCATTGGGAGTCCTGAAGTATCCACGCTGCACAAAGCGAGGTGATTGACGAAGCGTCATCCTTCCGGCCCGAAGCGGCCATGCATGCCGGATTCAGCCTCGAGTGGGCAGATGCCGGTCTGCCATGGGGAAACAAACGGGCCGGATGGCAAACGCCATCCCCTTTTCAGGTATACCAGGCCCGTATGCAGCAATTACACCGAATAGTACAAGTCGTATTCGACCGGGTGAGGCGTCATGCGAAGGCGAGTCACTTCCTGCATCTTCAATTCAATGTAGGCATCCAGCATATCATTGCTGAATACGCCACCACGTGTCAGGAACTCGCGATCGCCATCCAGTGCTGCCAGCGCCTCTTCCAGCGAAGCGGCGACGGTCGGGATTTTCTTGTCTTCTTCTGGTGGCAGGTCGTACAGATTTTTATCTGCCGGATCGCCTGGATGAATCTTGTTCTGCACACCGTCCAGGCCGGCCATCATCAATGCAGAGAACGCCAGGTACGGATTGGCCAGCGGATCGGGAAAGCGTGCTTCGATACGACGGCCTTTCGGATTGCCGACGTAAGGAATACGAATGGAGGCTGAACGGTTACGGGCAGAATAAGCCAGCTTGACCGGCGCTTCATAATGCGGCACCAGACGCTTGTATGAATTAGTCCCCGGATTGGTGATCGCATTGAGCGCACGGGCATGCTTGATAATACCGCCTATATAGAACAAGGCGAACTCTGACAGACCAGCGTAACCGTTACCGGCGAACAGGTTCTGGCCATCCTTCCAGATCGACTGGTGAACGTGCATGCCTGACCCGTTATCGCCGAACAGGGGCTTCGGCATGAAGGTTGCGGTTTTGCCATACATGTGCGCGACGTTATGCACGGTATATTTCAGAATTTGGTTCCAGTCTGCACGTTGAACCAGTGTCGAGAACTGGGTGCCGATTTCCAGCTGACCGGCGCCGGCCACTTCATGATGGTGAATTTCGACCGGCACACCCTGTTCTTCCAGAATCAGGCTCATTTCAGAGCGCAGATCGGCAAAAGAATCAACCGGTGAAACAGGTACATAACCGCCCTTGACGCGTGGGCGGTGCCCCAGATTGCCTGACTCCGACTCTGTGCCGGATGACCATGGCGCTTCATCGGATTTGATCTTGAACGAACATCCCGACATATCGTCGGTCCAGGTGATGCCGTCAAACACAAAAAATTCCGGCTCCGGACCGAAGTAAGCGGTATCGCCCAGGCCGCTGGATTTAAGGTAGGCTTCAGCACGCTTGGCCAGCGAGCGCGGATCACGATCGTATCCTTTCAAATCCGATGGCTCGACCACATCACAAGTCATGATCAGTGTGGGCTCTTCACGGAATGGGTCCAGACGCGCAGATTTGGCATCTGGAATCAGCAGCATATCAGAGGCCTCAATGCCTTTCCAGCCGGCAATGGACGAACCATCAAAAGCCTGACCGGATTCGAATTTGTCTTCGTCCAGCAGTTTGGACGGAATGGTCATATGGTGTTCTTTACCAACCGTATCCGTAAAGCGGAAATCGACAAATGTCACTTCGCGATCGCCAATCAGCTTTAGAACGTCTTGAGGGGTTGTCATACTATCTCCATGAGTAATGTCCAATGACGAGGCCTGAGCCGGCCGTATGCTGTACTAAAAAGCAATTATCATGCCAACTGTTGATGACCGGATCCGTGGCAAATTCGGAACGAATGCGCACTATTTTAGTGCCTGATGGCACATGACATGCACTTTATTGGTGCCTTGTGGCAAAAACGCACCAACAGCGCACGGGTTTTGCCGGCAGCGCAAAAAACAAGCAATTGTCATGCGACGCGTTTAAATACGCCTTCAGGACGTTTTCTGCGCGGGCAAAAACATCGCCTGCAGATCGTTCAGGAAGGCCTGGCCCCGCTCGGTGGGCCGTATGGTCGTCGGATCGGCCTGAAGCAAGCCACGCTCTACCGCCTTGCGAATGGTCGGCGCCACAGACAGCAAGGAAAGACTGGTTCGTTCCTCAAACAGCGTCGCGGGCACCCCATGGACCAGTCGCAGTGCATTGAGCATGAACTCGAAGGGCAACTCGGCCACGGCCAGGGTATGCTCATGCATGATCCTGCCGGCGCCGTCAGCCTCTAGCGCGCGATCCATCCAGGTCTGCGGATTCTTGACATTGGCCCGCCGGATAATGCGGTCCTGAAACGACAGCTTGCCATGCGCGCCCGGCCCGATCCCGATATAGTCGCCAAACTCCCAGTAATTGAGATTGTGGCGTGCACGGCAACCCGCGCGCGCATAGGCAGAGATTTCATAATGCTCGAAACCGGCCTCGCGCGTCTGCTCAAAAAGCATATCCTGGATATCGGCGGCGCTATCTTCATCGGGCAGACCTTTGGGAGGGAACTTGGCAAAAACCGTATTTGGCTCCATGGTCAGATGATAGAGCGACAGATGCTGCGTACCAAATGCCAGCGCACGCTGCACATCGGCGCGCGCTTTGGCAACCGTCTGTCCCGGCAATGCATACATCAGATCGATATTGACCTGAGGCACCGCGTTCATGGCCAGTTCGATGGCTTTTTCGGCCTGATGGGCATTGTGAATACGCCCCAACTGCTGCAACGCATTGTCGTCGAAACTTTGTACGCCCAGGGAAAAGCGGTTGACGCCAGCCGCCGCATAATGCGCGAACCGGTCTGCCTCGGCCGTTCCCGGATTGGCTTCCATGGTAATTTCCGCAGAGGGCACCAATGGCAGATAAGATCGCACCATGGCCAGCATCTGCTCGATCGCTTCGCCAGACAGCAGACTGGGCGTGCCGCCCCCGATAAACACAGTGTATACCGAGCGGCCCCACACCAGTGGCAACGTCTCTTCCAGGTCGCGACGCAGCGCCGCCAGGAAACGTGCTTCGGGGATGTCCTGTTTTTTCTCATGAGAGTTGAAATCACAATAGGGACATTTGCGTACGCACCACGGCACGTGGATATATAAAGACAAGGGCGGCAGGCCGGTGCTGAAATTGATTGCCGGCTTCAGTCGCTGCACGGGGACGATATTCTCAATCACGCGGCCCCCAGATCCGCCAGAAGCCGCTTAAGCGCCATGGCGCGATGACTCACACTGTTCTTGACCTGAGGATCGAGCTGGGCAGCTGTTTTCCCCAACTCAGGGAGATAAAAATAGGGATCATAGCCAAATCCATGTTCGCCGGCAGCCTGCAAGGCAATCTCACCGTGCCAGGTACCCTGAGCGATCACAGGACAGGGATCATTCTCGGCGCGCACGAAAACCAGCACGGCAATGTAGGCCGCACGACGGTTTTCATGACGCTGCAGTTCCAGCAACAAGCGGCGGTTGTTGGCCGCATCAGATTTTTCTTCGCCAAATAGCGTGGCATAGCGCGCTGATAGTACGCCAGGGGCACCGCCCAGGGCCTGGACCGCCAGGCCGGAATCGTCGGCCAGCGCCGGCAGACCGGTGTGATGACTGGCATGACGCGGCTTGGCCAGCGCATTTTCGACAAAAGTATGAAAAGGCTCGGGCGCCTCCGACACATTCAGTTCCTGCTGCGGAATAAGACGCATGCCCAGTGGCGCAAACAGCGCACTGAACTCGCGCAACTTTCCCTTGTTTCCGGAAGCCAGTACAACATCCATATACCTACACCCTATATTCAATAATAAAAATTCACCCAGATGCCCTGCGCGCATGATGCGACCTGCGCCGGCAAACGCCCACGCCCGTGCCCAATAGTGATCCGCAGACCAATATCAATGGTCCGCTGACCAATAGCGCGTCCGGCGGCTGTGCCGCTTGCGAGACGAGCCATCAGCCGCGCCGCGATGAGCCAATCGCAGACAAATATCACAAACACCATAGAAGACAGCGGCACCGGAAGGCTCGCGCCGCTGCCGGCAACGCGGCAGGCTCAGCGCCCCACGCCCGCGCACGGCACGACTATGCCGGCCAGGCCGATTGCTGTTCCCGCAACAGCCGCGCAATCCCCGATTCGGCCAGCGCCAGCAAGCTATCCAGGTCCTGACGACTGAACACCTGGCCTTCAGCCGTACCCTGCACTTCCACAAACTGGCCCGAACCGGTCATGACCACATTCATATCGGCATCGCACGCCGAATCTTCTTCATAATCCAGATCCAGCACGGCGTGCCCCTTGTACATGCCGACTGAAATTGCCGCAACCCTGTCTCGCAGCGGGTTGGCTGGGAGCCGCCCATCGCTCAGCAACAGACTGACCGCATCTGCCATGGCGATCCAGGCGCCGGTAATGCTCGCACAACGGGTTCCCCCATCGGCCTGAATCACATCGCAGTCAAGCTGAATCGTGCGCTCGCCCAGCTTTTGCATATCAATGACGGCGCGCAGACTGCGTCCGATCAAACGCTGAATTTCCTGAGTGCGCCCGTTCTGTTTGCCGCGCGCGGCCTCGCGGTCGGAACGGGTATGGGTTGACCGCGGCAACATGCCGTATTCCGCCGTCACCCAGCCCTGGCCCTTGCCACGCAAAAAAGGGGGTACACTTTCGATCACACTGGCATTGCATAGCACACGGGTATTGCCAGCCTCGATCAGCACGGAGCCTTCCGCATAGTTGGTGTAACGCCGTGTAACTGACAGCGGACGGATCATATCGTGTTCCCGACCCGAGGGACGAGCAAAGTTTAGGTTGAGATCTGCGCTGGGCATAATATCCTCATCGATTATCAATAGTTACATTGTAGTGCGCCGTGCGCATAAAATGGTCATTTGCATCACTTATAATCGGATCAGTCATCCAGTCGCTTTTCTAAATCTGCTGGAAAGACGCATTACCCTGGACATCTAATTTAATAATAGCGGACAACATATGATCCACAGCATGACGGCTTTCGGCAGTGCCCGTTCTGAATTTCTGCTTGGCAGCGTAAGCGTAGAACTCAAGGGCGTCAATAGCCGGTATCTTGATCTTGCCTTCAGAATTCCCGATGAACTGCGTCATGCAGAAACTGCGCTCAGAGAATTGCTTGGCAGCCATCTGAAACGCGGCAAACTGGAAGTAAGGGTCTCATTTGCGCGATCCGGCAGCCTGCAGCAACGCGCCTTCGAAGCAGATCAATTGACGCTGATCAATGAACGTTACCAGGCTGCGCGCAAAATCATTCCCGATCTGGCGGCACCCGGCATGAGCGACCTGCTGCACTGGCCGGCGCCTAACGAATATAACGAGGACGACTCGCCCGCCATGTGGCTGAACCAATGTATGCAGGCGGGACGCAGCGCCCTGCAGGAGCTCATTCTGGCCCGCGCCAGGGAAGGTCAGCGACTGGCTACGGCAATGCTGGCGTCGGCCGAGGAAATGAAAAAAGTGATCAGCACCATCGAGCAGCGACTGCCTGGAATTCTGGCGGAATACCGCCAGAAGCTGGCCGGGAAACTGGCCGACACCCTGAATGCAGCCTGCCCCAATGGCTTTGAACAAATCAGCGGTGCTGAACTGTCCGCTCGCATTGCCGCTGAATCGTCCCTCTTCTCCCTGCGTATCGATGTAGCAGAAGAACTCACCCGACTGGACTCTCATCTGACCGAGCTTCGTGTCATCCTATCGTCGGGCAAGTCCGAGTCCAAATCGGCGGCCAAGTCGCTTAGCCTGGGTAAACGCCTGGACTTTCTCTTCCAGGAAATGAACCGGGAAGTCAATACGCTGGGATCCAAGTCCAGCTCCCTGGAAATCACTCAATCGGTCATTGACCTCAAGCTGCTGATTGAGCAGTTGCGTGAACAGGCGCAGAATATCGAATAGGCGGTGGCTGCCTGCAAGCAGACGCCGTGGCTCGTCTGTTCAAGGCGCTGGCGGCGTCTTGTCGACCCAGGGCAAATCGGGCGGCGTCAGGCGTTTCATATTGGTGTCCACCTTTCCAAATCGCGGATCATGGGCGTTCCAGTCTTTTTGCGCCTGAATAATGTCATTGCGCGAACCAACGAAATTCCACCAGATCTGAAAATCCGGCACATCGATCGGCGTGCCGCCCAGCAGCAACAAACGTGACTCGGCCGTGGTATCGATACGCACTGTATTGTTGCCCGTACCAAGAAATGCCACTTCATTCAGATCAAACAATTCATCGTTGATGCGGGCTGGCGCGCCGGTAATCAGGAACAGGCCATACTCGAACTCTGGATTCAGCGCCAGCTCAATGCGGTCCGGTCCGAGCGCCTCGATATCAACACAGACCAGGGGGGTGAACTGACGGGTGGGCGCGCGCCGCCCGGCAAATTCGCCGGTCAGCAAGGTGAAGCGCGCATTGCCCTGCGTCCACTCGGGCAACTGGGGGTAGTGCTCGAAGGCCGGAGCAATGGGTGTTTCTGATTGGGGCAAGGCAATCCACAACTGCACGGCATGTAGTACATCGATACCCGGCGGCGTCTGTTCGGTATGCGCAATGCCATGCCCGGCCGTCATCAGATTGACCTGCTTGCGACGAATCAATTGCTCGTTACCCAGGCTGTCCTTGTGCAGCACTTCGCCCTCAAGCATCCAGGTAAAGGTCTGAAGATTGATATGCGGATGCTCACCCACTTGCATGCCCGGGTTGCCTGCTTCAAAACGGGCCGGGCCGGCGTGATCCAGAAAACACCAGGATCCGATTGTGCGCCGTTCACGGTTGGGCAGCGCGCGAGCAACGGGAATGCCGCCGACATCGGCAATGCGCGGTTTGATTTTCTGAATGGCCATGCCCTACTCCTGTTCGGTAAAATACGCGTTTCATATACAAGACTACTGTGTTGCATGCCGGCGCAGGCCGGCGACCCGCTTCATCGGAGCGTCACTTGCTGTTGCCGGCGCAACGCGCAATCAACCACGACCGACATAAGGCATTTTGGTCGCCATGATGGTCACAAACTGCACGTTGGTTTCCAATGGAAAATCACACATGGCCCGTACAGTCTGAGCGACATGCGCCACGTCCATGACCGGCTCCACACGGGTCTCGCCGTTTGCCTGGATGATGCCCTTTTGCATGCGCTGCGTCATGTCGGTGCCGGCATTGCCGATATCGACCTGACCGCAAGCGATATTGTACGCCCGCCCGTCAAGCGACAGGGATTTGGTCAGTCCGGTGACGGCGTGCTTGGTAGCAGTATAGGCAATACTCAGGGGCCTGGGCGCATGCGCTGAAATGGAACCATTATTGATAATCCGACCACCTTGCGGGTCCTGCTGGCGCATAACACGGAACGCTGCCTGCGCACACAGGAACATGCCGGTCAGATTCACATCGACAATATCACGCCACTCCTGTACCGAGAACTCGTCGACAGGCACCGGCGTACCGCCCCGACCCGCATTGTTAAAAAGCACATCAACGCGCCCATACTCGCGCTGTGCCGTATCAAACAGCCTGCGCACCTCCTGTTCGCTGGTCACGTCGGTGGGCACCACCAATGCCCGGGTTGCATCAACCCCTGCCGCTGTGCGGGTCTTCTCCAGGGCATCGGCGCGCCGGCCGGCCAGCACAACAGCGTAGCCGGTGCCCAGCAGCTCAAGCGCCACTGCGCGCCCGATGCCGGATCCTGCTCCAGTGACCACGGCGACTTTAAGGGAGGGGGTATTCATTCTTGTTACTCCTTTGGAAACGGAACCGCTATGCTATCAGGTTTGAAATAATTCCTACAGGCGCGCACCGCCTGCTTTTTTTCATGCTGTTTCATACCACGCTCAATAATCAGTGACGCGTATCGACCATGCTTGCCCGCCACCGCGACAAAAAACGAACCGGTTCAGACAATTGCCGAAAAGTGATGTTTTTTTTGCTATGATTTTCTTTTGCCGCCACCGTCATCATTATGCTTAAATTTCCCGGTAATGTCTTCATGATTATCGCACCCAGCGGTGCGGGCAAATCAAGTCTGGTCAATGCGCTGCTCGCGCAGGACAACAACATCTCTTTGTCCATCTCCTGCACGACACGCGATCCGCGCCCCGGTGAGCAGGAAGGCCGGGAGTATTATTTCACCACCAAGCAGGACTTTCTGCAATTGCGTGAAACCGGGCAGTTGCTTGAATGGGCCGAAGTCCACGGCAACTTTTACGGCACGCCACGCCCGCCCATAGAAAAAGCCATAGCCCTGGGCAAGGACATTCTGCTGGAAATCGACTGGCAAGGCGCGCGGCAGGTTCGGCAACATTTCCCTGGCGTAACCGGTATTTTCATCCTCCCGCCATCCATCGAAGTGCTGGAAACCCGGCTGACCCAGCGCGGGCAGGATTCGCCCAGCGTCATCACCCGCCGGATACTGGCAGCCGGAAGCGAGATCGCGCACGCGCCAGAGTGCGAATATGTTATTATCAATGAAGATTTTGCCACAGCCCTGAATGAATTACAGAAAATCGTTGCAGCCGCAAGGCTCCGATACCAGTCCCAGGCCGCCCGGCATGCCCAACTCTTCTCTCAGCTCGGAATTTCCGATTCCGTTCGGTAATTTGACTTTAATTTTTTTGCTTACCCGCTAAGGACAACACCATGGCTCGTATTACTATCGATGATTGCATGATGCACATCCCCAACCGCTTCAACCTGACGCTGGCTGCGACCTATCGCGCCCGCGAACTGGCTCAGGGCCATGAACCCCGCGTCGATCCTGACAAGGACAAACCAACCGTGATCGCACTGCGTGAAATTGCCAAAGGTCTGACCGGAGCGGAAATGCTGCGTAAAGTACCGACCTGATTGTCGGGTACAGGCAGGTCATATGGGACTCAAGGACGCATCTTCCTCGCTATTGCACGCACTGCGTGCCGGGTCCCCTTTCCGCCGAAGAAATCGTAATGGCCAGCGCCAGTCCGCACAGGCAGCCACCTCGATCGCAAGCACGCCACTACTGCAAGACAATGAGCAGCGCATCCCCCCGCAAGCCGTACCCAACAGCGCCACGCGCCACGAACCGGCCATTGCGTCGCTGGCGCATTTGACCGAAATGCTGTCCACCTATATGGACAGCAAGGAAATCGACAAGGTGCGGGAAGCCTACCGCTTTGCCGATCAGGCGCATCTGGGCCAGTTCAGATCATCGGGCGCGCCTTATATTACTCACCCGATCGCGGTGACTGAAATCTGCGCCGGCTGGAAGCTGGACTCCAACGCCCTGATGGCTGCCCTGCTGCATGACGTTATCGAAGACCAGAACGTCTCCAAAGCCGAGCTTGCTGAAAAATTCAATCCGGACGTGGCCAACCTGGTGGACGGTCTGACCAAGCTGGAAAAACTCAATTTTGCCACCAAGGCCGAACAGCAGGCGGAAAGCTTCCGCAAAATGCTGCTGGCCATGGCCAAAGATGTGCGCGTCATTCTGATCAAATTGGCCGATCGGCTGCATAACATGCGTACGCTGGATGCCGTCGGCGCTGAAAAACGCAGGCGGGTGGCCAATGAAACCCTGGAAATCTACGCCCCCATTGCACACCGGCTGGGCTTGAATGCATTGGTGCGCGAGTTACAGGACCTGTGCTTTGAGGCCAGCAACCCGAATCGCTATAACGTGTTGAAAAAAGCCGTACTGGCTGCACGCGGCAATCGCCGTGAAGTCCTCACCCGCATTGCTGAAAATATTACATCTGCCATGCCTGCCAATGGCATCGAAGCGGAAATCAGCGGCAGGGAAAAGTCGCTGTTCAGCATCTACAACAAGATGCGCGAACAGAAAAAGTCCTTCTCTGAAGTGCTGGACATCTATGGCTTTCGCATTATCGTGCACACCCTGCAGGAATGCTACCTGACAT
>Ga0079224_100009367_pt1 | contig 13347 bp, 10 predicted proteins | sample Stecom2015_FD_80414 | JGI IMG/M metagenome (GOLD analysis project Ga0079224, IMG submission 80414) | Agricultural soil microbial communities from Utah to study Nitrogen management - Steer compost 2015 | ecosystem: Environmental > Terrestrial > Soil > Agricultural land | place: USA: Utah... | reverse complement strand
TCCTTCCAGTCGTCCCGGGCCCGCAGCGAGGTCATGACCACGCCGTCGCCCTCGACCGCGAGCCCCGCCGCGGGTTCGGGCAGCGGCAGCGCCGCGTCGCCGGTGCCCGCCACGGTCAGCAGGTCGTGCCGGAACTCCTCCGCCGCCCCCGGCACCGCCTCCCACGAGCCCGCGTACGGCATGAGCGCCAGGCTCACCGACCGCAGCCCGCGCGACTGCGCGGCCGGGGTCGCCAGCTGGGGCCCGGCCGGCTCGGGCCGCAGGACGTGCCGGTTGCGCGACAGGAAGCCGACGGAGCGCAGCAGCGTGAGCGCCAGCTCGCCGCCGGTCAGCTCGTACTCGGTGACGTGCTCCAGCAGCACCGCCACTCCCCCGGCGGCCACCCAGGAGGAGGCCGGGAAGGTGGGCAGCGGCTCCTCGCCGCAGCCGCCCTCGGCGGTCAGCCCCCGGGTGACGACCGCGAACTGGCCCTCGGCGTGCGAGACGGCGGCCTGCTCGGGCAGCGGCACGTGCAGCCGGACCCGGTGGTCGGCGCAGCGGTTGTCGAAGTCCAGGCTGAGCCGGACGAACGGCTCGCCCGCGCGCAGCTCCACCCGCGTGCGGACGGCGATCTCCTCGGTCGCCTCGGTGCGGGACGGCGCGGGGATCTCCGGCGTGCCCTCGATCCCGTCGCCCGCGGCGGGCCAGCGGTAGGTGCGCCACACGTCGAACGCCGCCACCAGCGGCCCGGCGCACACCATCTCCACGTGCACCGACTCCGGGTCGGAGACGAGCCGGTCCTCGGCCGGGGGCGCGCAGTTGTAGCTGTCGCCCACGTCGCCGCCGTCGACCAGGCGTCCGGCGCCGCTGAGCGTGACGCCGTCCTCGCTGGTCAGGGTGAGGGTGCCGTCACGGGCCACCTCGACCCGGAGCAGCCCGTTGTCGAGCGTCCCCTCGTCGGCCCTGGACGGCCGGACCGCCCCGGGCAGATGGGCGCCGGGGCCGCCGCCCGGCGCCGGGCGCACGCTCGTGTGGCCCAGCGGCGGCGCCTCCACCAGCGCGGCCACCTTCCGGCGCGGCTCGGCGAGGATGCGGACCCGGGTCACCCCGGCGAGCGCCCCGCGCACCTCGGCCACGTCGAACGGCAGGCCCGACTCGCGGGCGACGGTGAACGTCAGCACGCCGTCCTCGACGGACCAGCCGGTGATCTGCTGGCCGTACAGCTCGGTGCCGTGGATGAAGGTGAGCGCCGTGGCCGGGTCCATCTCCTCGTCCAGCAGCAGCGTCGGCGCGTACTCCAGCGGCTGGATCGGCACCCTGGCCCCGTCCGGGCCGGTGATCGGGTCGTCGCCCGCCACGTCGAGCACCACCACGCCGCGCCGGGCGGCCGGGGTGGGATTGACCACGAGCACGCCGCCGGACGGCACCGACGCGGCCAGCCGGGCGGTCACCATGTCGCGCACGGCCTGACCCAGGTGCTCGGCCTCGGCGATCCGGGCGGCCACCTGCTGGGCGGTCTCGTCCACGCCGCAGCCGGTCACCGAGTCGTGGCCGCTGGCGTCGACCAGCCGCCACCAGGCCATGTCGAGGAACCGGCCGGGCCACTCGGCGCCCCAGAGCGCGGCCAGCGGCTCGGCGTACCGCTCGACCATCCGCTCCGCCCGGCCCATCGCCTGCTTCAGCGCCGGGCGCACGGAGATGACGCCGGGCAGGATGTTGGCCCGCGCGTGCGACCGCAGCTCGCCCGCCACCCGGGGCAGCCCGTCCACGCCGGGCGGCTGGTCGGCCAGGTAGCCGGAGAGGGTGTCCATGCGGGCGCCGAGCCCGGCCACCATCCCGGGCAGGCCGCGCACCGGGGCCGAGTGGTCGGTGCCGTACATGGCCAGCAGTTCCCCGTCGGGGCCGTGCCAGCGGCGCATCGTCTCCACGAACGCGGCGCCGCGCTCGGCCAGCCGGTCGGGGTGCTCGAACAGGTGGGCGCCGTTGCCGTACCCGCCCGCGGGCAGGTACTGGGTACGGATCGCGGTGCCGTCGGGGGCAGCCCAGGCGAACGCGTCGGTGGTCACCGACCACGGCACGCCCCGGTACACGCAGGCGTGCTCCAGCCCGGCCCGGCGCAGGATCTGCGGCATCTGCGCGGTGTGGCCGAACATATCGGGCAGGTAGCCGACCGGCATGGCGCCGCCCAGCTTGTCGGCCCTGGCCATGCCCAGCTCCAGGTTGCGCACGATGTTCTCGCCCGAGCAGAGGAACTCGTCGAGCAGGATCTGCCACGGCCCGACCGCGAGCCGGCCGGACTCGACCAGGGCGGCCACCCGGTCGCGGTTCTCCGGCCGCACCTCCAGGTAGTCGTCCACGCAGGCGAGCTGCCCGTCGAGGGTGAAGTGGTAGCCGGGCTCGCGCTCCATGGTGTCGAGCACCTCGTCCATGAGCGCCACCAGCCGCAGCCGGAAACGCTGGAACGGCTCGTACCACTCCCGGTCCCAGTGGGTGTGCGGGACGACGACGATCTTCCCCGTCGTCGCGGTCGGCTCGGCGGTCACGCTGCTTCCCCTCCGATAGGCAGGTCATGCTGTACGGCGTAGCGGGCGGCCACGCGCTGGGCGGTGACGATGTCCTCCAGCGCGCCGGCCCGGTCGGTGAGCGGCGGCGTGCCGCCGGTGACGAAGGCGTGGAAGGCGGCCAGCTGCGCCTCGAACGCCTCGGTCACGTCGCGCCACTCGGCCCGGCTCTCGCCGCCGGACACGACGGTGAGCACGGTGGGCGCGTTCAGCAGGTAGGGCGACGGGAAGACCAGCTCCAGCGTGCCGGCGTCGTGGTGGACGGCCACGGTCTCCCGGTACGCGGGATAGTCCTCCAGGTAGTGCCACCGGATCGCGAACCGCCCGGCGGCCGGGAGCCGCCCGGAGATCTCCACGGACCCGGGCGCGTCCCCCCAGGTCTCGACGTGCGAGATCTCCGCCGGCGAGCCGGTGAAGCGGCGCAGCAGCGACAGGTCGTGGCAGACGGAGCCGAGCGTGATCGCGTACAGGTCGCGGACCGGCGCGGGGGCGTCCTCGCCGAGCGCCCGCGACACCAGCGCGTCCTCGCGGGCGCGGAGCGCGGCGAGCAGGTCGGCGGGCACGTCGCGGGCCTGGGTGAGGTGGGCGAAGGCGAGCTGTGACTCCCCGCTCGGGTGCAGCACGGTCACCTCGACGGACCGGATCCGCTCCGGCCCGCCCAGCTCGGCCAGCAGCGCCTCGGCCCGGCGCACGGCCGGGTCGTACTGCTTCATGTAGCCGACCATCAGCCGACCCTCGGGCAGCGCGGCCACCTCGGCGCGGGTCAGCGCGAGCGGTTTCTCGCAGAGCACGGCGTGGCCGGCGGCGAGCGCCCGCCGCACGGTGTCACCGTGGGAGCCGGAGGCGAGCACGAGCATGGCCTCGAAACCGCCCGCGTCCAGCATCTCGTCGACAGAGGTGTGGCGGCCGGGCGCGCCCAGGCGGTCGCCGGCGGCGTCGGCCAGCGTCCGCGACAGGTCGCAGACGGCCGTCACCTCGAACAGGTCGCGGCGGCGCGACAGCAGCGGAGCGTACACCGCCTGTGTGACGGCGCCGCACCCGACAAGGGCGATCTTCAAGACCAGCTCCTCCAGTGGGGGCGTCAGAGTCCGAGTTCCCGTAGCTTCTCGCGGTTGACGGCTTGATCGGCGATGTTCTGGGCAACTGACCGCCTTCCGGGCAGGGTGTCCTGCTCGATGATCACCCAGCCGGTGTAGCCGATCTCGTCCAGCGCCCGTACCACGCCGGGCAGGTCCAGCTCGCCCTCGCCGAGCGGGGCGAAGCCGCCGCGGCCCATGAGTTCGCGCAGGTCCACGCCGTCGGCCAGGGCCCGGGCCAGGATGGCGCGGTCGCCGTCCTTGACGTGCACGTGGCCGACGCGGCCGGCCCAGTCGCGCAGCGCGGTGACCGGGTCTCCCCCGGCGAGCAGCAGGTGGCCGGTGTCGAGGCAGAGCTGGACGTCGGTCAGCTCCAGCAGCCGCTCCACGTCCTCGGGGGTCTCGACGTAGGTGCCGAGGTGGTGGTGGAAGGCGGGTTCGAAGCCGGCGTCGCGGCAGCGGTCGGCCGCCTGCTGGACGCGGGCGGCGTAACCGGGCCACTCTCCGGGCTCCAGACCTGGAGCGTTCCCGCCGGGGCGGGCGAAACGGGCGGGCGTGCCGGAGCAGCCGAGGGTGGGCCGGGGCTTCAGGTGATCGGGGGCGGGCGGGGCTTTCGCGAACACCTCCAGGGTGGCGTCCAGGGCGGCCAGCCCTTTCTCGAACGCGCCGGCGTCGGCGAAGCGCAGGTCGGCCCAGCCGCCGGCGAGCAGCAGCCCGCCGAGCCTTTCCGCCAGGTCGTCCTTGGTGCCCAGGTAGCCGAGGGGGCCGAGGTCGATGCCCTCGTACCCGGCGGCGGCGATCGCGGAGACCATCTCGGCGGAGGTCAGGGGCGGCGGCGCGTCGCTCAGTTCGAACACGCCGAAGCTCACCGGGGCGTTGGCGACACTGATCAGGCGCATAGCGCCATCACCTCGTTCTCGTGGGTTTCCAGGCGGTGCCGTCCTTCGGCGGCGGGCAGCAGCACCCGGTCGCCGCGGACGACCAGGCGCTCGCCGTCCGGCCGGACCAGGATGAGGCCGTCGGCGTCCAGGGCGAGCAGTTCGTCGCCCAGGCGCAGCAGCAGGGGCGCGTCGGGCTCGGCCGAGACGGCGGTGCGGCCTTCGGCGACGGCGGCGAGCACCGCGCCAGTGTCCTCGGCCAGGACCCAGGTGGTCGGCGAGCCGGGCAGGCCGTCGGCGCCGGGCCGGTGGAAGTCGCTGCCGCCGATCGCCACCAGGTCCGGATGCCAGGCGTCGGCCCAGGCCAGCGGGGCGCCCCAGCGCCGGTCCCACCAGCCGGAGTGCCACACCTCGGCGATCCGGGGCCGGCGGGTGACCGGCTGCAGCCAGGCGCAGTCGCCGCCGAGCGGATGGTTGATCGAGATCAGGCCGCCCTCGCGCTCGGCGTGCGCCACCCAGGAGTCGACCGGCTCGCGGAAGTCGACCCAGCCGACGTCGCCGAAGACGTTGGCGTGCCCCCGGTCGGTGGTGACCTCCTGGCCCGGTAGCAGCGTGATGCCCCGGTCGGTCTTGCCCAGCTCGGGGTGGTGGCTGACGGTGTTGTGGTCGGTGACGGCCAGGAAGTCCAGGCCGCGCCCGCGCGCCAGCTCGGCCAGCTCGGCGACGGTGAGCTGCCCGTCGCTGTGCACGGTGTGGGAGTGGAAGTCGCCGGCGAACCACCGCAGGCCGTCCACATCGGGGATGTCGCGCCGCGGCGGCCGCTCGCCGTGCGCCGGCCCGGCCTCCTCCGGCGGCGGCGCGGGCGCCGTGGACTCGGTACGGATCTCCAGCGTGTAGTCGAGACCCCGCGGCGGGATCCGGTGCAGCCGCAGCCAGACCTGCCACTCGCCGGGTTCGGGCTCGCCGGGCAGGTAGCCGGGCGTGGCCCAGCCGCGGGTGATCGTGTACTCGTCGCGGGCCCCGCCGGACCAGCCGCGGAAGCCGCCCGGCCCGGCGCAGCCCAGGTCGAGCACGCCCTGGGAACGGTCGTACGATAGCCGGACGGTGACGGCGGCGGTGCCCGGCGGCACCTCGAACGGCACCTCCCGCAGCATGCGCTCCAGCCGGTCGTCCAGGCTCCACTGGCCTCTGATCACGGTCATGCCGCCACCAGCTCTCCGTCTCGGTAGACCAGGGCGCGGTCGTGCCGTGGCAGTACGGTGCCCTGCTCGCCCAGCGCGGGCTCCTGTCCCTCGGGTACCACAGCCTGCACGGAGACGCCGCCGACGTCGAGGGTCACCAGGTGGGAGGCTCCGAGGTTCTCCAGGATGGCCACCCCGCCGGTCAGCCCGCCTTCGACGGTCCCGTCCCGGTAGGTCATGTATTCCGGGCGCACCCCGTACACCAGCTTCTCCCCATCGGCCAGGAGTCCTTCTGCCGAGGCGGGGACGGGCACCTTGCACCCGGCCACCTCCAGCGTGTCACCCCTGGCGACGGCGTCCAGCAGGTTCATCGGCGTCGAGCCGATGAACCCTGCGACGAACGTGTTGGCGGGCCGCTGGAACACCTCCGAGGGGGTGCCGATCTGGCGGATCAGCCCGGCCTCCATGATCGCCATCCGGTCGGCCATCGCCAGCGCCTCGGCCTGGTCGTGGGTGACGAACACGGTGGTGACCCCCAGCTCGCGCTGGAGCTTCTTGAGGAACGTGCGGGCCTCCAGGCGGAGCCGGGCGTCCAGGTTGGACAGCGGCTCGTCGAAGAGGAACGCCTGCGCCTGCGTGGCCATCACCCGGGCCAGCGCGACCCGCTGCTGCTGCCCGCCGGACAGCTGGCCGGGCCGCCGGTCCATCAGCTGCTCCAGGCCCAGCCGGGCGGCCACTTCCCCGGCCTTGGCCCGCCGGTCGGCCCTGCCGACCTTCTTGATCTTGAGGGGGTAGGCGATGTTGTCGGTGACGTCCATGTGCGGGAAGAGCGCGTAGTCCTGGAAGACCATCGCGACGTCGCGGCCGCCCGGCTGCACGTTCGTCACGTCCCGGCCGCCGATGACGACCGCACCGGCGGTCGCCGTCTCCAGGCCCGCGATCGTACGGAGTAACGTCGTCTTCCCGCAGCCGGAGGGACCGAGCAGGGCGAAGAACTCGCCGTCGGGGATCGTCAGGTCCAGCGAGTCGAGGGCCTTCACTCCGCCGGGATAGACCTTGGTCAGGCCCCGAAGTTCGATAGCGGCCATTTAGCGCTTGATCCCTCCGTGGAAGCGGAAGCCGTACTTCTTGCTGACGAACAGGTACATGAGCACCACGGGGACCGAGTAGAGCAGACCGAAGGTGGACAGCACCTTCAGGTTGGCCTGGCCGCCCTCGGTGTAGAGGGTGTACATGATCACCGCGGCGGGCTGCTTCTCGACGTCGCTGAGCAGCAGGTACGGCATGAGGAAGTTGCCCCACACGTTGGCGATCGTCCACACCGCGATCGTGGCCAGGCCGGGCCGCACCACGGGCACGACCACGTGGCGGACGATCTGCAGCGGGGAGGCGCCGAAGACCCGCGCCGACTCCTCGTACGACTTCGGCGTCGTGTCCATGAAGTCCTTGATCATGAAGATCGCGGCGGGCAGCAGGCCGCCGGTCATGATCAGGATCAGGCCGGTGTGCGAGTCGATCAGGCCGAGCTCGATGGCGAGCTGGAACAGCGGCACCATCGCCGCCGTGCCGGTGATGATCGACGAGAGCAGCAGCAGGGCGTAGAGCAGCGCGTCGCGGCCCGGCAGCCGCACCCGGCTCAGCGCGTACGCCGCCAGCGCCGACAGCACCACCACCAGGATCGCGCTGCCGATCGCCAGGATCAGCGAGTTGACGAGCGAGCCGAGCGCGTACGGATGCGCCAGGATGATCTCGAAGTTCTCCCAGGTGAAGTCCGGCATCCGGACCTCGTAGGTGGGGTTCGAGGTGAACGGCGCGGAGGCCAGCCAGAGCAGCGGGATCGTGAAGAAGGCCAGCAGCAGCGCGATCAGCGTGTAGAAGCCGATCCGGCCGACGACGAACCGCGTCATTTCCGGCTCCTGAGCAGCCGCAGGTAGAAGATCGCCACGACCAGGTTGATGAGGAGGATGATCGTGGAGATGGCGGCGCCGTATCCCAGGTCGCCGGCCTGCAGCGCGGTCTTGTAGACGTACACGGCCAGGATCTCGGTCTTGTTCTCCGGGCCGCCCGCGGTGAGCAGGAACGGGCCGAAGTCGTTGAACGTCCACAGGCTGATCAGCAGCAGGTTCGTCAGGATGTGGCCGCGGATGTGCGGGAAGACCACGTCGCGCAGTTGCTGTAAGCCGGACGCCCCGGCCAGCCTCGCGCTCTCCAGGTGCGAGGGCGGCACGTTCCCGAGCGCGGCCCCGTACAGCATCATCGAGAACGCGGTGCCGCGCCAGGTGTTGAAGACGATGATCGACAGCATCGGGTAGTCGAGCAGCCAGGCGAAGCCCGGGATGCCGAGCAGCGCGTTGAGCGTGCCGCTGTCGCGGTCCAGCAGCGCCACCCAGAGGAACGCCACGACGGCGCTCGGCAGGATCCAGGCCAGGATGACGATGCCCTCGACGACGCTCTTGAGCGTGCCGCGGCGGTTGCGCATCAGCCAGGCCAGGGTGAAGCCGAGCACCGCCTGCCCGATGACGGCAGACCCCAGCACGAACTGGAAGGTCAGCACCGTCGAGTTCCAGAACCCCGGGTCGGACAGCGCCTTGAGGTAGTTGTCCAGGCCGACGAAGCCCGGTTCGGCCGCCGCGATCCCGGTCAGCCGGTAGTTCATCAGCCCCAGGTAGATGACCCAGAGCGCGGGGAAGACCAGGAAGACCGCGATGAGCGCCAGGGCGGGCGCCACGAAGGCCCCCGCCCGCAGCCTGCCCAGGCCCGCGGCGTCGGAGCTGTAGCCGCGGGCGGGCGCCGCGTCGAGGGCCTTCGGATCAGGAGGCGACGTTGTCAGCGCCACCGACGATTCCTTCGAGCTTCTGCTGGTACTCGGCCGCCGCCTGGTCGGCCGCCGTGCCGCCGACGACCGCGGCCGTGGCCTCCTGCAGCGCGACCGACACCTGCGGGTAGACCGCCACCGGCGGCCGGTAGGCCGTCAGCGGGAGGACCTCCTCCGAGATGTAGCTCAGCAGCGGCTCGCCGGAGAGGATCTCCTTGTTGACGTCGTTGCGCGGGGTGATGCGGACGTTGCCGTCCTTGGTCTCCTCCTTCAGCGCCTCCGCCGACAGGGTGAAGGCCAGCAGCTCGAAGGCTTCCTTCGGGTGCTTGCTGTTGGGGTTGAGCGTGCGCAGCGCGCCGCCCGACATGCTGACGAAGTCCTGGCCGCGGATGCCCTTGCCGGGCTCGATCGCGGGGATCTTGGCGTAGCCGACGACCTCCTCGCGGTCGGCCATCGGGGCGATGCCGGTCTTGGGGTTGACCACGCCGCGCCAGAAGTAGTCGCCCTCCAGGAGGATGCCGACCTTGCCCTCGGCGAACTGCTGGAACGACTTGTCGCGGCCCTTGGCCTCCTGCTGGAGCCTGGGGTCGCCGAGACCGCTGCCGCTGTAGATCTTCTGGTAGAGGCCGAGCACGTCCTTGAGCGGCTGCGAGGCGCCGGTCCACTTGCCGTCCTGCTGGACCTCGCCGCCCGCGCCGGCCAGCAGCGGGAGCACGCCCTGCATGGTGGTGGCCTCGCCCATCGCGGTGCCGGCGTTGATCTGGATCGGCACCTGCACGCCGGAGGCCTTGAGCTTCTCGCCCGCATCGAGGATCTCCTGCCAGCTCGCCGGCTGCCAGTCGGCGGGCAGTCCCGCCTTGGCGAAGAGGGTCTTGTTGAAGTAGAGGACGCGGCCGTCGGTGCCGATGGGCAGGGCGTACTTCTGGCCGTTGTAGGTGGCCAGGCCCTGCACGGCCTCGGGGATCTGCTGCCAGCCTTCCCAGCTGTCCGCCTCGGGGCCGGCGACCTCCGAGAGCGGCTTGATGTAGCCCGCCTCGGCGAACTCCCCGGCCCAGATGCCGTCGATGTCCATCACGTCGGCGCCCTTGCCCGACTTCAGGTCGAGGGAGAGCTTGGTCTTGTACTGCTCGTCGTCGACGCCGCTGGGGATGAACTTGACCGTGACGTTCTTCCCTTGGGCCTTCTGGGCCTCCTCGAACTTGGGGATCACCCAGTTGGCGATGTGGTCGGCCGCCGCGGCGTTCTTGCCGCCTGCGATGGCGTTCTGGGTGATCGTGAGCTCGATGGCGCCGTCTTCACCGCCGTCGCCGGACGACTGGCCGCACCCGGCCAGTGCCAGCGCGCCGGCGGCCAGCACCGCGACCACGCCCCTCGACCTGTTCCGCACCATTATGCAAACCCTCCGACACGTCCATAAAGGGGAGGAAGTCACGGCCAATATGTCATGACATGTATATGACGTAAAGTCCTGGCTGAATCCGGACGCGTGCCCGCTGGGCCCTTCGGAGTTCGACGATGGGCACACGGAGAACATAGCGGACATCCATATGTCATGACAATATGCCATAGTGTCTGAAGCTCCGGCTCTGGAGGTGCGTTGTTCGACCTGATCACGATGGGACGCTGCGGCGTCGACATCTATCCGCTGCAGACCGGTGTGAGCCTGATCCACGTCGAGACCTTCGGCAAGTTCCTCGGCGGCAGCCCGACCAACGTCGCGGTCGCCGCGGCCCGGCACGGCCTGCGCCCCGCCGTGGTCACCGCCGTCGGGGCCGACCCCTTCGGAGAGTGGGTACGCCAGGCGATCCGCGGATTCGGCGTCGACGACGTCTTCGTGGAGACGGTCGAAGGGCCGCCCACGCCGGTCACGTTCTGCGAGATCTTCCCGCCCGACCGCTTCCCGATCTACTTCTACCGCGGCGAGCACCCGCCTGACCTGCGCATCACCCCCGCCTCGCTGGATCTGGACGCGATCCGCCAGGCGCGGGTCTTCTGGTTCACCGGGACCGGCCTGAGCCAGGAGCCCTCCTTCTCGGCGCACGCCGCGGCCCTGGATGCGCGGACCTCCGGGTGGACGGTCTTCGACCTGGACTACCGGCCGATGCTGTGGGAATCGCGGGAGGCCGCCGAGCGCGCCTACCGGAGCGCGCTGCCCCACGCAAGCGTGGCCGTCGGCAACCTGGACGAGGTGGAGATCGCGGTCGGCACCCGCGACCCGGAGGCGGCGGCCCAGGCGCTGCTCGACGCCGGGATGGAGGTGGCCGTCGTGAAGCTGGGCCCCGACGGGGTGCTGGCCCGCACCAAGGACGAGCACGTGGTGGCCGAGCCGGTCCGGGTCGAGGTGGTCAACGGGCTCGGCGCCGGAGACGCCTTCGGGGGCGCGCTCTGCCTCGGGCTGGTGCGCGGCTGGCCGCTCGATCGTACGGTGCGCTTCGCCAACGCGGCGGGCGCCCACGTAGCGGCGCGCCTGGCCTGCGCCGACGCGATGCCCACCACCGACGAGGTCCTCACCCTCCTGAAAACCGGAGAACCCGCCCCCGGAACCGCCGGGACCGACTCCCACGCTGACTCCGGGAGCGAGGTGCGTCGTTGAGCGACGTCACGCTGCCCGGGACCGCTCCGTACGAGCGGCTGACCCACATCCGCGCCACCAGCCCCGCGGAGATCACCCAGGCGGCGGCCCGCCGGCGACGCCGGGAGCTGCCCAGTGAAGGCGGACGCCTGCTGATCATCGCCGCCGACCACCCGGCGCGGGGTGCGCTGGCGGTGCGCGACCGGCCGCTCGCCATGGCCAGCCGGACGGACCTGCTCGACCGGCTCCGGGTCGCGCTGGCCCGCCCGGGCGTGGACGGCATCCTGGCCTCCCCCGACGTGCTGGAGGACCTGCTGCTGCTCGGCGCGCTGGAGGACAAGCTGGCGTTCGGCTCGATGAACCGGGGCGGCCTGCAGGGCTCGGTGTTCGAGCTGGACGACCGGTTCACCGGGTACGACGCGGCCGCGATCGACGAGATGCGCCTCGACGGCGGCAAGATGCTGTGCCGGATCGACCCGTCGGACCGGGCCAGCGTCGCCACCCTGGAGTCCTGCGCCCGCGCCGTCACCGACCTGGCCCGGCGGCGGCTCGTGGCGATGGTGGAGCCGTTCTGGACGACCCGCGCCGAGAACGGGACGGTCCGCAACGACCTGTCCCCCGACGCGGTGATCCGCGCCATCAGCGTCGCCCAGGCGCTCGGCGTCACCTCCGCCTACACCTGGCTGAAGATCCCGGCCGTGGCCGAGATGGAGCGGGTCATGGCCGCCACCACCCTGCCGGCGCTGCTGCTCGGCGGCGACCCGCCGGACGCCGCGGCCGCCTTCGCCGGGTGGGGGCGCGCGCTGCGCCTGCCCGGCGTGCGGGGGCTCGTCGTCGGGCGCGCGCTGCTCTACCCTCCGGACGACGACGTCGCCACGGCCGTGGACGGCGCCGCCGCACTGGTTCGAGAGGCTGAGGAATGACATTCTTTCCGTACGGCAAGGCAGCGAACGAGCCGTGGGCCGTGGAGATCACGCCCTCGCTGGCCGGGTGGGACTACTCGGGGCTGCGGGTGGCAGACCTTGCGGGCGCGCCGGTGTCGTTCGGCACGGGCGGGGAGGAGATGATCGTCCTGCCGCTGGCGGGTTCCTGCGTGGTCACGGTCGCCCCGGACGGGGGCGGGGAACGGGTGTTCGAGCTGGCCGGGCGGCCGTCGGTGTTCGACGGACCCTCCGATTTCGCCTATATCCCGATTTCTGCGCAGGTGACGCTGACGGGGACAGGCCGGATCGCGCTGCCGTCCGCGCGCGCCACCCGCCGACTGGAGCCGCGCCATGTGCCCGCCTCGGCGGTGCCGGTGGAGCTGCGCGGCGCCGGGCAGGCCAGCCGCCAGGTGCACAACTTCGCCGCCCCCGGCGCCTTCGACTGCGACAAGCTGGTCGCCGTCGAAGTCCTCACCCCCGGCGGCAACTGGTCGTCCTATCCGCCCCACAAGCACGACACGCCGAACCCGGGCGAGGCCGTGCTGGAGGAGATCTACTACTTCGAGGTGGCCGACCAGGGCTTCGGCTACCAGCGCGTCTACTCCTCCGAGCGGGGCCGGATCGACACCCTGGCCGAGGTGGGCTCCGGCGACGTGGTGCTCGTCCCGTACGGCTATCACGGCCCGTCCATGGCCGCGCCCGGGTACGACCTCTTCTACCTGAACGTGCTGGCCGGTCCCGCCGAGGAGCGGTCCATGGCGTTCTGCGACGACCCGCGCCACGCCTGGATCCGCGCCTCCTGGCAGGGCCAGGCGATCGATTCCAGGCTGCCCTTCGGGAGGACCCCGTGAAGCTGCCAGCGAGATTGACCGTGGCCCAGGCGGTGGTACGTTTCCTCGCCGCCCAGCACACCGAGCGCGACGGCGTCGAGCACCGGATGTTCGGCGGCGTCTTCGGCATCTTCGGCCACGGCAATGTGGCCGGGCTCGGCCAGGCGCTGGCCGCCTCCGACGGCCTGCCCTACTACCTCAGCCGCAACGAGCAGGCGATGGTGCACACCGCCGCCGCGTACGCCCGGGCCCGCAACCGGCTGTCCACGCTGGCCTGCACCACCTCGATCGGCCCCGGCGCGACGAACATGGTCACCGGCGCGGCCGCCGCCACCATCAACCGGGTGCCGGTGCTGCTGCTGCCCGGAGACCTCTTCTCCACCCGGGTGGCCAGTCCCGTGCTGCAGGAACTCGAGGACCCTCGCTCGTACGACGTCTCCGTCAACGACTGCCTCAAGCCGGTCTCCCGCTTCTGGGACCGGATCAACCGGCCCGAGCAGCTGCCGTCCGCTCTGCTGGCGGCCATGCGGGT
>Ga0079224_100009366_pt1 | contig 13347 bp, 14 predicted proteins | sample Stecom2015_FD_80414 | JGI IMG/M metagenome (GOLD analysis project Ga0079224, IMG submission 80414) | Agricultural soil microbial communities from Utah to study Nitrogen management - Steer compost 2015 | ecosystem: Environmental > Terrestrial > Soil > Agricultural land | place: USA: Utah... | reverse complement strand
CGGCCGCCGGGCACGGTGGCCCGGTCGGCCGGTTAGCGGTCGATCACCCCGAAGGGGATGGTGTCGGCGGGCTCGTAGTCGCCCGGCCGCGACAGTTCGGTGGCCGGGGCAGGCGCGGGCAGCGGCAGCGTGGGCGCCGGGTCCTCGAACTCGGGGCGCGGCCGGGCGGGCAGCCGGTAGAAGGCGCGGGCGTTGTCCTCGAGCACCGCGTGCATGTCCGCGCCGACCACATCGCAGATCAGGTCGACATCGGAGTCGCGGAACGGGCGGCCCGCCCGTGCGCCCGGCAGATCGGTGCCGAACATCAGCGCCTCGGGATTGACCGCGTGGATGCGGCGCAGCGTGTCGGCGACGTTCATGGTGACCCGGCCGAACCCGGTGGCCTTGACCCGCGCGCCCCGGTCGACCAGATCCAGCAGGTAGGGCAGGCACTCCTCGGACATGCCGAGGTGGTCGACCGAGATCCTCGGCAGCTTGGACATCACCGGCTGCAGGGAGGCGAGCATCTGGCCGTCGACGTAGACCTCGACGTGCCAGCCCGCCAGCTCGTAGGCGCGCAGCGCCTGCACCGTCATGCGGGTGATGTCGGTGGCCGCGCGCTTGAGGTTGAACCGCAGCGCCCGCACCCCGACCTTGTCCAGTTCGAGGATCTCCTGGTCACCGGCGTCGAGATCCAGCCGGGTCACCCCGACCCAGTTCTCGCCGAGCTCGGCCAGCGCCGCCTTCAGGTAGGTCTGGTCGGTGCCCTGGAACGACGCGCTGACCACGGCCCCGCCCTGGACGTCGAAGCGCGCCATCCGCTTTCGATAGTCGGCGATGGTGTACGGCTGCGGCAGGTAGCCCTCGTTCTCGGTCAGCGGGAACCGCGGATCGATGATGTGGACGTGTGCGTCGAACACTTGTACAGAATGCCTCGAGATCGCGTGACTGTCGCAACCCTCCCATCGGGAAGCAACGGGAGGCGGACACGGGAAGAGGGGCGCACCACGCGCCCCTCTTCCGGTCGACGGAATTTGCCCTCGTGCCGAACTAGACCTTGTGCGGCTCGCTCGCGCGCAGCATGTCCTCGCGCTCGACGACCTTGACCCGCTCACGGCCCTCCGGCTCGCCCAGCGCCCGCTCGTGGGCGTCCAGGCGGTACCAGCCCGCCCAGGTGGTGTAGGGCAGGCCCTTGGCCTCGAGGAAGTCGATCACCGCCTGCGGATCGGGCTCCCGCGCCGGGGTGAACGACGGCGCGTCGTCCAGCAGGCAGGCGATGGTCTCGTTGGCGTCGCCCTTGGTGTGGCCGATCAGGCCGACCGGGCCGCGCTTGATCCAGCCGGTCACGTAGGTGGCGGGCAGGTAGCGGGCGGCGCCGTCGGCGTTCTCGTCGGCCAGCACACGACCGGCCTCGTTCGGCACGGTGCCCGCCTGGTCGTCGAAGGGCAGCTCGCTGATGTTCTGCGACAGGTAGCCGACGGCCCGGTAGACCGCCTGCACGTCCCAGTCCTTGAACACGCCGGTGCCCTTGACATTGCCGGTGCCGTCGAGCTGGGTCCGCTCGGTGCGCAGGCCGACAACCTTGCCGTTCTCGTCGCCGAGCACCTCGGCCGGGGACTCGAAGAAGTGCAGGAACAGCTTGTGCGGGCGGTCGCCCTGGTCGCGGATGGCCCACTGCTCGAGGGTGTTGGCGACCATGTCGACCTGCTTGGAGTGGCGGCGCGCGGCCTCCGAGCCCTCGTCGTAGTCGATGTCCTCGGGGTCGACGATGACCTCGATGTTCGGCGAGTGGTCGAGCTCGCGCAGCTCCAGCGGGGTGAACTTGGCCTGGGCGGGGCCGCGGCGGCCGAAGACGTGCACCTCGACGGCCTTGTTGGCCTTCAGGCCCGCGTAGACGTTCGGCGGGATCTCGGTGGGCAGCAGCTCGTCACCGGTCTTGGCCAGCACCCGCGCCACGTCGAGCGCCACGTTGCCGACGCCGAGGACCGCGACCTTCTCCGCGTCCAGCGGCCAGGTGCGCGGCACGTCCGGGTGCCCGTCGTACCAGGAGACGAAGTCGGCGGCGCCGAACGAACCGTCCAGGTCGATGCCGGGGATGTTCAGCGCCCGGTCGGCGTTCGCGCCGGTGGAGAAGATCACCGCGTCGTAGAAGCGACGCAGGTCGTCGAGGGTGATGTCGGTGCCGTAGTCGATGTTGCCGAGCAGGCGCACCTGTTCCTTGTCGAGCACCTTGTGCAGGGCGGTGATGATGCCCTTGATGCGCGGATGGTCGGGGGCCACGCCGTAGCGGATCAGCCCGAACGGCGCCGGCATGCGCTCGTAGAGGTCGATGCTGACGTCCGCATCGGACTTCATCAGCGCGTCGGCGGCGTAGATTCCGGCCGGCCCGGCGCCCACGATCGCGATGCGGAGCGGGCGGGCGCCGTCGGTCGGCGCTGCACTCTGTTCGGTCATCTCTTACGCGCACCCTTATCGGTCGAAAACTGAAACTGGAGTTTGTTCTCAGCTTAGGCCCATGTACCCCATGTACTTAGCCCAGGCTAAGTCGACGCTTCGATCCGGTCACCACGCCGGTGTGAACGTCGGCCGCTCGCCTCGGAGAATCCAGGTCACGGCGGCTCCTCGCGGGGCCGTGATCGGCCATTCTATCGGGGTGGTCGCCACGCGCCCCGCGCGTGGGTCCCCGCGACCTCCACGCTACCCGTCCGCGCCCGCCCGGCAAACCGCCCGCTCGGGGGCCGCTGCCGGTGCGACCCCGCTCACCGGGGATCATCGATCGCATGACCGACAGCGAACCGTCAGCATCGGACGAGCCCGTCATCCCGATCGACCAGACCGACGAGCGGTCGATGACGCCGTTCATCGCCGCCGCCGTGGTCGCGGCACTGGTGCTGGCCGGGATCGTGCTCGGCGTGATCTTCGCGCCCGCTGAGAAAAATGTCACAGAGGCCGACCGGATCAGCGCGGCCGTGCAGAACTTCGTCGCGGGCGTCGACGAAACCGGCGAGATCCCGCCGCCCGGCACCGCCTGCGCGGACTTCGACGCCGCACGCTTCCCGCTGCCCGCGCCGCAAGATTCCGGCAAGACAATCGAACTGAAGTCGGTCACCGATCACACCGTCAACGGCGACCGCGCCAAGGCCACCGTCACCACCTCGGTCGACGGGGTCGACCGGACCGGCACCTGGCTGCTGGTCCGCGGTGAGCGCGGCTGGCTGATCTGCAGTGAGTGAATCGGTTGACAGCGTGACTTCGGGGCGTGCAATCTCAGAACCGAGGTCATGAGTGCCAGCGCGAAGCCCCGGCTCGCTGGTCGGCAACCCTCCTCCGCGGCGGGGTGCTCCGGGTGACGACCCGGCCGTGCCGACGACGGTGCGGCAAGTGCGGATTCACAGGAGGTTGGAATGAGTTATGCCGGGGACATCACCCCGTCACAGGCCTGGGAACTGTTGCGTGACAATCCCGGGGCTGTCCTGATCGACGTGCGCACCGAAGCCGAGTGGCGCTTCGTCGGTGTGCCCGACACCGGCTCCATCGACCGGCCGACCGTGCTGATCGAGTGGGTCGACGGCACGGGCTCGCCCAACCCGCGCTTCGCCGAGCAGTTGAGCAAGGCGCTGGCCGGGCGCGACCCGGAAGCCCCCGCCATCTTCCTGTGTCGCTCCGGGCAGCGCTCTGCCCACGCCGCGGGCGTGGCCACCGATCTGGGAATCACCCCCGCCTACAACGTCATCGACGGCTTCGAGGGCCCCCTCGACGCCGACGGCCACCGCGGCGGCGCGGGCTGGCGGGCCGAGGGCCTGCCCTGGAGGCAGTCGTGATCACCGGAGGCGCGTTCGACAAGCCGCTGCCCGACGGCGTCGGCCCCGCCACCCTCGGGGTGCGCGGCGGGCTGCGCCGCTCCGGCTTCGAGGAGACCGCCGAGGCGCTGTATCTGACCTCCGGTTTCGTCTACGAGAGCGCCGAGGCCGCCGAGGCCGCGTTCACCGGCGAGGTCGAGCACTTCGTCTACTCCCGCTACGGCAACCCCACCGTGGCCATGTTCGAGGAACGCATCCGCCTGATGGACGGCGCCGAGGCCGCCTTCGCCACCGCCAGCGGCATGTCCGCGGTGTTCACCGCCCTCGGCGCGCTGTTGAAGGCAGGCGACCGGCTGGTGGCCGCGCGCAGCCTGTTCGGCTCCTGCTTCGTGGTGTGCAACGAGATCCTGCCGCGCTGGGGCGTGGAGACCGTCTTCGTCGACGGCGAGGACCTCGACCAGTGGGAGCGGGCGCTGTCGGTGCCGACCACGGCCGTGTTCTTCGAGACCCCGGCCAACCCCATGCAGACCCTCGTCGATGTGCGCAAGGTCACCGAGCTCGCCCACGCCGCGGGCGCGAAGGTGGTGCTGGACAACGTCTTCGCCACCCCGCTGCTGCAGAAGGGCTTCGAGCTCGGCGCCGATGTCATCGTCTACTCCGGCACCAAGCACATCGACGGCCAGGGCCGGGTGCTCGGCGGCGCCATCCTGGGCAGCGAGGAATACATCGACGGCCCGGTCAAGAACCTCATGCGCCACACCGGTCCGGCGCTGAGCCCGTTCAACGCCTGGACCCTGCTCAAGGGCCTGGAGACCATGCCGCTGCGCGTGCGGCACTCCACCGAGTCGGCATTGCGGATCGCCCGCTTCCTGGAAGACAACGACGCGGTGTCCTGGGTGAAATACCCGTTCCTGGAATCGCATCCGCAGTACGAGCTGGCCCGCGCGCAGATGGCGGGCGGCGGCACCGTGGTCACCTTCGAGCTGGCCGCCGCCGAGGGCGAGGGCAAGAAGCGCGCCTTCGAGGTGCTCAACCGGCTGCGCGTCGTCGACATCTCCAACAACCTGGGCGATGCCAAGACGCTGATCACCCACCCGGCCACCACAACCCACCGCGCCATGGGGCCGGAGGGGCGCGCGGGCATCGGCCTGAGCGATGGCGTGGTGCGCATCTCCGTCGGCCTCGAGGACGTCGAAGACCTGCTCGGGGACCTGGAGCAGGCCCTGAGCTGAGATCGGTTCGCCCGCGGGCGGATTCGGCCCCGCCGCGCCAGGAGCGGCGGGGCCGAACTGTTCTCTTCTCGACCTGGTCGGGCCGCGCCGGAGTTCGATCGCGGCCCGGCGAATTCCGGCCTGGCCGGCGAGCGGCCCACCGGGCGAGATCCCGAGACGACGCTCAGGCCAGCGCGCGCAGGCGCGGAGCCAGATCGCGCTGGAACAGGTCGAGGAAGCGGCGCTGGTCGTGCCCGGGCGCGTGGAACACCAGGTGGTTGAGGCCCGCGTCCAGATACGGCTTGATCTGTTCGACCGCCTCGTCCGGGTCGCTGGCCACGATCCAGCGCTTGGCGATCTGCTCGATCGGCAGCGCGTCGGCGGCGGCCTCCATCTCGATCGGGTCGGTGATGGAGTGCTTCTGTTCGGCGGTCAGCGACAGCGGGGCCCAGAAGCGGGTGTTCTCCAGCGCCAGTTCGGGATCGGTGTCGTAGGAGATCTTGATCTCGATCATCCGGTCGATGTCGCCCACGGTGCGGTCCACCTTCGCCGCGCCCTCGGCGAGCGCGGGCATCAGCTTGTCGGTGTAGAGCTCCATGCCCTTGCCCGAGGTGCAGATGAAGCCGTCGCCCGCGCGTCCGGCGTAGCGGGCCACCAGCGGGCCGCCCGCGGCGATGTAGATGGGCAGGCCGCCCTCGGGCACGTCGTAGATCGAGGCGCCGACAGTCGTGTAGTACTGGCCATCGAAGTCCACGCGATCGCCCGTCCACAGCGCCCGCATCAGGTCGACGGCCTCACGCAGCCGGGCGAAGCGCTCCTTGAACTCCGGCCATTCGCCCTTGTATCCGGTGGCGATCTCGTTGAGCGCCTCACCGGTTCCGACACCGAGCATGACCCGCCCCGGATACAGGCAGCCCATGGTGGCGAAGGCCTGCGCGATCACCGCGGGGTTGTAGCGGAAGGTGGGGGTGAGCACCGAGGTGCCCAGCTGGATGCGCTCGGTGCGCGCGCCCACCGCGGCCATCCAGGCCAGCGAGAACGGCGCGTGCCCGCCCTTGTGCCGCCACGGCTGGAAGTGGTCGCTCACAGTGGTGGAGTCCATGCCGTGCTCTTCGGCCATGACCGCGATGTCCACCAGCTCGCGTGGACCGAACTGCTCGGCCGACGCCTTGTATCCCAGCTTGAGATCGCCCGTCTCGAGATGCCCCATTGCGCGTCTCTCCTGTCGCTCGTGTGCTCTGCTCTCGCACGGCCGTTTCCGACAGTAGTCAGGGGGCCGTGCGGAGAACAGACCACCCGCTCCGACAGCGAGTCAGTCGACCGGCGCGACCCGGATCAGATTGCCGTCGGGGTCGGTGGCGAGGAAGGTGCGCCCGAACACCTCTTCGTGCGGTTCCATCGCGATCCGCACACCCCGGCGCACCCAGTCCCGGTGCAGCGCGTCGATCCGCTCCGGTCCGCCGTCGACCGTCACGCACAGCTCGCTGGTGCGCGTGACCTCGGCCAGGCGGTCGTCCTCGACCCCGCTCCAGAGCGCCAGCTCCACGCCGCCGAGGTCGAAGGCGATGAAGCGCGGCGACTCGAACTTCGGTCGCAGGTCGAACAGCTCGCCGTAGAAGCGGGCCGAGGCGGGTGCGTCGGTGACGTAGACGATGAACATGGTCGGTGCGGTCACGTGATGTTCTCCTTCGTTCGCGTTGACGGTGACCGCACGAGGATGCGATTCATAGATGACCGATCCTGTCCTGATTCCTGGAATCGTCGGCAGACATGACCCCGGATCGCTTCTTCGCCCTGCTGCTCGCGCTCCAGACGCGCGAGCACCGGACCGTCGCCGAGCTGGCCGGACAGGTCGGCGTCTCCACCCGCACCGTGGTGCGCGACCTGCGCTGGCTCCAGGACGCGGGGTTCCCGATCCTGATCCGGCGCGGCCGCTGGGGCGGGGTCACGTTGCTGCCAGGCGGCGCCCTCGACACCGCTCGCCTCACCCCCGACGAACGCGACCAGCTCGCCCTCGCCGGTCTCGACCACGCCCAGCGCGACCAGCTCGGCGCCCGCCACGACGGCCGCCGCGCACTCGACAAGGTCACCCCGCGCGCCCGTTCCCGCCCCGACCAGCTGTTGCCGCTGAGCGCGGTGGTCGTCACCGACAACCGGCCCTGGTTCGCCGCCCCCGCCACCGGTGCGCAACCCGCCCGGCTCGCCGGCGACCTGCGCCGCGGCGTGCGTCTGCGCATCCACTACCGCCGCGCCACCGAGGCCGAGCCCGCCTGGCAGGTCGTCGACCCCTACGGCCTGCTCGCCAAGAGCGGCCGCTGGTACCTGGTCGCCGACAAGCAGGGCAGCCCCGGCTGTACTCGCTGGAACGTCTCACCGTCTGGCAGCCGCTGCGCGTCCCGCGCCGTCTGCGCCCCGGCGTCACCGTCGAACAGGTGGCCGCCGAAGTCACCGCGAACTGGGAGCGCACCGAGAATCTGCGCGTCGAAGGCCTGCTCGCCGCCCGGCAGGCCGAACGCGCGCGCCGCATCCTCGGCACCCGCCTCACCCTGCACCCGCCCGCCGCCGACGGGCAGATCCCGTTCACCCTCACCTGCCGTGCGCTGGAGGATGTCCGCCAGCTGCTGCCCTTCGCCGATGAGGCGATCGTCACCCGGCCCGCCGAAGCCCGCGCCCACCTGCGCGAACTCGCCGCCCGGACCCTCGCGCGGTACGCCAGGGCCGCCCGCCCTGCGCTGCCGGCGGGCCGGGATGACGCAGAATCGACACGTGACCACCAGCCAGGCGAGTGAGAGCAACCGCAGCGACGACGAGCCCGTCCTGTCCTATCTGACCGACATGGACGGCGTCCTGGTCAGCGAGGACCACCTGGTCCCAGGCGCCGACAAGTTCCTCGCCGAGCTGCGCGCCAACGAGATCCCCTTCCTCGTCCTGACCAACAACTCCATCCGCACCCCGCGCGACCTGCAGGCCCGCCTGCGCCTGACCGGCCTGGACATCCCCGAGGAGGCCATCTGGACCTCCGCCCTCGCCACGGCCGCCTTCCTCGACGCCCAGCGCCCCGGCGGCACCGCCTACGTCGTCGGCGAGTCCGGTCTCACCACCGCCCTGCACGAGATCGGTTACGTCCTCACCGACCGCGACCCCGACTACGTCGTCCTCGGCGAGACCCGCACCTACTCCTTCGAAGCCATCACCACGGCCATCCGCCTGGTGGAGCGCGGCGCCCGCTTCATCGCCACCAACCCCGACGCCACCGGTCCCTCCCGCGAGGGCCTGCTCCCGGCCACCGGCTCGGTAGCCGCCCTGATCACCCGCGCCACCGGCCGCGAGCCCTACTACGTCGGCAAACCCAACCCTCTGATGATGCGCTCGGCCCTGCGCCGCATCGGCGCGCACTCCCAGTCCGCCGTCATGATCGGCGACCGCATGGACACCGACGTCATCTCCGGCCTCGAGGCGGGCATGCGCACCATCCTGGTCGCCACCACCGGAATCTCCACCCGCGCCTCGGTCGAGCAGTTCCCTTACCGCCCCACTCTCGTCCTGGATTCCGTCGCCGACCTGGTAGGCCGCACCGCCAACCCCTTCGCTTGATCGCCCGCCCACCCGGACGACGCGCGGTCCACTGGTGGGCGGACACCCGGACGCCGCCGACCGCAGCGTGAAATTGTCGATTCAGGACAGGAACTGTCCTGAATCCGTTCCACACTCGAATCATGAGTGAAACGACTGCGGGACAGCCGAATCAGACCGACATCACCGACTACGACGATCCGAACGCACCCTGGAACCAGGCGTGGGACCAGGAGGACGGCATCGCCAACTGGAACGATGAGGTGATCAAGGAGTTCCGGGAGAACTCGGGCAAGGTGGGCGGCGCTTACGCGGGAGGGGATCTCATCCTGCTGACCACCACGGGGGCCAGGAGCGGCAAGCGGCACACGGTTCCGCTGGGGCCTCTGTACCGAGGCGACACCATGTTCGTGAGTTCGTTCGTCGAAGACAAGTACCCGGCCTGGTGGCACAACATCAAAGCGAATCCGCGGGTCACTGTCGAACTCGGGGACAAGACCTACCGGGCGACCGGCAAGGTGCTCGAAGGTGCGGACTACGACGAGTTCGCGGCGTGGGTACTCGCCCACAACCCCCTGCTGGCGGATTTCCAGTCCAAGGTCGACCGGCCCATCCCGCTGGTTGTCCTCACCCTCGACGGCGAGGGTTCGACGTCAGGGCCGAACTCGTAGACCGCCCGCACCCTTCGACTGCGGCTCTTCTCATGGCAAGCGGCGTCCTGAGCGCCTCTCGGGCAGGCCCTGGCATCGCCGCCGCCTGCACGCGGCCGTGTCGTCGCTCGCCTTTCGAGTGATCGCCGGCGGGAGCGAGGGCGTCCTCGAACGAGGATCTACCCCCTGTCGAGCGCTGTCGCTAATGTCGCGCGCATGGATACGGCTCAGGTGCGGAAAAAGCTCGAATTGTCTCCCGATGAGGACTTCATCCTCACGGCCTGGCAGTACCGGATGATGCAGCGTGACATCGCCGCTTCGAAGGGCAAACACCTCCCTTCCAAGCGTGAGGTCCGCAACTCCTTCCGTGCCGACGCGATCGCGGCCATCGCGCGGCGGGAGCGGGACGACTGGTCCGCCGCGGTCGCCGACATCGTCGAGCAGATCGCCGCGGACAGTGATTCGCCGGATCTCGAGGCACTCGAAGTCGCCGGCCCACAGCTCTCCTCGCTGGTGACGAAGCGGTCGCGAGCCCTGCTCCTGCTCATCGACCTGTACGGGTTCGAGCCGTGGGTGGAGGGCAAGTGGGACAAGGCGGTCCGCGCGGAAGCTCTCGCCGCCGCCCACAGCGCGATGGACACACTGCACCCCGAGGATCTCCACGCGGTGGAGAACGCGTACAAGGAGGCGATCAAGAAGCTTTCGAAGGCGAGCAACTGGAAGAAGTACGCACTGCTCGCCGGGGCGGGCCTCGGTCTCGGCGCACTCACCGGCGGCCTCGCCGCACCGGCGATCGCCGGAGTCTACGGAACGTTGGTGCTCGGCTATTCGGGTGCGGTCGCCACGACGGCGGGCCTGGCCGCGCTCGGCGGTGGATCGATCGCCGCCGGAGGCCTCGGCATGGCCGGTGGCGCTGCTCTCATCACCGGTTTCAGCGGTGCGGCGGGCGCCGGCGTGGTCACGCTCGCGGGAAAGGCCGCCGGGTTGACCGCGGCGCGTATCGCGGCCGACGCCATCCGGCTCCACGTCGTGACACAGCTCGTGTTCCGCGATGTCGACGGCAACGAGGAAGCCGCGAAAGCCGTCATCGTCGGTCTCCGCGAGCGCGCCACGAATCTCGGCAAGACCGTCGCGAGTCTCGCCGAACGCATCGATGACCTTCGGGCGCAACTCGAGGCCAAGCAGGCGGAGCTTGACGCCGAGCGAGACCAGCGCCTGGCGGCCGAAGACCGCGTCGCCCGTTTCCGGGATATCGCCGACCGGCTCAAGGAGCGTGTCACGGGGCCGGAGGACGAGCGACTCCAAGCTCTGCTCGCCGAACTCGAGGAACTCGAAGGGGAGAAGAAGACCATCGAGACCGTCGCCCAGGGGGTCTCCGTTCTCGCCGACGACCTCGAGGGCACGGAGTGAGTTCTCGGGACGGCGACACAGACGAGCCGCCCCTTCCCCCTGATGACGGCTTCATCGAAAACCTGAACGCGCTTTCGCGCGACCTCGATGACATCGAAGACGTCGCCGCGTCTGCGCTCGCGGGTGAGTCGATCGACCATTCGGTGTCGCGGCGCATCGCGAATACGCCTTCGGGACTCACCTATGCGGAGTTGACCACCTTCCATCGACAGCGTCGCGAAACCGAGGGTTGGGGAAAGCCCGAACTCGCCGACATCCTCGATCCGGCCGCGCTGCAACAGCTCGAAGAATGGCGAGGCTCGCGTCGGTTTTCGTGGGATCGGAGCGATCTGCTGGTCGTCGGCTTCGCAGGGCTTCTCGGCGCACTCGGAAACCTCTACGCCAACCGCGTGGATACCGCGCTTCTGAGTGGCCTGTCCGTGTTGAAGACGACCGATCAGTTGCGCCGTTGGGAAAAGGAGACCGCCCGCCTCCCCATCGACTACACCGGCGTCGGCTTCGGTGGACCGGCGCATCGAGTGCGCTCCGCCGGTCACGATATCGGTCGTTTTCTCAGCGCACTCGACCAGATCCGCACAGGCACCTTCGAGGGCACCTGGTGGCTGGACGGACAGCGCATGGTCGCCGAAGTGACGACAACGCGATCCGGCCTGCCCTTCGCCCGAGTGCCCGAGCGTCGTCTCGCGCTCGTGCTCCTCCTGAAGCACTGGGCCGCCGACTTCGTCACGCCGATGAGCCTTCCGCTGCCCGGGTGGACACTGCTCGCTCAGATGCCTGACCCGGATCTGCGGAAATTCGCTCTCGACGCGTACGCGGGAACGAATTCCGGCGAAGGGCTGAACCTTCGCTCCGGGATCGTGACGCCGAGTCTGGGCATGCTGGCGACCGAGATTCTCATCTCGACCTGTCACCACCTCGCGGCCTTCCGGGCGACGGGCAGCGCACGCCTGCCGACGGCCGTATCGGCCAAACAGCAGGAAATGCTGCTCGCCGCCCACGCCGCCGCCGGAGCGATCAGCCTTTCCAAGGCCGCCGCCGTGGCGGTAACCGGTGAAGCCGCCGTCGCGGTCCGACACCTGAACGTTCCAGTTCTTCTGCGGATCGGAATGCTGGCGCTGAAAGTCCGCTCCGACGCGGCGGCCCGTGCGCAAGCCGGAGCGCCGTCGTGGGAACAGTTGCTCAGCGACGAGGCATCGACCTGGACCCTGCCCGAAGCCGCGATCATCGCGGACCTGTTGACCTGATCAGATCGCTTCCGTCGGCCTGGCGGACTCATCGGCTCGGCTCGACATCTCGCGCCCCCGGACGGTCCACGCCCGAGCGACGGCCCGAGGTCAGCGGTCGAGGATCTGGTGGAGGGCTCGGGCGAGGGGGTCGGTCATCGGGCTGCGATCGGTGCCGCGCGGATCGTTGGTGAGCACCGGGCGGTCGGTGAAATGGCTTGCGAGGGTGGCGAAAGCGGCGACTTCCATGGGGGAGCCGAAGACCATCAGCGGCGGGTGGGTGGTGGAACCGTTGCCGGGACGGATGTCGTAGGTGAGGGTTGCGCCGGAGACGGTGAGGGTGCGGGTTTCGATGGTGACGGTCATGCGCTCTCCTCGGGACTCCTGGGGGCTATGGAATGGATGGCGTGGTGCCGCGGAACTCATCGGCACGGCTGGGGACAGGTCGTGACCAGCGATTCCGAGATTTTTTCCCGGACAGCGATGAGTTCGCCGGCGGTGCCCCGTCTGATCCGTTGAACGCGCTACCGACCTGGCGCGACCGACCGGAAGGACCGGACATGACCACTGCCACCTCCACCACCCAGTTCCCCGTCGCCGACGCCTACCGCCCCGGCACGATCCGCAATCGTGTCCTGTGGACGGTGCAGATCCTGCTCGGGCTGTTCTTCGTCATCGCCTCCGGCGCGCCGAAGCTCGTCATGCCGGGGACGCTGTCGGAGAACGCGCTGGAGAACGTGACCATCCCGGTCGGGCTGCTGATCTTCATCGGGCTCGCCGAGGTGGCGGGCGGGATCGGGCTGATGGTGCCGCGGCTGAGCGCCCTCGCCGCCACCGGGCTGTCGGTGCTGACCGTGCTGGCGGCGGGAACGCAGGCCTTCCTCGTGGGCAAGCCCGCGATGGCGATCTTCCCGCTGGTGCTGGCCGCGATCTTCGCCTGGATCGCCTACGAGCGGCGCGCGAGCGTCGCGGATCTGCGGAAGTCGCTCTCGCGGTAGCGCATCGACGGACGCGACCGGCGATCGGTGAGTCACCGATCGCCGGTTCGCCTGTGTTCGGATCGGCCTGCCGCCGGGTCGGCGGTGTCGCGGACCGGATAGCGGCCACCGGTTCAGGCGGGCAGGTGGCACCGCTGGGATGCGCCGGGTGTCGGACGAATTCTCCGCCGTCGGGGTGCGACACCCGGCCCGCACCTCGTTGGGGCCGGTACCGTCGAAGTAGCCGGTGCGACCGAAGCCCGGCGGACGCACGCAATCGGAGGTGCACGATGGGAGCGTTCAGCAAGGCCCTCAAGAGCGGAGCCGCGCTCAAGGCCATCCAGATCGTCAAGCGTGAGGCGGCCAAGCCGGAGAACCAGCGCAAGGCCAAGGAGTTCGTCGCGAAACTGCGCCAGAAGGGCCCGCGCTGATCCGTGCGGCGGTTCGGGGCCGGCGGAAGGGCGCGGGCTAGCGGTCGGGGGTGGTCATCGCCTCGACGGCGGCGGTCAGGTCGGTGAGGGCGG
>Ga0079224_100009364_pt1 | contig 13349 bp, 13 predicted proteins | sample Stecom2015_FD_80414 | JGI IMG/M metagenome (GOLD analysis project Ga0079224, IMG submission 80414) | Agricultural soil microbial communities from Utah to study Nitrogen management - Steer compost 2015 | ecosystem: Environmental > Terrestrial > Soil > Agricultural land | place: USA: Utah... | reverse complement strand
CCAGCTTGCGGTCCTCGAGCAGGGCCACGAAGGCACGATCCAGCTCCGCCTGGCGCCACAGGCGCTCGAACACCAGCGCCGGGCCCCACGACTTCGACCAGCGCACCACCAGGCGCTCGGCCTCTTGTTCCAGCCGCCGCCAGGTGCTCTGCGAAAAGCGCGCCAGGCTCTCGATCATCGCGTCGAGCTTGCCGCCCTCAAGCTCCTCAACCCGCCCCAGGTTGGCGACGACGCGCTGGCGGGGGCGACCGCCTTCGCGCACGCTCTCGACCAACTGCAGGTAGGTGCGGGTGGAGCCGTCTTTATTCCTGAAGGTCTTCGTGCGGACAAACATGGCACGTCCATTGTACCGCCATACAGCCCACCAAGAAAGACCACAAACTGTAATACGTGGCACTACAGAATCGGCCCGAACGCTACCCCTACCACACCAGAATCCCCATTTCATGCGGCTTTCCGGGATCGCGCGTCACCGCGATCGGGCCATAACTGTCAAACCCGAGTCAGATATTGATATGCGCTTCGAAAGATTGAGCTACATAGCCAAGCACGGTCTATATTACTTAGCGGAACGCAATGCCCTTCGAAGCACTGGGTTTTGGTTACCTGATGAGAAAGGTAAGAGTCGGCTGTTTGCCTAGTTGTCGAAGCATCTGTTGAGGAATCAAAGCCTAGTCCCGGGGGCGTTATCAGCCCGGTCTGTTGTGCAGCAAAGACCAATTGGGACTGGTCCCGGGTGTTAGTCGCGGCACAGTGATTTGCTGCCTTCCATGCCGGCGTGTAGCGGGTGCACTACGGGCGAGTCATCGCCATCCTGTCCCGCTGAAAGTTCAGGCCCGTCTTTTTATTTCATCAACAACTCCAAATCCTTCTCGCCCACCTGGCCGTCTACGATGCGGACTTCCATCTCTTCGTCGTTGCGGACGAGGCGGAAGATGCCGTTGTTGAAGTCGGTGCCCAACTCCTTGTAGAAGACGCCTTCGTAGACCTTGCCGGGGCCGCCCCTGAAGCTCAGGCGGTAGCCCTTTTCGTCCTTGACCAGGTAGCCCCTTACACCCTTTTCGAAGGCCCCGTTCTCCGTCTCCATCTCCCGGGGAATGGCCACGATGTGGATGTCCACAAAGGGCACCTCATGCAGCAGCACGTTGACGAAGGAGCCTTTGGTGATTTCCTTCCAGCGGCTCTGGGCCGTCTGGCCGATGACGATCTGGGTGATGTTCTTCTCCTTGACCACTTCGTGGATGACGTGGGCCACCGGCCGTTGCTCGTTGTACTTGATGATGTATTCCCTGGCGCCGTGCTCTTCGGCGATCTGGCGCAGGCGGGAAAGGGACTGCACCTTCTCCAGGTCCAGATCTTCTTCGGCCTGAGGCTCAACGGTCAGAACGTACAAGGGGCAGTTGAGCATCCGGGCAAGCTGGCAGCCCCTGCGGATCAGCCGTTCGCCGTTGGGACCGTAGTAGACGCATACCAGAATACTCTCGTCCGTCTTGCCGCTGGTCAATTGAGGTCCACCTCTCCCGTCGGTTGAAGGTGACGATTGCCGCACACCGCCCGGACAATTGGCCTGGGAAGGCCGTTACGGTATAATGACGCCGTTGCCGGTAGCCTAGGAGGGGGGATGCGGTTGCTCGGTCTGCACCTGCCTATTGCCATACCGTTTCTTATTGCCCTGGTTGTCCCCTTCCTCTTTCGCATTTTCCGACAAATCCATACAGGCTGGTTCGTAATACTGGTTCCCCTGGCCCTGTTCGGCCATTTCCTCCGGTTCCTGCCGGTCGATAATGCGGAGCCCGTCCAAGGCAGCCTTGCCTGGATAAAGGCCCTGGACATCCATTTCGCCGCCCGGCTGGACGGCTTGGCCCTGCTCTTCGCCCTCATCATCACGGGCATGGGAATTTTGGTAGTATTGTACTCCATCTACTACATGGACAAGGAAACGGAAGCCCTGGGCAATTTCTACGCCTACATGATGCTGTTCATGGGCTCCATGCTGGGTGTCGTCCTGTCCGACAACCTGATAGTCCTCTACACCTTTTGGGAGATAACCAGCGTTTCCTCCTTTTTGCTCATCGGCTACTGGCATCAGCGGCGCAAGGCCCGGTATGGCGCCCAGAAGTCCATGATGATCACCGTGTTCGGCGGCTTCGCCATGCTGCTGGGCTTCATCGGGCTCCACGCCATCTCAGGCACCTTCAGCATCAGCGCCATGACTGCCACGGCGGGGGAGATGGCCGGGCATCCCTTCTTCATACCGGCCATGCTGCTCATCCTTTTGGGGGCCTTCACCAAGTCGGCCCAACTGCCCTTCCACATCTGGCTGCCTGACGCCATGGAAGCGCCCACGCCCATCAGCGCCTATCTCCACTCGGCCACCATGGTGAAGGCCGGGGTCTTTCTGGTGGCCCGCCTCACGCCGGTGTTCGGCGCCCGCCCGGAATGGGCGTGGATCGTCATGCTGGTGGGCCTGGCCACCTTGTTCTGGGGCTCCTTCTCCGCCGTGCGCCAGCACGACCTGAAGGCTATGCTGGCCTACTCCACCGTGAGCCAGTTGGGCCTCATCATGGCGGTGCTGGGCGCCGGCGCCATGGCCCTGGGCCCCTCGGCGGGGGCGGAAGGGGCCCTCATGGCCGTGGGCGCCATCCTGGCGGCCTTGTTCCACCTGGTGAACCATTCGGTTTTCAAGGGGAGCCTGTTCATGGTGGTGGGCATCTTGGACCACGAGACGGGCTCCCGGGATCTGCGCCGCCTCAGCGGGCTCATGGGCGTAATGCCGGTGTCCTTCACCATCGCCCTCGTAGGGGCCTTGTCCATGGCCGGGCTGCCCCCGTTGGGCGGCTTCCTCAGCAAGGAGATGTTTTTCACCGGCATCTTGGACGCCGCCCGGTCCACCGGCTGGATCTGGGCTACGCTGCTGCCCCTGGCCGCCTGGGTCGCCAGCGTCTTTACCTTTGTGTATTGTATGGTGCTGATTTTGCGGCCGTTCACCGGGCCCTACCGGCCGGAAGTGCATGACAAGCGGCCCCGGGAGGCGCCCCTGGGGATGCTCCTGGCGCCGGCGGTGCTGGCGGTTCTGGCGGTGGGCTTCTTTTTCTTTCCCAACGCCTTGGTGGCCGGCCTGGTGGGGCCGGCGGTGGGGGCGGTGCTGCCGGGCCTGGTGCCCGCCGGGGAGCCCTTCCCCGTGCAGATTCAAGCCTGGCACGGGCTGAACACCGAGCTTTTCATGACTTTGGGCGTCATCGCCCTGGGGGCGGTGCTGTACAGCCAGCTGCCCCGCTGGTCGGCGGTGTACGACTGGCTGCCGGCCCGCATCTCCTTGAACAATTTCTACGACGGCAGCCAGGTCTGGGGCGAGCGCCTGGGCCGGCGGGTGACCCGGACCTACATGACCGGCTATTTGGCCCACTACCTGTCGTACATCTTCCTGGCCGTCATCGGCCTGGTGGGCGGCTCCCTGCTGCTGCTCAACGCCTTCTCCCTGGACGCGTCGAGCAACTCGCCCATCAGCATTTACGAATTGATGCTGGGGCTGGCGGTGGTGGCGGCGGCGGTGGCCATCATCTTCAGCCGGTCCCGGCTGACGTCCATCATCTCCTTGAGCGCCGTGGGCCTTACCGTCTCATTGTTTTACGTGGTCTTCCGGGCGCCGGACCTGGCCTTGACCCAGCTGGTGGTGGAGACCATTTCCACGGGCTTGTTCCTGCTGTGCTTCTACTTCCTGCCCCGGATGCCCAAGGCCCTGCCCAGTGTGCCGGTCCACGCCATCAACGCCCTTATCGCCGTGGGGGTGGGGACCACCTTGACGCTAATCGGCCTGTCGGCCCAGGGCTACCAGGTGTTCGAGCCCATCGCCTCCTATTTCGAACGGTCCGATGAACTGGCCGGCGCCTTGAACATGGTCAACGCCCTGCTGGTGGATTTCCGCGGCTTCGATACGATGTTGGAGAGCGTGGTCTTGTTCGCGGCAGGCATCGGCGTCTACGCCCTGATCAAGCTGCGCCAGGCCAAGGCCGAGGGGGAGGGCTCGTGAGGTTCACCGACGTCATCCTGCAAACGGCCACCAAGGTGCTGATTTTCATCATCCTGGCCTTCGCCGTCTACATCCTGCTGGCTGGCCACAACCATCCCGGGGGCGGCTTCATCGCCGGCCTCATCACGGCGTCGGGCTTCGTCCTGCTGTACATCGCCTTCGGCCAGCAGTTCGTGGCGGCGGGCCTGCCCCTGGATTTCAAGAAGGTGGGGGCCGCCGGCCTCCTCATCTCCGTGCTGACGGGGACCGGCGCGCTGCTCTTCGGGGCGCCCTTCCTGCAGCACGGGGTGGTGGCGGTACACGTACCCGCCTTCGGCCGGGTGGACATCGCCACGGCCATGATTTTCGACGTGGGTGTCTACCTGGCGGTGGTGGGCACCACCATGACCATCATCACTTCCATCGCCAACGACGGCTGAGGAAAGACAGAGGGAAGTCATCGTGGAGATTTTCATCACCATTGTTGCGGGAATCCTCATAACCATCGGTACATATCTGGCGCTGAGCCGGATGGTGCTGCGGATCATCCTGGGGCTTTCCCTGTTCACCCACGGCTCCCACCTGATGATGATGGCCATCAACGGGCTGAAGAAGGGCGCGGCGCCCCTGGTGCGGGAGGGGGTCACCCAGTACACCGACCCCGTGCCCCAGGCTTTGATCCTGACTTCCATCGTCATCAGCTTTGCCTTGACGGCCTTATACCTGGTCCTGGCCTACCGCACCTACGTGGTGCTGGGCACCGATGACATGACCCAGTTGAAGGGGCAGGAATATGAATAACCTGGTGGTCATGCCCCTTCTCATCCCGTTGCTGGCGGGCATCGTGCTGGTCTTCATCCCGGGCCGGGTGCAGCTGCAGAAGTGGATCGCCGGCTTGGCGGCCCTTTTGACCCTGGCGGCGTCTCTGGCCCTGGTCGGGCGGGTTTCCCGCGAGGGCATTCAAGTTTTGAGCCTGGGAAGCTGGGAGGCGCCCTACGGCATCGCCCTGGTGGCCGACATGCTGTCGAGCCTCCTGGTGGCCACGGCGTCGGTGGTGGCCCTGGCCTGCGTGCTGTACGGCTACGGCGCCTTCGACGAGGGGCGGCTCCGCACCTACGTCTATCCCTTCATCATGTTGCTCCTGTGCGGTGTCAACGGCTCCTTCCTCACCGGCGACCTGTTCAACTTGTTTGTCTGCTTCGAGGTCATGCTGGTGGCCTCGTACGTCTTGATCAGCCTGGGCGGCGGGCGCCTGCAGCTGCGGGAATCCATTAAATACGTCGTGGTGAACATGGTGTCGTCCACGGTGTTTTTCGTGGCCATCGCCTACATGTACTCCATCACCGGGACGCTGAACATGGCCCACCTGTCCCAGCGGGTGGCGGCGGCGGGCCAGGACGGGCTGATGACCACGGTGGGGCTGCTGTTCCTCATCGTCTTCGGCACCAAGTCGGCTTTGTTTCTATACATCTGGCTGCCCGGGTCCTACCGGGTGCCGCCGGCGCCGGTGGCGGCCTTGTTCGCGGCTTTGCTGACCAAGGTGGGGATCTACACCATCCTGCGCATGTTCACCCTGATTTTCTACCACCAGCCGCAGTTCACCCACACGGCTTTGATCTGGTTGGCGGGCATCACCATGCTGCTGGGGGCTCTGGGCGCCATCTCCCACGGTCACATTAGGAAGATTCTGGCCTACAACATCATTGTTTCGGTGGGCTTCATCGTCTTCGGCATCGGGGTGCTGCACCGGACGGCCTTGGCCGGGGCCCTGTTCTACTTGATGCACGACATGATCGCCAAAGCCCTGGTCTACATCATCGGCCTGGCCCTGGCGGGCACGGCCCAGCTGGGGGAGAGCAACGAGTCGTCGCCCTTCCGGCCGTGGCTGGGGTGGCTGTTCTTCCTGACGGCCTTGGCCATCGCCGGGGTGCCGCCCTTGAGCGGTTTCGTGGGGAAGCTGATGATCCTCCAGGGCGGTGTGGCCAACGAGTATTATGTAATGGCCGGCGTTGGCCTCCTCACCAGTCTGATGGTGCTGTATTCCTTGATGAAAGTTTTCATCAACGGCTTCTGGGCGGAACGGCCCATGGGGGAGGGTGAGCCGCCCTCCACGGGGCGGGAAGCCCTGGCTCCCGGCGTCATGCTGGCGGTGCTGGTCATCGGCCTGGGCTTGGGAGCCGACTGGGTGATGGACCTGGTCCAGCAGGCCGCCGATGTCATGGTAGACCCGTCGGTGTACATCGAGGCGGTTTTGGGCGGCGCTACGCCATAGGAAAGGGGGGCCGGCGGTGACCTTTCAAATCCTGCTGAACCTCATCGTAGCCCTGGTGTGGATGATGTTCCACAACTCGTGGAGCTTCTTGAGCTTTTTCACCGGCTACCTGGTGGGCCTGCTTTTCGTCTTCCTGATGCGGCGGTTCTTCAACCGTCCCTTCTACGGCACCAAGGTGGTGGCCGTGGGGAAGCTCCTCTGGCTGTTCATCGTGGAGCTGTTCAAGTCTACCTTTGTTGTGATCGGCCAGGTGACCCGGCCCCGGCTGAACATCCGGCCCGGCATCTTCCGGGTGCGGACCAAGTTGAAGTCCGATTGGGAGATTACCGCCCTTTCCTATTTGATCACCTTGACGCCGGGGTCGGTGGTCATGGAGGTGGACCCGGCCCAAGGCATCATGTACATCCACGGCATGGACGCCGACGAGTTCAAGAGCAGCATTCTGGCCTCCAAGCGCAGATTTGAGCAGGCCATCAAGGAGGTGGCCCGGTGAACCTGACACCCTTCTGGTACACGGCCCTGGCGGTGCTTAGCCTGTCGGTCATCATCGCCCTTTACCGGGTGATCAAAGGGCCGTCGCTGCAGGATCGGATTCTGGCCCTGGATTCCATCAGCTACACCATCGTGGGCATGGTGGGCGTTCTGTCCATCATCATGGATACCCAGGTTTACCTGGACATCATCTTGCTCATCGGCATCCTGGCCTTTTTGAGCACCACTTCTCTGTGCCGGTTCATCGAACGAGGGGTCGTGATCGAACGTGGCGGCGATTAAGGTTTTGGTGCTGGTGCTGGTGCTGTTCGGGACGGCCCTGTCGGCCTTGAGCAGCTTGGGCTTCCTGCGGCTGCCCGATGTGTACACCCGGGCCCATGCGGCCACCAAGAGCACCACCCTGGGCATCTTGAGCATCTTGATGGCGGCCTTCATTCATTTCTGGATCATGCACGACGTGATCAACGTGCGGCTGCTGCTGGGCATCGTCTTTGTGTTCCTGACGGCACCCATCGCAGGGCATCTCATCATCCGCTCGGCCCACCGGTCGGGCGTCGACCTGTCCGACATCAGCGTCCAGGACGACTTGGAGACCGACCTGGCCAAGCAGGCCGAGTTGACCCAGGGCCAGCCCTTGGTGCGGCAGGGGTTTGAGTAGGGTCAGGTTCCGTACAGCCGGTCGCCGGCATCTCCCAGTCCAGGGACAATGTAGGCTTTGTCGTTGAGCCCTTGGTCGACGGCGGCGGTGTAGACCGGCACGTCGGGATGGGCTCTGTGGAAGGCGGCGATGCCTTCGGGCGCCGCCACCAGGGCCAGGAAGGAGATGGCCTGCCCGCCGGCTTCTTTGACCATGCGAACCCCGGCCACGGCGGAGCCGCCGGTGGCCAGCATGGGATCCAGCACCAGTATGGGCAGGTTTTTCACGTCCGGCGGGAAGCTGCTGTAGTAAGTCACCGGCTGGGTGGTGTCGGGATCCCGGTACAGACCGATGTGGCCCACCCGGGCGTTGGGGAAGAGGCGCAGGATGCCGTCGGCCATGGCCAGGCCGGCCCGGAGGATGGGTACCAGGCAGACAGGCCCGGCCAGGCGCACTCCCCGGGTGGGGCCGACGGGCGTTTCCAGTTCGGTTTCCGTGGTGGGCAGGTTCCGGGCGGCCTCATAAGCCAGCAGTAGGGACAGTTCTTTCACCAAAGGCCGGAACTGCTCGGGCGGCGTCTCCTTATCCCGCAGGATGGTCAGTTGGTGCTGGACCAGGGGATGGTCGATTAGGTGGACTTGAGCCATGTTCAGTAACCTCCCGGCCATGGTTGCCGGCCTTGCTGCAGGCACCCGGCTATTCTTTGGTTTCGCCGGGCCCTCGGACCGTCCTGTTGCCTTTGGTTTTTGGCCGATATTCCGCCATTATTTGTTGATCCACAAACAATTACCCAACCGAAACCGGCCTGATGTGTACAAAATCTGCGATTTTGGTCATTTTTCCCGGCCCCGAAGGGGGCTATTTCCAAAATAATCAGGTATTTTGTCAACTAGGCCCTGATCGGGCTGTCTGGCGGGCGCAAATTTTGACGGGGTAAGCACCAAATCCTCAAAATTCTGCCCTATAGGCTCAAGAAGTTTCTATATCGATTCTGCGGAATCTCCCCGTAGTCGAGCTGCCGGACTCCACCGCCGCAAAATAATGCGCCGCAAACCAAAATTTTTCCCCCCCACAGCAGGATCGGCACCAATCCCCATAGAAGAAAATGGCAAAACCTGGAAGCCATGAGGTGGTTTAGATGGAACATGAACCATGGTGGGAGATCAAGGTTCCGGTGAAGCTCATCACCGACCGGAACCTGACCCTGCGGTCGCGGTTCATTTACATGCTGCTGGCCAGCCTGTGCCCCAAGGACGCCATATCGTGCCTGGCTTCCAATACTATGTTGTTTTCGCTGAGCGGGATTCGATCCCGGGGCGGCCTCCAGCACCACCTGGAGGAACTGGTCAGCCACAAGTATTTATTGATGGAAAGGCCGGCGGGGCCCCACCGGACCCGGTACACCCTGCTGCCTCCGGGCGGCCCGACGGTTACGTTGCCGGCATATCTGATCCAGCACGCGGCCGTCCCGCCGGAAGCCAAGGCCCTGTACGCCCTGATGGCGGTGGAGGCCGAGCCGGAGCCCGAGCAGCCCATGCCCATGCGGCAAGACCAGTTGGCCGCCCTGGCAGGCATCGGCAGCGCCAACACCGTCCGCGGCTATGTGCGGGCTTTGACCGAGGGCGGCTGGCTGAAGGTGGAGCGCCGCCCGGGCATCCGCAGCTTCAACTATATAGTGGCCGACCCCCACAGGGCCATGCGGCAATGGGTCCGGGTCAACGTGGGCTACCGCATAAAGCGCCAGGAGTTCAAGGGCGAAGCCATCATGAAGGAAATGCTCAACGTCCTGGTGCCCGACCCGGACTTCGAGGACAACGCCCGGCCCGGCTTCATCATCAACCCGGGCACCCAGGAGCGGCTGGAGGTGGACCGGTACTACCCCAGCGCCCGGGTCGCCTTCGAGTTCAACGGGCCCCAGCATTACAGGCCTACTGAGAAGTTTTCCGACCCGGCGGCGGTCCAGGCCCAAAGGGCCCGGGATCTCATCAAGACGGCCCTGCTGATGACCCGGGAGATTCACCTGATCACCGTGCATCCCGAGGATTTGTCCTTGAACAGGCTGCGGGAGATGATCGGCAACTTGATGCCTGTGCGGCCCATCCGTTGGGAGGACCCGGTGACCCAGAAGGTGGAGCAGGAAGCCCACCGGTACCGGAAGACCTTGAGGCTCCTGGAGGAGGAACCCCCGGAGGAATTAGACGGATACCAATGGGTTGCGCCGGTGGGTGCCGCCCAGCCCGACCGGTTGGGTGAGAGCCCGGCCGCCGGCGAGGGTTAGTCGTCGGGGCGGTTGATCATATGATGGGCGGTCTTGGTCAGGTGCTGGAACAGGGCGTCGCCTAGAGGCCCGGTGATGCCCGCTTCGTCCATGGCCGCCCGCATGCACTCCAGCCAGGCTGCAGTGCCCTTGGGGGTGATGGGGTGGGGCAGGTGACGGGCCCGGAGCATGGGCGGCCCGTACCGATGGGAGAACAGGGGAGGACCGCCGAAAAACTGGGTCAGGAAGGCCCGCTGCTTCTCCTTAACCGGCTCCAGATCATCGGGAAAGATGGGCTTCAGCACCGGGTGCTGGGCCACGCGCCGGTAAAAGGCTTCCACCAGGCGGTCGATGGTGGCGGCCCCACCTATGAGTTCGTATGGAGTTTTATCTGGCCCCAGTTGCTGGTAGCCGGGCTGAATCTGCACGGCCCATCGGCCCCTCGGTAAATGCTGCGGACTCTTTGGCGTCGGCTTCATTCGAGAATTGTGCCTGGTTCCTTATTGTAATGTACCGGATCGGCCGGGACCTTGCCCGTTCGGGTGAAACAGTGCCTGATCGGCCGGGACCGTGCCCCCTTTACCAGGATGGAGCCGGCAGCAGGCTGTCGGTCAGCACCACCAAATGGCCCAGGCGGGGATGCCGCTCCACGGTGACGGTGACCCCGTAGACTTCAGCTAGGATGACGGGCTGCAGCACCGTCTCCGGTGGGCCGGCCGCCACCACACGGCCCTGGTGGAGGAGCAGCAACTTGTCGCAGTAGCGGGCCGCCAGGGTGAGGTCGTGGAGGGCGGCCAGGGCCGCCATGCCGTTGGCATCCACTGCTTGGCGCACCGTTTCCATGGCCGCCAGCTGGAAGCGGGGGTCCAGATTGGCCGTGGGTTCGTCCAGCAGCAGGATCTGCGGCTCCTGGGCCAGGGCCCGGGCCAGGACCACCCGCTGCCGCTCGCCCCCCGACAGGGTGCGGAACGTGCGGTCTGCCAAGTGCCGGGCGCCCGCGGCCTGGAGGGCCTCCAGGGCGATCTGCCGGTCGGCCGGCGATTCCCGCCAGCGGGAGTTGTGGACGAACCGGCCCATGAGCACTACTTCCAGGGCGGTGAAATCCAGTTCGCTGCCCGAGTCCTGGGGGACCAGAGCCAGGTGGCGGGCCAATTGGTTGGGCTGCAAGGAGTCAACCCGCTGCCCGGCCACATGGACAGCTCCGGAGCTGGGCTTGAGAAAGCCGCAGAGCAGCCGCAGCAGCGTGGTCTTGCCGGCGCCGTTGGGGCCCACAATGCCCCAGTATTCCCCCGGCACCAGGTGGAAGCTGACCTGGTCCACCAGGGTGTGCTTGCCGACGGCGTAGCTGACGGCCTCGGCTTTCAGGAGCGGTACCGGTGCAGGCTGGGCTGAAGACGGCCCTGCCGGCTCAGGCCCCCGATCTGCCGGGAGCCGCGGTGCAGTCGCCGGTTGCGCCGGGGCACGAGGTGCCGCTGCCGGCGGTGCCGTCGAAGCCACCCGCGCCACCCGGCCGGCCCCCAAGTCACCAATCGAAGTCTTCAAAGATAACACTCCCTAGGGCCTCAGGCCACAGGTGGCGGGCCAGCTCCTCGGCGCCGCGGATGTTCCAGAAGGAGAGGGTGGTCAGGTAACGGGACGGGATTTCGTAAATGCGGCCGTCGCGCACGGCGGGCACATCGGCCATGGCCGGATGCTCCAAAATGTCGCTGCGGAGCCGGTCGGCGTCGTACTCATCGTGGACGATGACCTCGGGCGCCATCTCCACCAGCTTTTCCAAAGATATTTGCTGCCAGCTCACCAAGCCGGCTTCTGATACAGCGTTGATGCCGCCGGCCCGGGTAATGAATTCTTCAGACGTGGTGGCGGATCCGGGAACGTACAAATTGGGGGCCAGGTGGACCACCCGGGGCTTCTGCTGGCCGGCCGAGGCTTCCTCCACGAGGGCGGCCAGGGCGTCGACCCGCTGCTGCACCTTCTCCATCAGGACAGCGCCGGCTTCCTCTTCGCCCAGGATGTAGGCGATGAGTTGGATGTTGGCCAGGTGGTCGCCCACCGTGTCATGCAGGTCGGTGATGAAGACCGTCAGGCCGGCGTCCCGGGCCTGGGCCACCAGTTCCGGCTGGGCCATGCCGTCCAGCAGCAGGATGTCGGGCGCCAGCCCCAGGATGTATTCCAAGTCGTTGATGACCGTTGCGGGAACCTGCTCCGCCTGGGTGACGATGTTGCTGTAGCCCGACCGGGCGATGTCGCTGATGGCGGCGAACCGCTCCGGGCCCGTCAACGCCATGACGACTTCGTCCAGGCCCAGGGACAAGGTGAGCACCCGTTCAGGCTTGGCGGGGATTTCCACGATCTCGCCAAAGGCGTCCCGTACCGCCCGGGGCCAGCCGTGGTTGTCAGGGTCGACGATGCCCGCCTGCTTGGCGGCCGGTGCATCCTGGGCGGCATCTTCCTGGGCCGCTTCTTCCCGGCCGGCGTCCGTCGACGAAGGGGGCGTTGACGTGGACGACGTATTGGAGCCCGGCGAGCAGGCGGCCAAAATCAATATCAATAGGAAGGGGAGGATCAACACAGCCGGCCGGCGGCGACGTCCGCGGCCGCCCGTGGGAAGCCTGGTCCATGCATCAAGCACATTCATCACCTCTGTCATCCTTCTAAAATGGACACCTGGGTGCGGCGCCGCTCCTTGGCCAGCAGCCAGAGGAAGAAGGGAGCCCCCAGGCAGGCAGTGATGATGCCCACCCGCAGCTCCGCCGGCTCCACCAGGACTCGGGCCAAAGTGTCGGCCAGCACCAGGAAGGCGCCGCCGCCCAAGGCGCTGGCCGGCAGCACGATGCGGTTGTCGGGGCCGGCGGCCAGGCGGACCAGGTGGGGGACGATGAGTCCCACGAAGCCCACGATGCCGCTGATGGCCACGGCGGCCCCCGTAGCCAGGGACGCGGCGAGCAAAGCAATCCGGCGCACCGCCGCCGTCCGCACGCCCAAGGTATGGGCCTCCTCATCACTGAGGAGCAGAATGTTGAAGGATTTTCCTTGACTGATCATGAGCACGATGCCCACCAGCACCGGGCCCAAGGCCACCCGGACGTGGAACCAGGAGCGGGCCTCCAGGCCGCCGGAAAGCCAGAACATCATCTCCCGCAGGACGTGGAGATTGTCCACCATCAGGGCCACCACCAGGCTGAGGACACCGTTGAGGAAGATGCTGATGATCATGCCCGACAGGAGCAGGTCGGTCACGGTGCCCCGGCCCAGGCGGTGGGCCACCCAGTAGACCGTCAGGGCGGCCCCCAGGGCCCCGCCGAAGGCCAGGGTGGGCAGCCAGCCGTACCAGACGTTGACCAGCCCCGTGGCCAGGGCCAAAACCCCGCCCAAGGCCCCGCCGGCGCTGACGCCGATGATGCCCGGGTCGGCCATGGGGTTGCGGAACAGGCTCTGCATGGCGGCCCCCGAGGTGCCCAGGGCGGCCCCCACCAGGGCGGCGGCCGTCAGGCGGGGCAGGCGCACCTGCTGGACGATCCGCCGCACCAGCATGTCGTCGGTGCGGCCCAGGGCGGCGGGCACCACTTCCCCATAAGAGATGCGCACCGCCCCGTGGGCGGCGGCCACGATGCAGGCCACCACCAGCAGCAGCGCCGCGATGACCAGCACCGCTGTGCCTGTGACCCGGCGGGCTCCCGAT
>Ga0079224_100009363_pt1 | contig 13350 bp, 7 predicted proteins | sample Stecom2015_FD_80414 | JGI IMG/M metagenome (GOLD analysis project Ga0079224, IMG submission 80414) | Agricultural soil microbial communities from Utah to study Nitrogen management - Steer compost 2015 | ecosystem: Environmental > Terrestrial > Soil > Agricultural land | place: USA: Utah... | reverse complement strand
GCGGCGGGCGAGGAGTGCGGCTCCGAGCCAGGAGAGGGCGACGGTGGCGGCCGCGGCCAGTTGGATCTCGCGCAGGTGCTCGGCGGGGTAGACCACACCGGTGAGGTAGTGCGAGATGAAGCCTCCGGGGTCCAGGCTCTGCTGTCCGGCCGCGGTGCGGGCCTGGTTCTCCAGCCGGGTGAGCGGGCAGGGCCAGCCGATGACGGTGACGCCCAGGCCGTAGGCGGCGGCCGCCAGGTGCGGCCAGACGGCCCTGGGCCGGCGCCAGGCGAGGAAGCCGCCGCAGACGACGTAGGCGAAGTGGACCGCCATGGCGGCTTCGGCCAGCAGTGTGTGGGCCACGGTGGTGTACTTACCCGCTGCGGCCGTGCGCAGTGCCGGATGGCCGACCGGGTTCGGTGGTCGGCGCGGGGCCGGGGCCGCTCGGCAGCGGCCCCGGCCGGGTGGTGTCGTGCGCCGGGCGGGTCAGGCGGTGAGCGGTCGCGCGGTCGGCGGGATCGCGGTGGGCAGGCCGGTGTCGCCGGTCAGGTAGGCGTCGACCGCGGCGGCGGCGCTGCGTCCTTCGGCGATGGCCCACACGATGAGGGACTGGCCGCGGCCCATGTCCCCGGCGCAGAAGACCCCTTCGACGCTGGTGGCGTAGCCGGCGTCGCGCTTGACGTTGCCGCGCCCGTCGAGTTCCACGCCGAGCTGCTCCAGCAGGCCCTCCCGCTGCGGGCCGAGGAAGCCCAGGGCGAGGGTGACGAGCTGGGCGGGGATCTCCCGTTCGGTGCCGGGCACCGGTTCGAACCCGCTGTCGGTGCGGTTGACGTCGACCATTCTGAGGGCGCGCACGTTGCCCTCGTCGTCGCCGAGGAACTCCAGGGTGTTGACCGAGTAGAGGCGTTGGCCGCCCTCTTCGTGGGCGCTGGTGACCTTGTAGAGGAGGGGCATGGTCGGCCACGGCTGGCTGTCGGGCCGCGTGGTCGGGGGCTTGGGCATGATCTCCAGTTGGGTGACGGAGGCCGCGCCCTGGCGGTGTGCGGTGCCGACGCAGTCGGCGCCGGTGTCGCCGCCGCCGATGACGACGACGTGCTTGCCCTCGGCGGTGACGGGCGGGGCGGCGAAGTCGCCTTCCTGGACCCGGTTGGCCAGCGGCAGGTACTCCATGGCCTGGTGGATGCCGTTGAGGTCGCGGCCCGGGACGGGCAGGTCGCGCCAGGCGGTGGCGCCGCCCGCGAGGACGACCGCGTCGGTGTCGGCGCGCAGCTGCTCGACGGTGAGGTCCACGCCGACATCGACGCCGGTGCGGAACTCGGTGCCCTCGGCGCGCATCTGGGCGAGGCGCCGGTCGAGGTGCCGCTTCTCCATCTTGAACTCGGGGATGCCGTAGCGCGGCAGGCCGCCGATGCGGTCGGCCCGCTCGTAGACGGTCACGGTGTGCCCGGCACGGGTGAGTTGTTGGGCGGCGGCCAGTCCGGCGGGGCCGGAGCCGACGACGGCGACCCGCTTTCCGGTGCGCCGGGCGGGGGGCCGGGGGCGGACCCAGCCTTCTTCCCAGGCCCGGTCGATGATGGAGACCTCGACGTTCTTGATGGTGACGGCGGGCTGGTTGATGCCCAGGACGCAGGCGGACTCGCACGGGGCGGGGCACAGGCGTCCGGTGAACTCGGGGAAGTTGTTGGTGGCGTGCAGCCGTTCGACGGCCTCGCGCCAGTCGTGCCGGTAGACCAGGTCGTTCCACTCGGGGATGAGGTTGCCCAGGGGGCAGCCGTTGTGGCAGAACGGGATGCCGCAGTCCATGCAGCGCGACGCCTGCCTGATGAGGGTGCCGCGGTCGAAGTCCTCGTGGACCTCGCGCCAGTCCTGGAGTCGGATGTCCACCGGGCGGTGCCGGGGCAGCTCCCGGTCGGTGATCTTGAGGAAGCCCTTGGGGTCGGCCATGTCTGTTCGTCCCTCCTTTCTCGGGTGCGGTGGTCAGGACTGGGCGGCGGCCATGACGGCCTCGGCCACGTCCCGTCCGTCGCGTTCGGCTTCGGCTCGGGCGTTGAGGACGCGCTTGTAGTCGCGCGGCATGATCTTGGCGAAGCGTTCGACGGCGGTGTCGAAGTCGGCGAGGAGGCGCTGGGCGACGGTGGAGCCGGTCTCGGCGTGGTGGCGGGTCAGCACGTCCTCCAGGAAGGCGCGGTCGGTGTCGTCGAGCGGGTCGATGTCGACCATCTCGGTGTTGACGCGCCGGTGGTCCAGGTCGAGGACGTAGGCGATGCCGCCGGACATGCCGGCCGCGAAGTTGCGTCCGGTGCGTCCCAGGATGACGGCGCGTCCGCCGGTCATGTACTCGCAGCCGTGGTCGCCGACGCCCTCGACGACGGCCAGGGCTCCGGAGTTGCGCACGCAGAACCGTTCGCCGACGACGCCGCGGAGGAACAGTTCGCCGGAGGTGGCGCCGTAGGCGATGACGTTGCCGGCGATGACGTTGTCCTCGGCGGTGAAGCGGGCGCCGTCGGCGGGGCGGACGGTGATGCGGCCGCCGGACAGGCCCTTGCCGACGTAGTCGTTGGCGTCGCCGATGAGGCGCAGGGTGACGCCGCGGGGCAGGAACGCGCCGAAGGACTGTCCGGCCGAGCCGGTGAAGGTGACGTCGATGGTGTCGTCGGGCAGGCCCGCGGCGCCGTAGCGCTTGGTGACCTCGTGGCCGAGCATGGTGCCGACGGTGCGGTTGACGTTGCGGACCGGCAGGTCCAGCTTGAGGGGGGTGCCGTACTCCAGGGCCCCTTCCGACAGCTGGATGAGGGTGTGGTCGAGGGCCTTGTCCAGGCCGTGGTCCTGGGCGCGGACCCGGCGGCGGTGGTCGCCCTCCCAGGGCTGCTCCCGGTGCAGGATCGGGGTCAGGTCGAGTCCGGCGGCCTTCCAGTGGTCGACGGCGTCGCGGACGTCGAGCATCTCGACGGCGCCGACGGCCTCGTCGAGGCTGCGGAAGCCGAGGGCGGCCAGGTGCTCGCGGACCTCCTCGGCGATGAACTCGAAGAAGTTCACGACGAACTCGGGCTTGCCGCTGAAGCGCTTGCGCAGTTCGGGGTTCTGGGTGGCCACGCCCACCGGGCAGGTGTCCAGGTGGCACACGCGCATCATGACGCAGCCGGACACCACGAGCGGCGCGGTCGCGAAGCCGAACTCCTCGGCGCCCAGCAGGGCGGCGACGACGACGTCGCGGCCGGTTTTGAGCTGGCCGTCGACCTGCACCACGATGCGGTCGCGCAGTCCGTTGCGCAGCAGGGTCTGCTGGGTCTCGGCCAGGCCGAGCTCCCAGGGGGTGCCCGCGTGCTTGATGGAGGTGAGCGGGGAGGCTCCGGTTCCGCCGTCGTGTCCGGAGATGAGGACCACGTCGGCGTGGGCCTTGGCCACGCCCGCGGCCACGGTGCCCACTCCGGCTTCGGAGACCAGTTTGACGTGGATGCGCGCCGCCGGGTTGGCGTTCTTCAGGTCGTGGATGAGCTGGGCGAGGTCCTCGATGGAGTAGATGTCGTGGTGGGGCGGCGGGGAGATCAGGCCGACGCCGGGCGTGGAGTGCCGGGTGTCGGCGACCCACGGGTAGACCTTGTGGCCGGGGAGTTGGCCGCCCTCGCCGGGCTTGGCGCCCTGGGCCATCTTGATCTGGATGTCGTCGGCGTTGGTCAGGTACAGCGAGGTGACGCCGAAGCGGCCGGAGGCGACCTGCTTGATGGCGCTGCGGCGCAGGTCCCCGTCGGGGTCGGGGGTGAAGCGGCGGGGGTCCTCGCCGCCCTCGCCGGTGTTGGACTTGCCGCCGAGCCGGTTCATGGCGATGGCGAGGGTCTCGTGGGCCTCCGCCGAGATGGAGCCGTAGGACATGGCTCCGGTGGAGAAGCGCCGGACGATCGAGGAGACCGGTTCGACCTCCTCGATCGGCACGGGTTCGCGCACGCCTTCCCGGAACGTGAACAGGCCGCGCAGGGTCATGAGGTCCTCGGCCTGCCGGTCGACCCTGGAGGTGTACTCCTTGAAGATCTCGTAGCGCCGGGTCCGGGTGGAGTGCTGGAGTTTGAAGACCGTTTCGGGGTTGAACAGGTGGGGTTCGCCCTCGCGGCGCCACTGGTACTCGCCGCCGACGGGCAGGCGGCGGTGGTCGGCGGGGTTGGGCGCGTGGGCGGCGGCGTGGCGCAGGCGCACCTCTTCGGCGAGGACGTCGAAGCCGACGCCGCCCAGGCGGGAGGTGGTGCCGGGGAAGGCGCGGTCGATGACCTCCTGGCCGAGGCCGAGGGCTTCGAAGATCTGCGCGCCGGTGTAGGAGCTGACCGTGGACACGCCCATCTTGGACATGATCTTCAGGACGCCCTTGCCGAACGCCCGGACGGTGTTGCGGGCGGCGGTGTCGGGGTCGGTGCCGCTGATGACGCCGCGTCCGGCGAGGTCGCGGACGGAGGCCAGGGCCAGGTAGGGGGTGACCGCGGAGGCGCCGTAGCCCAGCAGCAGGGCGACGTGGTGGCATTCGCGGACGTCTCCGGCCTCGACGACGAGGCCGACCTCGGTGCGGGTCTTCTCCCGCACCAGGTGGTGGTGGACGGTGCCGGTGAGCAGCAGCGACGGGATGGGGGCGCGGTCGGCGTCGGCTCCGCGGTCGCTGAGGACGACGATGTGCGCTCCGTCGGCGATGGCCCGCGACACCTCGGCGCAGATCTCGTCGAGCCGCGCGGTCAGGGCCTCCCCTCCGCCGGCGGCGGGGTAGAGGCCGTGGACGACGTGGACCCGGAAGGCGGGGTCGCCGTCGGGGCCGCCCGCCCGGATGACGGCGGCGAGTTCGGCTTCCTGGAGGACCGGGGTCTCCAGCACGATGCGGCGGCAGTCCTCGGGGTCGGGGGAGAGCACGTTCTCCTCGGCGCCCAGGGCCGTGGTGAGGCTGGTGACGAGTTCTTCGCGGATGGCGTCCAGGGGCGGGTTGGTGACCTGCGCGAAGTTCTGCGAGAAGTAGTCGAAGAGCTGGCGGGGCCGCTGGGACAGCACCGCGACGGGGGTGTCGGTGCCCATGGAGCCGACGGCTTCGGCTCCGGTGCGGGCCATGGGGGTGAGCAGGAGGCGCAGCTCTTCTTCGGTGTAGCCGAAGACCCGCTGGTGGTGGGCGATGTCGTCGACGGGGGCGGGTTCGGCCGCGGGCAGGTCCGCCAGGCGGACGACGTTGTCGGCGAGCCATTCGGCGTAGGGGTGTTCGGCGGCGAGTTCGGCCTTGACCTCCTCGTCTTCGAGGATGCGTCCCCGGGCGGTGTCGACGACGAAGATGCGGCCGGGCTGCAGGCGGCCCTTGCGGACGACGCGTTCGGGGGCGATGTCGAGGACGCCGACCTCGCTGGCCATGACGACGAGTCCGTCGTCGGTGACCCAGTAGCGGCCGGGGCGCAGTCCGTTGCGGTCCAGGACCGCGCCGATGAGGGTGCCGTCGGTGAAGGTGACGGAGGCGGGGCCGTCCCAGGGTTCCATGAGCATGGAGTGGAACTCGTAGAAGGCCCGCACCGCCGGGTCCATCTCGGTGTGGTTCTCCCACGGCTCGGGGATCATCATGAGCACCGCGTGCGGCAGTGGGCGTCCGCCCAGGTGCAGCAGTTCCAGTGCGGCGTCGAAGGACGCGGTGTCGGAGTCGGAGGCGTCGACGACGGGGAAGATCCGGGACAGGTCGCCGGGGATGAGGTCGCTGGCGAGGGTGGCTTCGCGGGCGCGCATCCAGTTGCGGTTGCCCTTGACGGTGTTGATCTCGCCGTTGTGGGCGATGTAGCGGAAGGGGTGCGCCAGGGGCCACGACGGGAAGGTGTTGGTGGAGAAGCGCGAGTGCACCAGCGCCAGGCCGGAGGCGTAGCGGTGGTCGGACAGGTCGGGGAAGAAGGGCTCCAGCTGCGGCGTGGTCAGCATGCCCTTGTAGGTGATGGTGCGCGGGGACAGGCTGGCGAAGTAGACGCCGGTCTCGTGTTCGGCGCGCTTGCGGACGCAGTAGGCGTGGCGTTCCAGGTCGATCCCGGTGAGCCCCTCGGTGGGGGTGCCGGGGCGGCCGGTGAGGAACAGTTGGCTGAAGAACGGCATGGTCTGCCGGGCGACCGGGCCGCAGTGGCGGGGGTCGACGGGCAGGTCGCGCCAGCCGAGGACGGTGAGGTCCTCCTCCTCGGCGATGCGGTTGACGGCGGCGACGGCCGCGGCGCGCTCGGCTTCCCCGGTCGGCAGGAACGCGGTGCCCACGGCGTAGGCGCCCGCCTCGGGAAGCGTGAAGTCGCAGGTGTCGCGGTAGAGCTCGTGGGGGATCTGGGTGAGGATCCCCACGCCGTCGCCGTCGTCGGGGTCGGCGCCGGAGGCGCCGCGGTGGTCGAGGTTGCGCAGGACGGTCAGCGCCTTCTCGACGATGTCGTGGCTGCGGCGTCCGGAGAGGTCGGCGACGAAGCCGACACCGCAGGAGTCGTGTTCGTAGGAGCTGTCGTACAGGCCCCGGGTGGTCGTGTGCGGTCGGGTCGTCGGACGCCGTGGTCGGCCAGCGGGCATCGGCCCCTCCTGTCGTCTTCTCTGTGCTTCGTGCAAAGCGCAGAGGGACGACGTTGGCCCTGCTGCGTCCGGCGTGTGCCGCACTGCCCGCACCTGGTGTACGCGGATCTGGTCGATCGGTCCGCGGGACACGCCATCGTGACCGTCGGTACTCGCCTGGACAGTGTGCCACCCGCCGGTGGCCCACCCGGTTCGGTGGTCCGGTCTCCACTGTAACTCGCGGTCTAGACCACGCCTCGCCGAGGCGGGCTTTTCCCGTCCGCGGTGGCGGCGGCCGCGGTGCCGCGCGGGGTGGTGCGGCGTGCGGTTACGTATCCCGCGGACGGTGCGGTGAAACCTCTCGGGGAGAGGTTCGCCGACGAGCGGGGCAAGCTTACCTGCCGGGGGGCCGGTGGCTGCGGGGCGGCTCCGGTCGGTCCGCTCCGGGGCCGGTGTCCCCGGTGGGCGGCGGCAGTGCCGCGGCGAGCCGGCGCAGTGCGTCGTCGAGTGCGGCGAAGCGGTGCAGCGGCAGGTCCAGCAGGGTGTGTCCGGCCAGCCACGGCAGTGCCGCGGCGACGTGGGTGCGGGCCCACTTCTTGTTGACGGGGCGTCCGGTGCGGGCCGCGAGCTGGACGAGGCTCTCACGCAGCACGGAGGCCACCGATCCGTGGGCGCGGTGCCGCAGGCGGTGGGCGAGCCAGGCGGCGGGGTCGGCGGTTTCGTCCGGGGGCCGGGCCGCCGCGCCCACCTGGATGACGGTGTGCCGCGCGTCCGGGAGGCCGCGCAGGAACCGCAGGGGGCGGGGGCCGACGACGCGGCGCAGCGCCTCCTGTCCGGCGGCGTCGCGGACCTGGGGGGCGTGGGAGTCCACCACGACGCGCAGGTCACCGGCTGGTGAGGCGAGGATCACACGTTCGGTGAGCGCTTCGGCTCCGCCGGTGAGGTTCACGGCGGCGCTGCGGGCGGGGACCGGTGTGGACAGCCAGGTGTTGAGGGGGACGCGGCGCACCTCTGCGGGGAGTGTGCCCGGCCAGTCGCCGACACAGGCCTCGGGGGGTGTGTCGGCCCAGACCCGCCGGGCGGTCTCGGCGGTGAGGGTCGCGGCGGACTCGCGTGCGTGGGCGCCCTGGCTGTAGATGCGCGCGCTCGTCTCCTCCGCGCGGTCCAGGGGGGTGCGGGCGGTGGCGCGCAGGACGTACAGGTCGCTGGCCGCGCCGATGGCTTCGGCGCCCAGGTAGCGGTTGAAGTCCGGCCAGAGGGCCTCGATGGCGAGGTGGAGGCGGGTGAGGCGCCGCTGGACGCGGGCGGCGAGGGCCGGGGTGGTCTCGCTGGCGCCGTAGGCGAGGAGCACGCGCGTGGTCCGGGGGTCGGCGCTGCCCTCCAGGCCGCGGCGGACGAACAGTTCCACGCCCTCGGGGGTGTAGGGCGGGTCGGTGAAGACCAGGTCGGCGCTGCCGCGTACCGCCGGGGGCAGGCCGAACCGCAGGTCGGCGAAGTAGCAGCGGACCTTCCGGCCGAGCCGCGCCGCGGCGGTGTCGATGTAGTCGAGCATGCGCTCGTCGATGTCCACCACGGTCGCCTCGGCGTCGGGGTCCACCAGGGTCAGGGCCAGGGAGGTGAGGTCGTGGTCGCCGACGCACAGCAGGCGGGCGCGGTGGGTGGTGAAGCGGGTGGTGAGGAACAGGGCGCGGCGCAGCGCGGTGCGGGCGGTGGCGGACACGTGGTCCAGGTCCGCTCGGGGCGCGGGCGCCTCGGCGACGAGCCGGCGGAGTTCGGCCTCGGCCTCGGGGTGGGCGTCGACCAGGTGGCCGACCGGGTCGGCGAGGCCGGGGCGGGCGGCGAGGGACGCGTAGCGGGCGGGGTCGCGCAGGCGGACGCGGTCGCCGTCGCGGTCCAGTTCGGCCTCGACCGCGGCGAGGGTTTCGGCGACCACCCGGTGGGCCACGGCGGTGGCGCGCACGAGGTCGCGGGCGGTCCACCACCGTCCGTCGGCGAGGGCGCCCAGGACGAGGTGGCCGCGGACGGCGTGCACGCCCTGCCCGGCGAGCAGGGCGTGCGGTGCGGTGGTGTCGTCGCTCATGGGGCCGGGGTCATCCGGTTCCCTGCGGGAGTTCCGTGCCTTCGACGCCCGTTGCGGGCTCTCCGGTCCCGGTCTCTCCCGTTCCGGCGTCCCCGGTCCCGGTCTCCTCCGTCCCGGCGTCCTCGGCGCCGGTGTCCTCGCCGTGGGCCTCCAGGAAGTTCTTGCGTTCGTTGATCCGCTGGTAGATCGGCATGTCGAAGCGGCTCAGGGTGACCAGCGGCTGCTGCAGGACCTCGATCTCCTCGGCGGAGGCGGAGTCCTTGGACTGCACCCACAGCACGACCAGGTAGTGGCCGTTGACGGTGGCCTCGGCCGAGCTGTAGCCGGAGCCGAGGAGGTTGAAGGGCTCCTGCGAGGCGGGCGGGACCAGGAAGCCGCCCTCGGCCTTCTCGGCCGTGTCCTCCTCGGCGGGGGCCAGTCCCTCGGCGAGGGTCCGTGCGGCCTCGACGTCGCGGAGTTTGAAGACCGCGGCCACGCCGATGTGCTCGTCGGAGACGTAGCCGGCGCGCACCACCTGCGAGCAGTCGGCGCTCTCCACCGCGGCCAGGGCTCTGGGGCCCCACACCGCCTCGGTGCAGTTCTCGCTGATGTCCTGGGCCTGGAGGGTGAAGGTCAGCTCCCGGGAGCTGATGTCGGTGTCGCCCTCGGGGAAGAAGTCGTGCTCGGTGAAGGGGCGCGGGTCGTCGTCGCGGTCGGCGAGGAGTTCGTTGGCCTGCCCCGCCTCGTAGACCTGGTAGCGGGAGGGCATGGCCTGGACGGTCTCCGGGGTGCCGGGGCCGGTGAACCTCATGACCACGACCACGGCCAGCGCGATCACCGCGACGACCAGCACACCGACGAGGACCGGCACCAGGGGGAAGCGTCTGGTGGCGCGTCGCCCGCCTCTGCGGCGTCGGGTCCCCCGGCTCCTCCCGGAACGCTCCTGGGGGGTGCTCGCGGGGGGTTTCCTGCGTCGGCCGGGGGCGCCGGACACGGGCGACTCGGTAGATGACACCTGTGACCTCTTCGATGAGCGGATGGTTTCGGGAGGGCTGTAGGGAAGGATAGAGGACTCTTCGGCGACCCGCCGGAGGTCAGTCCTCCTCCCCCTCCTTGGCGTCGCGGACCTGCTCGTAGACGACGAGGGCGGCGTCCATCGCGGCCACGTTGAGGGTGGCCATGGAGTCGTCGCCGGAGGGTTCGGCGCCGTCGGCCCGGGCGACCCAGAACACCGCGACGTAGTGGCCCATGGCCTGGGCGGTGGCCTGGCTGTAGCCGGTGTGCAGTCCTTCGACGTCCTCCAGCATGGGCAGGACGAAGCCGGGGCTCCGCGGGGAGTCGAGGCTGTGCAGGGCGGCGCTCGCGGCCTCGGCGTCGGCCAGGTCGAACAGGGTGAACTGCGCCACGTACTCGCCGTCGCCGTCCTGGTAGACGCCGCGGGCCGCGGAGGTGCACGCGCCGGTGGACAGGGTCTGGGCGAGCTCCTCGCCCCACACCAGCGCGGTGCAGGTGTCGGTGACCTCGGAGTCGCGCAGGGTCAGCTCCATGCCGCCCAGCGACAGCTCCTCGACCGAGCCGAAGATCTCCTCCTCGGTGAGGGGTTCGGCGTCGGCGGCGCGCTCCGCGATGGGGTCGAAGATGTCCTGCTGGTCCTGGGCGTGGAACAGTTCCGGACGCAGGGTGCTGTGTCCGGGGGGCGGCTCGACGATGGGCGCGGGCACCCGGTTGGCGGCCGCCTGCGGGTTGAGCACCTGGAAGACGAGCGCGGCCAGCAGTGCGAGCAGTGAGATGACCGCCATGACCAGCAGTGCGATCAGCACGTAGGTGCCGTGTTTCTGCCGGCTCTGCTCGGCGAGGGTGTAGACGACCTGTTCGGGGCGGTCGCCCAGCACCGTGACCTTGCGCAGCGCCGACGCGGAGAACCGGGAGACGCGGTCGACGGACCGGGGTTTGCGGACGCGGGCGGCGCGGCGGGAGCCGTCGGAGGACCTCCCGGCCCGCTCCGGGGCACCGCCCCGGTCGGCGGTCTGCTGCACGCTCCTGCGGCCCCGCTGGGCCGTGTCCTGTCTGATCCGTCCGGTGGAGCGGCGGCCTCCGCGGGACTTGCGGCGGGCCCGGGAGGAGCGCTGCTCGGTCTCGGCGGGGTGGTCGTGGCCGTCCGGGTGGTGCTCTGTCGCGGTCCGGCGTCCCGACGTGCGGTTCCCGGCGGGGTCGGCGTTGTGCAGCTTCACGTACTCATCCAAGGGGTGCGGGCCCCTCGCGGCGGTTGCCGCGAGGGGGAGAGCCTTGTGTGTCAGCCCCGCGACTCGTCTTCTCGGGTCGGGGGCTCGGTGGGAGCGGTGTCCTCGCCCTGCGCCGACGGCCGGGAGCCCGACCGCACGGTTTCCTCCTCGGCGAGCGACTCGGTGGCCAGGACGGTGTCCTGCCCCTCCTCGTCGATCTCGGCGCCGATCATCTGGGTGCCCTCGTCCTCGCCTTCGGGCAGCACCCGGGAGGAGAACGTGTCGAGCCTCCGCCCGGCCCACACGAAGTAGGCGAGGGCGCCGAGGAAGACCAGGAGGGAGGTCCAGTTGTTGAGGCGCAGGCCGATGACCTCGTGGGCGGGGTCGACCCGCAGGTACTCGATCCAGAACCGTCCCACACAGTAGCCCATGACGTAGAGCGCGAACAGCCTTCCGCCGCGCAGCGCCTCGCCGTAGCGGTGTCCCAGCCAGGCGAGCGCGACCGCCAGGGCCAGGCACCACAGGAACTCGTAGAGGAACGTGGGGTGGTAGGTCTCGGCGCCGGGGACCATCCCGGGGCGCAGCGCGCCGTTCTCGTAGGGCTCCACGCGCAGCGCCCAGGGCAGGTCGGTGGGGGCGCCGAACAGCTCCTGGTTGAAGTAGTTGCCCCAGCGTCCGAAGGCCTGGGCGAGCGGGATGGTCGGGGCGATCGCGAACGACAGCTGCGACAGCGACAGGCCGCGCCGGTGGGCCACCCACCACACGCCCAGCGCGCCCAGCGGGATGGCCCCCCAGATGCCCAGGCCGCCGTTCCAGATGTAGAGGGCGCCCATGGGGTCCTTGCCCGGGGCGAAGTACAGCTGGTAGTCGGTGATGACGTGGTAGAGGCGCCCGCCGAGGAGCCCGAGGAGCACCGCCGGGACCGCCAGGTCCATGATCGTGCCGGGGCGTCCGCCCATGGCCGCCCAGCGGCGCTCGCTCCAGTAGACCGCGACGATGACTCCGGCCAGGATGCACAGCGCGTAGAAGTGGATCTTCAGCGGCCCCAGCTCGATGGCGTTCATGCCGGGGCTGGGAATAGCCGCGAGGGCGCGGCCGAGGTCGGCCGCGCCCGCGGTGGTGCTCAACGGACTCGTCATAACTCCGGGTTTTCCTTAGGCCGGTGGGGAGGACGGCGAAGCCGAGGGCGTCACGGAGTCGTCCTGGGCCGCCGGGCGCGTGTCGACCTCACCGGCGGATGCGGACCGGACCGCTTCACGGAAGGCGGTCGCGGAGTAGGTCTCGTTGCCCAGGAGTTCACCGTTGACGTAGATGGACGGGGTGCCTCCGAACGCGTTGGCGCCCTCGGAGTACTTGGCGTTGACCGCGGCGGTGGCGTCGAGGACGGTGCGGACGTAGCTGCCGTCCATGAAGGAGGAGTCCACGCCGTTGTCCTCACCCCATTCGATCAGATCGCTCAACCGCATGGTCCGGAACTGGTCCTCGGGGATCTCGGCCTGAGCCTTGGTCGACAGTTCAGGGTAGTAGCTCGTGACGAACTCCTCCACGACCTCGCTCTCGGAACGCACCCGTTCGGCGAAGGCGGGGTCGGTGATGCCGGCCTCCTCCCCCCAGGCGACGAGGTCCTCGACGGTGTAGCCCTCCTGGTTCATGCCGGGCTGGTGGTCGAAGAGGAGGTCGTTGTACTCGACGAACCGGCCGTGGTCGGCGGCGGCCCGCGCCGCGACGGCCGCACGCAGCGAGTTGGCGCCGGCGGGGGCACCCGCGTCGGCGAAGATGCTCACGGGGCGGAAGTGGACGATCGCCTCGCCCTCGGCCGCCAGCTCCTTGAGGTTCTCGCCGTTGACCAGTTCGAACCTGGCGCAGTGGGAGCACTGGTAGTCGGCGTAGACCTCCACGACGGGCGCTTCGACCCCGTCGCGGGCCATGACGACGCTGCCGTCCTCCTGGAGGGTCTGGGGGGCGAGCGCCCCCTGGTACTCCTCGGCGGAGGTTCCGTTCGACGCCTGCATGATCAGGTAGCCGCCGCCCACGACGAGGGCGACCACGGCGACCGCCGCGCCGATGGTGGCCAGGAGTCTGTTGCGTTTGGCCCGCTGCTGCTCCCTGATGCGCTCCTGCCTGAGACGCTCGCGGTTGGCGCGCCGCGACTCCTTGCTCATCAGCCGATCACCATTTCCTCGTTGGACCACTGTGTCTGCCGGATCGGGGCATGGCCGCCGTCCGTGTCCGCACCGCCCGGGGCGTGCCGCCGCCCGCGGGGTCGGTGGAGTTCTACCGTTCCCGGTCGGAGTCCGGGTAGAGGCCAAGGGCCCCGTCCAGGGCGAACCGCGAGCGCGGCCAGATCGCGAGGAACAGTCCCAGCGCCATGAAGCCGAGGTCGCGGGCGATGTCCAGACCGTATGCGGTCTCGTCGGCGTCCACGGGGCCGCCGGTGCCGAAGCATCCGCAGTCGATGGCCAGGCCGCGTGCCCACGCCGAGGCGATGCCCGCGATGAACACCAACATGAGCAGGGCGGAAACGATTCCGGTGGCCCGGGTGGCCAGTCCGGCCACCAGCAGCAGTGCCAGGGCGAT
>Ga0079224_100009362_pt1 | contig 13351 bp, 9 predicted proteins | sample Stecom2015_FD_80414 | JGI IMG/M metagenome (GOLD analysis project Ga0079224, IMG submission 80414) | Agricultural soil microbial communities from Utah to study Nitrogen management - Steer compost 2015 | ecosystem: Environmental > Terrestrial > Soil > Agricultural land | place: USA: Utah... | reverse complement strand
TTCGCCTCGCGCCCGCTGCGCTGGTTCGCATGGCTGTCGGCGCCGCTGTTGGCCGCTGGGCTCGTTACGCTGGGCCACACCGTCTTCGGCCTGGCGACCGGCGTTTCGGGGATTTCGCTGCCGCTTGCGGGAACCGGAGTGGTCTGTCTCGCATCGGCGATCATCCTGCTGTGCAGCGGAGTGCTCGCCGAGCTCATCTACGCACGCGGCGACGTGCGTGAGCGGGAGTTCATCCGGCTGACGCAGCGCGTGCTCGCGCGCCGCTCAGCGGACTTGGTGGACGAGGTGAAGGAAACCGTGTCGTCGGCGGACGGCGCGGATGTCGCCCGACAGACGCAGCTTGGGCGCTCACAGGCATGAAGGGCATGAAGACGCAGCAGTACAAGCTTCTGTCGATCATCATTCCGGTTGGCGCCCGACGCAGCGAGCTGCAGGAGCTGTACCGGCAGTACAAGGCGGGCGTCGAGGCGATCGATCTTCCGTACGAGTTCATTTTCGTCTTGGACGGCCCGCTGCCTGACGCGAGCCGCAGCCTCGATGAGCTGATGCGCGCCGGCGAGCCGATCACGGTCGTGACGCTGACTCGCAGCTTCGGCGCCTCGGCCGCAATCAACGCCGGCTTCGAGCGCTGCTCGGGTGACGCCATCCTGACCCTCCCCGCCTATCACCAGGTCGAGCCGCAAGACGTCCGCAAGCTCACCGCCGCACTCGCTTCCTGCGATGTAGCCATCGGCCGGCGCTGGCCGCGCCGCGGTTCCTGGTTCGACCGCACGCGCCGTTTGGCTTTCCATCGCCTCGTCAACTTCGTGACCGGCTCGCGGTTTCGCGATCTCGGCTGCGGCGCGCGCGCGCTGCGGCGTCAGGTGCTGGAGGAGATCGATCTGTACGGAGATCAGCATCGCTTCCTCGCCATCCTGGCGATGCGTCTCGGGTTTCGCGTCGCCGAGATCGACGTTCGCCAGTCGCCGCTCGACCGCTTCGCCCGCGTGTACCGGCCGCGCGAATACGCCCGTCACGCGCTCGACGTAGTAAGCATTTTCTTCCTGGTGCGCTTCACGAAGAAGCCGCTGCGCTTCTTCGGGATGTTCGGCGCCGCCACGTTCAGCATTGGCGCAATACTGATCGCGGCGCTGAGCGTGGACCGGCTGGTCTTCGGACACAGCCTGGCCGATCGACCCGCGCTGCTGCTCGCGGTGCTGCTCGTGGTGCTCGGCATGCAGATCTTTGCGCTCGGTTTGCTCGGCGAGCTCATCATCTTCACGCACGCGCGCGGGATGAAGGACTATCGGGTCGAAGAGGTGATTCAATACCCCGATAAGGCGCCGGCGGCGGAAGCCGCGTCCGAGGCGGAAGAGGACGCAGCACACGTCAGCTCCCCGGTGGACGCCGGACGCAGCACCGAGATGCGCCGCACCACCCCGCCCGCCGTGGTGGCCTGAGCCTGCAGCGCTCGGCGACCGCGCCATTCGTCAGGCGCACGGCCGGCGTCCGCGAGCGAGACGATCAGGCGCACGCGATCCACGACTGCCGCCGATAACAACTCGGGCTGCGCCGTCGAGTAGATCAGCGTGGCCTCCGATAAGCGAGTCGTGAGCGCCGCGGCGGGCGCGCGCACCAAGCTCTCGGCTTGATCGATGAGGACGCAATGCGGCCTGCCGACGCGATCGTGCAGCGCCAGCAACTGCAGCAGCAGCGCCTCGGTGAACGCGGGGCGGCCTTCCAGGGGCAGCGCCGCAAGATCGACGTACGCGCTCAACTGCGGCTGCTCGAGCGCGCTCAGCACGTCCGTGAGCCGCGGAATCTCGTGCGCGGCCCCAAAACCCGCCATGCAGGACCGGCCGCCGAAGCCGTCGAAGCGCGCGCCGATCATGCAGCACTGGTAGTCGCAGGCAAGGAGTTGTTCGAGCAGCGCATCGCAGACGGCGGCCTGACCGCCGCCTTCCGGGCCGCAGATCAGGACCGAGTCGCACGAAGGCGCGAAGTCGATCTGCCCGACCTCCTCGCTGTGACCGATGATGATGCGTGTGCGCGGCTGCGCGCCGACCAAGTCGCGCGCGAGCAGCTCATCTGCGAATTCCAGGAAGCCGTCGCACCGACCTTTGCGAAGCGTGCGGTCCGCCGCGCGCCTGGTCGAAGCCGGCGCATTGCGCACTGCGGCCGCGTGTTCGGCCAGCGCAAACAACGCCAGATCGTTGTCGTTGTCTCCGATCGCGGCGAGGTTATGCGGCGAGACGCCGAGCTCTCGCAACGCAATGCGCACACCGTACGCCTTGTCCACGCCGGGCGGCAGGATGCTGAGCACGCCCTCATTCGAGACGAGCCGGAAATCGAGCTCCAGCTTGCGCAGCGCCTGGCGTACGCGCTGCCGGTTCGATTGCAGCGTCGTGATGCTCGAGCTGCCCACCGACAGCGGCGCGACGTTGCGGCGCTGCAGCTCCTGCAACAGGATCTCCGGCGGCGCCTGCGCCAGGATCGCGGACTGGCGCGAAGCCGGCCGATACATCACGGCGCCGTTCTCAGCCACGACGTAGTCGAACACGCGCGACTCGGGAAAAATCTCCAGAAGCTGGCGCAGCTGGCGGCCGGTGACCAGGATGAGCTTGCGGCCGCTGGCCGATAATGCGCTCAACGCCGTGACGCAGCGGGGATCGCATCGCCCCTCACGGGCCAGCGTCCCGTCGTATCCGGCGGCTAGAGCGACGTATCGCATGTGACGTTCCGGAATCGGTTCTCGGCCCCGCGCGGGTTGAGCGGCTGCGTTCCTCAGACGAACAGAGCGTCGTATGCCGCGAGCAGACGCGGCGCCTCGTGTTCCCAGGCGAGCGTGCTGCGCACGCGCTCACGACCGATCTCTCCCATGCGCCTGCGCAACGGCTCATTCTCCAGCAGAGCGACGATCTTCTCCGCGAAGTCCACTGGATCGTTGCGCCTGGCGTACAGCGAAGCTTCCTGCGCCGACACGCGGCCTTCGGTGAGGTCGTACTGCACGATCGGCTTGCCGAGCGCCATGTACTCCATGATCTTGTTCATCGTCGACTTGTCGTTCATCTCGTTGGCGACGTCCGGATTCACGCACACGTCCGCGGTGTTGAGCATGGCGAGCAGTTCCTCATCCGGCGCGCGGCCGGTGAAGGTCACGTAATCGGCGACCCCGAGCTGGTGCGCGAGCTTTTGCATCGCGCGCAGCTCCGCGCCGCCGCCGACCAGGCCGAAATGCACGTCGCTGCGTCCCATGACGCGCACGATGTGACGCACCGACTGCAACAACCCATCGATGCCCTCCTGGCGGCCCATCACGCCGACATAGCCGACCAGGTAGCGCCGGCCGCGCTTGAGCGCCGGATCGGGCGGCATGATCTTCAGACGTCTGAGGTCCGGGCCGCTGCGCACGACGAAGACCTTCTCCGGCGCCCGCCCGCCGCGCTCGATGGCGATGCGGCGGTACGACTCGTTGGTGGCGAGGCAGATGTTGGCCGTGCGGAAAGTGAGCCGCTCGAGCAGCACCATGAGCCGGTAGAAAGCGTCGCGGCGCTGGAACTTCGCCTCGTACAGCTCCGGATTGATGTCGTGATGATCGAACAGGAACTTCTTGCCGAACAGCTTGTAGAACGCGCCGATGAGAAAAATCATATCCGGCGGGTTGCAGGCGTGGATCGCGTCGAAGCCCTGCTCGTAGAGCACTCGCAGCGACAGCGCGAACTCCGCCGCGAGCGCCCAGGTATACTCGAGCGCGTAGCCTAACGGGCCGCTCGCCTCGAACGGCTGCGGATGACGGTAGATGGCGACGCCCTCGATTTCCTCGAAACTCTTCTCGCAGCCTTTGCCTTTCGGGCAGATGATGGAGACCCGATAGCCGGCCGCCGCGAGCGTGCGCGCTTCCTGCCAGACGCGCCTATCGAACGGGCATGGCAGGTTCTCCACGATGATGAGGACCCGCCGCCGCGCGCGCTCGCGCGCCATGCTCCTCACGACTTGTTCGTCGCTCTGCACGACTGCTCCGTCACCAGCATACGCCCTGGTACTGGGCGCGATGCGCGCCGCGATCGGCCAGCCCCGCCACATCGAGCAGGAGTTGTGAGGGCCGGGTGTGTTCGGCGAGCGCCAGCAGCGTCTCCGGGCTCTTCATGCCGACGACCAGCACTTCGGCGTCCCTCACCAGCGACCGCAGATCGTCGGTCATCAACGAAGCTATATGCGGGATGCTCTCTTCGATGAAACGCCGGTTCGCGCCGATCAGACGCGCGATGTTCACGGCGGGATCGTAGATGCGCAGATTCAGGCCCTTGCCTATGAAGCGCTCGGCCATGACGACCATCGGGCTCTCGCGCAGATCGTCGGTGCCCGCCTTGAAGCTGAGGCCGACCATCCCCACCGAGCGGCGACCCGAAGCGAGCACGCGCTCGATCGCCTGTTCGATATGCGCCGCATTGCTCGGCAGGATGGCGCCGAGCATGGGCAGCTCGACATCCTGCCGCTTCGCCAAGTACAGCAGCGCCTTGAGGTCCTTCGGCAGGCAGGAGCCGCCGAAGGCGAATCCCGGGCGCAGGTAGGCAGGCGAAATGTTGAGTTGGCGATCCAGGCACAGCAGGCGCATCACCTCGTGCGGATCGACGCCCACCGCTTGCGAGACACGTCCGATTTCGTTGGCGAACGTCACCTTGGTCGCGTGAAACGCGTTGCACGCGTACTTCAGCATCTCCGCCGTGCGGATCGTGGTTCGTACGAACTCGCACGGCAGGTGGCCGAACACCGCGCGCAGCAACTCCGCGCCGTAGTCGTCGCCGGCGCCCACCACGGTCATGGGAGGATGGTCGTAGTCGTGAATGGAGGTCCCTTCTCGCAGGAACTCCGGCTGAAAGCACAAGCTGAAATCCTGTCCGGCTTGCAGGCCCGAGGCCGACTCGATCGCCGGCGCGATCATGCCTTCCACCGTGCCCGGCTTGACCGTAGAGCGAACGACGATGACGTGCTGCGACTGCTTCTGCGGCAGCACGGCGCCGATCTGCTCGGCGATGCGCAGAATCGCTGTGAGATCCTGATCGCCATTGCCCTGAGCGGGCGTGCCGACGCATACGAACGACAGATCGGTGGCGAGAATCGCGTCGCGGACTGAATCCGTCACGGTCACGGCGCCATTGCGCGTCACCGTACGCGTCAGCTCCTGAATTCCGCTCTCCACGATGGGCGCCTGGCCGTTGCGCAGCAACTCGAGCTTGCCCTGATCGATATCCACGCCCGTGACGCGATGCCCATCACGCGCCAGGCAGGCGAGCGACACCGCGCCGACGTACCCGAGACCGAAGATGCTGATATTGCGCGGCGCGCCCGCTTCGAAGTGAAGCGCACTCTGTCCCTCGACATGCGCCTGCGCTGCGCCTTCGTGCATCCAGCGGCGCGCGTGCGCGCCATCCGCCCCCATCGCATCGACCGGCAATGACATGGCTACCCCGCATGTGCTCCCGCCGCATCGAGTGCGGCTGCCGTATGCAGGGGCAATTTCTGTGCCGCACGGGAAAATCTACACGGGGTGTACGTTGCGCGCGGCGCATGCGCGGGTTCACGCGTGCATGATGGCGCGACGCAACGCACCTGAGCACTGCTGTCGCCGCTTCGCATCAGCGCCGTGCAAACCTGACTGCATCGCACGACAATCCGCCAAAAAAACTTATTACAACGGAACCGACGCTGCTGTTGAAGAATTTGCACCACACGTCTGAGTTGTTCCGGAGAAGAATTCAAGTGAATGCGACCATCGCTCTGCACGAGAACGGTCTGTGCAATCTTCTGGGACGCTCGCCCGTGATGAAGCGGGTGTTCACGCTGATCCAGCGTGTTGCGCCGACCGAGGCGACCGTGATGATCACGGGGGAAAGCGGCGTCGGCAAAGAGTTGGTCGCCGAGTGCATCCACCTGCTGAGCCACCGTTCGCAGGGTCCGCTGGTGGCGATCAACTGCGGCTCCATTCCCGCCTCGCTCATCGAAGCGGAGCTGTTCGGCTACGAGAAGGGCAGTTTCACTGGCGCTTCGCGCTCGCACGCCGGCGTCTTCGAACGCGCTACGGGTGGGACGCTGTTGCTCGACGAAGTGACCGAAATGCCGATGGACATGCAGACGCGGCTGTTGCGTGTGCTGGAGACGGGACGCTTCTATCGTGTCGGCGGTACGCAGGAGATCAAGACCGATATCCGCGTGGCGGCCGCAACCAACCGCAACGTGCTCGAGGCAGTCGCCAACCGCCAACTGCGCGAAGACCTCATGTATCGGCTGGCGGTGTTTCCGCTGCACGTCCCTCCGTTGCGTGAGCGTGTAGGAGATGCGCCGTTGCTCGCGGAGCACTTCCTGCGTGCGCTTAATCGCGCCAACGCAACGGCGAAGACTTTCTCCGCTGCATTTACCGATGCGTTGCGCACGCACCGCTGGCCGGGGAACGTTCGCGAGCTGAAGAATTCCGTGGAGCGCAGCTTCATCCTCGCGGACGACGTGCTCGATATCGATCTGTCGCTGTCGATGTCGGCGCCAGAGCAGCCGGTCGAAGAGCCGCGCCCGGCGGGGCTTCACGTGCCGCTCGGCTCACGCCTGGACGAGGCGGAGCGCTCGTTGATCGAGGTGACGCTCGATTATTGCGAAGGCGACAAACGCCGCGCCGCGGCAGTGCTGGGGTGCAGTCTGAAGACGCTCTACAACAAGCTGAACAGCTACGCCCGCAGCAGCAACCCGCCGGAGAACGTGGCGAGCCGCTCCCGCAGACCGATTCATCCGGTGGGGGCCTCGCCGCTGTCCGGCGCGCCGGTGTGAGGTAGGGTGGGAAGGCGTGAGGACGGGGCGTGAGGACGGGAGGCGCACGGACGACAGATCCCTCCCCCTTCAGGCCCTCCCTCCTTCTCCCGACTTCCTTTCCGCCGCCAAGCCTCCTAGACTCATACCAGACATCCGTCTGGTATGAGCCATGCCCGATCTTACCTCCCGGCAACTGGAAGTCCTTGCTTTCATTCGTCGTTTTGTCGATACGCGCGCCATGCCGCCGACCCGCGGGGAAATCGCGCAGGGCCTGGGCCTGAAGAATCGCCAGGGCGTCGAGCAGCACCTGCGGGCGCTGGCAAGCAAGGGGGCCATCGAGCTGATTCCGGGCGTCTCACGGGGCGTACGGCTGCGCGACGTCGAGCGGTCCGCGGGCGCTGCGCACGCCCACGGTCTGCCGCTGCTCGGGCGAGTGGCCGCCGGCGCGCCGATTCTGACGGCCGAGAACATCGAAGATTACGTGAATGTGGATGCTGCGCTGTTTCGCCCACGCGGTGATTTCCTGCTGCGCGTGCACGGGGACAGCATGAAGGACGCGGACATTCGCGATCGCGATCTGCTGGTCGTGCACCAAAGCGCACAGGCGCACAACGGTCAGATCGTGGTGGCGCGCATCGATGAGGAGGCCACAGTGAAGTACTACCGCAAGGAAGGGAGCCTGGTGCGCCTGGAACCGGCGAATCCTGCGTACGAGCCAATTGTGGTCGATCTGCGCGAGCAGTTCTTCGCCATCGAAGGGCTGGTGGTGGGCGTGATTCGATGCAGGATGTGAAAACGAGATGGCGTAAGGCGTCTCAAGCCTCCCATCTTCCCGCCTCCCACTTCTCACCGTCCTCACACTTACCATGGACCGCGCCGCAACACTCCAGCAGCTCGCCTGGCTGTGCCGCGGGGACGCTCTCGACGACCCGTCGGCTATCTGGCCGAGCGGCGTGCAGGCGTTGGATGCGGCGCTGCCCGGCGGCGGCTGGCGTTCGGGCGGCCTTGTGGAGGTGATGACTACGCAAACCGGGATTGGCGAAATGCGGCTGGTGACGCCGGCGCTCGCACAACTTACGCGCGCTGATCGTTACGTGGCCTTCGTCTCGCCGCCTTTCGTTCCGTTTGCGCCGGCGCTGATACAGCAGGGAGTGCGGCTCGAACGGCTGCTGATCGTACGCGCGCAGCGGCGTCGCGACGTCCTCTGGTCGCTCGAACAGACGCTGCGCTGTAGATCCTTCGGCGCCGTGCTCGGCTGGCCCGAGACACTGCACGATCGGGACGTCAGAAGGCTGCAACTGGCTGCAGAAGCCGGCGGCGCAGTCGGATTCCTCTATCGTCCGGCCGCCGCTGCACGCGCAGCCTCGCCCGCAGCCGTGCGCTTGGTGTTGCGCGCGCAACCAGACGGACGTCTGAACATCGAGATTCTCAAATGCCGTGGTGGGCGCAGCGGCTTGACGATCACGGTCGAGCGATCATCGGTCGCAAGCAGCTCGATCGCAAAGACCGCGAGCGCCGCCTCGTCCTGAGACTATAAACCGCGACGGGAGTCGACTGCCCTGAGCTTGAAACACGTGATGCTCGCAAGGCCATCTCAAATGCAAGTCTTGGTCAGCGACGGCAAGACTTGGGTGGCGCGCGACTGAGGATCGCAACCATGCTCTGGTTGTGCATTACCCTGCCCCAGCTTCCCCTGGAAGCCCTGTGCGCGAACGACGACGCGCAACCTGTGATCGTCGCCGCATCCGAGGGTGCGGCTCGCTGGGCGATCTGCTGCAGCCGCGCTGCACAGCGCGCCGGTCTGAGCGCACCGACGAATTATGCGACGGCGCTCGCCGCCTTGCCGGAAGCCGCGGTTCTCGAGCGCAAGCCGCAGGCAGAACTGGCTGCACTGCAACGGATGGCCGCATGGGCCTATCAGTTCAGCGCGAGCGTCGTGCTCGGCGAGATTGCGGCGGAGCCGCGTAGGGCGCGCAGCGCCAGCCTGTGGCTGGAAATCGGCGCCAGCCTGAAATTGTTCGGCGGCTTTCGCGCGCTCATCGAGCGAATCGAAGGCGAGCTGCACGAGCTGGGTTATACATACCAGCTGGGCGTCGCGCCTACGCTGGAAGGCGCCGCTTTGCTCGCACGCTGCGCGATCCGCCACGCCATCACCACTCGCCAGGCGCTTCATCAGCGCATTCGCAACCTGCCGATCTCCAGCCTGGAACTCGATCCCGCCATCGTGCGATCGCTGCACCAGGCCGGCGTGCGCACCATCGGCCTGCTTCTCGACCTGCCGCGCGATGCGCTCGCGAGGCGATTCGGGCCGCAGCTCAGCGCCTTCCTGGACCGGCTGATCGCAGCCGCGCCGGATGCACGGCCAGCGTTCCAGCCGCCGCCGGTCTACCGCGCGAGCTTCGAATTCGGATTCGAGGTTGCAGGCGTAGCGGCGCTGCTGTTTCCGCTACGCCGCATGCTGCACGAGTTCGCGGGCTACCTGCGCGCCCGGGACGTAGGCGTACAGGAATTCACCATCACTCTGCAGCATCGCGCAGAAGCAGCGACGCATCTGCGCATCGGGCTCCGCGCTCCCGGTCGCAGCGCAGACAAGTTCCTCGAACTGGCGCGCGAGCAGCTCGAACGAGCTCGGCCGTCGTGCGCCAGCATCGCCATGAGCATTTCGGCCGATCGGTTCACGGCGCCCGGCGCTTTGCAGGACGACTTGTTCAATCGGACGCGGCAGAACGATGATCTCTCTCACACGCTCGATCGTCTTGCATCGCGACTGGGCGAGGAGCAGGTGCATGCGCTGAAGTGCGTCGCCGATCATCGACCTGAAGCCAGCTGGGCGAGTGCGGCCATCGAAGAGACGCGTCCCTCGGTGCATTTCCCCGACCGGCCTTTGTGGCTGCTGTCACAACCGCAAGTGCTGCAACTTGCGGCGATGCCGACGAACGCCGCTGGACCCGAGCGCATCGAAAGCGGCTGGTGGGACGGCGGGGATGCACAGCGCGACTACTTCGTCGTGCGCACCAGCAGCGGCGCCGATTTGTGGATCTATCAGGATCTGAGCGATCGACGCTGGTACCTGCATGGATTCTGGTCATGAGCGGCTACGCGGAGCTGCACTGCATCACCAACTTCACCTTTCTGCGCGGCGCCTCTCACCCGCAGGAGCTGGCGGCGCAAGCGCACAGTCTCGGCTACCAGGCTCTGGCGATCACGGACGAGTGCTCCATGGCGGGCGTGGTGCGCGCCCACGAAGAAGCCAGACGGCTCGGCCTGAAGCTCATCGTCGGTGCGGAATTCCGCACCCAGGACGATCTGCACCTGGTGCTGCTCGCCCCCACACAACGGGCTTATGCACAGATCTGCCGCCTCATCACGACCGGCAGACGTAAAGCAGCAAAGGGCGCGTATAACCTGTCACGCACCAATTTCGACTCGGGACTCGACGAGTGTCTGGCGTTGTGGATCCCGCCTCGCGAGCCCAGGCTCGCGATCGGCGCCTGGCTGAAGCAATCGTTCTCCGGGCGCTGCTGGATCGCGGTGGAGTTGCATCGCAGTGCGGACGATGTGCAGCGGCTCGCTCAACTACGCGAGCTGAGCCGGTCGCTGGACGTGCCGCTGGTCGCTGCGGGCGACGTTCATATGCACGTGCGGGAGCGCCGACCGCTGCAGGACGTGCTCACCGCCATCCGCTGCAAATGCACTGTCGCACAGGCAGGATCGCGCCTGTTTCCAAACGCCGAACGGCATTTGCGCCGTCATGAGGATCTGCAGGCGCTGTATCCGCCGGATCTTCTGCAAGAGACGCTGCGCATTGCGCAGCGCTGCGAGTTCTCCTTAGGCGAGCTGCGTTATCAATATCCACGCGAGCTGGTTCCCGCGGGACAAACGGCCGCCGAGCGGCTGCGGGATCTGGCGCAACAAGGATTGCGCAGGCGCTGGCCGGGCGGCGCGCCTGCGAAGATCGTGGCGTCGATGGAACGTGAGCTGCAGCTGATCGAGGAGCTCGGCTATGAGCATTTCTTCCTGACCGTACATGAGCTTGTCCATTGGGCGCGCAGCCGGACGCCGCCGATCCTTTGCCAGGGACGGGGCTCAGCCGCGAACTCAGTGGTCTGCTACGCGCTCGGAATCACCGAGGTCAACCCGGAGCTGATCGACGTGCTCTTCGAGCGCTTCATAAGCAGGGAGCGTAACGAGCCGCCGGACATCGACGTCGATTTCGAACACGAACGTCGCGAGGAAGTCATCCAGCATGTGTTCCGAAAATACGGCCGCGAGCGCGCCGCGATTGCGGCCACCGTCATCTGCTATCGCCCGAAGAGCGCGATCCGCGACGTCGGCAAGGCTCTCGGCCTGAGTTCCGACGTGATCGACCGGATCGCGAAATCTCAGACCTACTGGGACGACCGAGAGGCGTTCCGCAACAGCATCGCCGCCGAGGGATTACGCTGCGACGCCGACGTCATGCAGCAGCTGGACGCTTTCGTGCAGGAATTGCTGGGTTTTCCGCGGCATCTATCACAGCACGTCGGCGGGTTCGTGATTTCCGAGGAGCCGGTTTGCGAGCTTGTCCCCATCGAGAACGCGGCCATGACGGACCGCACGATCATCCAGTGGGACAAGGACGATCTGGAATCGCTCGGTCTGCTGAAGGTCGACGTGCTGGCGCTCGGTATGCTCACGGCGATGCGCAAGACCTTCGACCTGCTGAAGAAGACCGGCTGCGGGCCAAGCGGCATGCACGAAATTCCGCGCGAGGATCCCGCGACATACGCAATGATCTGCCGCGCCGAGACCACGGGAGTATTCCAGATCGAATCGCGCGCGCAAATGACGATGCTGCCGCGCCTGCGTCCGCGCAAGTACTACGACCTGGTGATCCAAGTGGCCATCGTGCGCCCCGGGCCCATCCAGGGCGGCATGGTTCATCCTTACCTCGAGCGCCGGCGCATGCGCGCCGAGGACATCGAATATCCTAACGAGGAACTCCAGGCGATTCTGCAGAAGACGCTGGGAGTGCCGATCTTCCAGGAACAGGTCATGCAGATCGCCATCACCGCCGCGGGATTCTCCGCTGGCGAAGCCGACCTGCTGCGCCGGTCGATGGCGGCGTGGAATCGCAGCGGAACCCTGGAGAAATTTCGCGCAAAGCTGCTGGAAGGCATGTGCGCCAGGGGTTATGACCGGGAGTTCGCCGAGAGCATCTATCGTCAAATCCAGGGATTCGGCGAGTACGGCTTCCCTGAATCGCACTCCGCGTCATTCGCGCTGCTCACTTATCTGTCCAGCTATCTCAAGCACCACTGGCCGGCCGCTTTCATAGCCGGCCTGATCAATAGCCAGCCGATGGGTTTCTATAAGCCCGCGCAGCTCATCGAAGAAGCGAAGCGGCAGAACGTCAAGATCCTGCCGGTCGATGTGCTCGCCAGCGATTGGGATTGCACGCTCGAGGTCGACCGGTCCGGCGCACATGCGATACGACTCGGCCTGCGGCTGGTGCATGGATTTCCGCAGGAGGGCGCTGCCCGGATCGACGCCGTGCGCCGTGAATGCGTCGTCGTGCAAGACCTGCAGGAGTTCGTACGCCGCACGGGATTGTCCAGACGCGCCATGACCTCCCTTGCCATGGCGGGCGCTTTGCGCAATCTCAGCAGCCATCGACATTCGGCCGTGTGGAAGGCCCTAGGAGTCGAATCGCTTCCTGGAATGCTCGCGCAGGCCGCAGCGCATGAGCAGCAACTGCAGTTGCCTCGCCCCAGTGAAGCGGAGGAAATGCTGGCCGATTACCGGCAGCTTGGATTCAGCACCGGGAGGCATCTGCTGGAGCACCTGCGTCCCCACTTGCAGCGCATGGGCGTCGTAACTCGTCGACAGATCGAATCGATGCGCAACGGCGCGACCGTGCGGGTCGGCGGGCTGGTGACTCATCTGCAACGGCCAGGCACGGCTTCGGGCGTCGTGTTCGCTTCGATCGAGGACGAAACCGGAGTGAACAACGTGATTCTCTGGCCGACGGTCTTCGATACGCATCGGCAGACGATTCTGCAGGCGAACTTAATGATCGTGACGGGCGAGTTGCAGCTTTCGGACGGCGTTGTGCATGTCGTGGCTCGCTCCGTCGAAAATTATTCTCACTGGATACTGGAGCTGCCCCGCAACTCCAGAGACTTCCATTGAGCGCGCGCACGCGCGCGTCGTACGTGTATCAGCGGGGGTAGGAAATCGTGTCGCGAGCTGCGAGCTCAGTGCGACTCGCGGCAAGCGCCTTGCGCAGTGCGCGACCAGCGTCCGCTCGTTCGCGACGCGAGCGGCTGACCTGTGTTTTTGCAACGTGGGCGTCGACAATGCGGCCTTTGACGAGCTGACGTCGCTGGATGGTATTCATGCGCGCCTCCGGCAGCAGGACCTATGCAAAAAGCCCCGTCGGCGAACCGACGGGGCTTGATGCTTATTTAGAAGCCTGGCAGTGACCTACTCTTGCATGCCCGAAGGGCACACTACCATCGGCGCACAGCGTTTTCACTTCCGAGTTCGAGATGGGATCGGGTGGTTCCCGCTTGCTATTGCCGCCAGGCAAACT
>Ga0079224_100009360_pt1 | contig 13351 bp, 5 predicted proteins | sample Stecom2015_FD_80414 | JGI IMG/M metagenome (GOLD analysis project Ga0079224, IMG submission 80414) | Agricultural soil microbial communities from Utah to study Nitrogen management - Steer compost 2015 | ecosystem: Environmental > Terrestrial > Soil > Agricultural land | place: USA: Utah... | reverse complement strand
CGATCGAGCGTGGCGTAGTCGAGCTGGCGGTCCTCGAAGACGACGGCGCAGGCGTCGGGGGTGCGCGCGGCCTGCTCCTCGAAGAGCTGGTGCAGCGTCTTGTGCAGCGGGTAGTCGTGCGCGTTGTCGTTCCACTGCACCAGGATCTGGTCGAGCTCCCGCGCGTCCATCAGCGGCAGCGCCGAGAGCTTCGCCTGCGGGTTCGCCAGGATGGCGTCGACCAGGTTGCGGAAGTGCCCGGCCATGCGCTCGATGGTCGCGTGGTCGAACAGGTCGGTGGCGTACTCGAAGCTCGCGTCGATGCCCGCGTCGTGCCCGGTCATCGTCAGCGAAAGGTCGAACTTCGACGTTTCGGTGTGGACCGGCTCCAGGCGCGCCGGCACCGTGCCGATCGCCAACTCGTGGTGCGGCATGTTCTGAAGTGCGAACGACACCTGGAAGAGCGGGTTGCGGTCGAGGGTTCGCCCGGGCGCCAGGTGCTGGACCAGCATGTCGAACGGCACGTCCTGGTGCGCATAGGCGCCCAGGCAGGTCTCGCGAACGCGCGCCAGAAGCTCGTCGAAGCCCGGATCTCCCGCGAGGTCGGTGCGCATGACCAGCGTGTTGACGAAGTCGCCGATCAGCGCCTCGACCCCGGCGCTGTGGCGTCCGGCGATCGGGGTGCCCACCGCGACGTCGCTCTGTCCGCCGTAACGCATGAGCAGCACGTCGAACGCGGCGAGCAGCGTCATGTACAAGGTCGCGCCAGCGTCGTGCGACAGTGACTTCAGCCGGTCGACCTGGCCGCGTTCGAGCCTGAAGCCGACAACGCCTCCGCGATGGCTGGGCCGGGCGGGGCGCGAGCGGTCTTGCGGCAATTCGAGCGTTCCGATGCCGGCGAGCTGTTGCCGCCAGTATTCGAGCGAGGAAGGCGACGCGGCGGCACCGGGCGTCTCGCGCTGGCGGCGCGCGACGTCGCGGAACTGGCACGGCAACGCCGGCAACGCCGGGTCGGTGCCGTTCAGCTGCGCCGAGTACAGCGCGCCGAGATCGTGCGCGATCACCGCGCGCGACCAGCCGTCGGCGACGATGTGGTGGACCACCAGCAGCAGCACGTGCTCGTCCGGCCCCATGCAATACAGGCGCGCGCGGACCAGTGGTGCGCAGGCGAGGTCGAACGGGATGGATGCCTGCTGCAGCAGGCGCTGTCGCAGCGCCTCCTCACGTTGCCCGGCGGCCAGGGCGTCGAGTCGCTCCACGGACAGGGCGAGCTTCGCGTCCCGGATCACGCGCTGCACGGGCTGCCCGCCGTCGTCGTCGAACGCGGTGCGAAGCGAGTCGTGCCGCTCGACGAGGGCCTGCAGGCTGCGCTCGAGCGCGTCGATGCGCAGCGCGCCCGCGAGGCGGGCGCTCATTGCGATGTTGTAGGTGCCGCTGGGTCCGGCGAGGCGGTCGACGAACCACAGTGCCTGCTGCGCCCAGGACAGCGGCGCCACGCCGTCGGCATCGGAGGCGGCGGCATCGGAGGCGGGGGCAGAAAGGCGAGCATCTGCGATGCCCGGCGCCGCGCCCCGCGAACGCGCGAGACGGAGCTCGAGCAGGCGGCGGCGCCGCTCCTGCGCATCGCCGGACGCGGGCGGTGCGAACGCACGGGCCAGTTCCTCGACCGTCGGCGCATCGAACAGCGCGCGAAGCGGAACCCTGGTGTCCAGCGCCGCATTCGCACGCGCGATCGCGCGCGTGGCGGCGAGCGAGTGACCGCCGAGGTCGAAGAAGTCGTCGCGCACGCCGACTCGCGGAACCTCGAGGATCTCGCGCCAGATGTCGGCCAAGGCCTGCTCGACCGGCGAGCGGGGTGCCACGTACTCGCGCGCCGGCGGTTCCCAGTCCGGGGGCGGCAGCGCGTTGCGGTCGATCTTGCCGTTCGGCAGCAAGGGCAGCGCGTCGACCCGGCACCAGGCGCTCGGCACCATCGGCCCGGTCAGCCGCTGCCTGAGGAAGGCGCGCAGGCTCGCCGGATCCGGCAGATCGTCGCCGTCGGCGGCGTAGTAGGCGACCAGCGCAGGCTCGCCGAGCGGGTTGGTCGTCGCCACGACTGCGCAGTCGCGCACGCTTTCGTGGTGCGCCAGCACGGCGGCCACTTCGCCGGGTTCGACCCGTACGCCGCGGATCTTGACTTGGTCGTCCAGTCGCCCGCAGATCTCGAGCAGGCCGTCCGGTCGGTAGCGCCCGCGGTCGCCGGTGAAGTAGACCAGGTCGGAATCGTCGTCGCGGAAAGGATTGCGGCGGAAGCGTCGCCGGTTCTCGTCGGGCAGGTTCAGGTAACCCAGCGTCGCAAACGGTGTCCGCAGCGCGATCTCGCCCGGTTCCCCGATGCCGCACAGACCACCGCCCGCGTTGAGCACCAGTGCCTGGGTGTCGGGCAGCGGTGCGCCGATCGGCTGGATGCCCGGCTCGACCCGCGCCGGCAGGTCGTAGGCACAACGGATCATCGTCGTCTCGGTCGGGCCGTAGAAGTTCGCCATCCGGCCGGTGCGGCCCGGGCCGCGGCGCCACTTCGCGACCAGTACGTCGTTCAGCGGTTCGCCCGAGACGAACAGCCAGCGCAGGTCGGTCAGCGGCGACGCGGCAGACGGCCCCGCGAGCCAGGCTTGCAACACGGCGGGCGTCGAGTGAACGATGGTGACCCGCTCGCGTTGCAGCCAGCCCAGCGGATCCGCCAGGTCTTCGGGTCGCGGCAGGCACAGCGTCGCACCGCTGGTCAGCGGCAGGAAGACGTCGCGCAGCAGCGGATCGAAGGACAGGCCGATCAGCTGCGACACCCGGTCGTCGGCGGTGACCGCGTATCGGTTCCGCTGCCAGTCGAGGAAGTGCCCGAGGCTCTTGTGGCGCCCGAGGATCGCCTTGGGCGTGCCGGTGCTGCCCGACGTGAAGAACACGTAGGCGGGGTCGTCGCCGTCGACCGCTTCGTGATGCCACGCGCCGCCCGGATGGCTCTCCCCGGGGAACCCGGTTCGTGCGACGTGCAGCACGCCGACGCCGGGGTAGCGTTCGTCCGGCTGGTCATCGGTCGCCTCCGGAACGAGCAGCAGTTTCGCGGCGCATTCGTCCAACATCGCGAGCCTGCGCTCGCGCGGAAGCAGCGGATCGACCACGACGAAGGCCGCGCCGCTCGTCAGGACGGCGAGCATCGCCTGCACCAGTGCCGGGCTCGACGGTGCCTGGATCGCGACGATGTCGCCGCGCCCGATGCCGTGCTCGCGCAGCGATGACGCCAGCGTCGACGAGCGCGTTGCGAGCTCCGCGTAGGTCCATCGATCGTCGCCGTATCGCAGCGCGATCCGGTCCGGCGCCGAGCGCGCGTGCTGCAGGAAACCGACGTGTGCCGGCACCTGTTCCGGGGCCGCGATCGGGATCGCGGGATCCGGAAGCAGCGCTCGCGCCCAGGTGGTCACCAGCGAGCGGGACTGGGCCGGCGCGTCGGGTTCGGCGACGATCTGTTCGAGCAGCGAAACGTATTGCCGCAACATCTCCGCGGCGCGCTGCGGCGAGAACAGGTCGCCGCGACACGCGAGGCGAAGCCTGACGTCGTCCGGACGGACCTCGATGTAGAGGGTCGCCGCGAACTTCGCCGGAAGCCACGGCAACTCCATGTCCTCGCAACGCAGCCCCGGCAGCTGGAACGCGTCGCGAATGCCGTCCATGAAGTTGACCATGACGTCGAACAGCGGGTTGCGGTCGGCACGGCGCTCGGGGGCCAGTTCGCTGACCAGCAGCTCGAACGGCACCTGCTGGTGGTCGAGCGCATCCAGCACGGTGTGCCGCGTGCGCCCGAGCAACTCGCGGAAGGCCGGGTTTCCCGTGAGGTCGGTGCGCACCACGAGGGGGTTGACGAAGTAGCCGACCACGCCCTCGAGATCGGTCCGGGTTCGCCCGGTCACGGGCGTGCCGACGGCGAACTCCTCCCGGCCGGAGAGACGCATCAGCAGGATCTGGAACGCCGCGAGCATCGCCATGAACAGCGTCGCGTGTTCGTGCCGGGCGAGCGACCTCAGCTCGCCGACGAGCGTGGCCGGCAGTGCCGCGTAGTGCGTGTGTCCGTTGGTCCCGGGCTGCCCGTCTGCGCCGGCGTCGCGCGGCAGCTCGAGCGGCTCGAGGCCCGCGAGCTGGTCGCGCCAGTACGCCAGGTCCTTCGCTCCGGCCTCGGACCGGGCGCGCCGACGCTGCGCGTCGGCGAAGTCGACGAATCGCGCCTCGACGGGCGGCAGCGACGGTCGTCGGCCGGAAGCGAATTCCCGATACAGCGTGCCGATCTCGCGCGCCACGATCCCCATCGACCAGCCGTCCGTCACGATGTGGTGCGCGACCAGCAGCAGCACGTGCACGTCGTCGGCGACGCGCACCAGCCGGGCCCGCAACAGCGGCGGCTGCGACAGGTCGAACGGTCGTTGCGTTACCTCCTGCAGCAATGCGTGAAGCGATCGTTCGCGTTCGGTGGCGCTTGCGCCTTCGGCCTCCCGCCGTTCGATTCGCACCGGCGCCTCGGCATGGACGACCTGCACCAGCTGGCCGCCGTTCTCCCGGAAGCCGGTGCGCAGGCAAGGGTGTCGCGCGACGAGCGCCGCGAGGCCGAGCTCGAGCGCGTCGACGTCGAGCGCTCCCGTCAGCCGCAGCGCCTGCGTGACGTGATACAGGTCGCTCGGGCCGCGGAGCCGGTCGATGAACCACAGCGCCTCCTGGGCGTGCGACGTCGCCGCCAGCGCGTCGCTGCCGGGAAGCGCTGCCAGTGCCGCGGCGCTGCCGGGCCCGGCGCTGGCGTCGCCATCGTCGCCATCGTCGCCATCGTCGGTGCCGTCGGGCCAAGCGTGTGGATTCGTGTGGGTCATATCACGGGAGACAGAGGGACGTCGTCGTTCGTGACGACGTCGATGCAGGTTGTCGAAGCGGCGGCGAGCGCCGAGCGCAGCGCGGGGCCGAGCTCGCCGGGGCCTTGCACCCGCACGCCTTGCGCGCCCAGCGCTCGCGCGATCAGGTCGTGGCGGATGCCGTCGGTGTAGCGCGCCACCGGTTCGTCGGAGACGGCCGCAAAGAACTCGCTCTGCCGCGTCGAGCCGCCGGGGCCGCCGTTGTTGGCGACGATCGCCGTGATCGGCACCTTGTGCCGGACCGCCGTTTCGAGCTCGATCGCGCTCAGGCCGAAGCCGAAATCTCCGCAGACCGCGACGACGGGCCGCTCCGGGCACGCCAGCTTCGCGCCGATCGCGAACGGAATCCCGGTGCCCATGCAGCCGTTGCTGGCCGCGGTGACCCGGCCGAGCGGCGCGCGTACCGGCAGCATTCGCTGCGCGGCCGCCATCACGACGTTGCCGTCGAGCACCGTGATCGCCGACGCGGGCAATACCTCGCGCACCTCGCCCAGCCACTGGTACGGCGACATCGGTTCGGCGCGGACATCCGCCTGCGCACGGATCGCGTCGTCGACCGCGCGCCGCATCGCCTGCAGCCGCGCCAGCCAGTCGACGTCCCTGGGCGCGCGCCGGGTCGTCGCGGTGGGCGCGTCCAGCGCGTCGAGCAGGCGCCGCGCCGTGGCGGCTGCGTCGCCGCGCAGCCCGATCCCGCGGCCCAGCACGTCGCGCGCCTCATCGGGGTCGACGTCGACGCGGATGATCCGCGCGGTCGGCGCGATCTCGATCCCGTAGTGAAAGGTCCAGTTGAAGCGGGCGCCGACCATCATCACCAGGTCGGCCTCGGCCAGCGCCTGGCCGCGAACGTCGCTCACGCACATCGGGTGGTCGTCGGGCAGGAAGCCGCGCGCCATCGGTGCGGCAGCGAAAGGGACGACATGTTGCTCGACGAGCCGCCGGAGCCAGCCCCAGTCTCCGGACCAGCGCAGTCCCTTTCCGATCAGCAGCACCGGCCTCCGGCTGGCAGCCAGCGCGTGGGCGGCTTCACGGATCGCAACCCGATCCGCGTCGCCTGCGGGAGCCCCCGGGGCGATCGGCGCGCAGGAAACCATCGAAGCCGGCAGTCGTTGCGTGCGGCCCGATAGCGCCTCTTCGGCGACGTCGACGTAGACCGGACCAGGCGCACCGTTCATCGTGGCGACGCAGGCCTCGACGAGGCGGTCCGCCAGTCCTTCGGTGTCCGCGGCCATCGTCGCCGACTTCGTGATCGGCGCGAGGAAGCCGGCGCCGTCGAAACCCTGGAAGGCGCCGGCACCGCCGGTGTCGGTGCCCCGCCTGCCCCCGATGACGAGCAGCGGCCAGCGATTGTCGTGGGCCACCAGCACGCCGGTGGCGGCGTTGGCGACCGCCGGTCCGGCCGAGACGATGACCGCCGAACGCAGGCCGCCGGCGACGTAGTTGTGCGCGATCGACATCAGCGCCGCGCCCTGTTGCTGGCGCGCGCCGATGACCCGGATGCCTGCGCGCAGGCAGGCGGCCAGCGTCGCGTCGATCGGGCGCCCCGGAACGCCGTAGACGTGCGTGACGCCGCATCGCGCCAGGCTACGCGCGACGACGTCGTGGCCGGCGACGGAATCGCGACGCTGCATCCGGTCGAGCAGCCGCCGGCGCGCGACTTCCGCCGCGCCAGCCGCCACGTCGGCAGCCGGTCTCATCCGGCCTGCCTCGCGTCCGCGTGTTCGAGCTCGGCCAGCAGGCGCGCCACCTCTTCGTCCGACAGCGCGTCGATCTCCGACCTCAGCGATCTCGCGTGTTCCGCGGCGGCGCGAGTCGACGCTTCGACTGCCTGCGCGAGTTCGGCAATGGTCGGGTACCGGAAGATCGCCGTGACCGGCAACTCGAGCGACAGCCGCTCGTTCAGGCGCCCGATGACCTGCGAGCCGCGCAGCGAATCGCCGCCGGCGGCGAAGAAGTTGGCCTGGGCGCCGAGGGGCCCGCACTTGAGCACCTCGCGGAAGATCGCCTCGATCGTGCGTTCGGCTTCGGTGCGCGGGGCGACGACGGCCGCGGCCAGCGCAGGCCCGAGCTTCTCGTGCAGTGTGGTGCGCTGGACCTTGCCGGTCGGCCCCTTCGGGATCGCATCGACGAACACGATGCGGCTGGGCACCTTGAACCCGGCGAGCCGCGCGAGCAGGAAGCCGCGCAGCTGCGCCTCGTCCGGCGTGCAGCCGCGCTTGGGCACGACCGCCGCCGCCAGGTCCTCGCCCAGCGACGGGTGCGGCACCGCGAAGGCCACCGCCTGCGCGACGTCGGGGTGCTCGAGCAGCGCCTCGTCGACCTCGCGCGGCGAGACCTTCTCGCCGCCGCGGTTCACGATCTCCTTGAGCCGCCCCGCGATGACCAGGTAGCCGTCGGCGTCGAGCCTGCCCTGGTCGCCGGTGCGAAACCACCCGTGGGTGAACGCCTTCGCGTTGGCCTCGGGGTTGTTCTCGTAGCCGGCGGTCACGCCGGGGCCGCGGATCGCGATCTCGCCGGTCGCGCCCTGCGCGAGTTCGCGCCCCGCGTCGTCGAGGATCGCGATCTCGACGCCGGCGGGCAGCCCGACCGATCCCGGCTTGCGCGCGCGCGGCGGCAACGGGTTCGTGGCCATCTGGTGCGACGCCTCGGTCATCCCGTAGGCCTCGACGACCGGCGCCTCCAGCAGCGCCTCCAGCGCCGCGAGCGTGGTCGGCGGCAGCGCGGCCGACGACGAGCGGGCGAAGCGGAAGCGGTGCTTCGGCGCCCGCGCCCGGTAGGCGGCGCCGTTGGCGACGATCGCCTGGTGGATCGTCGGCACCGCCGTGTACCAGCTGGGCGCGAATTCGGCGACCCAGTCGAAGAACGCGTGCTCGTCGAAGCCCGGCGTGCAGACGATGCTGCCGCCGCCGGCCAGCGTCGCCAGCAGTGCCCCGACCAGCCCGTGGATGTGAAAGAGCGGCATCACGTTCAGGCAGCGATCGTCGGGCGACAGCGCCAGGTGCGCCGCGATGCTTCGGGCCGACGCCACCAGGTTGGCTTGCGACAGCGGCACGATCTTCGGGCGCGCGGTCGTGCCCGAGGTGTGCAGGATCAGCGCGACGTCGTCGGCAGACGGCCAGCCCGCGGGCGCTGCCGTTGCGGTGCTGCCGGCACGGGGCACGGCCGGCCCTGCCAGCCGAAGCTCGAAGCAGCCGGCCGGGGCGGCAGGATCGACGACCATCTCGAACACCGCGAGGCCGAGTTCGGCGGCGACGTCGCGAATCGGCCCGCGCTCGGCCTCGGGCACGATCACCGCGTCGGCGCGCGCATCCTCGAGGTAGAAGCGGAACTCGCCCGCCTGGTAGGCCGGGTTCAGCGGCGCGCAGGTCGCCGAAGCGGCCACCGACAACGCGGCGGCTGCCGCCTCCGGACCGTTGGGCACGCAGACGGCGATCCGTGCGCGATGGTCGAGGCTGGCGCTGCGCAGTGCGTTGGCGACGCGCCCGACCTGGCCCCACAGGTCGGCTCGGGTCCCGGCTCGCCGGCCCGGCGCGAGCAGCGCGGGCGCGTCGGGGCGGCTGGACGACTGCGCTCTCAGGAGTTCGACGACGGTCGACACCTCGGGGTCCTCGCATGCTTGTTGTTCAAACGGCAACATCGCACCAGTGTCGCAAGGTCGTCGGTGACCGAATTCCCGCCGGCTGGCAATCGGTCCGCTCGCGCCGATCGGTGGCGGGCGACAATCCGCAGGTGCACGGAATCCGGCACGAGGTCGGCGGAGGATCGATGCGGACAGGGGCGATGCGATGGTGACGGCGGGACGGCTCGCTGGCGGCGCAGCGTGGAGCGCCGCCGGAAGGGCCTTCCAGTTCGTCGTCGGCCTGGCGGCGCTGATGCTCGTCGCGCGCTGGGTCGGGCCCGAGGCGTACGGGGTCTTCGCGCTGTCCTGGGTGGTCGTGGGACTGGCCGACATTGCCGTGTCGGCTGCACCCAGCGATACGCTGGCGCAGCGGCAAGCGTTGCGCGCGGGCCACTGCAACGCGACCTTCGTCGGCGCCCTGGCGCTGTCGCTGGTCGCGTGGGCGCTGATTGCGGCGGGGGCCGACGCGATCGCCGGCTGGCTCGGCGGCGGCGCGGCACTCGCTGCGATCATGCCGATCCGAGCCGCGACGCTGCCGATGAACGCCGCCGCCGCAGTGCCCACGGCGCTGCTGATGCGGGAACAGCGCTTCAAGGCCATTGCTGCGGCCGGCGCCGTCGCGGGGGTGCTGGCCAGCGTGACCGGGATCGCGGCCGCGCTCGCTGGCGCCGGGATCTGGAGCCTGGTCGCGATGGAGCTGGTGCGGCAGTTCGTCTCGGCGGCACTGATCTTCCGGTTCGCGCGGTGGCGACCGGGGCTGCGCTCGCATCGCGCCGACGCGACGGATCTGCTTGGCTTCAACCTCAGTACCTGGGCCGCGTGGGGCCTGAACTACGCCGACGGGCAACTGCCGCGGGTGCTGATCGCGTCCGGGCTGGGCACCGAGGCGCTGGGGCTCTACGCGCTGGCGCATCGCGTCTACGACCAGGCGACCGCGCTGATGCTGGCGCCGACCTATCAGGTGCTGATGCCGGGCATCTCGCGGCTCCAGGCCGATCGCGAGGCGGCGGGACGTCTCGCCGATTCGATCCTGCGCGCCGCCGTGGTCGTCGGCACCCCGCTGTTCCTGGGACTGGCGGCCGTTGCGGGCCTGCTGGTGCCGCTGATGTTCGGCGATCGCTGGCTGGGCGCGGTTCCGGTGGCGCAACTGCTCATGCTGCTCGGCGTGCGTGCGTCGATGTCGACGGTGCAGATTGCAGTCGTGCGCGGGATGGGCCGACCGAACTGGCACCTCGCCGGCGCCGCCTTCGGGCTGGCGCTGACCGTTGCGCTGACGACGATGGCCATCGAGCACGGCCTTCTGGCGGTGACCGCCGCGGTGGTCGTGAAGGCGTTCCTGATGTGGGCACCCTACGCATGGTTCGTCCGCCGCCTCACCGGCCTGACCGCGACGCAGCAGGCGGCGGCGGCTACCGGGCCGACGCTCGCGGCGTTGACCATGGCGGCGTGCACCTTCGGCTTCGTCGAATGGATCGGAGACCGGATTCCGGCCACGGCCACGCTGGCGCTCGCGATCGGGTTGGGGGCGGCGCTCTATCTCGCCGCGCTGGCCGTGTTCGCGCCCGCTGCCGCGGCGTTCGTGCGGGCGGCCCTCGCCAGGCTGGCGCGGGGCGACATGAAGGGGCTTCGCGCGCTGTTCGCCGCCGCCTGATCGCGGCGGGCCGTGCGATGATGTCGGCCCGCTGCGTGCCCGATGCGCGCAGGGCCTGCCCATCAATCCGTACGGAGAGTCCGATGAGCGCCCACCGGATCGCGGTGATTCCCGGCGACGGGATCGGCAAGGAAGTGATGCCCGAAGGCGTGCGCGTGCTGCAGGCGGCGGCGCGCCGCTTCGGCCTTGCGCTGCAGTTCGACCATTTCGACTTCGCCAGCTGCGACTACTACGCGAAGCACGGCGCGATGATGCCCGACGACTGGAAGGCGCGCATCGGCGGCCATGACGCGATCTACTACGGCGCGGTCGGCTGGCCCGCGACCGTACCCGACCACGTGTCGCTGTGGGGTTCGCTGCTGCTGTTCCGGCGCGAGTTCGACCAGTACGTCAACCTGCGCCCGGTGCGGCTGATGCCGGGCGTGCCGTGCCCGCTGGCCAACCGCGAGCCCGGCGACATCGACTTCTACGTGGTCCGCGAGAACACCGAGGGCGAATACTCGTCGGTCGGCGGCAAGATGTTCGCCGGCACCGATCGCGAGTTCGTGCTGCAGGAGTCGATCTTCACGCGCACCGGCGTCGACCGCGTGCTGCGCTACGCGTTCGAGCTGGCCCGCCGCCGCCCGCGCAAGCGGCTGACGTCGGCCACGAAATCGAACGGCATCTTCATCTCGATGCCGTACTGGGACGAGCGGGTGGTCGAGATGCAGAAGGCGTATCCGGACGTCGCGGTCGACAAGTACCACATCGACATCCTCACCGCGCACTTCGTGCGCAACCCGCACTGGTTCGACGTGGTCGTCGCGAGCAACCTGTTCGGCGACATCCTGTCCGACCTCGGCCCCGCCTGCACCGGCACGATCGGCATCGCGCCGTCGGCCAACATCAATCCGGAGCGTCGATTCCCGTCGCTGTTCGAGCCGGTGCACGGCTCGGCGCCCGACATCGCCGGACAGGGGATCGCCAACCCGATCGGCCAGATCTGGTGCGGTGCGATGATGCTCGAGCACCTCGGGCACGCGCAGGCGCACGACGCGATCGTCGCGGCGATCGAGCGCGTGACCGCGAACGGCCCGCGCACCCGCGACATGGGCGGCAGCGCGTCGACGGTCGACGTCGGGCGCGCGGTCGCCGAGGCGCTCGACGCGGACGGCTGAGCGATCGGCACGCGCGCAACTGCGGTAAAGTCGGCGCAGCATGGACGCGCGCCGGATCCTTCTCGACAGCTTCCGGGCCGCGGTGGACGCGGCCGATCCGTTGCGGGTCGTCGCGCCGGCGCTCCCCGATGCGTCCGCGATCGCGAAGTACCGCCGGACGCTCGTCGTGGGCGCCGGCAAGGCCGCGGCGAGCATGGCGATGGCGGTCGAGCGACACTGGCCCGTCGATGCGCCGCTCGACGGCCTGGTGGTGACGCGTTACGCGCACGGCCTGCCGTGCAGGCGCGTCGAGGTGATCGAGGCCGGTCATCCGGTGCCCGACGAGGCCGGCGAGCGCGCCGCGGCGGCGATCCTCGAGCGCGCGCGCGCGCTCGGCGAGGAGGATCTGCTGGTCGTGCTGGCCTCGGGCGGCGGTTCGAGCCTGCTGAGCCTTCCGGTCGAGAGCGTGTCGATGGCCGACCTGAAGTCCGTCACGAAGGCGCTGCTCGCCAGCGGCGCGCCGATCCAGGACATGAACGTCGTGCGCAAGCACCTGTCGCGGATCCACGGGGGGCGGCTCGCCAGCCAGACGCGCGCCAGCGTGCTCGCGCTGATGATCTCGGATGTCGCGGGCGACGATCCGTCGTCGATCGCCAGCGGCCCGTGCTCGCCCGATCCGAGCACTTACGCCGACGCGCTGGCAATCCTGGCGCGATGGCGCGTCGAGGCACCCGCCAGCGTGCGCGAGCACCTGCAGCGCGGCGCCCGGGGCGAGGTCGCGGAGACCCCCAAGCCGGGTGATCCGCTGTTCGCGCGTGTCGACGCGCGGATGCTCGCCACCGCGCACGGCAGCCTCGAGGCTGCCGCGGCGGTGTTCGCGCAGGCCGGCGTGCGGCCCGTGCTGCTGGGCGACACGGTGACCGGCGAGGCGCGCGACGTGGCGCAGGTGATGGCGGCGATCGCGCGCGAGATCCTGCGCTACGACCAGCCGTTCGCGCGCCCGGTGGCGCTGATCTCGGGCGGCGAGTGCACGGTGACGATTCGCGGCAGCGGGCGCGGCGGACGGTGTTCCGAATTCCTGCTCGCGCTGGCGCGCGAGCTCGACGGCGCGGTCGGTACCTGGGCGATTGCCGCGGACACCGACGGTATCGACGGCGCCGAGGCCAACGCGGGTGCGATCGTCGCGCCGGACACGGTCGCGCGGGCCGCCGCCGCGGGGATCGATGCGCGCGAGCGCCTCGACGACAACGACGCCTGGGGCTTCTTCCACGCGCTCGGCGACCTCGTCGTGACCGGGCCCACGCGAACCAACGTCAACGACTATCGGGCGCTGATGCTGCTTCCCGCTGCGGGGGGCTGAGCACCCGGCCAGGCCTCCGAGGCCGACAACGAACGCATCACCGGAGCCGAACTTGGACACGATTTCGCTGACCCGCCCCGACGACTGGCACCTGCACCTGCGCGACGGCGAAGCGATGCGCGCAGTGGTCGGGGCCAGCGCGGCCCAGTTCGCGCGCGCGATCGTGATGCCGAACCTGCGCCCGCCGGTGGCGACCGTCGTGCAGGCGCTCGCGTACCGGCAGCGCGTCCTCGACGCACTGCCGCCCGACACCGACTTCGAGCCGTTGATGACGCTGTACCTGACCGACAACACGCCGGCCGACGAGATCCGGCGCGCACGGGACAGCGGACGCGTGTTCGCGGTCAAGCTCTACCCCGCTGGCGCAACGACGAACTCCGATGCCGGCGTCACGGACCTCGGGCGCACCCGGCCCGCGCTCGAAGCGATGCAGGCCTGCGGCATGCCGCTGCTGGTGCACGGCGAGGTCACCGATCCGGCGGTCGACGTGTTCGATCGCGAGACCGTGTTCATCGACACCGTGCTCGATCCGCTGCGGCGCGACTTCCCGGCGCTGCGAATCGTGTTCGAGCACATCACGACGCGGCAGGCCGCGCAGTACGTCGCGCAGGCCGGCGACACGCTGGCGGCGACGATCACCGCGCACCACCTGCTGTACAACCGCAATGCGATCTTCGCCGGCGG
>Ga0079224_100009359_pt1 | contig 13352 bp, 14 predicted proteins | sample Stecom2015_FD_80414 | JGI IMG/M metagenome (GOLD analysis project Ga0079224, IMG submission 80414) | Agricultural soil microbial communities from Utah to study Nitrogen management - Steer compost 2015 | ecosystem: Environmental > Terrestrial > Soil > Agricultural land | place: USA: Utah... | reverse complement strand
GCTCTTCCGAGGCGGCGCTGGCGTCGCAGGAATCAATGTCCCGGCCAACGAACGAGGGCTGGGCATGGTGTTCCAGTCCTACGCCATCTGGCCGCACATGTCGGTCTTCGACAACGTCGCGTTCCCGCTTCAGGTGCGGCGCCGTGGTGAGCGGCTGGGGAAACGAGAGATCTCCGACCGGGTCATGAAGGTACTGACCACGATGGAGCTGGCCGATCTCGCCGGTCGCCAGGCGACGAAGCTCTCCGGTGGTCAGCAGCAACGCCTGGCCCTGGCGCGTGCGCTCGTCATCGAGCCACCCCTGCTCCTGCTGGACGAACCTCTGTCCAATCTGGACGCAAAGTTGCGCGAGTCGTTGCGTTACGAGCTCAAGCGGCTGCAGCGGGAGCTGGGTATCACGTCGGTCTACGTCACTCACGACCAGACCGAGGCGCTCGTCCTCAGCACGTCGATCGCGGTCATGCGCAACGGGAACATCGTGCAGCTCGGTCGGCCGCGCGAGATCTACGAGCGCCCCAACAGCCGGTTCGTCGCCGAGTTCATCGGCACGTCAAACTTCATCACGGGCACGGTGACCGCCCGGGACGCAGACCGGTACTCGGTGGACACCGCCGACGGCCCGCTCACCCTTCACTCGTCCGCGTCCGTTTCCGTCGGGGAGAAGGTCGTGGTGTCGATCCGCCCGGAGGCGGTTGAGGTGAGCCTCACCTCGCGCGCAGGCGAGGTCCCCAACGAGTGGAAGGGCACGGTGATTACCCGGGCGTTCTTGGGGGAGGCGGTTGACCACGTCGTCAAGGTAGGCGAGCACGAGATCCGGGCGCGCGGCAACCCTGCCGTCTCCATCGAGCAGGGTGCCGCCGTCTACCTGCGCCTCGACCCGAGCAAGCTGGCGCTGGTGCCGGTTGACTGAGCGGACTGTGCTTCCTCCGGTCCTACGCCACCGCGACTTCAATCTGTACTGGGCGGGCGTCATTGCGTCGCAGATCGGCACCCGCGGCACGGTGGCGGCGAACTTCTACCAGGTCTACGACCTGACCGGCTCGATCGCCTACACGGGGCTGGTCGGCGCGGCTCAGGCGGTCGCGCTGCTCGTGCTCAGCCCTCTTGGTGGCGCGCTGGCCGACCGAATTGACCGGCGCCGGCTGCTGCAGGCGGCCCAATCGGTGGCGCTGGTGGTCGCCGCGGTGCTGGCCTGGCTCACGCTGACCGACCGGGCTCTCGCCTGGCACGTGGTCCTCTCCGTCGTGCTCACCACCGCCGCCGCCACGTTCGACCAGCCCGCTCGCCAGGCACTGATCCCAGCCCTGGTGCCGAGGAACCAGATCGGGCAAGCCATCGCGCTGCTCAACCCGTCCCGCGAACTCGCGATCCTGATCGGACCCCTGATGGCCGGCCTGCTCATCACCGCAGGCGGGCCAGGCCTGATGTACGCGGTGGATGCGGTGACGTACGCCGTGCTGGTGGTGATCCTGGCGGTGCTGAAGATTCCACCGCTCAAGTTGCCGGCCGAACGGCGCTCGGTCTTCGGATCCATCCTTGAGGGCGCGCGGTACATCCGCCGCCGGCCCCTCATCTACACCCTCATGGCGCTGGATCTTTCGGCGACGGTCTTCAGCGCGTACCGGGTACTGCTGCCCGCCCTCGCGGTGGACGTGCTCAAGGTCGGGTCCACGGGCTACGGTGTGCTGTCCAGCGCCCCGTCCGCCGGGGCGTTGTTGGCGACCTATGTGGTCTACCGGACGGTCGAGCGCAGCGAACGGCAGGGTCGCGTCCTGCTGGCCTCGACCGCGTTCTACGGCATGGCGGCGGTGCTGCTGGCCCATTCGCCGACGTTGCTGGTGGCCGTGCTCGCCGCCGCACTGTTGGGGGCCTTCGACGCGATGGCGACGACCATCAGGCATGCGGCGGTCCAGATCGACACGCCGGATGAGATTCGCGGCCGAGTCACGGCGTTCTACCAGATGTCCTCGCGCGGTGGCCCGGCCATCGGTGACGTGGTGGTCGGTGGGTTTGCGGGGCTCGTCGGTCCGGTCGTGGCGTTGACCGTCGGTGGGCTCGCTCCGATCCTGGTCGCCGCTTCGTTCTGGATGCGTGACAATGTCGTGCGGTCCTACACCGGTGTGGTGCCGGAGGAAGCGGAGACGTAACGCGCGGCCTCGTCATTGCCGTCCGCTGCGGCCAGCTCCGGAGGGCGCCGCGCTGGGGATCTGGCCCCGAACCATGTACGCGGTGGCGGCGATGAGCGCCCCGGCGATGCCCATCGCGGCCGCCAACGGGATGACCGCGACGGCACCGGCGACGGCGAGCGGTGCGCCGAAGAGCGCCGCGGCCCGGAATGCCCCGGCCGCGGCGATCGCCTCACCCCGCTCCTCCGGGTGAACGGCGTCGGTCGCGATGGCGGGGCCGACGGTTTGCAGCGCGCCCGCGCCGAGGCCGGAAATCGCGAGCAGGGCGCCCGCCATCCACCACGACCCCGCGCCGAGCGTCACCAAGGCCGTGGCGCCGCCGGCCGCGACCGTGCCCAGCACGTACACCCGCCGGATCCACGGGCCGCTGACCCTGCCGACCAGGAAGGACCCGACCAGTTGCGCGCCGTTGGCGACCGAGATGAGTGCCCCGATCGTCGGCGCTGACTGCCGGGCGGATTCCAGAGCGACCGGCACGTAGCTGGAGAGGAGCCCACGCCACGCGCCGGCGCTCACTCCAGCCCAGCATCCGGCGTTGACACCTGGGCGGCGCCAGATTCGCCCCGGCGGACGCTCGGGCGGCGGTGAGAAGGCCGGCAACCGGTCGAGCATGAGCGCCGGCACCACCGCAGCGGCCGCGATGACCGCGCCGACGACGAGCGACGCGCGGATCGAACGCTCGATCACGACGCCGGCGGCGACCGGACCCAGCAACAGCCCGAAGCCGGAGACGAGGTTGATGATGGCGAGGGCACCGACCGAGCGACCGCTGCCCCGGACAACGTGGGTTTGGCTACCTGTCCAGAAGCAAGCCCGGGCAACCCCTTGGAGTGCTTGGCCGATGATGAACGGCAGGATGGCCGCCGAGATCGCCACGAGCGCGTTCGACACGGCGAGCAGGAGGCTCGCGCCAGCGATCAGCAGCCAGTCGCCGACGAACCGCATGACCACGCCTAGCACGAACCGCGTCGCCAGCTGTGCGACAGCGGAGATGGCAGTGAGGATTCCGACCTCGGTTGCCGAGTAGCCGGACCGGAGCGCGACCAGCGGCAGGGCAACGCTGGCGATGCCGAGGGCGCACGAGAAAATCGCGGCGCCCCCCGACGAAGCGATGCCGTCACGCGAGGGGCGCCAGAGGAGGAACGCGGGCACCGTCAGGTCGTCAGCCCGAGGATGCGGGCTCGAAGTAGTGCACCGCGTCGTAGCCGAGATGCTTGAAGATCCGGTTTTGGGCGTTGAACAGCCGCAGCGGTGCCTCGTCGTTCGCCACGATCTGGCAGACATGGTTCGGCGGTACGTAGAGGGTGTCCCCGCGCGTTATCTCGTACCGCCTAGGCTCCAAGGCCACGTGCGCGTAGTACTTCTCGGCGATCTCCGCCTCGACCTCCCACTGCAGCGCATAGCCCGAGCCGTCGAGCACGTAGTAGACCTCGTCGGCCATCTTCCAGTACTTTCCGCTACGGCCGCCGGCCGGCACCTCGAGCTCGAAGGCGTCGATGCTGAAGATCCGCGCGTCGGTCCGGTCCGGTGATGACATGACTCGGACGCGGCCGAGCGGCGTCTGCTCCCACACGGTGTCAGACGGCGAGATGACCTTCTTCCGGTCGAGGACGCCGGGCGTCCAGATGCGCGACCAGTCCTCCCGTGGCCCAAACTCGCCGTCGCGGTTGAACGGCGCCGGCCGTCCCTGTTGGATGAGGCCCAGGAACATCCACAAGCTCTTCGCCTTGACGACGAGGGCGAGGGCGCGTTCCGGGTACGGATTGAAGTGCCGATGCACCGAGTCGGTGTGAACGAAAACCAGGTCGTCCTTGGCCCAGTCGTAGCGGCGGTCGTCGTGAAGCTCGTACCCGCGTCCCTCCAGGATGTAGAAGGCCGCCTCGTTCTGATGGCCGTGGCCGTGGTTGGACGACTCGGGTGGTAGCTCCACGAAATGAACCTGGATCGTCTGGGTGAGGAACTCGTCGTCGCCTGGGCCGATGCGCCACCACGTCCGGCTCTTGTCGCTGTCGCCGGAGTGCGCCACCTTGGCGTCGTCCACGACGACGCTGTCATCGCGTACGCGATCGGGAAGGAGCTGGCGGCGCCGGTACTCACTGAGACCGTACGTTTGTGACGTCATCCCGCGCACGAACACGCGCTCGCTCTTACCCAAGTTACCCTCCGGCGTCTCGACGAACGGCCTTGTCGTGCCGTCACACAGCCAAGCGAGGCCCGCGCCTGCGCCCCAGGCGGAGCGCACGGGATCGGTTGTGAGGGGATGACCGATCCCGTGCGGTGTATCCCGCATGGTCAAAGGACCGAACCGGTGAAACGAGCCGTGACGCCCACCGGCGCGACGTACCACGAAATGGTATAACCGTTTGACCAGGTTGTGCAACGGCCCGGATGCCCAGAGAGCGCATGCTCAAAGGCGCTGCCGTCGCGGTCAGCTCGGGGGCAGGTCGGCCAGCGACGATGCCCGGACGCGGCAGGTCACCTCGGCTGGCCCGGTGTCACCGTGCCGCAACGATTGCAACCACGGGCACCGTGCGCATTGCTCAGTGGAGACCGCTCCATGGATCGGGCAGTCGACCCGGCCGTCGATGACGGCACGGTGAGTGAAGAAGATGCGCGCGAGGGACTTCATGCTCCGACGGTACGAGCGAGGGCACGGGCGCGGGTAGGGACCTTGGTCACGGAGTGGAGGACGCTGGTCGGGATCTCCGAATGTATGCACGGCATTGGTTAGGGTAATATGGTTAGACCATTAGCAGGCCGCTGCGGGAGGAACCGATCGTGCCCAAGGTCACCTTCGTCGGCACCGACGGGACGCAACATACGATCCAGGCGGCGGTTGGAGAATCCGTCATGGCCACCGCAGTCCGGCACGGCGTCCCCGGCATTATCGGAGAGTGCGGCGGTAACGCTTCGTGCGCGACCTGCCATGTCTACGTTGACGAATCCTTTGCCGCCTTGGTCGGGCCACCGAATGACTTCGAGGACGACATGCTCGACCTCGCCGTCTCCGACCGGCGTCCCACGAGCCGGCTGTCCTGCCAGATCCAGCTGACCGAGGCGCTCGACGGCCTGATCGTCACGACTCCTGAGGAACAGCCGTGACCGGCGGCGTCCTGATCGTGGGCGCGAGCCAGGCTGGAGTCCAACTAGCGGTGTCGCTGCGAGACTTCGGATACGACGGGGCCATCACGTTGGTTGGCGCCGAGGCGCACCGGCCATACCAGCGCCCGCCGCTGTCGAAGGCCGTCCTGAGCGGAGTGTCTGACGTCGGATCACTGGAGCTTCGGACACCGGCGTTCTATGCGCAGAAGAAGATCACGGTACTGCTCTCTGAACGCGTCACGGAGATTCGGCTGTCGCGCACCGGAGCGGCCGGATCCGGGGTCGCGGTCACCGACCGTGGCCGTGCGCTCGACTTCGACCGGCTCGCGTTGGCGGTGGGTGCGCGGCCCCGGCGCTTGGACGTGCCGGGAACCGACCTCGACGGGGTCTGCTATCTCCGCGCGATCGACGATGCCACGCGGTTGCGAGCGCATCTGGCCTCGGCACGCGATGTTGTCGTCATCGGCGGCGGCTTCATCGGGCTCGAGGCGGCGGCGGTGGCGAGGTCTCAGGGGAAGAACGTCGCCGTCGTGGAGGCGGCCGAGCGGCTCATCTCCCGCTCGGTCGCACCGGAGGTCTCGGAGTTCTTCCGGCGGGCGCACCTGCGCCGAGGCACCGACATCCGCCTCGCGGCCACCGTGGAGCGCATCGACGGCGACCACGGACGAGTCCGAAGTGTCCGGCTCACCGACGGAACCGTGCTGCCGGCCGATCTCGTCATCGTGGGTGTCGGCGTGGTGCCCAGGACGGAGCTCGCCGAGCAACTCGGTCTGGCCTGCAACGGCGGCATCGTCGTCGACGAGTTCGCCCGAACCAGCGAGCACTCCATTGTGGCTGCGGGCGACTGCACGGTCATGCCGAATCCGCAGACCGGCGACGGGCTTGTGCGGCTGGAGTCAATGCCGAATGCCGTGAGCCAGGCCCGGGTGGCGGCCGCGACGTTGGTCGGACAGCCGCGGCCCTATACGGACGTGCCCTGGTTCTGGTCCGACCAGTACGACCTCAAGCTGCAGATCGCAGGCATCACGACGGGCTACGACCAACTCGTGTGGCGCGGCGATCCCGAAACGGAGACCTTCTCCGTCCTGTACTACTGCCGCGGTCGCCTGTTGGGCGTCAACGCGGTCAACAACGCCTCCGACTATCTGGCCGTGCGAAAGGCGCTCGCCACGGCCACGCCCATCCACGCCGACCGGGCGGCCGCGGGCGTGCCGCTGAAGGATCTACTCGTCGCGGCATCCTGAGGGACCGCCACGGCTCATCGGCCGGCGGCGGTCAGCCGCTGGTCGAGCCGAGGGTAGACCCGGCGCGCATTGCGCTCCATGATCTTCGCGCGGTCCTCCGGCGTCAGGTCGACGTTGTCCAGATAGCGCTTCGTGTCGTCCCAGTGGTGCCCGGTCTCTGGATCGACGCCGCGTACCGCGCCGAACATCTCCGAGGCGAAGAGGATGTTGTCGACGTCCACGACGCGACAGAGCAGGTCGATGCCGGCCTGGTGGTAGACGCAGGTGTCGAAGTAGACGTTTCGCATGACGTGCTCGGACAGCGGCGGTCGTCCCAGCCGGTCGGCGAGGCCGCGGTAGCGGCCCCAGTGGTAGGGCACCGCCCCACCGCCGTGCGGGATCACGAAGCGGAGCGTCGGGAACCTCCCGAACAGGTCACCCTCGACGAGCTGCATGAACACGGCGGTGTCCGCATTGAGGTAATGCGCGCCGAGCGTATGGGCGTTGGGGTTACACGATGTCGACACATGGATCATGGCCGGGACATCGAGCGTCACCATCGCTTCGTAGAGAGGGAACCAGTACTCGTCCGTCAACGGCTTACCCGTCCAGTAGCCGCCAGATGGATCGGGATTGAGGTTGCAGCCGACGAAGCCGAGCTCCTCCACGCACCGGTGCAGTTCCTTGACGGCGTCGTCGACCGAGCCGTCGGGGGTCTGCGGCAGCTGGCACGCGCCGACGAAGTGGTCCGGATAGAGGTCGACGACGCGCTTGATGAGGTCGTTGGAGACGGTTGCCCAGACCCTCGCGGTGGCCGGGTCCGGCACGTGGTGCTCCATGCTCGAGGCCCGCGGAGACAGGATGACGAGGTCGCCGCCGCGCTCGCGCAGCATCCTCAGCTGGGTCGATTCGATGCTCTCGCGTATCTCATCGTCGCTGATCGAGGGCGTCGCGGGGTGCGGACGGCTCGGGTCGGCCAGCGACGCGAGCTGCCCGTCGCGGAACGCTTGCAGCCCGGCGGGTGCAGTCGTGTAGTGGCCATGACAGTCGATGATCACGGATCCGCCTCCTGGTCGACGTAGGTCAGGCCCTTCGCGGCGAGCCGCTCCCGCATGTTTGCGACGTCAAGGCTGAGCTCGCCGGCGCGGTACCGTTCCCGTGACGCGGCCTCCTTCTCCTCCCTGGCACGCGACGCCTCCGCGACCGCCGCGGCGCTGGTGCGGGGCACCACGACGACACCGTCGTCGTCGGCGACGATCACGTCGCCCGGTCGCACCAGCTCACCGGCGCACACCAGGGGCACGTTCACGTTCCCGAGCGTCTCCTTGACCGTCCCGTACGCCGACACAAACCTCGACCAAACGGGAAACCGCATGGCCGTCAGTGCAGCGACGTCGCGGCAGCCGGCGTCGATAACGAGGCCACGCACCCCGCGAGCCTGTACCGCGGTTGCGAGTAACTCACCAAAGTAGCCGGCGTCGGACGCCGCGGTCGGGGCCACGACGAGGACATCGCCATCCTGACACTGCTCCACCGCGACGTGGATCATCCAGTTGTCACCGGGCGGGACGCTCACGGTCACGGCAGTCCCGGCGATGTGCGCCCCCGAGTAGATCGGTCGCAGTCGCGGATCCAGAAGCCCGGTGCGGTTTTGCGCCTCGTGAATGGTGGCGACCCCGAACTTGGAGAGCGCGGCGACCGTCGACGGGTCGGTCCGCCGGATGTTCCGCACCACGATGCTCATCGGAGCCCCTTTCGAAGCGCGTGGCGGTCGTCGCCATTCGTGCTGGTCGTCGCCATTATTGCCAGGGCAGGATCGACACGTGGATCACGTCATCGGGACCCTCACCGCCGACAGTGCGAATCGCGCGATCGGCCTCGCGGAGTCCGAACGTATGAGTGGTCAACCGGTGGAGCGGGAAGCGCTGCGACGCCAGTTGCGCGAGGGCGAGCTCACACGAGCGGTAGCTGTGGCCCCGGGCACTGCGGATGGTGATGGCCTTCTCCGTGAGCTTCTTGAGGGGAAAGTCAGGGAAGGCATCCAACTCGCCTTGGACGAGCAGTGTCCCGCCCCGGCGCTTGAGCGCGTCGATGCCGAGCAGGATCGGCGCGGTGCCGGCGCCGGCGGTGCAGTCGAGCACGACGTCGACGCCCTTGCCATTGGTGATGTCCATGACGCGCTCGAGCGGATCTTCCGCGTTGACATCGATGACGTGGTCCGCGCCCAAGTCCTTCGCCAGCTCGAGCCGAGCCGCGTCGCGGCTCGTTCCGGTCACGATGATGAGCGAGGCGCCGGCCTGCTTGCAGGCCACCGTCTGCGACAACCCTTGCTGCCCCGGTCCCTGGATGAGGACCGTGGAGTCGTAGCCGACGCCGGCATCGACGAGCGCCCACTCGATGCCGTTCGACAGCGGCGTCGCGATACCGGCCAACTCGGCCGACACCCCGTCCGGGACCTTGTGCAGCACGGCATTCCACGGTAGGTACAGGTAGCCCGCGAAACCGCCCCACAGATGCGGCGGGTGAAGCACAGAGGTGTAGCCGTACCGGCGGGCGTCCGGGTTGGTCCGCCAGTCGGTCGCCGCGCAGTGGCGGTACTCGCCTCGATGGCACCAGTCGCAGCGCCGGCAGGGGAGGTAATGCTCGAGGAAGACCCGGTCACCCTCGGCCACGCCCTGCCGCTCACAGAACGCCCGGCCCGCCTTCGCGATGATGCCGACATTCTCGTGGCCCATGATGACCGGGTCGCGCACCACCGGATTGGCGTACATCTTGACGTCGGTACCGCAGATGCCGGCCACCTCGACCTTCATCAGCGCGGCGTCATCCGGGATGTCTGGCATCGGATACTCGCGGAACTCGGTGGTACCGGGGCCGGTCCGCACCGCCGCCAGAACCTGCTCTCCCATGCATACCCCTGTCGGTCGAGCGCCGGTCGCCACGGCGCGCTCCAGCATATCTGGTGGTCTTATGGTAAGACCAGAACGAGTGGTACCGTCGCGGTGACGTCGCTGACATGTGGAGCAGGATCAGATGGCGCCGGTGCGGCTGAAGACGGTGACTCGAACGCAGGGCAACAATGAGGCCTTGAAGGACGGCCGGGTCACGCCCGAGGGCTTCCAGTTCGACTTCGTCGAGGTACCGGTGCTGGTGCAGGCCTTCCGGCGCATGGTTCGCGCGGAGGAGTTCGACGTCTGCGAGATGGCGTTCACCACCTACCTGTGCGCCAAGGCCCACGGCAAGCGCCTCACCGCCCTGCCGATTTTCCTGGTGCGTGGGTTCCACCACGGCGCGATCGTCCACAATCCAGCAACGGGGATCCGGACACCGGACGAGCTGATGGGGCGCCGGGTCGGCGTCAACCGCGGATACACGGTGACCGCCGGCGTGTGGGCGCGGGGCATCCTCGCCGAGGAGTACGGAGTCGACCTGAAACGCGTGACCTGGGTGCTGACCGGCGATGAACACGTCGCCGAGTACCGGCCGCCGGCGAATGTCGAACCCGCGCCGCCGGGCCGGACCCTTGAGGACATGCTGGCCGCGGGCGAGATAGCGGCCGCCGTCGGCATCACGGCGACCCAGCCCGGCATCTCGCCACTGATCGCGGAGGCCGACGAGGTCGCGCTGGAGGCCCTGCGCAGCCGTGGGCTCTATCCCATCAACCACCTGGTGGTCGTCCGCGACGACCTCCTTGACGCGCATCCGACGCTCGCCGTCGCGGTATTCGAAGCATTCGCCGCCGCCAAGCGCAGCTACACGGAGCGCCTCCGCCGAGGCGACATCCAGAACCCTTCGGCCACGGACCTGATGTACCGCAGGGTCATGGAAGTCACCGGCGAGGATCCCCTGCCATACGGCATCGAACCGAACCGTCCAATGATCGACAAGCTCATCGAGTACGCCGTCGATCAACGGATCATCGACCAGCCGCCCGACGTGGCGGACCTGTTCGCCGCGAGCACCCACCGCCTGACCGCCTGAGGAGTCGAGATGCGCATCGTGATCGCCGCCGACCACAATGGGGTGTCGCTCAAGAGTCACCTCGGCGAGTGGCTTACCAGCCAGGGCCACGAGGTGGAGGACCGTGGGACCTTCGGTGCCGAAGTGGTGGATTATCCGCCGCTCTGCGCCGACGTCGCCGAATGGATCCTCTCCGGTCGGGCGGAGCGTGGCATCGTCATCGGAGGTACGGGTGGCGGCGAGGCGATCGCCTGTAACAAGATCCGTGGCATCCGGGCCGGCCTGTGCCACTCGGTTTTCCTCGCCGAGGTGTCGAGCGGACACAACAACACCAACGTGCTCGTGCTGGGCGCCAAGGTGATTGATGCGGAGGAGGCGGTGGCGATTACGAACGCTTGGCTCACGACGCCGTTCAAGGGCGGGCGGCACCAGCAGCGGCTGGACCAGATCGCGGCGCTCGAGCGGGGCGAGGCGCTCGTCTAACAAGCAAGGTGACGCACTCGTCTAGAACGCGTCGGACCTCGTCTAGAAGTCGCGGGACCAAGCGTCGAGAAATGCCATGACGCGGGCGGGCGCGGTCGCTTCGGTCTGCTCGCTGACTGGCACGTCCCAGTACTCGGCACGCGGCAGGCACTCCTCGAGGTACCGCGCCGCGGAGGTCGCGTGCGACGCGTCCTGGCCGGGTACGACGAGGGCGGGGACGGTGAGCCGCAGGAGATCCTCTGGCTCCGCCCCGCAGACGGTGTCCCGGTCGAAGAGCAGCCGGAACATGCCGCTGACCAGGAGGGTGTAGTCGCTAGGCTCCAGGTTCGCGTACGCCTCCGCGAACTCCGGGTCGCCGCGGACGACGCTACCCCACGGCCCGACGCGCGGATCCTGCGTGAAGGTTTTCTCTTCGCTCCTCGCCAGTGCGACCACTCCGGAGAGTCCGTGCTCCGCCACATAGGCGAGGTGCTGCCCGGCCCGAGCATGTTGCGTCATCCGGTACCGCGCGCCCCCGGCGGGCGAGTAGAGCACCAGGCTCGCCACCGCGTCGGGATGAGCCACCGCGAACGCGGCGGCGATGGAGCACCCGACGCACGCGCCCATGAGGTGGGCGCGGCGAATGTTCAGGTGGTCGAGCAGACCCTTGCCCTGGGCCACGTACTGGGCCCAGCCGATCCGTTCGACGCGGCCGCCCGATCGGCCCGCCTCACGCCGGTCAAACGTGATGCATTGGTATCTCTTGGTCAAATGATCGAGGAGGTTGAGGCGTCGATAGATGCCTTGTGTGCGCCAGTTCTCCGCGGTGGCGCTGAATCCGCCCGGGGCGAACATGAGCAGCGGTGGCCCGTCTCCGATCACCTCGTAGTGCGTGGTGATCCCGTCGATGACGGCGGTGGGCAAGATCCCCTCCAATCCGGTCAGTATTACGTCCCGGTCGGGGTCACGGGACTGCGCACGCAATTGGCCAGCGCCTAGGCCGGCGGCGAGGTGCCGACCCCGCCCTTGATCTGACGCCCCGCCCGGACGTCCTCAGCATAGGCGGCGATGGCGTCGTGGCTGATCCTGGCGACGTTGGCGTAGGTGTCCACGTCTTTGTCCAGGTTGGATGCTGCGTAGCCGATGGCCGCGGTCGCCATTCGCATCCGACCATCCAGCCATGGCCCACCGCCGAAGCCACCGAGGACGGGAATCGACACGGCCCGGGCCACTGCTGCCCCCACGACCGGCCCGGAGTTGGTGAAGTTGAGCAACGCCGCTCCGGCCTGCTCCAGGCGGACCGCCTCGGCGACCATCTCATCGGTGAGTTCGGCGGGGACCTGCAGGTTGGCGGCCGGATCGGGGGAGTACTCGACGCCGAAGCGCAGTGCAGTCTGGGGGGTGATGCCGAACTGTGCGAAGACGGGTATGCCGGCCCGATTGACGGCGCTGACGGCCTCGAGATGCTGGCTCGCGGCATCGATCTTCACCAGGTCCGCTCCAGCCTCCTTGACGAACCGGATCGCCGCACCGACGGCGGCGTCGGGCCCCTGCTGGACCGGGCCAAACGGGAAGTCGCAGCTCACGAGTGCCCGGGTCACGCCCCTGCGGACGGCCCGGGCAACGATGAGCATCTCCTCCATGGTCACTTCGAGCGGATGCGAGTGCCCCCAGAGGTTGACACCCACGGTGTCGCCGACGGAGATGATGTCGACGCCGACCCGGTCAGCGATGCAAGCCATCTGGTAGTCCCACACCACGACGCCGACGATCTTCTTGCCCTGGCGCTTCATCGCCTTGAGCGCCGGCAGCGTAACCTTCGCCTCCATCTACGCTCGCAGGGCGGTGAGCACCTCGGCCACGTCGCTCTCGTCGCGCGTCACGAGAAGCACACGAGCGTTTGGTCGCAGGGCCGACACGGCAGCATCCGTCTCGCGCCAATCGGCAATGACGATCCCAGCCGTCATGATTCCGCGGAGCGTGCACCCGTCACCGATCGCCGACGCCAGCGCCGCACCGTCGTTCGCGGTCGCGACCATGACGGCGACGTCGGCCCCGGCGAGCTCATCGCTGAGCCAGGTCTGCTCGCCGTCGAGGGACTGCAGCGCGACATCCGCCACACCGCCGTCCCCGTTCGGCGTCGTGGCCGGCGGGGCGATGAAGAATCGGGCGCCGTGCCACGGCATGGCAACGACGTTCCGGACGACGGGCTCCGCCCCCGTGTCAAGAGCCACGACGCGCGTTGCCCGAGTCGGCGGAATCTGCGCGTTGATCCGAAACCGTGCCTCGGCGGCCGTTGCCGCGCGGGCACAGCTGCTGAGCAGGATCGGGCGGCTCACGGCTACACCGACGCCTGGGGGACACCGGGCCGCACGGTGACGGCATCACGGCACGCCTCGAGGAACGACTCTGCCCGCGG
>Ga0079224_100009358_pt1 | contig 13352 bp, 14 predicted proteins | sample Stecom2015_FD_80414 | JGI IMG/M metagenome (GOLD analysis project Ga0079224, IMG submission 80414) | Agricultural soil microbial communities from Utah to study Nitrogen management - Steer compost 2015 | ecosystem: Environmental > Terrestrial > Soil > Agricultural land | place: USA: Utah... | reverse complement strand
TCCGGCCAGGACGACAAAGACGATCATGACTGTCAGCGCTGCACGCAGTCGCTTCTTCGGCTTTCCGGTCGAGTTCACCCTCCGAGTCTGGTCCCGATCACACCCTGCGACATCTGCCGACAGTGGCCAGGTACGGTCCCGCAAATCGGCCCTGTGTCGGACGAGGGACCCACTCGAGTCCGGATCTGGCGACCCATCGCACGACGCCGCTCGGACAGGCCGGGACTCACAGCGGTTCCACCGTTCCCCACGGACGGAACGTGCCCGGTGATCGTTCCCTGTCGCAACCCACGCGCGAGACGACTGCCATCGCATGCCGAACCTTGCCGGCACCGAGGCGCCGGCCTTGGTCAGTTGGACTCAGCTGCCGGACCCCCTCGCCCCGAGTACGCCTCGACAGTCTCGCGGAGCACTACGTCGAGCGGCGTCGGCTCCAGCTCGAAGGTCCGCGCGGTCAGCTCGGTCGACATCACCGCCGGGCGTCGGTAGAGGTACTGCACCTCGACCGTCTCGGCGATGATCGGATCGGCGATCGCGGCCCGGTGGTAGTCCAGCGGCGACATCGAGAGGACGGTCGGCGGCGGCAGTTCGGCGATCCGGGCGAGCCGATCGGCCAGCTCTCGCAGCGAGGCATCGGACACCACCGGCGGGTGCCAGACGTGACCCCAGGCCCGCGGGTCGGTCGCGATCGTCGCCAACGCGCGCGCCACGTCGCCGGTGTAGGCCCAGCTGTGCGGGACGTCGAGGTCGGCCGGGACGACGACCGGATCGCCGGCCAGCAGGGCCGGTGCCACCATCAGGTTGAAGGTCGAGACGGCGCCCGCTCCGAGATAGTCACCCGGACGCACCTCGGCGAACCGCAGGTCGCCGGCGGCGTGCGCCGCCATGGCGTCGGCGTACATCCGGGCCCGGACCTGCCCCTTGATCGTGGTCGGCCGCAGCGGCAGGTCTTCGGTCACCACGCCGTCGACGGGGCCGAGGCCGTACGCGTTGCTCAGATTGAGGTAGCCGGCGCCGGTCCGGGTCGCGGCCTTGATCAGGCTGTCGGACAGCGCGGGCGTCTCCTCGGGCACCCGGTGGTACGGCGGCGAGGCGCAGTTGATGATCGTCGCCGCGCCCTCGGCCACGGAGGTGAGCAGGTCGGGGTCGGCGGCGTCACCGGCGGTCAGGGTGATGCGCGGATGGTCCGGTCCCGTGCCGCGCCGGGTGAGCATCGTGATCTCGTGCCCGGTCGCGGCGAGCTGCAGGGCGGTGGCGGTGCCGGTCGGGCCGGCGCCGACGACTACGTGGAATGTCATACCGAGGACCGTAGGGCGGTTGCGCGAGACGCTGAATGTCACAGAGTCCGGGGATCATGTCCTATCGTCTTGAATATGGACGCCCTCAGTCACATCCTGGCCGCCGTGCGCTCGGGTGTGCCGGCGGCGAGCCGATCGTCGAGCCGGGCCCCGTGGGGGGTGCGCTTCCCGAAGGCCGATTCGGCGACTGTCCATGTGGTGCTCGAGGGTTCGTGCTGGCTGCTGCCCGACGTCGGTGAGCCGGTGCGGCTGGGGGTCGGCGACGTCGTGTTCACCCCTCACGGCGACAGCCACGTGCTCGCGGACCAGCCGGACAGCCCAGTGGTCGACTACCGGCCGCAGCCGAGCGAGGAGTCGCCCGTCGACCAGATGCGGATCCCGGGCGGGGGCGCGGTCACCGAACTGCTGTGCGCGGGGTACACCTTCGACCCGATCCGTACCCATCCGCTGCTCGACGAGCTGCCCGCCGAGATCCACCTGCCCGCGCAGGTCGGCCGGCATGCCTCGCTGCGCGGTGCGATCGAGTTGCTCGGGGCCGAGCTGCGCGATCCCCGAGCCGGGTCCAGCGCGGCGATCCCCGCACTGATCGACGTGCTGCTGTTGTTCGTGTTGCGCGCCTGGGTCGAGGAGCAGGACGGGGACACCGGCTGGGCCCGCGCGCTGCGTGACCCGGAGATCAGCCGCGCCCTCCGCGTCATGCACGAACGCCCCGGCGAGAGTTGGACGCTGGAATCCCTGGCCCGTACCGCCGGACTGTCCCGGGCCATGTTCGCCAAGAGGTTCAGGACGACCGTGGGGCAGACGCCGCTGGGCTACCTGACCTGGTGGCGGATGACCACCGCCGCGCGCCTGCTCCGGGAGTCCGACGCACCGCTGCAGACGATCGCCGATCGCTGCGGCTACGGGTCGGAGTTCGCGTTCGCCAAGGCCTTCCGGCGGGAGTTCGGCATCGCGCCCGGGCGGTACCGTCGCGCCGGCTCAGCCGGCCTCCGGCTGCAGGGCGGGGCCGAGGAGCAGCCCGCCGTCGATGACGTACTCCGCGCCCGTGCTGAAGGACGCCTCCGCCGAGGCGAGGAAGAGGAACAGCCGGGTGACGTCGGCCGGCTCCCCGAGCCCGGGGATGGCGAACGGCTCGGGTGAGGAGAAGTCGGCGATCGCCGCGGTGGACCCGGCCGCCGGCTCGTTATGAAGGGCGTGGCGATCACGCCGGGGCAGATGGTGTTCACCCGGATCTGGTCGCGGCCGAGCTCCAGCGCCGCCGTCCCGGTCAGCCCCCGCACGGCCCACTTGACGGGACGCACGGCCCACTTGACGGGACGCACGGCCCACTTGATGGGACGCACGGCGCGTAGTGGGCCGTGCCGCCGAGGCCCGTCGTCGAGGCGATGTTGACGATCACTTCCCCGGCCGCGCGGCGGGATCGGGTGGATCGACGGCCATTGGTGAGTCGCATGACCCACCACGCCTCGACCCCAGGCCGGTCCCGCCACCACGACCGAGTGCGAGATCACCAGCGGCCGGCGCGCACCGCCCTCGGTCAGGTCGACGTCCGACGACCGCCGTCGCTCTGTTCCCACGCCGCGATGATGCCGGGCAGCTCGGAGCGAAGGTGATCGTAGAAGTCGGCCATCCTGGCCAGGCGCCGGCCCGCCGGGGAATCCGGATCGACGGTCTCCTTGCCTGCATGAGCCGCCTCGGCCATCGCATTGAGAGTCTCGTTCTGGCTCGACATGAGCCTGGCCCAGCCGTCATCAGGAAACCGGTACTGCTCCCGGCGGCTACGTCCTTTCGGAACCCGCTCGATCAGCCCACTGCGCTCCAGGCTGCGGATCGTGGTCGAGATCGTTCCCGGACTGGCCGACAGGACCTGGGCGATCTCGCCCGCAGTGATCGTCTCGGACGGGTTGAAGAGTAGGACGCTCAACACGCGTGCCGACATGCGCTGCAGACCGGCCCGGGTGAGCCTCAAGGCCAACGCTTCCGCACGCTCCATCAGCTCGACATCCCGTCCCGTCACGGTCCACAAGCTATGTTATGGTTCCAATGTTTGCAAATTTCGAAACTTAGGATGTGATCCAGTGCGGGCCATCATCGTCGGAGCCGGGATCGCCGGACTCTCCGCCGCACTCCGCCTCGGTCAGGCCGGATGGGAGACGCTGATCGTCGAGCGGGCTCCGCGTCGTCGCGGCGGTGGCTATCTGGTTGCGTTCGGCGGCATCGGGCTGACCGGTGCCGAGCGAATGGGTGTCCTCGACCAGCTCAGGGCCCACGCCCACCAGCCGTCGGAGATGACCTAACTACGACGTCGCCGGCAATCGCCGTTTCGCCGTCGGCGGTGACGTCATCGCCGCCACCTTGGGGACGACCTTCAACATCCTGCGCCGCGACATCGAATCCGTTCTGTTCCGAGCAGTGCGGGACCGGACGGAGATCCGGTTCGGCACCACGGTGTCCGCGATCACCCAGGACGACCAGGGGGTGCACGCCGTCCTCAGCGACGGGACCCACGCGGAGGCAGACCTGCTCATCGGAGCCGACGGGCTGCACTCGTCGGTGCGCTCCATGATGTTCGGGCCCGAGCAGGACTACGCCCATGACCTGAAGCACAAGGTGGCCGTCTACATGCTGCCCGAGCGACCGTCCGGACTGGGCGAACACGCGGGGGCAGCATCAATGGCAACGGCCGGGTGTTCGCCTTGAACGGTGCCGACCACGGACGCGCGGTCGCCTTCTTCGGATTCCGCACCGACGGCGCCGGAGTCGACGACTCCGCCCCGGTGGAGCAGGTTCTGCCCAGGCTCTACGGGGACATGGGCTGGCTCGTCCCCGAGGCGTTGGACGGGCTCGACAGCTCCGACTCGGTCTACTACGACAACATCAGCCAGATCACCGTCGACCGGTGGAGCAGGGCCGCGTGGTGCTGGTCGGTGACGCCGCCTGGTGCGTCACCCTGTTCGCGGGGTACGGATCCGCCCTCGCCGTCGGAGCGGTGGAGGCTCTCGGCGCCGCCCTCGAGACGCACTCCGACATCCCCACCGCGTTCGCCGCCTGGGAACGCGCGCTTCGCCCCGAGGCCGAGCGGAAGCGGAAGCTCGGCCGGCGGATCAAAGGGTTCTACGCCCCACGCAACCCGCTGGCCGTCGAGCTGACCCAGCTGCCCCTCAGGCTCTCCTCCTGGGCGCCGGCGCGACGCTACATCGAGAAGAGATTCCAGGCTCACGGCTGACCGCCCGGCACCGGCTCCCGCCCGACCGACCTGCCGCTCGGTGGCCGAACGACCCGCCGGTCATCGGTCGGTTCGACCGCCTACGCGCGGCTCGAGTGACCACCTCGACGTGGCTCAGGCGATGCCGCCGTTGGCGTAGAGGACCTGGCCGTTGACCCAGCGCCCCGGTCCGGCAAGGAAGGAGACGACGTCCGCGACGTCGGTCGGTCGACCGAGGCGACCCAGCGGCGTGTTCTGGGTGAGCCGGTCGATCGTGGCCTGGTTCGCCCCGTTCAGGAACAGCGGGGTCTCGACCGGTCCGGGCGCAACCGTGTTGACGGTGATGTCCCGGCCGCCCAGCTCGCGGGCGAGGACCAGGGTCAGGCCCTCGACGGCGGCCTTGCTGGCGATGTAGGCACCGTAGGTCGGCGACTGGATCCGGACCTGGGAGGTGGACAGGTTGATGATCGCGCCGCCCGGACGGAGCCGGCGGGCAGCGAGCTGGGAGAGCACGAAGGTGCCGCGGATGTTGGTGCGGTGCATCCGGTCCAGGTCGGCGAGGTCGAAGTCGGCGACGCGGCCGAGCAGCATGATCCCGGCGCTGTTCACGACGACGTCGAGGCCGCCGAACTCGGACTCGACGGCGTCGAAGGCTGTGGCCATCGCGGTCTCGTCGGCGACGTCGCCGCCGACGGCGATCGCCCGGCCGCCGGCCTCGGTGAGCTCGGCGACCAGTTTCTCGGCGGCCCCGCGGTTGCCCGAGTAGTGCACGGCGACGGCGTCACCGTCGGCGGCGAGACGTCGGGCGACGGCACGGCCGATGCCGCCGGAGGCACCGGTGACCAGGGCGACCCGAGCGGTGCTGGTGGGTTCAGACATGGACGGACTCCTCAGAAGTGAACTCGACGTACATTTCACAATTAAATGTACGTGCAGTTCATTTCCGCATCAACCCCGGCTCAGGTCACGGCCTTCAGGTCGAGGGCGGCGTCGAGCAGGGCCTGGGTGTACGGGTGCCGCGGCGCGGTGAACAGCTCCTCGGTGTCGCCGGTCTCGACGATCTCGCCGTGCTGCATCACGACCACCCGGTCGGCGATCTGCCGGACCACGGCGAGGTCGTGGCTGATGAAGATCATCGCCAGCTCTCGCCGGGCGCGCAGGTCGGCCAGCAGCCGGAGCACCTGGGTCTGCACGGACACGTCCAGCGCGGAGACCGCCTCGTCGCAGACCAGCAGCCGCGGTCGCAGGGCCAGGGCGCGGGCGATGCTGACCCGCTGGCACTGCCCACCGGACAGCTGGCCGGGGTAGCGGTCCATCAGGTCGGGCGCCAGGCCGACGGTGCCCAGGGCCTCGGCGACGGCCGCCCGGCGCGGGCCGGCCGGCGCGACGGACGGATGGGTCTGCCAGGCCTCGGCGATGATCTCACCGACCTTCATCCGCGGGTTCAGCGAGGAGGCCGGGTCCTGGAACACCATCTGCATCGCCCGCCGATCGGCAGCGGTGCGCCGCCGGGTCAACGGACGGCCGTCGAAGATCATCGTCCCGACGTCGGGTCGCTGCAGCCCGACCACGCAGCGGGCCACGGTGGACTTCCCGGAGCCGGACTCGCCGACCACGGCGACCGTCTCCTCGGGCCCGACGGTGAGGTCGGCCCCGGCCACGGCGACGGTACGGGAGCGGCGCAACCCGCGGCCGGGCACGGGGAAGGTCACCCGCAAGCCGGTCACCTCCAGCAGCGGCGCGGTCATCCGAGCACCTCCTCGGCGATGTGGCAGGCGGCCATCCGTTGCCCTTCGACCAGCTCAGGGCGCGGACGGGCGGGCTCAGGGCGCGAGAACCCAGGGCGCGGCAGGGAGACCGGGCGGAGCACCGGGCGCTCGGTGACGCAACGATCGTGGGCCAGGGCGCACCGGGTCCGGAACGGGCAGCCGGTGGGCCGCTCCGCCGGGGTGGCCGGCGCGCCGGGCAGCGGGTCACCGATCGCCGTCCGGGTGCGGACCGCGGGGACGCTGGCCACCAGCGCCTTGGTGTAGGGGTGGGCCGGCCGGCGCAGCACCTGCACGGTCGGACCCTGTTCCATGATCGACCCGGCGTACATCACGGTGACCCGGTCGGCGACGTGCGAGATCACCCGCAGGTCGTGGCTGACGAACAGCATCGCCGAGCCCTGCTCCGCGCGGACCTCGCGCAGCATCTCCAGCACCCGGGCCTGCACCGTCACGTCCAGCGCGGTGGTCGGTTCGTCGGCGAGCACCAGCGCCGGGTCGGCGATCATGGCCATCGCGATCATGGCCCGCTGCCGCATCCCGCCGGAGAACTCGTGCGGGTAGGCCCGGGCCCGCTGGGCCGGGTCGGGGATGCCGACCCGGTCCAGCATCTCGACCACCCGGCGGCGCACCTCGGCGGCCGGAGTTCCGCGCCGGCGCAGCACCTCACCGACCTGGCGGCCGATCCGGACCGTCGGGTTCAGACTGGACATCGGGTCCTGGAAGATCATCGAGATCTCGGTGCCGCGGAGCCGGCGCCGGGCCGCCGCCGGCAGGGTCCTCAGCTCCTGACCCCGCCAGCGGATCGAGCCCGACACCCGCATCGCGGCCGGCAGCAGCCCGAGGATCGCGCGCGCGGTGAGCGACTTCCCGCTGCCGGTCTCACCGATCAGCCCCAGCGTCTCCCCGGCGCCGATGGTCAGCCCGACACCGTCGAGCAGGGTCAGCTCACCGATCCCGACCGTCAGGTCCTCGACCGCCAGCAGGGCCGGTGCCGGATCGGTGGCCACGGGTTCGGACCCGGCCGGGGCGACGGTCACTGTCCGGCGACCTTCGCGGCGCGGAAGTCGGGCAGACCCTGCGGGTCGAGGGTGAATCCGCTGACCTTCTCGTTCCAGGCGTAGGAGGTCTTGACGAACATCGGGAACATGCCGACCGCGTCCTCCCAGATGATCTTGCCGGCCTGCGCGTACAGTTCCTGGCGCTGTGCCTGGTCCGGGTTCGACCCGGCCTCGGCGAGCAGCTTGTCCAGCTCGGGATTGCAGTAGCCGTTGCGCTTCGCAGCACAGGTGTAGAGCCGGCCCAGGTTGGTCGAGGCGTCGAAACCGGCGGAGCCGACCTGCTGGAAGTTGATGTCCCAGCGCAGCGCCAGCAGGTCCTCGATGTAGACGGCCTGCTCCTTCTCCCGGGCGTCGATCCTGACCCCGATCTCGGCCAGGTCGGAGACGATCGCGGAGACGAACGGCTTGAACTGGGACTGGTACTGCAGCTCATAGGTCTTGTCGAAGTCGAACCCGGCCTTGGTCAGCGTCTCCTTGGCGGCCTCCGGGTCGTACTTCACCGGCTCCTGCGGCGCGTAGCCGAACACGGTCGGCGCGATCGGCGAATCGGCCGGGGTGCCGGTCTCGGGGTGGATCTGCTCGATGATCGTGGCGAAGTCGATCGCCTGCCAGAGCGCGCGCCGGACCTCCGGCTTGTCCTTGAAGTACGGCCGGGAGCTGTTGAACCAGATCAGCACCGACCCGGCGCTCGGCACGGCCTCGGTCTTGATCGAGCCGGCGGCCTGCAGTTCGGCGAGCTGGTCGTCGGGCACGCCCCAGACCACGGCGACCTCGCCGGTCTGCAAGGCGGTCAGCCGGGTCGAGATCTCCGGGATGGTCTGCAGGGTCAGCTTGGTCAGGCTCGGCGCGCCGCCGAAGTAGTCCGGATTCGGCACCAGCACCACCTCCCGGCCGGCCGCGAAGGACTCGACCTGGAACGGGCCGGAGCCGACCGGCGTCTCCCCCACGCCGCCCTCGGTCACCGGGGTCTCCTCCGGCAGCAGATGGAACGTGGTCAGCTTGGACGGGATCGCCGCATCCGGCTTCGGGGACTTGAACACCACCGTGGTCGGGTCGGGCGCGCTGATCTCGACGCCGGGGAAGTTCGCCGCGGGCGGCGAGTCCAACTCGAGGAACCGCTGGAAGGACGCGACCACGTCGGCGGAGTCGAGCGCGCTGCCGTCGGTGAACTTCACCCCGTCGCGGAGCTTGAAGGTCCAGGTGTCACCGGCGTCGTTGGCCGACCACTCGGTGGCCAGGTCGCCGACGATCTTGCCGGTCTCGTCGGTGGCGGTGAGCCGGGAGTAGATGTGCTTGGCGACCAGGTCCATCCCGGCGGAGCCGCCGCTGACCGAGTGCGGGTCGAGGTTCTCGACCGGGTATTGGCCGCTGGCGACGAGCTCCTGGGCGACCGTGCCGGCGTCCGTCGCTCCCCCACCACCGGTGGTGGTGCTGCAGGCGGCGAACGGGATCAGCAGGGCGGTCGCCGCGACCAGGCCTGCTGCGAGTCTGACGCGGTTCATGATCAGTTACCTCCGTTGGTGACGTGAGACGAGCGGTGCCGGGCCGGGCTCACCGACCGCGCGCCCGGCCGAACCGGGCGGTCAGTTGGTCGCCGAGGATGCCGACGCTGACGACGAGGACGGACAGGGCGAGGCCGGGCCAGGCGGAGATCCACCAGGCGCTGGCCAGGTAGCCGCGGCCGGCGGCGACGGTCTGGCCCCAGGAGACGACCGAGGTCGGCAACCCGATGCCGAGGAAGCTGAGCCCGGCCTCGGCGAGGACGACCAGGGCGAACTCCAGGGTGGCCATCGCGACCAGCGGGCCGGCGGTGAACGGCAGGACGTGCCGGACCAGCAGCAGCGGGCCGGGCACACCCATCAGCCGGGCCGCGTCGACCCAGTGCCGCTGCCGGAGCGACAGCACCACGCCGCGGGTGACGCGGGCGAACGAGATCCAGTTGGTGACCGAGAGCGCGATGATCACCAACAGCAGGCTGCGGGCGAAGATGCCGGCGATCACGATCGCCAGCACCAGGCCGGGGAAGGCCTGCAGTACGTCGATGCAGCGGGCCAGCACGGCGTCCACCCAGCCGCCGCGGAACCCGGCCACGGCGCCGATCAGGATCCCCACGGTGAGGCTGATCAGCACCACGCAGACGCCGATGATCACCGAGGTCCGGGCACCGTGCACGATCTGGCCGAGCAGGTCCCGGCCCAGTGCGTCGGTGCCCAGCCAGGCGGTGCCGCCCGAGGCGGTGGTCGAGCCGGGCGGCAGCAGCCGGTCCGCCAGCGGGGTGGCGATCGGGTCGTACGGCAGCAGCACCGGCCCGAGCGCGGCGACCACGAGATAGCCGCCGATGATCACCAGCGGGGCGAGGGTGCCGACCGAGCCGAGCCGGAAGCGACGCCGGGCGACCGGCCGGACGGTCTCGACCTCGGTCAGGGACGCGGCGGTGGTCATGCCGTCCTCCCGCTCCGGATCCGCGGGTCGAGCACCCGGTAGACCAGGTCGGTGGCGAGGTTGATCAACACGATCAGCCCGGCCACGACCAGGGTCGCGGCCTGCACCACGGCGTAGTCGCGGTTGCCGACCGAGTCGACCATCAGCGTGCCCAGCCCGGGCCAGGCGAACACGTTCTCGACCACCACGGCGCCGCCGAGCAGGGCGCCGATGTGCAGACCGATCACGGTGATCACCGGGATCAGCGAGTTCTTCAGCGCGTGGCCGAGCACCGCCTGGCCCAGGGTCAGACCCTTGGCGTAGGCCGTGTCCAGGTAGGGCTCGGCCAGGTTCTCGACCAGGCTGCTCCGGGTCACCCGGGCCACGATCGCGACGAACGGGAACGCCAGCGTGACGGCCGGCAGCACCATGTGCAGCGGCGTTCCGGTGCCGGCGCTCGGGGTCAGCCGCAGCCAGAGCGCGAAGATCAGGATCAGCATGATCCCGATCCAGAACGTCGGGAAGGACTGGAGCAGTGTGGTGAGCCCCGACACGATCCGGTCCGACAGCGTGTTCGGCCGCATCCCGGCCAGGATGCCGAGGGTGAGGCCGACCACCACGGCCAGCGCGGTCGAGGTCAGGGTCAGCTCGATCGTCGCAGGCAGTCGTTCGAGGACGGCCTCGATGGCGGGCATGCGCAGCCGGTAGGAGCTGCCGAAGTCGAGCCGGACGGTGTCGATCAGGTAGTTCCAGTACTGCACCGGCACCGGCTGGTCCAGACCCAGCTCCGCGCGCAGCCGGGCGATCTGACCCGGCTCGGCGTCCGGGCCGAGCAGCACGGCGGCCGGATCACCGGGCGCGATCCGGACGATCACGAAGATCAGGGTCGCGGCGCCCCACATCACCAGCAGCCCGATGGCCAGCCGTCTGATGATCATGCCGATCATGGCGCCCCCTCGGCCTTCTTCCCGCGCCGGGATCCACGCCCCGAGCCACCACGCCCCGAGCCGGTCGACGGGCCGGGCGGCGCGCAGGAGTCGCCGACGACCAGGGTGCACGGCACGAACGTCTGGCGCGGCTCGGCGTCGTCGAGCATCGCGATCAGGGTCTGCACCGCGCGGCGGGCGATCTCCTCCCGCGGCAGCGCGAACCGGGTCCAGTCCAGATGACTCGGCTCCCACGACGGCGGCTCGCCGAGCAGGGCGATCGAGACGTCCCCCGGGACGGCGAGGCTCGAGCCCTCGGTCAGCGCGTCCAACGCCGCGACCAGGGTGTGGTCCTCGCTCGGCTCGATCAGCAGCGCGGTGGCCCCGTCGGCCACCCAGTCGCGGACCCGTTGTTCGGTCAGCTCGGCCGAGCTCGCCAGGGTCTCGATCCGGATCTCGTCCGGGTCCAGCCCGTACTCCTCGATCGCGTGGTGCAGACCGTTCAGCCGATCCGTGGTCGGCTCGGAGTCCTCCGGCTGTCGCAGGTAGACCATCCGCCGGTGCCCCAGCCCGACCAGGTGGCCGATCAGCTCGGTGGTGGCCTGCACGTAGTCCGGGGCGACGAACGGGATGGTCGTGCCAGGTGCCTGGCGGCGACCGATGAAGACGAACGGGAAGTGCTCCGCGGCCAGCTGCTCCAGATCGTCGGTGCGGACGTGCCGGCCGAGCATCACGCAGCCGTCGGCCATCCGCATCCGCTGCAACCGGTCGTCGGCCAGCGAGCGCTCCCCACGCCCGGCGGAGGTGAACAGCAGCAGGTCGTAGCCGCGCTCCGCACACTCCTCCTCGACTCCGAGCAGGAACGGGTAGTAGAAGTCGCGGTCGTCGGTCGGGAACACGTTCTCAAAGGTGTACAGGCCGAGCAGGTGGTTCCGGCCCCCGCGCAGGCTGCGCGCCGCCGGATTGACCGTGTACTTGAGCTCGGCGGCCGCGGCCACCACGGCCTCCCGCGTCGACTCCTTGATCAGCTGGGCCGAAGCGCCACCGTTGATCACCATCGACACGGTGGCCTGGGAGACCCCGGCCAGCCGGGCGATGTCGAGCTGGGTCGGCCGCGACCGTTTGCGGGACGGTTTCGTCATCGGGCCCGCCCCGGTTCGACAGCCCTGCAGGAACTACGCCGGCTCACGGTGGACATCGGTGTCACTCCTTCGTGTCCCGGTGATCAGTACGGATTCGTACGGGGCGAGCAGCTCCTCCAGCCGGTCGCGCTCGGCGTCGGTGCAGCCGATCAGTGGCGGCAGCGCGCGATCGGTGGCCAGCAGACCCCGGGCGGCCAGGATCGCCTTCACGCTGGGCACGCCGCGCCGGATCCGGTGGATCCCGGTCAGCTCGGTGATCGTCTTCTGGGCCGCCTCGGCGTCTGCGTCCCGGCCCTCCCGAACGGCCCGGACCAGCTCGACCACCAGTGCCGGGGCGAAGTTCGCCACACCGAGCACCAGCCCGTCGGCTCCGGCTCGCAGCGCCGCCAGCGCCTCGGTCTCCCCACCCTGAGCGACTCCGGCGCCGGCGGCGTGCGCGGCACCGAGCAGGGCCCGGTGCTGATCAAGGTCCCCGGAGCTGTCCTTGAAGCCGACGATGCCGGGCAGCTCCAGCACCCCGGTGATCGACTCCTCGGTCAGCGGCGTGGCGCGGGCCGGTGTGTGGTAGATGATCACCGGCCGACCCAGCTCGGTCAGGGCGGTGAAGTGGGTGACCACCTCGTCGGCCCGGTGCGGGAAGTACGACGGCGGGGTGCAGGCCAGGCCGTCGGCGCCCGCGTCGGCGATCGCCTCGGCCCGGAGCAGCACCTCGGCCGTGCCGGGCGCGCTGACGTTCACCACGATCGTGTTCTCCGGTGCCAGCGAGTGCCAGGCGGCGACCGCGTCGGTGACGAACGGGCCGAGCCACGGGGTCGGCACCAACGGTCCCTCGCCGTTGCTGCCCAGCAGCATGATCCGCCGGACCCCGGCGGCGGCGAACGCCGCGAACAGCCGTTCCAGCCCGGCCCCGTCCGGGCGCGGCGGACCGTCCGGCGCGAGCGGCGTCACCACCGGGACGGTGACGCCCGAGGTCAGATCCGTGCGTGTCATCAGTACCCCCTGATCTCCGGCCAGGCGGTCTCCACCCCGGCCCGGTCCAGCACCGCGGCGAACTCGGCGAACAGATCCGTCTTCTCCCGCACCTCGGCCGGGCGACGGCCGGTCGCCAGGCAGTGCGCGGCCAGCCGGCCGGCGACCTCGCCGACGTTCCACTCCACCGGGTGCAGCCGGTAGCAGCCGTTGGTGATGTGGGTGGTCCCGATGTTCTTCGCCGCGGCGAGCAGATTGCCGACCCGGACCGGCAGCAACGCGCCGAGCGGGATCTGGAACGGACAGCTCGCCACGTCGATGTAGTTGTCGCCGCCGGTGGAGGGGTGCAGGTCGATCCGGTACATCCCGACCCCGACCGAGTCGGGATAGCTCCGCGCCCCGTGGTCACCACGGACGGCGTAGGAGAGGTCCTGCTCGACCACCGTCGTCCTGGCCACGATCCGCCGGGACTCGCGGATGTAGGGCGCCTTGGCGAACCCGTCGGTGGTGCCGAGCACGTCCCCGCGCAGCCGCAGCCCGGGCCAGCCGGTGCCGCCGTCCGGC
>Ga0079224_100009357_pt1 | contig 13352 bp, 13 predicted proteins | sample Stecom2015_FD_80414 | JGI IMG/M metagenome (GOLD analysis project Ga0079224, IMG submission 80414) | Agricultural soil microbial communities from Utah to study Nitrogen management - Steer compost 2015 | ecosystem: Environmental > Terrestrial > Soil > Agricultural land | place: USA: Utah... | reverse complement strand
GGCGGTGAAGGTCGGCTGGGTCACGGCGCGGCCCGCGGCGTCGGGTGAGGGCGGGTAGCGGCGTTGGGGTTGCTGGAGCGGATCGGCGAGACTGTCGCGGCACGCGGGTCGCGTCGGTCGTCGTTGCCGGCGCCGGTCGGTCGGGCGACGCTGGCCGACTGGGTGAACATGTTCACGTTCGACGGGGTGCAGTATCCGCTGTTGTCCACGTCGATGGGGTCGATCGATGAGGAGAAGATCGCCCACACCGCGTCGGCGGCGCACAAGACGAACGGGATCATCTTCGCGTTGGTCGTCGCCCGGTTGCAGGTGTTCTCCCAGGCCAGGTTTCAGTGGACGCGGTTCGAGGGCGGGATGCCGGCGCGGATGTTCGGCACGCCGGAGCTGCGGATCCTGGAGCGGCCGTGGCACGGCGGCACGACGGGTGACCTGCTGGCGCGGATGGAGATCGACGCCAGCCTGGCGGGCAACTGCTACATCCGCCGGGTCCGCAACCGGCTGCATCGGTTGCGGCCGGAGTGGGTGGCGATCCTCCTCGGCTCCGGGGAGGACGCCGACCATCCCGCCGAGGCCGGCGACGTCGACGTCGCCGGCTATGTGTACATGCCGCCCAACTCGCGGCCGTTGGTGCTGCTGCCGGAGGAGGTCGCCCACTACGCCCCGATCCCCGACCCGGACCTCAACTTCCTGGGGATGTCGTGGATCACGCCGGTGATCCGGGACGTGCAGGCGGACTCGGCGCAGGTTGAGCACAAGCGCAGGTTCCTGTCGAACGCCGCGACTCCGAACATGGTCGTGAAGTTCGACCCGATGACCACGCTCGAGCAGGCGCGGAAGTTCAAGGAGGTCTTCAACGAAGACCACGTCGGCTGGCACAACGCCTACCGCACCTTGTTCCTGCTCGGCGGCGCGGATCTGCAGGTCGTCGGGAAGGACTTCCAGCAGCTGGACTTCGCCGCCACCCAGGGCAAGGGCGAATCCAGGCTCGCGGCGGCGGCTGGGGTGCCGCCGTCGTGGGTCGGGTTCTCGGAGGGGCTGCAGGGTTCGAGCCTGAATGCGGGGAACTTCACCGCGGCGCGTCGCCGCTACGCCGACGGCACGCTGATTCACCTGTGGATGAACGCCGCCGCGTCGCTGGAGACGATCGTTCCGCCGCCGCCTGGCGCGTATTTGTGGCCGGACACGCGTGCGGTGCCGTTCATGCGGGAGGACGCGAAGGACGCGGCGGAGATCCAGCACACGCAGGCGGTGGCGATGCGGCAGCTCGCGGAGGCCGGCTACGACCCGACCTCGGCGCGGGACGCGATCGTGGCGCATGACTGGACGGTGATGGAGCACACGGGCCGCCTGTCGGTGCAGCTGCACCCCACCGACGAGCTCGCCGGCGGCGGCGGCGGTGGTGTGTCGGGGGATGCGGCGGCGCGGGCACGTGAGCTGACGGAGATGTTGCAGAAGATCTATGTGGCGACGCCGGGGAAGACGGTGATCTCGCAGCGTGAGGCGCGGGAGATCCTGAACCGGGCGGGCGCTGGGTTGGATCTGTCGGCGGATGAGTTGCTGCCGGTCGCGGCGTCCGGTGGCGGTGACGCCAGCAGCGGCGATGGAGATGGGTCATGACGACCACGCTTGAGCAGGTGAAGGCGCCGGAGTGGACGTCTCGGTTGCAGACGCGGTTCGTGCCGCTGGACGACATCGAGATCGTGTCCCGCGCGAAGGGCGGCGATGGCCGCACCGTCGTCGCGTATGCGGCGTTGTTCGATGTGCAGGCCGAGGTCCGCGACCAGGAGGGCCATTACGTCGAGCAGATCGAGCGGGGGGCGTTCGCGAAGACGCTGCGGGAGCGCGCGGGGAAGATCGGGGTGTTCTACAACCACGGTCAGACGTTGCATGGCACACCCAGCGAGCGGGGGTCGGTGCCGCTGGGTGTGCCGTTGGAGATCCGCGAGGACGACCGGGGTCTGCTCACGGTCACCCGGTACTCCAAGACGCCGTTGGCGGAGGAGGTCCTGGAGGGGATCAAGGACGGGTCGATCCGCGGGCAGTCGTTCACGGGGGCGTTCATCAAGTCGTCGCCGGCCAGGGCGCCGTATTGGCCGTCGCGGGACGGCAGGTTGACGGTGGTGACGCGGAAGGAGACGGCGCTCAGGGAGTATGGGCCGACGCCGATTCCGGTGTATGACGAGCCGGGGATGATCGTCGGCGTCCGCTCTGACGTTGAGGACGGGCGGCCGCGGATCGTGATCAACCTCGCCGGCGCGGACGTCGAGGTCGTCGACGCCACCCGCGCCGCGGCGGTGGAGGCTGAGGACACCGAGGATGCTCCGGATGCCGTCGATGAGGCCGTAACATCACCGGAGAGCACTGCAGCCGCCGAGGGCACTGCAGCCGCCGGCACCGTTGAGACATCCGGGGCTGACGAGCCGCCGTCTGTGCACTCAGAGCCGCCCCCCTCGAATGAGGAGACTGCAGTGAGCGAGAACACGAACGCCGCGGCTGCTGCTGTGGCTGAGCCTGCGTCTGTGGAGACGCAGCGGTCGACGTGGACGCTGGACGAGCGTCGCGCCCGTGTCGGTGAGATCCAGACGCGGATGGCCGAGATCGACGCCGAGTTCGGCGCGTCGGAGCTGCCGTCGTCTGTGGAGGACGAGTGGAACCAGCTGGACGCGGAGCTGGTGCAGCACAACCGTGCGATCGAGTCGGCGGAGGCGCGACGCGCTCGGTTGGCGGAGATCGCCAACGACGACCGCCGCATCGAGCGGGTCAACGTCAGCGGCTCCAGCGGCCGTGGCCGGCATGCGCCGAACGTGCAGGTGAACAAGCCGGAGAACATCTACGACCTCGCCGAGGCCCGCAACCGTGCACGCAGCATCGAGGAGCTGCCGGGGGTGTATCGCGACTTCGCGATGCGCGCCGTCGAGGCCGGCCAGTACCCGGGCGTCTCCGACCTTGGGAACAGCCGCCGCAGCCGCGACACCCGCGAGGACGCACAGACCCACGTCGCGGAGCTGCTCGACGGCCCGGACGCTGGCCGCGGTGACCTCGCCCGGCGGATCATCGCCACCGGGTCGAAGATCTACGAGCGGGCGTTCTTCAAGTCGATCATCCGCCGCAACACGCTGGGGCTCACCAGCGAGGAGCAGCGTGCGTTGACGATGGGGACGCTCGCCGTGCCGGGTGAGGCGGCGCTGCCGGTGCCGTTCCAGCTGGATCCGACGATCATCCTGGACAGCGACGGGTCGATCAACCCGCTGCGGCAGATCTCCCGGGTGGAGACGATCACCGGGAAGGCGTGGCAGGGTGTCACGTCCGCGCACGTGACGGTGCTGCGCACCCTGGAGGCGTCCCGGGCGCCGTCGGACGGTGCGCCGGACCTGGCGCAGCCGGAGGTGCAGCCGCAGGCGGTGCACGGGTTCATCCCGTTCACGGTCGAGTCCGACGAGGACTGGCCGCAGCTGCGGTCGGAGATGACCCGTCTGCTCAACGACGGCAAGGAGCAGGAGGAGGCGTCCAGCTTCGTCACGGGCAACGGTTCGCCGCCGAACCCGGAGGGCATCATCACCGGGCTGGACGTGTCGCAGGAGGTCGACGTCACCATGACGTCGCCCACGTCTGACGACGTGCTGTTCAACGTCGAGGAGTCGCTGGGCGAGCGGTTCCTGCCGCGCGCCCGGTGGCTGGCGCGCCGGTCGACGTTCAACTTCATCCGGTCGCTGGGCGCGGAATCGGACGGCGGCGACCTGTGGGTGCGGCTCGGTCAGGGGCTCCCCCCGGAGCTGATCGGCTACCCCGCGCACGTCGCCTCTGCGGTGCCGGCGATGGCGCAGGGCGCGAAGTTCCTGGTGTTCGGGGACTTCATGACCGGGTTCCTGATCGTCGACAAGGCGGGGATGGGTGTGGAGCTGATTCCGCACCTGTTCACCACCGGCGGCGGGTCGGGTGACCCGACGTTCCCGATCGGTCAGCGCGGCATCTACGCGATCTGGCGGAACTCGAGCAAGGTGATCGTGCCGAACGCGTTCCGGGTCGCCATCGGGATCACGTGACGATCAGCGTGGCGGTCATGGCCCACCCCGCACGGTCGGGGTGGGCCACCGACCTCGCCGCTCAGCTCGACGCGCCGGTGGTGTGGGAGGACGGCCGCGGCCACCTCGACACCCGGCTGCGTGCGCTGCAGGCAGCCGACGACGCGGCGTCGCATCACCTGGTGGTGCAGGACGACGCGGTGGTGTGCCGCGACCTCATCCCCGGGCTCGAGGTCGCCGTCAAGGAACCGGTTGTCGAGCCCCGGGCGGTCATCAGCCTGTATTGGAATCGGCCGCAGCCGGGGTCGTGGGGCGCGGTCGTCGCCGACACGATCGAGAAGCGGGGTGTGGCGTGGGTGGTGTGCGCCGTGCCGATGGGCGGCGTCGCGCTGCTGTTCCCCACCGCCATCCTCGACGACCTCATCGCGGAGTATCAGCGGGATGATGCGCCGCATGACGACGTGCGGATCCACGCCTGCGCCATGCGCCTCGGGTTGGAGTGGTGGTCGACGTGGCCGTCGCTGGTCGACCACCGCGACGAGACCACGCTGCTGCCGAAGGAGGCAGCGCGGTGGCCGCGGGTCGCCGCCCGGTTCATCGGCCAGGATGCGTCCGCGTTGGACGTCGACTGGGCGGCCGGCGTCTACGACGTCCCACACTTCGGGTCAGGGGGTGGCGGGTGATCTCGGTGGCGGTCATGGCCCACCCGGCGCGGCGGACGTGGGCTGAAGATCTGGCCGAACAACTGGACGCGCAGGTGGTGTGGGATCGGTGGGATGACCGCATCGACACCGGCGAACGCGCCATCGCCGCCTATCACCCGGCTGCGTCGCACCATCTGGTGGTGCAGGACGACGCGATCATCTGTCAGGACCTGGTCAAGGGGCTGGAGCAGGCCGTCGAGGTGTCCGGCGACCGCCTCGTCGGCCTCTACTGGATGCGGACGCATCCGAGGACGCCGATGGCCAAGGTGCAGCGGCAGTCCCGGGCGAAGGCGTGGATCGCGATGGACACGATCGGCGGCGGCGTCGGCATCCTGTTCCCCGTCTCCCGCATCGAGGAGCTGCTGACCGCCTACCGTGCGGAGGCTCACGAGGCGTATGACATCCGCGTCCTCCGTGCCGCGAGGGCGTGCGGGGTGGAGGTGTGGCACACGTCGCCGTCGCTGGTCGACCACCGCGATGAGCGGTCGCTGATCACCGGCAGGTCGGCGCGGCCGGGGCGGGTGGCGTCGTGGTTCATCGGCGCTGACGCTTCGGCGCTCGAGGTGGACTGGTCTGCTGGGGTTCACGAGGTGAAGTGAGGTGCTGTGATGTGTGATGTGCTGGTCGCGAAGAAGTCGTCGGTGTTCTGGTGGGAGGGGCGTCGGATCCGGGTGCGGAAGGGGTTGACGACGGTGCGTCGGGGGCATCCGATCCTGGTGGGTCGGGAGTCGCTGTTCGGGCCGATGAAGGTCGACTACGACGCCCCACCCGCTGCGGCGCCGGCTGCGTCCGCACCCGCCTCGGCACCGGTGCCGTCCGCTGCGGTGGAGACGGCGCAGGTCGGGGTGCCGGAGGTGCGCCGTCCGTCGCAGGCGTCGCCGAAGGCGTCGTGGGTCGCATGGGCCGTCGCTGCCGGTCACGCCACCGTCGACGAGGCCGAGGCGATGACCAAGGCTGAGCTGGTCGCGCTGGCATGATCCTGCGCGGCACTCCGGCTACGATCGCCGCCGTCTTCCTGTCGGGTGACTCGGCGGCCGACCCCGGCGTCGTCCAGGTCACCGTGCACCGTGGGGACGGCACCGAGCTCGTCGGGGAGACGCCGGCGTCGGGGTCGGGTGCCGCGGCGCGGACGTTGGACCTCACTGCGGAGCAGACGCAGCGTGTGGACCGGCTGACGGCGACGTGGGTGTCGTCGACGCATGGGACGCTGGTCACGCACCACCGGATCGTCGGGAACGTCTACGCCACGTTGGCGGCGCTGCGCGACGCCAAGGACCTCGGGGACGACTCGAAGTTCCCCGACCACGTGCTTGCGGCGGCGCACGACTGGTGGGCCGACCTCGTGGACGACTACTGCCAGGTGTCGTTCATCCCCACCTACCGCTTGGAGCGGATGTGGTACGCGGGCGGCGGGATCTTCCTCGACCGCGCGCCGGTCCGCGCGTTCATCCACGCCGACTTCGACGGCTCCGACCTGACGGTGGACAACTGGTCGGCGACGCCGAACGGCCGCGTGCAGACCACCACCCCCATCACCACCGCCGCCGGCACCCTCACGGTCGGCTATGAGCACGGCCACGACGCGCCGGACCAGGAGCTGTATGAGGCGGGGTTGGTGGCGATGCGGTCGAAGCTGTTGACGGACCGGTCCGGGCCCGCCTCCCGGCAGACGTTGATCTCGAATCAGTTGGGGACGGTGCGGCTGGCGCAGCCCGGCCACGGCCGCGCCACCGGGATACCGGAGGTTGACGCAGTGCTGAACCGTCGCCGCGCCGAGCCGCTGATCGTCTGATGGCTTCCTCGATCCCTGCGGCGCGGGCGAACCTGCACAGCATGCTGGTGGAGGCGTTCGCGGACGTCCCGACGATCACACCGGACCAGGACGCCGTCCAGGTGACCTATGGTCCGCCCGTGGCGCACACCGAGGAGCACGAGGTGGTGGCGATTCTCGGTGTGTCGAACATCGGGTCGGAGGACGTCACGGTCGGCGGCAGCCGGCAGGAGGAAACCTACAGCGTCGAGTGCGCCGTGAAGGTGTGGGACCCGACCTGCGACGGGTCGACCGAGGAGCTCAAGGAACTCGATCAACAAGCCTGGGGCCACTACGAGGCGGTTCGTGCGGCGGTGCAGGCTGACCGGACGCTGGGTGGGGCGTTGCCGTCGGGGTGGGCGACGGTGGCGGTGGCGTCGGCAGACGCTGGGGGGTCGGGGATGTCGCCGGTGCCGGTCGGCGGTGAGGATGAGGATCGGCCGGGGATGGGGTGGATGGCGCTGGTGAACTTCGAGGTCCAGTGCCGCGCCCGCATCACCTGAACGCAATCCCCTGACCGTCCGTTGCCCCTGGTGTGCCGGGGGTTGTCGGCGTCCGCGCTGGTTGTCGGCCATAATCCGCGCAACGGCTGCCCGCAACAGGGAGATTTCTGCGCATGGCCACAGCCCTAGGACTACGGACCGTCTTCGGCACGGGTGTGGAGGTTAGCTACGGCACCCCCGCGACCGTCACCCGCCGCTACGAGATCGTCTCCGAGAGCCTCGCGCGGCAGAACACCATCCTCGAATCGCAGGGCATCTCCGGCCGCGCCGTCACCCTGCGCCGCGGCGCACGCCGCGTCATCTCCGCCCGCATGGGCTCCGGCGACGTCGTCATGGAGCTCGCCGAGAACGGCATGGGCCGCTGGTTCGAGCACATGATCGGCTCCACCCCAGGGTCGCCGGCGCAACAGGACGGCTCAGACGCCTACATGCAGACCCACCAGTTCGGCAGCCTGACCAGCAAGTCCCTCACCGTCCAGAAGTCGTTGCGGGACGGCGCAGGCACCGAGGTCGAGGCGTTCACCTACCACGGCTGCAAGGTCGTCTCGTGGGAGATCACCTGCAACGTCGACGCGATCCCCCAGCTCACCGTGAGCCTGGACGCCGAGGACGTCGACACCAGCACCGCATCGACCACGCTGCTGCAGCTGCCCGAGCCGACCGGCGGGCTGTTCACGTTCCTCGGCGGCAGCCTGCTCATCGCCGGATCACCGGTCGCCCGCGTGCTCGAAGCGTCCGTGTCCGGCGACAACAGCCTCAAGACCGACAGCTTCTTCATCGGCTCCAACGGGTTGAAGGCCGAGCCGGAGGTCAACGACTTCCGCACGATCACCGGGAACCTCCGCGCCGAGTTCACCGACCCGACGGTGTTCTACGACCGGTTCACCGCCGACACCGGCGTCGAGCTGATCCTGTCGTTTGTGGGGTCGCCGATCGACGGGTCCCACAACTACGAGTGCACGATCACGGTGCCGCAGGTCCACTTCACCGGCGACACGCCGGTGGTGTCCGGGCCGCAGCTGGTCGAGCAGACCGTCCCCTTCGAGGCCAGCTACGACGACTCGGAGCCGCCGATCGCGATCGAATATCAGTCGACCGACCAGACCGTCTGACCTATGGGCAGCCGAGCTGTTCCTGCCGCTGCCCGACGGCCTCGGCGCGCGCCAGGAACATCTGCCTGCGCTGCGGGTCGGAGCCGGGTCGGTCGAGCTCGACGTAGAACGCGTCGATCCACGCCTGGTGCCAGCGGGCGAGGGCGCCGCAGCTGGTCTCCTGCTCGATGGTCGTGCGCAGCGGCTCAGGGAGGTCGCCGATCGGGTCGCCTGCGGCGCGGGTCAGCGCGGTGGCCACGTTGATTGCGATGACGGCAGCCACGAAGGCGAGGATCAGCTTGCGGCGCCGCGGCCACACGGTGGCCGGCGCGGTGGGTGCGGGTGCGGTGGTCATGGGCATCGACCATACGAGCGCGCAGCCGGCCTGTGAATCCCTCGAGTTGGCGATGTCACGGGTGTGTCATGGCTCGCGTTGATTTCATCGTCGACATGAAGGAGTGGGACCGCGGGCTGCGGACCCTCAACCGGGAGCTGCACACGCAGACGCGGCGCAGGCTGGCGGCGATCGCCCGCAGGGAACGCGACGCGATCCGCGCCGACTTCACGGTCGGTCCGCCGAAGGGCGGCCACGCCTACCGCGCCGTGACCTCCGGCGCACACGGCCTGTCTCCCTACATCTCGCTCAAGCGCCGCCACCCCCGGTACCCCTACGTCGGCTGGCTCGTCTTCGGTGGAACGAGGCGTCGTCGATACCGGCACGGGGTCGCGGTCGACCGCCAGCCACGGTTCGCGCCGAAGCCGGATGGCTGGTGGTTCTACCCCGGCGTCAAGCGGGCGCGGGCCGCGGCGACCGACGAGGTGTTCCAGGTGCTGCAGGACGCCAAACGGAAGGCAGGGTTCAGATGACCACCACCACGGCTGCGCAGAGCAGCAACGGGACGGCCCCGGCGCCGCTGGACATGACGCTGGAGATCGCCGACGGCGACACCGTCCACGTCGTCCGGTTCGGTGACTTCAATGCCCTGGACGCCCGCGCGTTCCGCCTCGAGTTGGACCTGTCGCTGCTGGATGCGTTCTCGTTGGCGCTCGGCGGCGTCCGCGACCTGGACGTGCTCGCCGGGTTGATCTGGTTGCAGGAGCGTAAGGACCAGCCCGAGTTGACCTATCAGGCGGTGGCGGAGCGGTTCACCTACGAGCGGTTCCTGTCCGGCGCGCGACGCCGGCAGGAGCAGAACCGCACCCGCCTCGACAGCACCGAGGACGGGGACGGCGAGGGGGTGGATGGCGACCCTTCTCGGTGAGGCGGCGGCTGCTGCCGCTGCTGCCCGCCCTGACCCGCTTCTACGGGCTCCGACCGTGGGAGTGGGAGGAGTTGTCGGGGTTTGAGGTGGAGGAGTACGTGGCGCAGTGGCGGGAGCACGTCCGCCGGATGGTCGCTGAGGCGAACGGTGAGGAGGTGACGGGTGGCCCGGTCCGATGAGATCCGCGTCAAGATCGTCGGTGACGCCCGTGACCTGCAGCAGGCTGTCGATCAGGCGCGTAACAAGGCGCTCGGGTTCAAGGGCGCGCTCGGGGAGGTCGCCAAGACCGCCGGCGGGTTCCTCGCGGGGCAGGCGATCTCCAAGGGCCTGTCGCTCGTCCAGGAGGAGTTCCAGGCGTCCGTTCAGGCCGCGTCGGATCTGGAGCAGGCAGTCGGCGGCACGCAGGCGATCTTCAACGATTCCCGGCATGTGATCGACCGGTGGGCCCGGGACTCCGCTGACTCGGTGGGCCTGTCGGAGGCGGCGTTCCGTGAGGGCACCACACAGATCGGGTCGGTGCTCAAGCGGCTCACCGGCGATGTGAACTTCGCGGCGAACGAGTCGATCAAGCTGGTGCAGATCGGCGCGGACGTCGCCGCGACGTTCGGTGGCACCACCCAGGAGGCCGTCGAGGCGCTGGCCGCGACGTTCCGTGGGGAGGCCGACCCGGCGGAGCGGTTCGGGTTCGGTCTCAACGTCACCGCCGTGCAGGCTGAGGCCGCCGCCCGCGGGATGGGCAAGGTCGAGACCGGCACCAAGGAGTACGCCGAGGTCTTGATCTCCATGATCAAGGAGCAGGCCGAGGCCAACGGCGCGATGGGCCAGTTCGGGCGGGAGGCGGAGACCGCCGCCGGTCAGACGCAGCGTGCCAGGGCGGAGCTGGAGAATCTCCGCGCGGAGGCGGGCGAGGCCGTGGTGCCGCTTGCTCTGCTGTGGGAGCGCGCGAAGCTCGTGTTCTTCCGGGGGGCCGGGTTCGTTGTCCGGGACCCGCTGGGGATCAAGCGGCTGACGGGCAACCTCGAGGGGTTCAACGAGCGCGCCGACGACACGCAGCGGGTGACGCAGGCGGCGACGGATCGGCTGACGGGGTTGGCGCAGGCCGGCGTGAACGTCCGGCGGTCGCAGGAGGACGCCGGCGAGTCGGTGCGGGTCACGTCGGAGGAGCTGCAGGAGGAGGCCGAGGCCGCCAAGGAGGCGTCGGTCAGCGTCGACGACCTCGCCAAGGAGCTGCGGGCGCTCGCGGATCCGCAGTTCGCGCTGGTCGATGCGCAGAACGCGTTCGAGGAGGCGATCGACAACGCCACAGAGTCGCTGAAGGAGAACGGCCGCACTCTCGACAAGCACACCGACGCCGGCCGGAAGAACCGCGCGTCGTTGAAAGACATCGCCGAGTCCGCGCTGGACCTGATAGCCGCGCAGGCAGGCACCGACGCGTCCACCGAGAAGCTGCGGAAGGTGACGCAGCGTGGCCGCCGGGAGTTCATCCGGCAGGCCGAACAGATGGGCCTGACGAAGAAGGAGGCCAAGGAGCTCGCCGACCAATACGGGCTCGTGCCCGCCAGGGTGGTGACGGTCTTCGGGACGAAGGGGATCGCCGAGGCGAAGGAGAACGTCCGGTCGTTGATCAACCGGTTGGAGGGGATCGGCGCGACCGTCGGGAAGATCGACGCGAGCTTGAAGCTGGAGTTCGAGCATCAGGCGCACGTCAACCAGGCGGGCCGCCGTGCGCTGGGGAACATCGACTTCCTGCCGCGGCGGCATGCGGCGTCGGCGCCGCCGATGCTGACGTCGATGCCGCAGCGGATCTTCGGTGAGGCCGGTCCGGAGGCGTTCATCCCGCTGGCCAACGACGCGCGCCGGCCGCGGGCGTTGCAGCTGCTGCGGCAGACGAACAAGCTGCTCGGCGCGCCGCTCATCGACCCGGAGCCAACGGCGGCGGTGATGGCCCGCGGCGGGATCATCGACAAGTTCCTGCTGTCGGCGTCCATGCCGTTCAGCTGGGAGAAGATGCGGTTCCCGCCGCTCGGCCCCGGCGTCGGCTATGAGGCGATGTGGCGGGCTGTGTCCGGCGCGTTCCCCGGCGTCCGGCTGCACTCGGGGTTCCGGCCCGGCGCGATCACCGCCACCGGCAACCGGTCGTATCACGGGATGGGCCGGGCGATCGACATCACCCCGTCGATGGCGATCTTCAACTGGATCGCATCCCACTACGGCCCCTCGACGCGGGAGCTGATCTTCTCACCGGCGGGAGGCAGGCAGATCCACAACGGCCGCTCCCACTTCTACAGCGGGGTCACGCGCGCGCAGCACTGGGACCACATCCACTGGGCGATGGCCAACGGCGGCATCCTCGACCCCCGGCAACGCAAGGCCGTCCGCGAGCTCCTCGCCCACCTGGCGCACTCGGGGGTCGGCGACGACCTGCTGTTCCCCGGCGCGTCGAAGTTGCTGCGCAGCGAAGCCAAGGAGCTGGAGCGGCTGCTGGAGCGGCGGATCCTGCCGCCGTGGTTCGACATCGGCGACCGCGGCACCCGCCGCATGGTCCGCTCCGGGCTCATCCACCTGCTCCACGGCCGCGGCCGGCTCGTCCGCGTCCGCCAGCGCCCCACAGGCCGCGTACTGCCGCACGGCGTCCGGTTCCGGGGGCTGCGCAAGGCGATCCGTGAGACCCGCCGGCACATCATGCGCGGCGGCAGGTTCTACGACGACCTGTCCTTTCGGGGGATGTCGGACAACCTCCGGGCGCACACCGACCTCATCGGCAGCCTGTTCCGGCAGCAGCACCCCGACTTCGACTTCAACGCCCCCGGCGCCCGCCGCTACATCGTCCAGGCACTCGAGGATCTGGCGAAGAACCGGCATCCGACGGTGCGGGTGAACCGCCGCGGCGAAGGCCCGGGCAACGGTCCGCAGACCAACCAGATCATCGTGAACGTCGCCGGCTCCATCAAGTCGGACAAGGACCTGGTGAAGCTGATCCGCAAGGAGATCCGCAACGCCGGCGGCCTCAAGATGCTCGGCAGGTGAACCGGTGGCGGTCAGGTTCGACGCAGACACCGATCAACTGCAGGTCACCGGCGGCCTCGGGCTCACCGGCGACACCGACCCGCTCACCGTGTGCGGCTGGTTCAAGCTGGCGTCCGACCGGGATGACTACTCGACGTTCTTCGAGGTCCGGTCCTCGGATTCCGGTGACTACCTGATCGTCCAGACCGAGGAGAACGGCACCGAGCTGGTGTGCTTCCCGTCGGACACGTCGGGGTGGTCGACCTCGACGAACCTGTCGGTGGGCACCTGGTACTTCGTCGCGTTGACGGTCGATGACTCCGGCGCGACGCTGTGGTGGCGCACCGACGCTGCGGAGACCTTGTCGTCGCAGGCCGCCGGGCAGACACCCGGCGAGACCGGCCTCACGGTCCTGACGGTCGGCAATGACACGTTCACCGAGCCGCTGGACGGGTCGGCGTGTTGCGTCCGGGTGTGGAACGCGGCGCTGGACGGCTCGGAGCTGCTGGCCGAGTCGAACTCTGCGACGCCCGTGCGGTCATCGGGGTTGCAGGGCGCCTGGCGGCTCGAGACCAGCTCTGACCTCAACGACACGTCCGGGAACGCCCGGCACTTCACGGCCGGCGGGACGCTGGCCACCGACTCGGATGAGCCGGAGTCGATCGAAGAGGAGGAGCCGCCGGAGCCGCCGGCGGGGTTCCGGGTGCAGACGACGTGGTGCACGGTCACCGGCGACACCGCGATCAACACCACGGATGACCGGGACAGCGGGCAGGGTGACGAGTGGCAGGCGCCGACGGAGGGCAGCACGCTCGTCGCGTTGGTGGCGGTCACGGGGGAGGAGCATGACCCGGCGATCTCGGGGTGGGTGCGCCGTGCGCTGACGCAGCACCGCGGGCAGACGCACGCCGTGTTCACCAAGACGGCTGAGGGTGACGAGTCGTCGGTGGATGC
>Ga0079224_100009355_pt1 | contig 13353 bp, 13 predicted proteins | sample Stecom2015_FD_80414 | JGI IMG/M metagenome (GOLD analysis project Ga0079224, IMG submission 80414) | Agricultural soil microbial communities from Utah to study Nitrogen management - Steer compost 2015 | ecosystem: Environmental > Terrestrial > Soil > Agricultural land | place: USA: Utah... | reverse complement strand
GCGCGATCGTGAGGTAGCGCAGCAGCTCCTCCACCGAGCTCTCGACGATCCCCGGCTCCGAGCGCAGTGCGGCGAGCTGGTCGGGGTGGCGCTGCAGCGCGAGCGTGCCGAGGGCGAGCATGTTGGCCGTGGTGTCCAGCCCGGCGCCGAGCAGGAAGGCGCCGGCACCGGCGAGCTCGTCGGCGGTGAGGTCGCCGGTGGTGAGGCTGCCGAGGACGTCGTCGCCGGGCCGGCCGCGCGCGGCCCGCACCAGGTCGAGCAGGTACGCCTGCAGGGCCTCGACGGCGGCGCCCTTCTCCTCGGCCGCCGTGCCCATGTCGGTCAGGGTGGCGACGTGGCGCCGGAACGCGTCGCGGTCGCCGTACGGGACGCCGAGCAGCTCGCAGATGACGAGGGCGCGGATCGGCGAGGCGAACTCGGCCACCAGGTCGACCGGTGCGCCCGCGCGCTCCATCGCGTCCAGCCGATCCGCGGTGATCTCCTCCACGCGCCGGGTGAGGGCCCGCATCCGGCGCACGGTGAAGCAGCCGACCAGCAGGGGCCGCAGCCGCGTGTGCTCGGGCGCGTCGATCCCGGTGAGGTCGCCGACCGGTGCGGGCGGCAGCTCGGGCGGCGCGCCCGCGATCGGCACCGGCAGGCGCATCAGTTCGTAGCGGGAGCTGAACCGGCGGTCCGCGAGCACGGCGCGGCACGCGGCGTAGCCGGTGGCGAGCCAGCCGTCGTGCCCGTCGGGATAGGTCATGCGCACGAGCGGGTGCCGCTCGAACCGCAAAGAGGTGCCATCATTGGTGCCACGCTGCGGAGCGTGATCGGCCCGACCGTGGCCGGGCCGGCGTCACCGCGCTGAGCGCGCCGCGCCGCTCACCGCGTGAAGTGGTCCCACCCGCCCGGGCCGCCGTCGTAGACCCGGCCGTCCACCAGCACCTCCGGATCGCCCTCGGCGACCGTGCCGATCGCGGTCCAGCCCTCGGGCACCTCGCCGGGGAAGGTCGCGGCGAGCGCGTGGTCCTCGCCGCCGGTGAGCAGCCAGTGCATCGGGTCGATGCCGAGCGCGGCGCCGACGTCGACCAGTCGGTCCGGCACCGTCAGCGCGGCCGTCCGCACGTCGATCCGCACCGCGGACGCCCGCGCGACGTGGCCGAGGTCGGCGAGCAGCCCGTCCGAGATGTCGATCATCGAGGTGGCGCCCGCGGCCGCGGCCTGCGGGCCCGCCGCGTAGGGCGGCTCGGGCACCCGGTGCGCCGACACCACGGCCACCGGCGACCGGAAGCCGCGCGCCAGCACCGCCCACCCGGCCGCCGCCCACCCGATCCGCCCGGCGAGCGCGACCGTGTCCCCCGGCCGCGCCCCGGCCCGGGTCACCGCCTCCCGGCCCTGCAGCGAGCCGAGCGCCGTGATCGACAACACGAGCGTCGGGGAGGACACCACATCGCCGCCCACCACGCCCGCGCCGACCGACCGCGCCTCCTCCCACACGCCGTCGGTGAGCCCGGAGAGCACCTCGAGCGGGCTGTCGGACGGGCAGGCGAGGCCCACGAGCAGACCGGTCGGCACCGCGCCCATCGCCGCGATGTCGGCGAGGTTGGCCGCGGCCGCCTTGCGCCCGATCTGCTGCGGGCTCGACCAGTCGAGCCGGAAGTGCACGCCCGCGACCAGCACGTCCGTGGTCGCGACCACCCGCCCGTCCGCGGCCGCGAGCACGGCGGCGTCGTCGCCGGGGCCGAGCAGCGTGGCGGGCGAGTGCCTGCGCCCTTCGGTGAGCCGCGCGATCAACCCGAACTCGCCGAGCCCCGCGAGTGTGTTCTCCGCCTCCGCGTCGCCCGTCGGGGACGGTTGTGATGTGGTCACGGGCGTCACCTCCGGTACGTTCGGCTTCCGACTCTCCTACGTCCGATGATCGAACTGGAAGGGGCTCGCCGTGGTGCAGGCTTACATCCTGGTACAGACGGAGGTCGGCAAGGCCGCCGCCGTGGCCGCGGAGATCTCCAAGATCACCGGCGTGGTGTCCGCCGAGGACGTCACCGGGCCCTACGACGTGATCGTGCGCGCCGAGGCCGAGGACGTCGACCAACTCGGCCAGCTCGTCGTCGCGCAGGTGCAGGGCGTCAGCGGGATCACGCGCACGCTGACCTGCCCGGTGGTGCACCTGTCCTGACCGTCGTGCCCACCCGGCTCTCCCCTCCGGTGGCGATCGCGATCGCGCTGCCGCTGCTGCTCGCCGTGACGGTCGCGGCCATCGCGATCACCGCGCGCGTGCGGGGGATCGGGGAGCCGCCCCCGCCCGACACCGGCCCGCTGGCCGTCGCCCCGGTCGAGTCCCCCGACGCCTCGAGCCCGGAGTGCACGGCCCTGCTCGCCGCGCTCCCCGAGCAGCTGGACGGCCCCGACGGCCCGCTGTCGCCCCGCCCGATCGCGCAGGCCGAGTCGCTGCCCGGCGTGCGTGCCTGGGCCGCCTCACCCCGCCCGGTCGTGCTCCGCTGCGGGCTCCCCCGTCCGGCCGAGCTGTCGCCCACGTCGCCGCTGCTCGAGGTGAACGGGGTGCGCTGGCTGCAGCTCGACGACGGGCTCCCCGAACCCGTCCAGGTGAGCTACATCGCGGTGGACCGACCGGTCTACGTCGCGCTCACCCTGCCGGTCGACGCGGGTAGCGCGCCGCTGCAGCACGTGTCCGACGTCGTGCGCGAGACCCTGCCCGCCACCGCGGTCGCTGTGCGCTGACGCGACGCAACATACGATTCCCACCATGGTGACGATGTCCCGGGCGACCGAGGACTACCTCAAGGCGATCTACCACCTCGCCCACCGGGGTCAGCCGGTCACCACGGGTCAGCTCGCCAACGAGCTCGGGGTGTCGGCGCCGTCGGTCTCGGCCATGGTGAAGCGGCTGGAGGACGGCAGCCTGCTCACGCGTCCCGACAGCCGCACCCTGCGGCTCACGGCGTTGGGCGAGCGCGCCGCGCTGCGCGTCGTGCGCCGCCACCGGCTCCTGGAGACGTTCCTCGCCCGCGTGCTCGACGTGCCGTGGGACGAGGTGCACGCCGAGGCCGAGCTGCTCGAGCACGCGCTGTCCGAGCGGCTCGAGGAACGGATCGACGCCGCGCTGGGCCACCCCACGCACGACCCGCACGGCGACCCCATCCCGCCGCGGGAGGGCCCGCACGAGGAGGGCTGGGGTGAGCCGCTCGACGCCGCGCCCGCGGGCAGCCGGTTCCGGGTGGACCGGGTGTCCGACCGCGACAGCGCCGCCCTGCGCTACCTCGGCGAGCTGGGCATCTACCCGGGCGTCGTGATCATGGTGGAGGAGCAGGCCCCGTTCGGCGGGCCCCGCTGGGTGCGGGTCGGGGAGAACCGCCACGCGCTCGGCCCCGCGCTGACCCGGCTCGTGCACGGCCACGAGGACCCCGAGTAGCGCGCCGGCCGTGGACGCCCGGCAGCTCGAGTACTTCCTCGCGATCGTCGACAACGAGGGGTTCGGGCGAGCCGCGCAGAAGCTGCACATCGCGCAACCGTCGCTGTCCCAGGCCATCGCCGCCCTGGAGCGCGAGCTGGGCGTGCCGCTGTTCCACCGCATCGGCCGCGGCGTGGTCCTGAGCGACGCAGGCGCCGAGCTGGTCGAGCCGGCCCGCCAGGTCCTGCGGGACCTGCGCACCGCCCGGTCCACGATGGACTCGCTCAAGGGCCTGCGCAGGGGGCGGGTCGAGCTGGTCACCATGCCGTCCCCCGGCATCGAGCCGCTCGGGACCCTGACCACGCAATTCCTGCGCCACCACCCGGGTGTCACCGTCTCCGCCGCCGCGGCCTTCACCCCCGACGAGGTCGTCGAGCAGGTCCGCCAGGGCGTCGGCGAGCTCGGGCTCGTCGGCGCGCCCGGCCCGCTGCGACCGCCGGGGCTCGACGTCCTGCCGCTCGAGGACCAGCCGTTCGTCCTCGTGGGCCGCCCGGGGCCGGGCTTCCCCGACGGCGATCCCGTCCCGCGCGCCGCCCTCTCCGGCACCCGTCTGATCGCCTCCCCGGCCGGCAGCCGGATGCGCCAGGTGGTCGACGACATCGTCGCCGCCGGCACCGACGTGGAGATCGCCGCCGAGGTCGCCCACCGCACGTCGATCCTGCCACTGGTGATGCACGGCGTCGGGCTGGCCGTGCTGCCCGCGGCGTGGGCCCCGCTCGCGCGGCGGGCCGGGGCGCGCGCCGTCCGGCTCGACCCGCCCGCCCACCTGCACATCGCCCTGCTCAGCCGGGCCGCGCCGCTCACGCCGGCCGCACGCGCCTTCCTCGCGACCGCGCGCGAGTACACCCCCGTCGACCTGGACGGATAGGCAGGACCTATCCGTCGGATCGGCAGCGCGTCTTGGACGCGGCCACGCGGCCGGGATTCACTGGCCCCATGCCCGCACCGACCGAGAAGCGCACGTTCCGCATCGCCGCCATCCCGGCCGACGGGGTCGGCGTCGAGGTCGTGGCCGCGGGCCGGACCGTCCTCGACGCCCTCGCCGCCGCGTCCGGCGGCCGCTTCGCGTTCGAGTGGACCGGGTTTCCCTGGGGCTGCGGCTACTACGAGAAGACCGGCCGCATGATGGACCCGGACGGCCTCGAGGTGCTGCGCGGCTTCGACGCCATCTACTTCGGTGCGGTCGGCTGGCCCACGGTCCCCGACCACATCAGCCTGTGGGGCCTGCGCCTGGCCATCTGCCAGGGCTTCGACCAGTGGGCCAACGTGCGCCCGGTGCGCTTCCACCCCGGCGTCGTCTCCCCGCTGCGCCGGGCCGACGAGGCCGAGCTGGACTGGGTGGTCGTCCGGGAGAACAGCGAGGGCGAGTACGCGGGCTTCGGCGGGCGCAACCTGGCCGGCCGCGGCCCGGGCAACGAGGTCGCCCTGCAGACGGCGCTGTTCACCGAGAAGGGCTGCGAGCGGATCATGCGGTTCGCGTTCGACCTCACACGCAGCCGCCCGCGCAAGAAGGTCTCCTCGGTCACCAAGAGCAACGCCCAGCAACACGGCATGGTGCTGTGGGACGAGGTCTTCGCCCGGGTCGCCGCCGACTACCCCGACGTCGAGACCGAGAGCGTGCTCGTCGACGCGATGTCGGCGAAGTTCGTGCTACGGCCCGAGGAACTGTCGGTGGTGGTCGCCTCCAACCTCCACGCCGACATCCTGTCCGACCTCGGCTCCGCGCTCGCGGGCAGCCTCGGCCTCGCCGCCAGCGCGAACCTCAACCCCGAGCGCCGGTTCCCGTCGATGTTCGAGCCCGTGCACGGCTCGGCGCCCGACATCGCGGGGCAGGGCCTCGCCAACCCGATCGGCGCCATCGGCAGCGCCGCGCTCATGCTCGACCACCTCGGTCTGCCCGACGAGGCCGAGCGGGTCCGCAAGGCGATCGACGCCACCACCGGGGCGGGTGTGCTCACCCGCGACGTGGGCGGCACCGCCACCACGGACGAGGTCGTCGCGGCCCTCGTCGAGCGGCTGGGCCGCTAGCGCAGCCCGGTGCCGCGGGCCAGCGCCGTCTCGATCAGCGTCGCGAGCAGGGTCGGGAAGTCGATCCCGGTCACCGCCCACGCGCGCGGGTACATCGAGATCGGGGTGAAGCCCGGCATCGTGTTGACCTCGTTCAAGGTCAGCTCGCCGTCGGGCCCGACGAAGAAGTCGACGCGGGCGAGGCCCTGCCCGTCGACGGCGTGGAAGGCGTCGACGGCCATCGCGCGCAGCCGCTCGGCCACCTCGTCGTCGAGCTTCGCCGGGACGTCGAACTCGCAGACGTCGTCGAGGTACTTGGCCTCGAAGTCGTAGAACTCCGGCTTGCGCCCGTCCGGGCCGGTGCCGACGATGCGGATCTCCGCCGGGACGCTCGCGCGCACGGTGCCGTCGGGGAACTCGAGCACGGCGCACTCGACCTCGCGCCCGACGATCGCGGCCTCCACCAGCACCTTCGGGTCGTGCTCGCGCGCAACGGCGATGGCGGCGTCGAGGTCGGCCCAGTCGGTGACCCGGGTGATCCCGATCGAGGAGCCCGCCCGCGCCGGCTTGACGAACACCGGCAACCCGAGCCGCTCGCGCTCCTCGGCGGTGAGGGTCTCGCGGCCGCGGCGCAGCACGACGTGGTCGCCGACCGGGATGCCCTCGGCGGCGAGGAGCTTCTTCGCGTACTCCTTGTCCATGGCCGCGGCGCTCGCCAGCACCCCCGCCCCGACGTAGGGCACGCCCGCCATCTCCAGCAGGCCCTGGATCGTGCCGTCCTCGCCGTAGGGGCCGTGCAGGACGGGGAACACGACGTCGACGCCGCTGAACACCTCGCCCGCCCGGTCCTGGTCGAGCACGACCAGGCCGCCACGGGTGGGGTCGCCGGGCAGCGCGAGCGCGGTGCCGCCCGCCTCGACCGACGGCAGGGCGCGGTCGGAGATCACCAGCTCGCGCGGGTCCGAGGTGGCCAGCACCCAGGCTCCCTCGCGGGTGATCCCGACCGGCACGACCTCGAAGCGCTCCGGGTCCAGGTGGGACATCACGGCCCCCGCGGAGACGCAGGAGATCGCGTGTTCGCTGCTGCGACCACCGAACACGACGGCGACCCGCACCTTGTCCCGGCTCATGACCCGAGGGTAGGCCGACCGGCGCGACCCGACCGGCCGGGGCTTCGGCGTGTCCCTAGCCAAGGACTTGGCCAAGCTCTCTCCCCCGTGGTCGAGGTCGGGGACCACGAGGCCGAGACAACGCCGTCCGACCTCCTGCGCCGGGTCGCCGAAGGCGAGGAGGTCGTCATCACGCGCAGCGGTGAACCGGTCGCCCGACTCGTCCCGGTGCGGCGCCGCGCCCGCCGCACGTTCGGCGCCGATCGCGGCGTGTTCGAGGTTCCCGAGGACTTCGACGATCCGCTGCCCGACGGGCTCCAGAAGGCGTTCGAGGGCGGATGAAGGCCCTCCTCGACACGCACGTCTGTCTGCTCGTGGCCCAGCCGCAGATCGAGGACATCCCCCTGCTCACAGCGGACCCGCGGCCGGCGCGCTACGACGTGGCGATCGTGCCCGCGATCCAGTCACGCGCCGAACCGCTGCTCCAGCGTCCGGATCTCGGGCAGCCCGATCAGGTCGGTGAACTCGTCGAACGACGGCACGTCGCCGAGCGCGGCCGCCGGCGTGCCGTCGGCGCGCAGGGTGGCGAGCAGGGAGCGGATGCCCGCGGTGGCGGCGAGCAGCGTGCCGATCGGGAACAGCACGAGCGAGAACCCGAGCGCGGCGATCTTGTCCAGCGGCAGCGGCGGGGTGCGCCCGCCCTCGGCCCAGTTGAACACCAGCGGCGCGACGCCCGCGAGCTCCCCCGCCACCCGGGCGATGTCGTCCTCACTGGTCGGGGCCTCGACGAAGAGCAGGTCGGCGCCCGCCTCGGCGTAGGCGCGGGCGCGCTCCAGCGCGGCGTCGAGGCCCTCGACGGCGGCCGCGTCGGTGCGGGCGATCACCACGAAGTCGGGGTCGCGGCGGGCGGAGACGGCGGCGCGGATCTTGCCGACCATCTCGTCGGCGCCGATCACGGCCTTGCCGCTCATGTGCCCGCACTTCTTGGGCATGACCTGGTCCTCGATGTGCACGCCCGCCACGCCCGCCTGCTCGTAGGACTGCACCGTGCGGACGACGTTGATCGCGTTGCCGTATCCGGTGTCGGCGTCGGCGATCACCGGCACGTCGACGGCGGCGGCGATCCGGCGCGCGTTGTCGACCATCTCGGTGCCGCTGAGCAGCCCGACGTCCGGCCGGCCGATCAGCGACGCCGTGGTGCCGAACCCGGTCATGTAGACGACGTCGAACCCGGCCTGCTCGACGAGCCGCGCCGACAGCGCGTCGTAGGCACCCGGCGCGACGACGGGGCCGGGCCCGGCGAGCAGCTCGCGCAGCCGGGCGCGCGGCGCCGGACCGGAGCTCAGTAGATCACCCACGCGATCCCCCTTTGTATGCATTCACGGCGAATTTACGGCAGGAGCATTGCCTGGCGGAACCTCCGGCCATAGATTGCACACAATCTGCCGAGCGGGGTGACGTGTGACACGGACGATGACCTCCACCGAGCGCGCGCTGTCCGCGCTGCGGGAGCTGATCCTGCACGGCCACTTCGCGGCCGGCGCCCGCCTCGGCGAGGTCGAGCTCGCCGAGCGGCTGGGGGTGAGCCGCACCCCCGTCCGGGAGGCGCTCACCCGGCTGGCCGCCGAGGGACTGGTCGAGCTCGTGCCCAACCGCGGGGCCCGGGTGGCGAGCTGGAGCGTCGCCGAGCTGGAGGGCGTGTTCGACCTGCGGTCGGCCCTGGAGCCGCGCCTGACCGGGTACGCCGTTCCGCGCGCGAGCGCCGACGACGTGGCCGCCCTCGACGAGCTCGCGAACCGGATGCTCGCCGTCGGGCTCCCCGGCCCCGACCAGGACCTGGACGCGCTCGTCCCGCTCAACCGGCAGTTCCACGGGCGCCTGGTCGAGATCGCCGACCAGCCGGCCCTCGCCACGGCGCTCGCCGGGGTGATCCACGCCCCGATCCAGCTGCGCAACTTCCACGCCTACGACGAGGCCTCGCTGCGCCGCAGCCTCGCCCACCACGCCGAGATCGTCGCCGCGATGCGGGCGGGCGACCCGACGTGGGCGCAGGCCGTCATGACCGCACACATCCACAACGCCCGCGCCGTGATGCTGCGGGCCGCCCACGAGCAGGAGGACCACCGATGACCTACCGGTTGGGTGTCGACGTGGGAGGCACGTTCACCGACGTGCTGCTGGTGGACGAGGCCACCGGCGCCACCTGGCGGGCGAAGACCGCCTCCACGCCGTCGGACCAGTCCGTCGGCGTGCTCAACGGGATCAACAAGGTGTGCGCCGAGGCGGGCATCGCCCTGTCGGACGTGTCCCAGGTGCTGCACGGCACCACGGTCGCCACCAACGCGATCCTCGAGGGCAAGGGCGCCACCGCCGGGCTCGTCACCACCAAGGGCTTCCGGCAGGTCCTGCAGATCGCCCGCTCCTACGTCCCGGGCGGGCTCGCCGGCTGGATCATCTGGCCGAAGCCGGAGCCCCTCGCCGCGCTGGAGAACACCGTCGAGGTCGAGGAGCGCATCGCCTCCGACGGCCGCGTGATCCGCCCGCTCGACGAGGCCGACGTCCGCGCGAAGCTCGCGACGCTCACCGGGATCGACGCCCTCGCCGTCTCGCTGATCAACTCGTTCGCCGATCCGACCCACGAGCGGCGGATCGCCGAGATCGCCGCCGAGGTGCTGCCCGGCGTGCCGGTGTCGCTGTCGTCGGACGTGCTGCCCGAGCTGCGGGAGTACGAGCGCACCGTCACGACGGTCGCGAACGGCTACGTCCAGCCGCAGGTGAAGCGCTACGTGCAGGGGCTCGCCGGGAAGCTCGCCGAGGGCGGCGTCGGCGGGGAGCTCGCGATCCTGCGCAGCGACGGCGGGCTGTCCTCGGCCGACGCCGCGGTCGAGGCGCCCGTGACGATGCTGCTGTCCGGCCCGGCGGGCGGCGTCACCGGCGCGGTGTGGATCGCCGAGCAGTGCGGCATCGGAGACCTGATCACGTTCGACATGGGCGGCACCTCCACCGACGTCGCCCTCGTGCAGGGCCTCACGCCGCGGATCGGGCGCGAGACGAAGGTCGGCGACCTGACCGTGCGCGCCTCGAGCGTGGACGTGCGCACGGTCGGCGCAGGCGGCGGCTCGATCGCGCACGTGCCGGAGCTGACGAAGGCGCTGCGGGTCGGCCCGCAGTCCGCGGGCGCCGACCCCGGCCCCGCGGCGTACGGCAAGGGCGGCACCGAGCCGACCGTCACCGACGCCAACGTGGTGCTCGGCTACCTCCCGCCCACGCTGGCCGGCGGCGAGATCACCCTCGACGTCGACGCCGCCCGCGCCGCGGTCGGGAAGGTCGCCGAGGCCATGGGGCTGCCCAGCCCGGAGGCGGCCGCGGCCGGGATCGTCGACATCGTCAACGAGAACATGCTCGGCGGCCTGCGGCTGGTGTCGGTCCAGCAGGGCTTCGACCCGCGCGACTTCGCGCTCGTCGCGTTCGGCGGCGCGGGCCCGCTGCACGCCAACGCGCTCGGGAAGCTGACCGGGGCCTGGCCGGTGATCGTGCCGCCCTCGCCGGGCGTGCTCTGCGCGCTCGGCGACGCCACCACCTCGGCGCGCAGCGAGGCGGCCCGCACGGTGCTGCGCCGCTTCGCCGACCTGACCTCGCAGGACCTCGCGGCGATCCTGCGCGACCTGGCCGCCGAGGCGGGCGCCCGGCTCGCCGAGCAGGGCGTCCCCGAGTCCGAGCAGACCACCGCCTACCAGGTCGACGTGCGCTACCACGGGCAGGGCTTCGAGATCCCCGTCGAGGTCACCGACCTCGACGGGGACGCCCTCGGCGCCCTCGCCGCCGCGTTCGACGCCGAGCACGAACGGCTGTTCTCGTTCCTGCTCGAGGCCGACCACGAGCTCGTCAACGCCCGGGCCACCGTGTCCGGCCCGCGCCCGCAGGTGGCCGCCACCCACCTGCCGGAGGGCGACGGCGACCCGGCCGCGGCGCTGGTCGACACGCACCCGATCCACGTGTCGGGGGCGTGGGTGGACGCGCGCGTGTACGACCGCGCGAGGCTGCGGGCGGGCGACGTCGTCGCCGGCCCCGCGATCGTCACCGAGATGGACTCGACCACCCTCGTGCTGCCCGGCCACGCGGCGACGGTCCACCCGTCGGGCAGCCTTTTGATCCGTCCCGAGGCGAGCGGGGCGACGCCGTCCTGCGGGGGAGGCGCGCAGGGAGCGGGGAACGAGTGACCGAGCACCGGAGGAGCAGGACGGCGTCTTCGCGGCCCCGCGAGCTCGCCGGAGCGAAGCGACGGCAATCGGAACAGGAGGCGTGATGGCCCGCATCATCGAGACCGCCACCGGAGAGGTGGAGAAGGTCGAGGTCGACCCCGTCACCCTCGACCTGATCGAGAACGGACTGCGCAACGCCCGCTACGAGATGGACGAGGTGCTGTTCCGGACCGCGCTCTCCCCGGGCATCCGCGAGCAGCACGACGAGTTCCCGCTGATCGGCGACCCGAGCGGGAAGATGGTCGTCGGCCAGTTCGGCCTCTCGGTGCCCGACTTCCTCGACGGGTTCGACGGCACGATCGAAGAGGGCGACATCCTCATGACGTCCGACCCGTACGCCTGCGGCGCCGCGATCAGCCACGCGAACGACTGGCTGCTCGTGATGCCGATCTACCACGAGGGCCGGGTGGTCGGCTGGGCGTCGATGTTCGGGCACATGTCCGACGTCGGCGGCAAGACGCCCTGCTCGATGCCCACCGACGCCCGCACGATCTACGAGGAGGGCGTGGTCATCCCGCCCTTCAAGCTGTACGCGAAGGGCGTGCTCAACGAGGACGCGCTGCGGATCATCCTCAACCAGGTCCGGATGCCGGACTGGAACCGCGCCGACCTCAACGGCCTGGTCGCGGCGTGCCGTACCGCGGGCAGGCGCGTGGTGGAGATGTGCGAGCGGTTCGGCACCGCGACGTACCTGTCGGCTCTCGACGCCCTGCTGCAGCGCAACTACGACGCGATGAAGGTGCTGCTGCACACGGTCTTCGAGGAGGGCCGCACGCTCAGCTTCACCGACTACATCTGCGACGACGGCGTGGGCTACGGGCCCTACGAGCTGAAGATGTCGCTCACCCGCACCGGCGACAAGGTGCACATCGACTTCACCGGGTCGAGCCCGCAGGCGGCGGGCCCGATCAACTACTACATCAACGAGAACCTCACCCGGATGTTCTTCGGGATCTACATGATCACGGTGGCCGACCCGCAGATCCTGTGGAACGACGGCTTCTACCCGCTGATCGACGTGACGATCCCGGAGGGCTCGTACTGGAAGCCGAAGCACCCGGCCTCGCTCAACGGCCGCAACCACGGCGTCGGGCGGGTGTTCGACCTGTTCGGCGGCCTGCTGGGGCAGACGAACCCGGCGCTGCTCAACGCCGCGGGCTTCTCCTCGTCGCCGCACTTCATGTACTCGGGGCACTACACGTCCGGCGAGCGCAAGGGCGAGTGGTTCCAGCTTTACTCGATCGGCTTCGGCGGCATCCCGGGCCGCCCGCTCGGCGACGGGCCGGACGGCCACTCGCTGTGGCCGAGCTTCGTCAACATCCCGTGCGAGTACCTGGAGTCCTACTACCCGCTGCGGATCGAGAAGTGGGAGACCGTCGCCGACACCGGCGGCCCCGGGCTGCACCGCGGCGGCAACGGCGTGGACGTCGCGTACGTCTTCGAGGAGCCGGGCACCATCGCCATCCACGACGACCGCTGGCTCACCTACCCGTGGGGCGTGAACGGCGGGCTCCCCGGAGCCCGCGGCCGGAAGTGGATCGAACGCGCGGACGGCACCCGCGAGGTGCTGCCCAGCAAGTGCCACGACGTGCCCGTCCACCCCGGCGACGTGCTGCACTTCGTCACCTGGGGCGGCGGCGGGTGGGGCGACCCGCTCGAGCGCGACCCGGCGCTCGTCGAACTCGAGGTCCGGCGCGGGCTGGTCACGGTCGAGGGCGCGCGCCGCTACGGGGTGGTCATCGGCGAGGAGGGCCTCGACGAGGCGGCGACGGAGGCACTGCGCGCCGAGATGCGCGCCGCGCGCCCCGCGGAGCTGCCCGTGTTCAACATGGGCCCGCCGCTGGAGGAGATCCTGGCCCGCTGCGAGGAGGAGACCGGCCTGCCCGCTCCGAAGCGGCCGGTCTGGTCGGACGCGTGAGCGGCCCGCACGGCCCGGCGTTCTCCGGGCGGGTCGGGTGGGGGCGGCGGCCCGCCGTCGTCGTGGTCGACCTCGTGCGCGCCTACACCGAGCCGGACGGGCCGTTCGCGCTGCCCGAGCCGGGGCAGGCCGTCGCCGCGACGGCGCAGCTGGTGGACGCCGCGCGGGCGGCCGGCCACCCCGTCGCCTGGACGGTCGTGCGCTACGCCTCGGGCCTCGCCGACGGCGGCCTGTTCGTGCGGAAGGTGCCCGCCCTCGCCGCGTTCGCCGAGGACGCCGTGGGCGGCTGGGGCGAGCTCGCGTTGAATCCCTCCCCCGGCGAGCCGGTCGTGGTCAAGCAGTACGCGTCGGCGTTCTTCGGCACGTCGCTCGCGGCGACCCTGCATGCGCAGGGTGTCGACACGGTGGTGGTCACCGGCGTGTCGACCTCCGGCTGCGTGCGGGCGACGGCGACGGACGCGCTGGGCCACGGGTTCCACCCGCAGGTCGTCCGCCAGGCCTGCGCGGACCGGAGCGCGCAGCTGCACGAGCAGAACCTGCGCGACCTCGACGCGAAGTACGCCGACGTCGTCGACCTCGCCGAGGCGCTGGAGCACCTCGGCGGCTAGG
>Ga0079224_100009354_pt1 | contig 13353 bp, 9 predicted proteins | sample Stecom2015_FD_80414 | JGI IMG/M metagenome (GOLD analysis project Ga0079224, IMG submission 80414) | Agricultural soil microbial communities from Utah to study Nitrogen management - Steer compost 2015 | ecosystem: Environmental > Terrestrial > Soil > Agricultural land | place: USA: Utah... | reverse complement strand
GGTAGTGAGGGCGTTTTTAAAGGTTTGTTCGAAGGCGAGAAATTTAAGAACAGACAGGTTAACGTCTGGATGAAAGCGTAAGCCACCTTTATAAGGGCCGATGGCGTTGCTGTGTTGAATGCGGAAAGCGCGGTTGGTTTCCACTTTGCCTTGATCATTTACCCACGATACGCGGAACTGAATAATGCGTTCGGGCTCTACAAGACGTTCGAGTAAGCCGTGATCGGCGTAATGCGGGTTTTGTTGAATAAACGGCCATAAACTGCCCATCACTTCAGTAACGGCCTGCATAAATTCAGGCTGATGAGGGTCACGGGCACGGACAGACTCTAGGAACTGCTCTAGATTCGAGTTTTTCATGGATAGAAGCTCTGTCGTAAAACTGAGTACGTAGATCAATAAACCATATGCTCAGCAGGATTAAAAGAAAATAAGAGTTAGCGATATACCACCGATTAAAGGTGGCCCCTGATGTTGGCGGCTGAGCTTCAGATTAAGCCAGCTGCCATTACTTTTTTACTACGCTTAGTTATCGTAATAAAGAAAAGTAGTTAGGAAAATATCTATACGCGAATATTTTGTGCAGGCAAAGTGGTGTAAACCAGACACCGAAAACAAAAAAGCCTCGTATGAACGAGGCTTTTGCTGAGCGATTACTTCTTCATCATTTCGAAGAATTCGGCATTGGTTTTGGTAGCGCGAATTTTGTCGAGAATAAAATCCATGGCTTCCACTTCATCCATGTCGTGGATAAATTTGCGTAATACCCAGATTTTCTGCAGTAAGTCGGGTTTGATAAGCAGCTCTTCCCGACGTGTTCCTGTTTTGTTCAGGTTGATCGCTGGGTACATCCGTTTTTCAGCCAAACGACGTTCTAAATGGATCTCGGCGTTACCTGTACCTTTAAACTCTTCATAGATAACTTCGTCCATGCGGCTACCGGTTTCAATCAGAGCGGTACCGATGATGGTCAGTGAGCCACCTTCTTCCAGATTACGCGCCGCACCAAAGAAGCGTTTGGGGCGTTGTAGAGCATTAGCATCCACACCACCGGTGAGCACTTTACCTGAAGAAGGAACAACCGTGTTATAGGCTCGGGCTAAGCGCGTGATGGAGTCGAGCAAAATGACCACGTCTTTTTTCAGCTCAACCAAGCGCTTGGCTTTTTCAATAACCATTTCGGCAACTTGCACGTGACGAGTAGCGGGTTCGTCAAAGGTAGACGCAACCACTTCACCTCGTACTGTACGTTGCATTTCGGTTACTTCCTCGGGGCGCTCATCCACAAGCAGCACGATTAAGAAAGCTTCGGGGTAGTTGGTGGTGATGGCGTGTGCAATATGCTGCATCATCACCGTTTTACCCGACTTAGGACTGGCGACAATGAGTCCGCGCTGACCTTTACCGATAGGCGAGAAAATATCCAAAATACGCCCAGTGATGTTCTCTTCGCTTTTGATTTCACGCTCGAGAATCATCGGCTGGTTAGGATGCAGCGGCGTTAGGTTCTCAAACATAATGCGATGTTTGATGGCCTCGGGTTGCATGCCATTTACTTTGTCGACTTTGACCAGAGCAAAGTAGCGCTCGCCATCTTTAGGAGTGCGAACCTCACCTTCGATAGAGTCGCCCGTGTGCAAATTGAAACGACGAATTTGCGAAGGGGAAATGTAGATGTCGTCAGTGCTGGCTAAATAGGACGTTTCCGGCGAACGCAAAAAGCCGAAGCCATCAGGCAGTACTTCGAGAACGCCGTCGCCGAAAATTTGTTCGCCTTTTTTAGCGTGCTTTTTCATGATGGCAAACATAAGTTCTTGTTTGCGAAGACGATTTGCGTTATCGATTTCCAGGCTGGCAGCCATTTCTAGCAACTGCGAGACGTGCAGAGCTTTTAATTCGTTGAGGTGCATGAGAGGAAAAGAAGGGTTTCAGCCAATGGCGGCGAGCCTAGAGTGGGCTCGCGCGAAACTGTTGTACGTTTATAGGGATTCGTCGAGAAATGCCGTGAGCTGTGAGCGGTTTAGAGCACCTACTTTAGTTTGAACGGCTTGGCCATTCTTAAACAGCATGAGGGTAGGGATGCCGCGGATGCCATATTTGGCTGCTGTTTCCGGATTTTCATCGACGTTAACTTTAGCAATGATAACACGCCCTTTGAAAATTTCGGCAGCTTCGTCTAGTAAAGGTGCAATCGCTTTACATGGACCACACCAAGCGGCCCAGTAATCGACCAATACGGGTAGGTTGGCATTTAGGACGTCGTCATTAAAAGAAGCGTCGGATACGTGTTTAATAGAATCGCTCATGGGGTCTAAGAGATATAAAATTAAATGGAAAACCTGTAGGAAACACGCTTACAGTGGTGTTTAGGCAGTATCGTTAGGTTGTTGTCGATTAAGCGTAACTTCTTTGTGGCTGCTTTAGCCGTAGAATTGACCCATTGTAGTGGTTGTTGCCGCGTGGCGCGAGTCGTCATTTGGGCTTCTTGCCAACAATTCGTAAAATAACCGTTTCATTTGTACTCAGCTAGGGGTCACTTTGGCTATTCCTCAATACGACGAAAGCTCCATACGGGTGCTTAAAGGGTTAGAACCGGTGCGTCAGCGTCCCGGTATGTACACCCGCACTGATCACCCACTTCATATTCTGCAGGAAGTAATCGATAACGCAGCCGACGAGGCGCTAGCTGGCTTTGCTAGTGTGTTGAAAGTCTGCATGCACAGTGATGGCAGTCTGTCTGTAGAAGATAACGGACGTGGCATTCCTGTGGGCATGCACCCAGAAGAAGGGGCGCCTGTTGTCGAGATCGTGTTTACACGTTTGCACGCAGGTGGCAAGTTTAATAAGGCTGATGGCGGAGCCTATGCCTTTTCGGGCGGTTTACATGGTGTAGGGGTGTCTGTTACCAACGCCTTGTCCACTCGTTTAGAGGTTGAGGTTAAACGTGACGGTGCGATGCATTTCATTGCCTTCGAGGGTGGCGAGCTAGTTACGCCATTAAATGAGGTCTCGTCGGTAGGCAAGCGTAATACCGGAACGCGGGTACGACTCTGGCCTGACGCGCAATACTTCGATTCCCCCGTCATTCCTGTACCTGAACTATTGCATGTATTGCGAAGTAAGGCGGTATTGCTTAGCGGTGTAACGGTTCAGTTTGTTAACGAAAAAACGGGTGAGTCGCGTGAGTGGTGCTACCAAAATGGTTTGCGTGGCTATTTGGAAGAAACCCTAGAAGGGGCTGACTATATTGTTCCTTTGTTCGAGGGGCAACAATATGCACTGGCCGATGATGACGATTATTCAGAGGGTGAAGGTGCCCACTGGGTAGTAGCATGGACGGCTGACGGCGCTGTGGTTAGGGAGTCGTATGTCAATTTGATTTCCACACCAGCCGGGGGCACCCACGAGTCGGGTTTGCGCGATGGTTTATTCAATGCCGTTAAAAACTTTGCTGAATTGCACAGCCTTATTCCCAAAGGGATACGGTTGTTGCCTGAAGACGTATTCGCACGGGCTAGTTTTGTACTGTCGGCCAAGATACTCGACCCGCAATTCCAAGGGCAAATTAAAGAGCGCTTAAACAGCCGCGATGCCGTACGCATGATTAGCAGCTATGTGCGACATGCGCTTGAGCTGACCTTGCATGCAAATGTTGAAGCCGCCAAAAAGCTTGCAGATTACGCCATTAAACATGCGCAGGCGCGAGTGCGTTCGTCGCAGAAAGTTGAGAAGCGTAAAAGCTCGGGCGTGGCCGTGTTACCCGGCAAGCTTACCGATTGTGAATCGCAAGACCCAACGCGCACTGAATTGTTCTTAGTCGAGGGTGACTCGGCGGGTGGTTCGGCAAAAATGGGGCGTGATAAAACAGTACAGGCTATTTTGCCCCTTCGAGGTAAAGTGCTGAACTCGTGGGAAGTACATAAAGATCGTTTATTTGCGAATCAAGAGATTCACGATGTTGCGGTAGCCATCGGTGTAGATCCACACGGCCCAAATGATGAGGTTGATCTATCAGGCTTGCGTTATGGTCGTATTTGTATTTTGTCGGATGCCGACGTTGACGGCGCGCACATTCAAGTTCTGTTGTTAACCCTGTTTTTCAAGCACTTTCCGCGTTTAATCGAGCGTGGTCACATCTTTGTTGCTCGCCCGCCCCTGTTCCGCGTGGACGTACCAGCAGTGGGCAAGCGAGCAGCACGAAAAATTTATTGCCTCGATCAGGCAGAGCTTGATGGTGTTCAAGAAAAGCTACGTGTGGAAGGGGTGAAAGAGGGGCACTGGAGCATCAGTCGCTTTAAGGGCTTGGGCGAGATGAGCGCCGAACAGTTGTGGGACACCACGTTGAACCCCGATACTCGCCGCTTATTACCGGTGCGCTATGGCGAACTGGGCGTACAAGGTACAGAGACGTTGTTTGAAATGCTGATGGGGCGTGGTGAAGCGGCCCAACGTCGTACATGGTTGGAAGCTAAGGGTAACTTGGCTGATGTGGATGTCTAGCGACTAGGCCCGATTAACATTAAATAACTAGGTATTATGGATTTTGTACAGAACGGCCTGTTTACCCAAGACGATGATGGGGGCATAAGTTTAGGTGCCTACGCCGAGCAAGCGTACCTTGATTATGCCGTTTCCGTTGTGCGTGGGCGTGCGCTTCCCGATGTGTCCGATGGGCAGAAACCCGTACAGCGCCGCATTTTGTTTGCGATGCAGGCGATGGGCCTTGCATCGGGTTCGCGGCCAGTTAAATCGGCCCGCGTGGTCGGCGATGTGTTGGGTAAGTATCACCCGCATGGCGACCAGGCCGCTTACGATGCCATGGTACGTATGGCACAAGACTTTTCGCTACGCTACCCACTTATCGATGGCCAAGGTAACTTTGGTTCCCGAGATGGTGATAATGCGGCAGCGATGCGTTATACCGAGGCACGACTTACACCATTCTCTCGCTTGTTATTAGACGAGTTGAATGAAGGCACCGTAGATTTTGCCCCCAACTACGACGGTTCGCAGCAAGAACCATTACTGTTGCCCGCACGTTTGCCTATCGCGCTATTAAACGGCGCGTCGGGTATTGCCGTGGGGATGGCCACTGAAATCCCGCCGCATAACTTAACGGAAGTGGCGAATGCTTGCGTAGCGCTACTTAAAGATGATGCACTCAGCGATGAAGAGCTGTTCTCCATTGTGCCCGGTCCCGACTTTCCGGGTGGCGGACAAATCATTTCCAGTCGTGAAGAACTGGCGAATGTTTATCGCAGTGGGCGTGGCAGTTTAAAGGTTAGAGCACGTTGGACCTTCGAAGAAATGGCGCGTGGTCAATGGCAATTGGTCATTACTGAGCTGCCACCGGGAACCTCCACGCAGAAAATTCTGGAAGAAATTGAAGAAAAAACCAATCCAAAAATACGAGCTGGGCGCAAGGCGTTAACCGCCGAGCAACAACAAACACGTGCCTTATTGTTAGGGCTGCTGGATTCGGTACGTGATGAGTCCGGTAAAGATGCGCCGGTGCGTCTGGTTTTTGAACCTAAAAGTAGCCGTATTAGCCGCGACGACTTTGTAAACACCTTATTGGCTCAGACCAGTATGGAAAGTAACAGTACCGTGAATCTGGTCAGTATCGGTATTGATGGGCGACCGGGCCAGCGTAACCTGCGCACCATGTTGGATGAGTGGTTACAGTTCCGCAGTCATACCTTGCGCAGACGTACTCAGTATCGACTGGATAAAACGCTGGATCGTATTCATATTTTGGAAGGGCGGATGGTGGTGTATTTGGATGTCGATGCCGTCATCCAAACCATCCGCGAGGCTGACGAGCCTCGCATGGCGCTAATGGATAAATTCCAGCTATCAGAGCGTCAGGCTGAAGATATTCTTGAGATGCGCCTACGCCAGTTAGCGCGTTTAGAGGGTTTCAAAATCGAGCAAGAGTTGGAAAAGCAGCGTGCTGAGCAGCAGAAGCTACAACAGTTGCTTGATAGTAAAGCGGCGTTTAAACGCATGATGATCAAAGAGATCGAGGCTGACACCAAAACCTACGGTGATGAGCGCCGAACAGTTATTGAAGAGGCTGAGCGTGCGGTATTGGACGTTAAAGTTCCCGATGAGCCCGTCACCATTATCGTGTCAAATAAGGGGTGGCTACGCCGTCGTCAGGGGCATGGAGTTGATACCAGTACAATTGGCTTTAAAACCGGAGATGGATTTAAAGCGGCCATCGAGTGTCGAAGTACAGACGATGTGGTGGCAATTGGTGCCGATGGGCGTGTGTATACGGTGGCCGCTGCTACCATTCCTTCGGGGCGTGGTGATGGCCAACCTATCACCGCGATGGCCGATATTAATGCCAGTGCACCGGTACAGCATGTGGTAGCCGGTCCCGCCACACAGCAGTATGTGTTGGGCACAGACAGCGGTTATGGGTTCATCGCTAAACACAGCGATTTAACCACCCGTCAACGTGCTGGGAAACAGTTTCTTACCGTGCCTAAGGGTGACCATGTGTTGCCTCCATTGATACTGCAAGAAGGTGATACCGATTTGGCGTTATTCAGTAAAAAGGGCCGTTTTATGGTTATTGAACTTGCTGAGTTGCGCCAGTTATCCGGGGGCGGTCGAGGTACGATCATGATGGGAATTGATGATGGCGATCGTTTGGCTCAGTGGGCTGCTGCAGGTGAAGCCGGCTTCCAGTTAGCGGGAGTGTATCGGCGCCGTGATTGGGTCGAGACCTTAGGGCCAACCGAAGTGCAACATTACAAAGCGAAGCGTGCGCGTAAAGGCAAGTTACTGGATACTAAAATTGCGAAGCCGGCTCTGCAGCGAGCGGGCTAATACTTATTCTCACCTAAGGTGAGGGCATGCCGTTGTTCTTGCGGCATGCATTTTGTTTTCGAAGAAGATTATTGTTATGAGTTTTACGGTGAAGGTGCAGCCATCTGGCTTAACGTTTTCTGTACACGAGGGCCAGTCAGTGTTGGATGCTGCCTTGGAAGCCAAAGTGTTATTACCTTACAGCTGCCGCAACGGCACATGTTCGACGTGTAAGGGAAAAATAGTAGAAGGCGTGGTCGAGGCGGGTGATGCGCCAGCGAACATTCTTGAAGCTAGCGAAATTCAGCAAGGGTATACCTTGTTGTGTCAGGCCCGTGCGCAATCCGACTTGGTCATTGAATCGCCTCAAGCACAGGTCATGAGCGATATTCAAGTGCGTAAAATGCCGTCACGGGTGATTGGTATTGAGCAGCTTAGAGACGACGTTGCAATCTTGAAAGTACAGTTGCCAGCTGCGAATCCGCTCTATTATTACGCAGGTCAGTATCTTGATTTTCTGTTAAAAGATGGGCTCCGTCGTAGCTACTCAATGGCGACGCCACCGAACGAAGATAATGTAGTCGAGCTGCACATTCGTCATTTACCCGGTGGGGTATTTACCGATCAGGTGTTTGGGGTTGGCGAGACGCAATTAAAAGAGCGCGCAATCCTTCGGGTTGAAGCGCCGTTAGGCTCCTTCTTTTTGCGTGAAGAAAGCACTAAGCCGATTGTGATGTTGGCTAGCGGCACAGGCTTTGCTCCCATTAAAGCCATTATCGAGCATATGCAGCAACACGATATTCAGCGCGATGTGGTGTTGTATTGGGGTGGGCGTCGTCCCCGCGATTTGTACATGAGCGAGTTGGCCGAGTCATGGGCAAATACGTTGCCTAATTTCCGTTTTGTGCCTGTTATTTCTGAAGCGTTGCCCGATGATAACTGGACAGGTCGCACCGGTTTTGTACACCATGCCGTGATGCACGATTTGCCCGACCTTTCTGCTTATGAGGTGTATGCATGTGGCGCACCGATTATGGTGGAAACTGCGCGTAAAGACTTTGTTTCGCAGTGCCACTTACCTGATGAAGCCTTTTATGCGGACGCGTTCACGTCTGAGGCGGATGCGATATAAAAAACCGTTACTATAGCGGTGCTTGCTTCAGTGCCTGACAAGTCTTAGGAAGCCAAAAATGAGAATAGCGGTATTAGGTAGTGGAATAGTGGGGGTATCCACCGCATGGTGGTTACAAAATGATGGTCACGACGTTACCGTTATCGATCGTCAGTCTGGGCCAGCGCAAGAAACTTCGCGTGCGGCAGGTGGGCAAGTCTCGGTTTCATACGCCGAGCCTTGGGCAAATCCTCAAGCTCCGTGGCGGTTAGCGCGCTGGTTAATGAAAGACAATGCGCCGTTGTGGTTTCGGCCCTCATTAGATCCTAAACAATGGGCATGGGGTTTGCGTTTTCTGGCTGAGTGCTTGCCTGCGCGTTTCGAACCGAATGTCCGCGCACTGGTTAATTTAGCGCAGTTTAGTCGCTCTACCTTGCAGCACATGCGTAACGATCTAGACATTCAGTACCATTGTATCGAGCGCGGTGTATTGCACTTTTATCGAGACTCCCGCAGTTTTGACGAGGCGCAGGATATGGCCGATGTCATGCGCGACTTCGGGGTTGAGCGTCGACTCTTAAGTCCCGATGAAATTGTGGCGTTGGAGCCATCGTTGGCCAGTGTAAAAAACCTAATTGCGGGTGGTGATTACAACGTTGATGATGAGTCGGGCGATGCTTATGCATTTGCATGCGAACTCGCCAAACGGGCCGAGGCAGCGGGTACCCAGTTTCTGTTTTCTACACAAATTACGCGTTTGCGTGCAGAGGGCGGGCAGGTAACTCACGTAGAGCTAATTCAACCCGATGGTAGCTATCACGAGCTTGAGGTTGATGCGGTCGTGGTCGCTTTAGGAGCCTACTCTTCTCGTTTGTTAACGCCACTTGGGGTGGCGTGCCCGGTGTACCCTGCTAAGGGCTACTCTGCTACGTTTAAGGTGTTAAACGATGAAGCTGCGCCGATGGTGAGCTTAAGCGATTCAGCCCATAAAACAGTGTATTCACGCTTTGGGGATCGTTTGCGTGTAGCGGGAACCGCAGAATTAAGTGGCTATTCTCGCTCGTTGAATACGAAACGTTGCAATTCAATCGTTAAACATGCGCAAGAGTTATTCCCAAGTGCGCTCGATTTTGATAATGTGCAGTTTTGGTCGGGCTTGCGTCCTGCAACCCCGTCCAATATCCCCCTTATTGGCCAAACTAAAATCCGTAACTTGTATCTGAATACAGGTCATGGCACCTTAGGGTGGACGTTAGGGGCCGGCTCGGGACGAGCGTTGGCCGATGTGATCGCCGGACGCCAACCTGAGGCAGAGTTTCCTTTTTTGCGTTGAGTCGTTCATGAATACACCCCGCTATTTTCCTGTATCCCGTACGTTATTGCCTTTATTGGGTACGGCCTTATTCCTAAGCGCCAGTAGTGCAGCATGGGCTGCGACCGAGGTGCAGGTCTGGCATTCTCTGTCCGATCACAACAAAAAAACCTTTGAAAAATTAGTATCTGATTTCAACCGAAGTCAGAGCGATGCAAAAGTGCAGTTACGCGCTTTTAAAAACCCTGAAGCGCTTGATCAGGCATTAAGTTCAGCAGCCGATAAGAAACGACCAAACTTATTTCAGATGGGTGAAATGTCGGGCATGGACGATGTGGCTCAACGCGCCTACGTGCTACCGGTGCATACCTTGCTTGCTAAATCCGGCATTAAAACTAGCGATTGGTTCTTACCAGCCGCAAACAATTTTATGCATGATACGCAGGGGCGTATGGTGGCTTTGCCGTTAATGGCTGAAATACCCGTTATGTTTTATAACGTTGACGCCTTTAAGAAAGCCGGCTTATCGCCTGCAGAACCTGCTCGCGCATGGCACGACTTACAAGCGCAGCTCGTTACATTGGCGAACAATGGCTCTCGGCGCTGTCCTTTAACCTCTGATCAACCTGTTTCGATTAACCTCGAAAATTTAGCTGCGGTGAATAAGCAGTTCTATGCGGGTGGCCCTAAAGGTAAAACGGGCTTTGAGTTCGATGCGATGTATATCCGCCATCTCTCCACCATGATTAGTTGGGTGCGCAGTGAAATTATGGTGGGTCCCGAGTTCGGCCATCAGTCGGTGGAACGTTTTGCTAACGGTGAGTGTGCCGTTTTGCTATCTAACTCTGGCAATATTGGGCAGCTAAGCAACGATGCAAAAGTGAACTATTCGTTGGCAGGTTTACCGTATTATCCTGAAGTGACCGCGCAACCAGGTAACCCGTTTGTTAGCGGTTCTGGCTTGTGGGCTACAAAGGGGCATGATGCAGAGCAGGACAAAGCAACGACTGAGTTCATGACATGGCTGGCCTCTACACCTGTCGCAGCATCGTGGTATCAAGCTACCGGTTACTTACCGCTTACTAAAGCGGCGTTTGCGGAAACTAAGGATCGATATTATCGTAATATGGGTCAGTGGCAAGGCTTGGTCGCTACCTATGCCCAGAACCCAGAAAACACGACTCGTGGCTTTAAGGTAAAAAACTATCATCAGATTCGTGCCATGTTCCAGCAAACGTTAACAACAGCGCTTGAGGGCAAACAGCCCGCTATGACCGCGCTGCAAACAGCGGCTACACAGGCGAATAAGTTGGCTAACACGAAGTAGCGATAAGTTCCTCCATTCGTAGATCCCAGTCTGGCGCGCCGTGCCAGACTATCCGAAGATAGCACTCAGTTTATTGAGTGCTATTTTTTTTGGGATTTCAGCATGTTTAGAGGTTCGGTGGTGTTAGGCGTGTGTATGGGCCTGAGTGCTTGTGCTGCACCCAATAACACATCGTGGTGGCATGGCTCAGGGCCAATGGCCTCAAGCCATGAGTCTAACCAGTTCAGTTTTCAGTGGCAGTTAGTCGGTGATGTCCAGAGTGCGCCACTTCACGTATTCAACTCTAGCGACCAAATATGGCTGCAGTTTCCGGCAGGACAGCTTCCGCCGGATGTGGCGCGTATGACATTGTCCGCGGCAGAGCCAGTGCAATTACGTCAGCATGGTTCGTATTGGGTCATTGATGGCCGTGCTGACGTGTTGCGTTTTCAGCGTGATGGTCAAAGTGCATGGGCTTATCAGGAGAGGGGTGAAGGGGTAGTGCGAGCCGCTATTCAGTCCGAGTTGCTGATTCAAGCTGCGGTCTCGCAAAATGTTGAATCCTCTACCAAAGAAGCGAGTCAGCGCATAGTGCTCAACGAGCACACAGGGCTAATGAGCGGCGCGACTCAGGTGGAAGAAAGTCCAGTTGAAACTACGGTTACTGAATCACCTTCTCCAGACAATACGGTGGTTACAGCATTGCCTGTGTCTGTTGATGGCCCATTACGCATTGAGCCTACAGCATCCTCGACACAGCATGATATAGCCGATGTACAGGGTGGAGCAAAGCTTGTCTCGGAGCCTGCAGTGCATCTTAGCTCTGCGCCAGAGAAAGTGAAGTCGTTTACTGCCGAACCCGCCGATCGGAACTTACGCCAAACCCTCAGTCGATGGGCTAAAGAGCACTACTGGACTTTTGAAGCAGAGCATTGGGCCGTTGATGTGGATTTGCCCATCACGGCTACGTTCAAATTCGACGGCGAATTTACCGATGCCGTGCAAACCATTGTTGCAAGTACCCAATTAGGCACCCATCCGCTTAAACCTTGTTTTTACTCCAATCAGGTTTTACGTGTGATTCGTTTGAGTCAACCTTGTGCGCCTAAAGCACTGGCAAGTGACGAGGTGTTGTCATGAAAAAGCTGTGTTTAATCACCATTACTGGCATGTTAAGTGCTTGTGGCGTACACGAACGATTGCAAGATCTCGATAAGCAGGCTAGTCATGCAGCCAGCCATATTAGCCAGGCGCAATACGCGTTCTACCAACGTGTAGACCAACGTTTTAACGAATCAGATGCCTTTGTTGAGCAGCCTTGGGTTGTGGGGCGAGCCGAGCCTTTAGCACGTGATCTAACGCTACCTTTACCCCTAAGGCGCCATATTAATACCACCTTGGTATTTGGTGACCAACGATTAGATCTACACGATATTGCTGAGAAAATTAGCGTTGCGACCCAGCTCCCCGTGCGCGTACAGCCCGAGGCTTTATTGTCTCCCTCTCATTTCACCCGAAGTGCCTCGCGTCAAACCATGCCTATTGGTTCGGCCGAGCCCTTAACAATACAACTCAATGGTGTAGACGAACCGCTAGCGAGTATCTTGGATCGTATTTGTGCGCAATTGGGTATTTATTGGCGTCAGTATCAGAATGGGATTGAGTTCTACAAAGTAGAGTCTCGCGTGTTTGAGCTGAAGGGCTTGTCTTTGCGCTCAGGTGCACAAGCCAGTTTAGGGGCAGGAAATTCATCGCAAGAAGGGTTCAGCAGCCAGTCAGGCACGCATATGCAAAGCCATGAGCATGAACTAATGGATGTTGTGCGATCCAGAGTCGAGACCCTATTAACTGGAATGGGTCAAGTTAGTGCGTTGCCGGGCGCTAGCTCAGCCTTACTCGTAGTCGATACGCCAGACGTGCTTGAGCAAGTGGCGGCATACATTCAACGTGAGAATCGAAATTTGAGCCGGCGGGTGCGGCTGTTATTTGAAGAGTTGACGGTAGAGCTACAGGATGACAGCCAGACAGCGCTAAGTTGGGGTGCCTTGTTTACTAACTCGCGTTGGTCTGCATCGTTATTAGCACCGAAGGCTGCTTTAACCTCAGCGTACTCCGCAGGTCTCACGCTGGGTCAGGGCAATTTTGAGAGTAGTGAAGCAGTGGTCTCGGCAATTAGTACGCTGGGTACAGTCGTGCGTCGAAATACAGTACCGGTGATGAGTTTAAACCGACGGCCGGTTACCCATGCACTGCGCACGACCTTTAGCTACATCGATAAAGTTGAAAGTGTGCCCACTACTGGTTATGGCGGATCCACCAATTATTCCAGCTCAGTAAGTCAACGAGAACAAACGGTCGGGTCGCTGCTCACCCTTATTCCAGAGGCATTGGATGACGGGCAGATCATGTTGTCATTGGCCTACGACAATACGACAGCTCAGCCTCTAACCATGACCGAAGTGGGCAAAGGGGCTCAAGCAATGGCTGTGCAGCAGCTAACCGTGGAAGGGGCCGGTATGGTGCAACACGTCATTCTTGACCCCGGTAAGCCGTTGTTGATTTCTGGCTTTGATCGATCTGAGCACATCGGTCATGAACGACGATTAAATCCTGGTGCACCGTTGATGCTTGGCGGTGCGGATCAACATAAAAGTAAATCATTACGTACCGTGATTTTGTTGACAGCGCAGGTGGAAGAGGGGGCTGACTAATGGATAAGCGTTGTATCACGCATATAAAGGCAGAAACCGTGCTTTATGCTGGGTTGTCATGGCAGGTGCTATTAGGTTCCTCGGGCCTTAGCCG
>Ga0079224_100009353_pt1 | contig 13354 bp, 9 predicted proteins | sample Stecom2015_FD_80414 | JGI IMG/M metagenome (GOLD analysis project Ga0079224, IMG submission 80414) | Agricultural soil microbial communities from Utah to study Nitrogen management - Steer compost 2015 | ecosystem: Environmental > Terrestrial > Soil > Agricultural land | place: USA: Utah... | reverse complement strand
GTCGAGAGCAGCAGTACCCCGGTCGGTGAGTCGCTGCAGCGCCTCGACGGGACCTGGACGGGGCCGGCGCCGTCCTCCTTCGGGACGCGCAATGGTGACGACGCAGGAGGCGGAGATCCGGAGCCGCCGGGCGACTGCGGTGAGCCCGGCTCCGACGTCGTGCTCATCTCGGACATCCAGGGCAGCGGCGAGACCTACGACGACGCCTGCGCCGGCGAGCAGACGGTCGAGGCGGTCGTCACGGCCGTCAAGCCGGACCTCGGGGGCTTCTACCTGCAGGAGGAGCCGGCGGACGCCGACGATGACCCCGCGACCTCCGAAGGGATCTTCGTCTACGGCACCACCGACGGCGTGAATGCGGGTGAGCAGGTCCGGGTCACCGGGACGGTCGGGGAGTACGAGACCACGCAGGACGGCGTCGAGACCTCCCAGACCCAGCTCACCGATCCCACCGTCGAGGTGCTTGGTGCCGGAGAGGCCGTCGCACCGACGCCGGTGAGCTTCCCGGTGGAGGACCCGAGCGATCTCGAGGCCGTGGAGGGCATGCTCGTCGAGCTCACCGACACCCTGGTGATCAGCGAGTACTACAACTACGACCGCTTCGGCGAGATCGTCCTGGGCAAGCCGCTGGAGGGACGCGACCGCCTGGACACCCCGACCGCCGTCACCGAGCCCGGGGATCAGGCGCGGGAGCTGCAGGCGGAGTACGACCGGCACACCATCACCCTCGACGACTCCTCCTCGCGGCAGAATCCCGAGACGCTGCCGCACCCGGGTGACGGCGAGCCGTTCTCGGCGTCGCACAGCTTCCGTGGCGGCGACACCGTGACCGGCGTCGTCGGCGTCGTCGACCACACGTACGGGTCCTACCGCGTCCAGCCCACCGAGTACGGCAGCTACGAGCCGGCGAACCCGCGGCCGCAGTCCGCACCCGCGGTCGGCGGGTCCGTACAGGTGGCGAGCTTCAACGTGCTCAACTACTTCCTCACCCTCGACGAGGGCCAGGACACCTGCGGCGCCGACCGATCGATGGAGTGCCGCGGCGCCGACAGCCCCGAGGAGTTCGAGCGCCAGCGCGCTTCCGTCCTGAGCGGTATCGCCGGACTGGACGCGCACGTCGTCGGGCTCATGGAGATGGAGAACACCCCCGGCGTGGAGCCCGCTGCCGACCTCGTCGCCGGTCTCAACGAGACCGAAGGGGCGGGAACCTACGACTACATCGACACCGGCGTGCTCGGTACGGATGCCATTCGCGTCGGCATGCTGTACCAGCCTGGGGTCGTCGAGCCGGTCGGGGACCCGGCCGTGCTCGACTCCACGGTCGACCCGCGGTTCGACGACACGAAGAACCGGCCTATGCTCACCCAGACGTTCCGGGAGCTCGCCACCGGTGAGGTCTTCACCGTCTCGGTCAACCACCTCAAGTCCAAGGGCTCGGCGTGCGACGACGGCTCGGACCCCACTGACGGCCAGGGCGAGTGCAGCGTCACTCGCACGCAGGCCGCCGAGGCGATCGTCGACTACCTCGCCGACGACCCGACCGGCAGCGGGGACCCGGACCAGCTCATCATCGGCGACCTCAACGCCTACGACCACGAACACCCCATCGACGCCCTGGTCTCGGCCGGGTACACCGACATGATCAAGGAGTTCGGCGGCGAGCACGCCTACAGCTACGTCTTCGACGGGATGACCGGCTACCTCGATCACGCCCTGGCGAACGAGAACCTGGCCGATCAGATCACTGGTGCTGCCGAGTGGCACATCAACGCCGACGAGCCGGACGCGCTCGACTACAACCTCGACTACGGCCGGCCCGCCGACCTGTGGAGCCCGGACGCCTACCGTTCCTCCGATCACGACCCGGTGCTCATCGGGCTGGACCTGGCCGGAGCGGACACGACGCCGCCGGAGCTCGACGTCGACCTCAGTCACGACGTGCTGGGGCCACCGAATCACAAGTACGTCGAGGTGACGGCCCAGGTCAGCGCCACCGACGACTCGGGTCACGCCGAGTACGAGCTGGTCTCGGTGGAGTCGAACGAGCCGGACAACGGCCGCGGTGACGGCAACACGACCGACGACGTGGTGATCGTCGACGAGACCACGTTCCTGCTCCGTGCCGAGCGTTCCGGCCGCGGTGACGGACGCATCTACACGGTCACCTACCGCGCGGTCGACGGCGCCGGCAACGAGACGACCGAGACCGCCGAGGCCCGCGTACCGCGCTGACCCTGTTGGTGCGCTTCGCTTGATGGGTTCACAACTGCACTGCCCGCCACGTGCGAACCCATCAGGCACGTCCACGGTGGCGCTGAGCGAGCGTTGCGTGACGAGGACGAGTAACCGTCTGTGGACAGCGCGTCATGGCGAGGTCGTCTTTGGGTACGGGCCGTCGAGTCACTGCTGTGGACGTGAACTATTCGTCACGATTGGGCTCATCAGACGCCCTTCAGTCCTGCGTGACGGCCTCGAGGACCGGCAGTCCGGCCGCCCGCCATGCGGGCCACAGCGCGGCGATCACCCCGACGACGCCGGAGAGCAGCACCATCCCGCCCAGCAGGTCCCAGGGGATCGCCAGCTCCGTCAGCCCCTCGTCGGCGAAGACGGAGGGAAGGGCCGAGGCGAGCCCCACGCCGACCGCTACGCCCAGGAGCGTGCCGAAGACCGCAGTGAGCACGGATTCGATCGTGATCGTCGCCGCGAGCTGCAGCTTGCCGAGCCCGACGGCGCGGACCAGCCCGATCTCCCGGGTCCGCTCGATGACGGACAGCGCCAGGGTGTTGACGATACCGAGCACGGCGATGATGACGCTCAGCCCGAGCAAGGCGTACAGGATCGCCATCGCCTGCTCGACCTGGTCCGCGAGGGAGTTGCTCAGCTCGTCGGTGTTCTGGACGGTCACCACGAGATAGGGCTCCGTCACATCCTCGAGCGTCGCGCGCAGGTCCGCCTGCGTCACGCCGGGCGCTGCGTTGACCAGGAGCGCCTCGACGAGGGACTGGCCGGCCGGCACGGCATCCGGGAAGTCGGCCTCCGCCATGACCACGTCACCGCTGAGCACCTGGGAGGCGATGATGGCGCCGATCTCGGTCGTGTGGCGGCCGTTCGGGCCGGTGATCCGCAGCTCGTCGCCGACGTGCCAGTCGCGTTCGATCGCAGTCGGCTGGGAGACGGCCACCTGTCCGTCGGCGAGGGACCCGAGCGATCCGTCCACCGTCTCGACGTCGATCGTTCGCCCGAAGGCATCCGCCGGCAGGGCGAGCACCGAGTCCGTCCCGCTCGCACCTCCTGGGCCACGGATCGCCGCTCGGCCGCTGGCGATCCGGTCCGCGCGCCCCACCTCGGGCTGCTCCTCGACGGCCGAGGCCGCTCCTGGCGGGATCGACCGGGTCGCCGACTGCAACCAGAAGTCCGCCCGCGCCTCGTCGGCCACGATGGAGCTGGTCGACTCCTCCGCGGAGGAGGCGAGGACGGCGCACGCCGCGACGAGCGCCATGCCGATCATCAGGGCGCCGGCCGTGTTGGCCGTACGGCGCGGGTTGCGCATGACGTTCCCGCGTGCGAGCCGCCCGACCGGCCGGATCAGGACCACGAACGGCCACGCAAGTACCCGGAGCACCGCACGGGCGATGACCGGAGAGACAGCGAGCGTCCCGAGGAGGACGGCGCCGGCGCCGACACCCAGCCAGGTCCCCGCGCCGGTGATCTCGGGCTGGACGGACCACAGGGTCGCGGCGACGCCGCCGGCCAGCAGCAGCGCGCCGACCGCGGCACGTAACCGGAGGGACCGTTCGACCGTCACGGCGTCCTCACGCATCGCCTCCACCGGCGGCGTGGTTGCGGCGCGACGCGCGGGCACTGCCGCCGCGACGACGGCGATGGCGGTCCCCAGCACCAGGGCGCCGAGTGCCTCCGCCGGGGTCACCGCCACGTTTCCGCCGAGCTCCATGGACATGGTCGCCAGCCACGCGCGTACGACGGCGACGAGACCGATACCGCCGGCGATCCCCACGGCGGAGCCCACCAGCCCGACGACCACGGCCTGCCCCAGCACGGTCACCATGACCTGCCCCGGGGAGGCGCCGACCGCGCGGAGCAGGGCGAACTCGCGCTGGCGTTGCCGCACCGACATCGCGAACGTGTTGGAGATGAGGAACGTGGCGACGAACAGCGAGATCAGGGCGAAGACCAGGAGGAACGTGCCGAGGAAGCCCAGGACCTGGTTGATCGACTCGGCCCCTTCCTCACGGGCCTGGTCGCCGGTGACCACCTCGAGGTCCGAGTCTGGGCCGAGCACGTCCCGGATGCCCTCGGCGACGGCGGCCCGGTCGGCGCCCTCGTCCAGGAACACGGCGAGCGAGGGCACCGCCCCGTCCGGGGCGAAGGCCGCCTCGCCCGTCGCGGCGTCCACGAGCACGAGGATCGTGCCGACCATCGGGTTGCCGTAGGTGACCTCGCCGACCACGGTGACATCGCGGGGGTCCGAGTTGCCGACGATCACCTGTGTCTCGTCGCCGAGCTCGAGGCCGGAGGTCTCCAGGGCTGTGGTCTCGAGTGCGATCTCGGTTTCGTCCCGGGGTGCGCGCCCCTGGACAAGGGTGCCGGAGGGGTCGTTCTCACGTAGTGCGCTGCCGAGCGACGGGGCCTGCCCGTTGACGACGGCCTGTCCGTCGGCGCCGACGAGGACCACCGTGCCCAGCAGGTCCGGTACCGCCTGATCGACGCCGTCGACCTCGCCGACGTCGTCGGCCAGATCCATCGGTACCGGGACCCGTTGCGGACCGAACAGCTGCGCACCGCCTCCGGTCGCGGGTTGCTCCTCGGCCGGCGGGCCGTCGCCGGTTGCGGACTCGTCGGCCCGGTCAGCCTCCGGCGCTGTTCCGGAGGACGCCGTGGCGTCCGGACGGGTCTCGTCGGGCGCTTGCTCGCCGGGTAGGTCCGTGGGGGCGCCTTCGGGCAGGCCGGTGGCGTCGCTCGGCAGGTCGGTGGGCGCGTCGGCGGCGTCGTCGGGCGTGTTCGGTCCGGCGGCGTCGTCCTCGCCGGTTGTGCCGTTCCGGTCCTGGTTCTGGCGTCCCGACCGCTCCTGCTCCGGCTGTTCTTGCTCCTGTTCCTGCTGCTGCTCGATCTCGTCCTCGGACATCTCGACGCCACGCACGTACAGATCACCCTGGGTGGTGGACTCGATGATCGCGCCGAACGTGTCCGCCAGCAGGGCACGCAAGGAGAACGTCCCGGTGACGAAGGCGATGCCGAGCGCGACCGCGAGGACGCTGAGCAGGAACCTGACGAGGTGGGCGCGGATCTCCCGCAGGGCGACCCGGATCATGCGGAGAGGGTCGAGAGGTCGGACTCCCGAGCGGCGGCGAGCTCACCCTGCGCCGCGAGGATGGCGTCGGCGTCCGGGGAGTAGAGCTCGCCCTCCAGGCGACCGTCGGCGAGGAAGACCACCCGGTCGGCGTAGGTCGCGGCGGTCGGTTCGTGGGTGACCATGACAACCGACTGGCCCAGCTCGTCGACGCTCCGGCGCAGGAAGCCGAGCACCTCGGCGGCCGCCGAGGAGTCCAGATTTCCGGTCGGCTCGTCGGCGAAGACCACGGCCGGCGCCGAGATCAACGCCCGCGCGCACGCCACTCGCTGCTGCTGTCCGCCGGAGAGCTCGGTCGGGCGATGGTGCAGCCGGTCCGACAACTCGAGGGTCCGCACGATGAGGTCGAATCGGTCCCGATCGACCGGTAGCCGGGCGATGTCCAGCGGCAGGGTGATGTTCTCGGCGGCGGTGAGCGTCGGAACGAGGTTGTAGGCCTGGAAGATGAAGCCGATCCGTGTGCGACGCAGGGCGGTCAGGCGTCGCTGGCTCATCCCCGAGATCTCGATGTCGTCCAGGCGGATCGATCCCGAGCTGGGCGAGTCCAGGCCGGCCAGGCAGTGCATGAGGGTGGACTTGCCGGAGCCCGACGGCCCCATGACAGCCGTGAGGGCCCCGCGCGCGAGATCGAGATCGACGCCGTCGAGCGCCCGGACGTGGGTGTTGCCGGAGCCGTAGACCTTGGTCAGGGTGCGGGCGCGGACGATCGGATCTTCGACGGGGCGGAAGGCTTCCGGCCGGGCGACGTGTGGGGCGCGGTGCGATTCGACGGGAGGGGCGGGGTCGGAGTCGGCGGGAGCGGAGCGGGCGAACAGTCGGCGAACCAGGTGCCGGGGCATGCCACCGATTCTCGCGCAGTGCGCTCCGCCGTGGGATCAGGGTGATCCCCGATTCTCGCCGGACCGTGATCCTCGTTGCGGTGCCTGGCTGAGCTCGTGGTGTTCGGTGTGGTGCCGGGCTGAGTAGTCGTGCCGACGTGGGCGGTAGGACGCACGTGGGGGCGTCACCGGCACGCGCGGGCGACGACGTCGACTCCAAGAGCGAGGGCCTCGAGGCCGACGAGAAGCTCTCCCGGCAACGACGAAGCCCCCCGGCAAGACCAGGGGGCTTCACAGTGGTGGTGGCTCCGGGCGGGGTCGAACCGCCGACCTTTCGATTTTCAGTCGAACGCTCTACCAACTGAGCTACAGAGCCAAGTGACGAACGCCCGGCCTTTCGACCGGGCGTTCGTCCACCGCGACCCCGACGGGACTTGAACCCGCGACCTCCGCCGTGACAGGGCGGCGCGCTAACCAACTGCGCCACGGGGCCTTGTTTGTGAGGCCGAAGCCTCGTTCTTCATTCTATGGTGCGAACCCACGGAGGAGCTTGCGTACCCCCAACGGGATTCGAACCCGTGCTACCGCCGTGAAAGGGCGGGGTCCTAGGCCGCTAGACGATGGGGGCCCGGTCGGACGCCCGTGACGCCGGAGCGCCCCAAGACCTCCGACAGCATACGGGGAAGTTGGTCTCCGGAGCAAAGCGCGCCCGGTGTGCCGATCATCACCTCGCTCCCGGTTCGGCTCGACCGCCCGCGAGAGGGCGTGCCGGCGCTTGCGAGAGGGCGCGCCCGCGCCCTGAACAGAGCGCGCTGACGACCGGAACAGGCACCATGGTGCCGTGGTGACGATGAGCCGTGAGGCGTTCGAGGAAGCCGTTTCCGATGCGCTCGACCTCATCCCGCCGGAACTGACCGCGCACATGGACAACGTCGTCGTACTCGTGGAGGAGGAGCCGACGCCCGAACAGCTCGCCGACGGACCGGACGACGAGCCCGACCTGCTCGGCCTCTACGAGGGCACTCCGCTCACCGACCGCGGTGACTGGTGGGCGGCCGGGTCGTTGCCCGACCGCATCACCATCTTCCGAGGTCCCACCCTCCGGCTGTGCACGTCCGAGGAAGAGGTCGTCGACGAGGTCGCGGTCACCGTGGTGCACGAGATCGCCCATCACTTCGGGATCGACGACGAGCGCCTCCACGAGCTCGGCTGGTCGTGAGCGCGCCGCCGGGCCGCTCCGGGTCGCTCCTTCCTCGATCACTCCTCCTCGACCTCGCCGGCCGGGGCGTCCTCACCCGTGGAGATCACCGTCCCGGAGGAGACGTCCACCAGAGGCTCGCCCTCCTGACCGGCGGCCGCCGACTGCGTGCCGTCGACCCGCGGCAGACTCACCCCGCCGTCGTCGGCCACCGGCGCCCGCAACATGGTCAGCGTCGCCCACCCGCGGGCCAGTAGGTAGTGGTCGGTGCCCGGCTCCTCCTCCGCCTCGACCCCCGTGTACGTGAGCTGGACGTACCCGGTGCCCAGTTCCTTCACCCGGGCCTGGACCGCACCGAAGCTCGCCAACGAGGCCGGCCGGATGCCGCGGAGCCGGTCCGGCGCCACGTCCGGGACGTTGACGTTGAGCACCCGGTCGCCGATGCCGTCGATCTCGAGCAGCCAGGCGAGCGCATGGTCGGTCACATGGCGGGCGGTGTCCCAGTGCTGCGGATCGCCGGCAGCGATGGAGACGGCCATGGCCCGGATGCCGTGCTGGGCCGCGGAGAGCGCGGCGCCGACTGTTCCTGAGTGCAGTATCGCGCGGCCCGTGTTCGCCCCGAGGTTGATGCCGGAGAGCACCACGTCCGGCCGGAAGCCGAACGCCCCGAACGAGGCGACGAACCCGATCAGACCGGGAGCCGCCTTCACCCCGAACGCCCGGACCTGCTCCGGCAGGCCCTCGGGTCGTTCCTCGACGAAGACGAGCTGCCCCTCGGACTCCTGCGCGGTCAACGCCGCGCTCGCCCCGGAGTACTGCCGGTGCGGGGCGACGACGGTCACCTCGTGCCCGGCCGCGAGTGCCGCCTGGGCGAGCACGGTCAGTCCGTAGGAGGTGATGCCGTCGTCGTTCGTCACCAGCACGTGCACGCTCAGTCGGCTCCTTCCGCTTCCTCGCCGTCGCCGTTGTCTGCCGTGTCCGCGTCCGTGATGCTCACGCGTTCGGCGAAGCGCTCGATCTGGTCGCGCCGGCCGGTCCCGAGCCCGCGGCGCGTGACGTTCAGAGCCCCGGCGGCGGCTCCCAGCCGCACCGCGTCGGTGACCTCGAGGCCGCGGCCCAGCCCGACGGCGATCCCCGCGGTCATCGAGTCGCCGGCGCCGCGATGGTCCAGCGGGGAGACCACCGGACCGACGGCGTACCGTGCGCCGTCCGCCGTCACCAGCAGAGCCGGGTCGGCCGCCCGGGAGACCACCATGGCGGTGACTCCGCCGGCCACGAGACCCTCGGCCGCCTGCCGCAGCGCCTCGGTCGAATCCTCGGCCAGCCCCGCCTCGACCACCTCCTCGTGGCTCATCTTCAGCACCGTCGGGCCGGCCTCGGCCGCGGCCGTCGCCGCCTCGCCCGAGAGATCGGCGACGACCGGCTTGCCCGCCGCGCGCACATCGGCGGTGATCCGCCCGAAGAACGACGGCGGTACCACGGACGCCGGTTCGGCTCCCGTCAGGACCAGCACGTCCGAGTCCAGGGCGTCGACGAGCACCGTGCCGTAGAGATCGTCGAGCTCGTGCCGGGTCAGCGGCGGCGGAGGCATGTGCGCGACGATCTCGCGGTCCTGGCCACGCAGGTCGAACACGTACGCCCCGTTCCCCGCGCCTGCGGTCACTGACCGGACCGTGAGCTCGGCCGCGTTGAGCATCTGGACGATGGAGCTGCCCAGCTCCCCGCCGAACGGTCCGCACACCGTCACCGCGGCACCGAGCGAGACCGCCATCCGCGCGACCCACAGTCCCTGGCCGCCCGGATGCATGTGGATGTCCGCGTGCTGCTCAGGGACCTCCGGGCCCTCGTCTGCCGGCTCGATCGAGGTGGCCGTGCCAGCCTGACCCGCTGCCCCGGCGGCGATCTCCATGACCAGCAGGGGCGTCGGAGCGACGACGCAGATGCGCGGAGCGTGGTCCGGCTCAGACCCGTCCATGATATCGGAGCGTAGTTGCCCTGGCCGGCCGGCGCCCTTCTGGCGCGCGGTGGCCGGCCAAGGCACCATGTTGCGATGGCGACGTCGTCGACCCAGCTGCCGCGGCCGGTCCGGATCCTCGAGGGTCAGGCCGCGAGCGAGCGTGCGGCCAAGGCGCTCGGTCGCTACTACGACGAACTCGCCGAACGACTCGAAGGCGGCTTCCGTCCGGAGCTGCTCGACTCGGTCCCCGGTGCGGACGTCACACCGCCGCGCGGCGACTTCATCCTCGTCACCGAACTCGGCACCGCCGCTGTCCTGGGGTGCGGGGGTGTTCGGCTGCGTGCTGACTCCGGTGACACCGCGGAGCTCCAACGCATCTGGCTCGTCCCCGATCTCCGTGGCCAGGGGCTGGGCCGGTTCCTGCTGCGCGCTCTGGAGAACCGGGCGCGAGCCCTCGGAGCACGTCGCGTGGTGCTCAGCCTCAACAGCTCCCTGAACGAAGCCATGACGCTGTGCACCTCGGCGGGTTATCAGCCGGTCGAGCCATTCGAGGAGAACCCGTACGTCGACGTCTTCCTCGGCAAGGACCTGTGAACTGACGGGCCGCACGGGCGCGGCACAGCGAACAGCAGGCCCATCCCCAGCGAACCTCCAGGAGAGCCGCCTAGCCTTGGGTCATGGATGACCAGGCCATCGAGGTGACGTTCGAGTTCGTCTCCGTCGTGCTGTGGACGGCGGCCGGGCTCGTCGGCGGCTTCCTGGTAGCCGTCCTCATCTCCGCGTTGATCCGCGCGATCGGCCGCGGCCGGCCCCTGGCGCGGTTCATCCGTAACCGCTGCCGGCGCCCGTTCTACGCGATCGGCGCCGTCGTCGGGGCGTGGATCGCCTTCATCGTCGCCACGCCGTTGCCGCGCGGTGTCGACCCGCCACGCTGGCGCGATATCACCGAGCACGTCCTGCTCATTCTCGCCATCCTCGCCGGCGTCTGGTTCGTCGTCGGCCTCATCCGGGTGGTCGAGGACGTCGTGCTCGACCGACTCGGCCCGGACACCACGAGCGGCAAGGCCCGCCGGATCCAGACCCAGGCCCAGGTGATCCGCCGCGTGGCCATCGCCGTCGCCGTCGTCCTCGGCATCGCGGCCGTCCTGCTCACCTTCCCCGGGGCGCGTGCCGCAGGGGCCTCGATCCTCGCCTCTGCGGGCATCATCTCCGTCGTCGCCGGCCTGGCCGCGCAGACCACCCTCGGCAGTGTGTTCGCCGGGCTCCAGATCGCCCTGACGGACTCCATCCGCGTCGACGACATCGTCATCGTGGAGGACGAGTTCGCGTACGTGGAGGAGATCACCCTCACCTACGTCGTCGTCCGCATCTGGGACGACCGGCGCATGATCATGCCGTCCACCTACTTCACCACCACCCCCTTCGAGAACTGGACCCGGCGGGCACCGGAACTGCTCGGCACGGTGGAGTTCGACGTCGACTGGCGCGTGCCCATCCCCGCCATGCGGGCGGAGCTTGAGCGTCTCCTGGCGGGAACCGACCTGTGGGACGGGCGGATCGGTGTGCTGCAGGTCTTCGACGCCGTCGGCGGCTTCATCCGGGTCCGCGCCCTGGTCTCCGCCAAGGACACCCCGACGATCACCGACCTCAAGTACTACCTGCGCGAGGCGCTCGTCGACTGGCTGCAGACCAACGCCCCGTACGCCCTGCCGCGCAGCCGCGTCGAGGAGTACTGGGTGGACGAGCCGGAGGCGCCGGCGCTGAACACCGGACCGCTCGCGGAGGAGATGAAGGAACTCGCCGAACCAGAGCTCCAGCGCCGCCGTGAGACGCCGGACACCATGGCGGTGACGATCTCCGAGGACCCGGAACGCCGCCGAGCGCGCGAGGCGGCGGCACGTCGCGCACGGCGCCGCGCCGAACGGGAGGACCGCCGCCGGGCGAAAGAGAACGCCGGCCGTCTCACACGCCGCGAACCCCGCCCCCGGCCCCGTGCGTCGGTGGACGAGACCGTGGTGATGAACGTCCCGCTGCCCGAACGCACGTCGGTCCAGGACCGCACGGTCGATCCGGACGCCGCCACCGAGCCCGGCCCCACCACCTCCAGCGGAGCCCATCGTTCGGCGATGTTCACGGGGTCGCCGGAGAACGAGCAGCGGGCTCAGCAGTTCGCCGGGCCCGGTGAGGAGGTCTACGCCGAACGCGAGCAGGCGGCCGAGCAGCGCCGGGCCGCCGACCAGGCCTCCCACGAGGGTGAGCAGAACGCCGCGGACGACGACGGCGCACCGGTGGCCGGCACGCCCGCGGCGGACGCGGAGGAGACTGAGGTGCGCGGGACGGCGCCCTTGCCGCAGCAGCGTCCCGGCGAGCAGCAGCGCACCGGCGAGCAGCGGCGCATGCCGTTGGGTGACCCCCAGGTGCGCGGCAGCGACTCCGAGGGGGACCATGGAGGACATGACGACGCCTGAGAAGATCACCAGGTCCGACGAGGAGTGGCAGGGGCTCCTCGACCCGTTCGAGTTCCAGGTGCTGCGCCGTGCGGCCACCGAGCGTCCCTACACCGGTGCGTTGCTGAACGAGGACCGCGAGGGCATCTACCGGTGCCGAGCCTGCGGAGCCGAACTCTTCCGCTCGCGGACCAAGTTCGACTCGCACTGCGGGTGGCCGAGCTTCTACGCCCCGCAGGACTCCGACGCCGTGACGCTGATCGAGGACCGCTCGCACGGGATGGTCCGCACCGAGGTGCGGTGCGCCCGCTGCGACTCCCACCTCGGGCACGTCTTCGACGACGCCCCGCAGACCCCCACCGGGGACCGCTACTGCATGAACTCGGTGGCGCTGACGTTCGAGGAGTCCCCGGACCAGCAGGACTGACATGCGGGTGCTGACCCTCAACGTCAAGCACTTCCTCCCGGCGGCGACGGCCGCGGACGCCGGGAGCCGGGCGAGCCGGCGCACGGTCCGGCGGGCCGCGGCGGAGATCGCCGAGCTCGCGCCCGACGTCGTCCTGCTGCAGGAGGTCGACAAGCGCCACCCCCGCTCCGGCGGCGTCGATCAGGCCGGGGCGCTTGCCGGCGCCCTCGGCATGCGGCACCGTTTCGCCGCCAACCTCGTCTTCGGCCCGGCAGGCCTGGCCGTGCCTGCGCCACGCTCCGAGGTGTCCCGGGGGTACGGCCTGGCCTTGCTGAGTCGGTATCCGGTCCGCAGCTGGCACGTGCAACCCTTGCGGGGCAGCGGCCTGCGGCGGGTCGGACCATGGTGGACGGCGCGTGGCTGGTGGCCCGACGTCGACCGGGTCTTCCTCGCCGGCGTACTCCTCACCGAGGTCGGGCCCGTCTCGGTGGGCGTCGCGCACCTGTCCGTCATGGTCGACACCGCGCGAGGCCAGCTCGCCACCTGCCTCGACTCGATGCGGACCCTGCCCGGACCGACGCTGCTCGGCGGTGACCTCAACCTGCCGCCGTCGCGGGTCGCCCCCCTCGCCAAGGGGTACTCGTCGCTGGCCACGGCACACACGTTCACCAATGCCCGGCCGCGCAAGCAGATCGATCACCTGCTCGGGGCCGGTCTCGTGGCCGGCGGGCCGGGCCGGGCGCACCACTTCTCGGTCTCCGACCACGCCGGGCTAAGCGCGGACGTCACCCTCGGCTCCTGACCATCACTCGGCACGGTTGTCCGACGCGCTTCCCGCCCCGGCCCTCTACCCCCGCGAGTAGTCAATCGTGTGCAGCGCGGCTCCCGCCCCTGCCCCCTCTACCCGCGCGAGTAGTCAACCGTGTGCAGTGCCCAGCCCTCGGCCGGCCTGCCATGGCGTGGTGCGAGGATGGCCCCCGGACCTGCGGAGGAAAGGGGAGTGCGTGGGCGGGGTACTGACGGGATTCGTCGGCCTCGGTGTCGTCGCGACCCTCGGCTACCTGCTCGCCCGCTGGCGTGCGCTTCCCGACGGCGCCGACGCCGTCCTCTCCCGCCTGACGTTCTATGCCGCCACTCCGGCCCTGATGATCCGTACGCTG
>Ga0079224_100009350_pt1 | contig 13354 bp, 10 predicted proteins | sample Stecom2015_FD_80414 | JGI IMG/M metagenome (GOLD analysis project Ga0079224, IMG submission 80414) | Agricultural soil microbial communities from Utah to study Nitrogen management - Steer compost 2015 | ecosystem: Environmental > Terrestrial > Soil > Agricultural land | place: USA: Utah... | reverse complement strand
GCTGGGGCATGTCGAGCATGTCCTCGACCGCGGCGCGCAACGACGTCATGCGCACGGCGGCCCGGTGCCGGGCCACGTGGACGTCCGGTTCGGGCCGCTCGACGACCTCGAGGTAGCACTTGAGCTTCGGCTCGGTGCCCGACGGGCGCACCACGACGCGGTCGCCGGCCTCCGTGAGCAGGATCAGCGCATCGGTCGGCGGCAGGTCCCCCCCGCCGGACAGATCGGTCGTGGCGACCACCGCGGACCCGGCCAGGGCGGCGGGGGGTTCCCTTCGCAGGCGGGTCATCGCCGCGGTGATCAGGCCGAGGTCCCGCACCCGCACGGAGACCTGGGACGTCGCGTGCACCCCGTGCCGCTCGGCGAGCTCGTCGAGCGCGCCGAGCAGATCCTGCCCGCGGTCACGCAGCTGCGCCGTCAGATATGCCAGCCGCAGCGCCGCGGAGATGCCGTCCTTGTCCCGCACCGCCTCCGGGTCGACGCAGTAGCCGATCGCCTCCTCGTAGCCGAACGCCAGGTCCTCGACCCGGGCGATCCACTTGAACCCGGTGAGAGTGGTGCGGTGCCGCACACCGTGCGCATGGGCGATCCGTTCCAGCATCCGTGAGGAGACCACCGACGAGGCGAGCACCGTCCCGCTGCCGAACTGCTCCCCGTAGGCGGCCGTGGCAGCGGCCTGATCCCCGAGCAGGACGCCGATCTCATCGCCGGTGAGCTGACGCCACCCGCCGTCGGCCGTCGTGTCGGGCACGGCGACCGAGCAGCGGTCCGCATCCGGGTCGTTCGCCAGCACCAGGTCGGCCCGGACGGCGCGGGCGCGGGCCAGAGCGAGGTCGAGTGCGCCGTCTTCCTCGGGGTTGGGGAACGCCACGGTGGGGAAGTCCGGGTCCGGCTCGGCCTGCTCCGCCACCGCGTGGAGGTCGGTGAACCCGGCCCGGCTCAGCGCCTCGTGCAGCGTTGTCCCGCCGACGCCGTGCAGCGCGGTCGTCACAATCCGGATCGAGCGGGTGTGCCGCGTCGGGACGAGGGAGACCAACCGCTGCAGGTAGGCCTCGCGGACCTCCGGGCCGAGTATCTCCCACCCCTCGGCCGTCGGCACCTGCGTGGCCGGGGGAGCCGCGGCGATGCGCGCGGCGATCTCGCCGTCCTGCGGCGCGACGATCTGCACGCCCCGCGCCGGGCCGGTCGCGACGCGGCCGCCCAGGTAGACCTTGTACCCGTTGTCCTGCGGCGGGTTGTGCGAGGCCGTGACCATCACCCCGGCGTCGGCGTCGAGGTGCCGCAACGCGAACGCGAGCAGCGGCGTCGGGCCGTGCTCCGGCAGCAGCAGCGCCCGGCCGCCCGCGGCGGTGACGACCGCCGCCGTGTCACGCGCGAAGTCGGCAGACCCGTGCCGGGCGTCGTACCCGATGACGACGGTGAACGGGCTGCCGCCCGGGTCAGCCCTGCCGACGATCTCGGCGAGATAGGCGGCGAGCCCGGCCGCGGCGCGGCGCACCACGGCCCGGTTCATCCGGTGCGGTCCCGCGCCCACGGCGCCGCGCAGCCCGGCCGTGCCGAACTCGAGCGGACCGGCGAACCGGTCCTCCAGCTCGGCACGGGCGGCGGCCGCATTCTCATCGTCGCCCTCGCTGCGCTCGAGCAGCCGGCGCAGCTGAGCCCGGGTGGCCTCGTCCGGGTCGTTCTCGATCCAGGCGTTGACCTCGGCCTCGGTTACGGACATGGAGTCCTCCTCACAGGCGGCCGACGATGTCGGCGAGCAGGCGGGAGATCCGTGGTCCGGCCTCGGCTCCGGCCGCCAGGACCTCCTCGTGGGACAGGGGCACCGGGGAGATGCCGGCCGCCGGATTGGTGACCAGCGAGATGCCGAGCACCTCGAGACCGGCCTGGCGGGCTGCGATCGCCTCCAGCGCCGTCGACATGCCGACCAGGTGGCCGCCGATCCGCTTGGCCATCTGCACCTCGGCCGGCGTCTCGTAGTGCGGGCCGGTGAACTGGCAGTAGACGCCCTCGGCGAGGGTCGGATCCACCGTGCGGGCCAGAGCGCGCAGCCGCGTCGAGTACAGGTCGGTGAGGTCGACGAACGTCGCGCCCTCGAGCGGCGAGGCGCCGGTGAGGTTGATGTGATCGCTGATGAGCACGGGTGTGCCGGCGCCCCACTCGGGCTCGAGGCCGCCGCAGCCGTTCGTCAGCACGAGCGTCGACGCGCCGGCCGCGGCCGCGACCCGTGCTCCGTGCGCCACCCGCCGCACGCCCTTGCCCTCGTAGTAGTGGGTGCGGGCGCCGAGCACCAGCGCGTGCCGTGCGGCGCCGTCGGAGCCGGTGTAACGCACGGAGCGGATCGTCCCGCCGTGACCGACCACGGCCGGCGCGCTGAACCCGGGCAACTCGGCGGCGGGGACCTCCGCCGCCTGCTCGCCCAGCAGGTCGGCCGCCCCGCCCCAGCCGGAGCCGAGCACGAGGGCGACGTCGTGCCGATCCACACCCGTCCGGGCGGCGAGGACGTCCGCCGCCGCCCGGGCGACGTCGAACGGGTCGGTCGTGGGGTCGTCGAGGTCGGGCACGTCCGGCTGGGGAACGCCCGTGGTGGCGCGGGTCATGGCCTCGACGTTATCGCGCCTCGGGCGCCGGCTTCGCGTCTCCGCGGGACCGGGCGGTCGCCCTCGGAGGGCCGCGCCGTTCATCCACCGGCCACCGCGCGGTCACGTCGGTGGCGGGATCACGAACTTCTGGCGAAGGGCTTGTGACCTGCGCCGATTCTCGGCGGGTTCCGCTGTTTCGCACCCCTAATCTCGTCTCGGATCCCCCGGCCCGCACGTCGCGAGGCCCGCTCCACCAGATCGGAACCCACCTGACGTTCATGACGATTGCCACCCGCCCCGACGCGGCGCCCACCGGAGTCCCCGACCGCTCCCGCAGCGCTGCCCGGCGGCGCAAACAGCTCAGGAACCTCGGCGTCTTCCTGCTTCTGGCCGGCCCGAACGTCGCCCTGCTGCTGATCTTCGTCTACCGCCCGCTGCTGCTGAGCTTCTACTACTCGACGCTGCAGTGGAACCTCGGCTCCTCGGTCGCCCGTTTCGTCGGCCTCGGCAACTACGTCCAGTGGTTCTCCGACCCGCAGACCCCCATGGTCCTCGCCACCACGGCCGTCTTCGGGATCGCGTCGGTCGGCGGCTCGCTCGTTCTCGGGCTCGCGCTGGCACTGGCACTCAACCGCCGCCTCTTCGGCCGGGGACTGGTCCGGACCGTCTCCTTCGCGCCGTACGTCCTCTCGGGCATCGCCGTCGGCATGCTGTGGCTGTACATCTTCGATCCCCGATACGGCCTGCTGGCTACCGTGCTGGGCTGGCTCGGGCTCGACTCGCCGCAGTGGTACACCGCCTCCCCGTGGGCGCTGGTGATGATCATCATCGTCTACCTGTGGAAGCACGTCGGCTACGTGGCGCTCATCTACCTCGCCGGACTGCAGTCGATCCCGCAGGACCTCAAGGACGCGGCCGCGCTCGACGGTGCGACGTGGTGGCGCACCTTCCGCTCGATCGTGCTGCCGCTGCTCGGTCCGGTGACGTTCTTCCTGCTCATCACCACGATGCTCAGCGCGCTGCAGTCCTTCGATCTCATCCGCGCCATGACCGACGGCGGACCGCTCGGGTCCACGACGACGCTGATGTACCAGATCTACCTCGAGGGCTTCCAGACCGGCCGCGCCGGGTACGCCTCGGCCAGCGCCACCATCCTCTTCCTCATCCTCCTGGCGATCACCGCCGTGCAACTGAAGTACATGGAGAAGCGGGTGCACTACTCGTGACCGTCACGACCAAGACCGTCCCGCCCGCGGGCGCCGACCCGGCACCTGCCGATTCGCCCGCCCCGGCCGCGTCACCGCGCCGGCGTCGCCGCCGCCCTGGCGCGATCGCGCTCGACGCCGGCCTCTACGTCGGGCTGCTGCTGGCCGTGCTGGTCATGTCCGTGCCGCTGATCTGGATGGTCCTCGCCGGTTTCAAGACCAACGCCGAACTCGTCAGCCTTCCCTTGCAATGGCTGCCCGAGCAGTTCATGCCGGACAACTACCAGCGGGTGGCAGAGGCGATCCCGATCGGGCGGATGTTCCTCAACAGCCTCGGCATCACGATCGTCGGCGCCGGCCTCAAGGTGTTCCTCGGGCTGTGCTGCGCCTATGCCGTCGTCTTCGTGGACGTGCCCTTCCGGAACGCGGTCTTCGTCCTCGTCATCTTCGCCCTGCTCATTCCGGGCCAGATTACGATCATCCCGAACTACACACTCATCGCCTCACTCGACTGGCTCAACAGTTATCAGGGCATCATCCTGCCCGGCCTGGCCAGCGCCTTCGGGACGTTCCTGTTCCGCCAGCACTTCCGCTCGCTGCCGATCTCGGTGCTCGAGGCCGCCGAGCTCGACGGCGCCGGGCACTGGCGCCGCCTGTGGCGGTTCGTCGTGCCGATGTCGGCGCCCACCATCGCCGCCGTCAGCCTCGTCTCCCTGGTGACCGACTGGAACGAGTACCTGTGGCCGATGCTCGTCACCGACAACGCACGGGTGATGACCCTGCCGGTCGGACTGACCCTGCTGCAGGACATCGACGGGATGCAGAACTGGGGCGTCCTCATGGCGGCCACCGTCGTCGTGACGGTGCCGATGCTCGTCTTCTTCCTGATCCTGCAGCGCCGGCTCGTCGCCGGGCTGACCGCCGGGGCGGTGACCGGGTGAGCGTACCGGCGCCGACCGGCGCGCCCGCCGTCCCCACCCTGACTCCCGTCCCGGGCCGCGACGATGGCGCGGCCTGCGCCGATCGAGAGAACCGTCCGTCCGACCCGACCTTTGAGGAGCCCTGCCGATGAGACCCTCCACCTCCCGACTCGTCCTGCCCCGCGGCGTGCGCCGACCCAGCCGCCGCGACGTCCTGGCCCTCGGCGGCCTGGGCCTCGGTGCCGGCCTGCTCGCCGCGTGCGGCGGCCCGTCCGTGGCCAGCGGCGAAGACTCCGACGACGGTGAGGCCGACGGCACCGACTGGTCGGGTGTCGAGCCGGCCGAGGAGCTCGTGTTCTGGTCGAACCACCCGGGCAATACCAAGGAGCTCGAGGAGGAGTACATCGCGGCGTTCACCGAGGAGACCGGGATCGACGTGCGGCTGGTGACCGCCGGCGCGAACTACGACGAGGTGGCCCAGCGCTTCCAGGCGGCGGCCGGCACCTCCGATATCCCGGACCTGGTCATCGCCTCGGACGTGTGGTGGTTCCGCTACATGGTCAACGGCCAGATCATCCCGGTCGACGACCTCTTCGCCCACCTCGAGGTCGACACCGACGACTACGTCGAGACCCTGTACAGCGACTATGTGTACGAGGACCAGCACTTCGCCGCGCCGTACGCCCGCTCGACGCCGCTGTTCTACTACAACAAGGACCTCTGGTCGCAGGCCGGCCTGCCCGACCGCGGCCCGCAGACGTGGGAAGAGCTCCAGGAGTGGGCCGGTGCGTTGCGCGAGGTGGTGCCCGGTGACGGCGCCCCGCTCGGCAACGGCATCGGACCGTCGTGGTCGGCGTGGTGGTTCTCCAACATCATCTGGGCCCACGGCGGTGCCATGAGCGAGGAGTGGGAGATCACCCTCGACACCCCCGAGGCGCTCGCGGCGGGCAACTTCGTGCGGGACATGTACAACGGTCCCGACGCCTTTGCCGGGTTCGGATCCGACACCAACCAGGACTTCGCCGGCGGGCTGTACGCCTCGCTCATCGCCTCGACCGGGTCGCTGACCGGACTGCTCGACGCGGCGGACTTCGAACTCGGTACCGCCTACCTGCCCGACGGGCCGGCCGCCGGGCCGAACGTGCCCACCGGCGGTACCGGCGTCGCCATCTCGGCCGACCGCGAGCCCGAGCAGCAGCTCGCGGCGGGCATGTTCCTCAAGTTCCTCACCGACACCGAGAACACCGCCCTGTTCTCCCAGACCACCGGGTACATGCCGGTGCGTACCTCGGCGATCGAGGGCGAGACCATGGGGGCCCTGTACGAGGAGACCCCGCAGTTCCGAACCTCGGTGGACCAGCTCCAGGAGAAGACCCGCGTGCAGGACTACGTCCGCGTCTTCACCCCGGGTGGCGACCAGATCATCACCGACGGGCTCGAGCAGATCGTGCTGAACGGCGCGGACGCCGAGGATGTGTTCCCGAACGTCACGAACGAGCTGCAGCGCGCGTACGAGGAGAACGTGGAGCCGTACCTGTGACCGGCGCCTGGCAAGACCCGGGCAGCCTCCCGCTCATCATTGCGCACCGGGGCGCGTCCGAGCTCGCGCCGGAGAACACCGTCCCCGCCTTCGTCGGCGCCGCTCGCGCCGGTGCGGACATGCTCGAGATCGACGTGCAGATGACCTCCGACGGCGCAGCTGTCGTCATCCACGACGACACCGTCGACCGCACCACCGACGGCGCAGGGCGGGTGGCGGACCTCGCCTCGGACGAGATCCGCCACCTCGACGCCGGAGCGTGGTTCGACCCCGCCTACGCGGGGACGCCGCTGCCGCGGCTGGCGGACGTCCTCGCGCTGCTGACCCGCTACCGCGATCTCGAGCTCCTCCTCGAGGTCAAGGGCACCTGGCCGGCCGATCCGTTGCGGGCGATGCTCGGCGCGCTGACCGACGCCGGCCTCGGCGCGCGGGTCCTCGTGCAGAGCTTCACCCCGCAGACCGTGGCCACCGCCCGCGAGGTGGCGCCGGACCTGCGCCGCGGTCTGCTCATCGGCCGCGAGGAACCCGGCCTGCTCGACCTGTGCGCCGAGCTCGACGTCGTCACCTGCAACCCGCGTGGCGACGTCCTCCTCGAGCAGCCGGATCTGCTGCCCACGCTGCACGGCCACGGGCTGCGGTCGATGGTCTGGACCCTCAACGAGCCGGACCACTGGGCGGCGGCCCTCGCCGCCGGAGCCGACGGGATCATCACCGACCGGCCGGACCGGCTGCGCGGTTGGCTGGAGGGGCAGTCGTCGACGGCGCCGCTCCGGGACGGTGCGGCGGCGCCGGCCTGAGCCGGGGCCGACCGCGATGCGGGCGGCGGCAGACGGGGATCTTCGGCACAATGCGTCCAGTGAGTAGCGAGCCGACCACGCCACCGCCGCCCGCGACCGACCCTCGGCCCGTGGCCTCCGACGAGGTACGGGCGGAACACTCCGCGCACGCCTCGCCGGTGCGGGTCGGTTCTCGCGTCGTCATCATCGGCGGAGGGCCGGGGGGTTACGAGGCCGCGCTGGTCGCCCGCCAACTCGGCGCCGAGGTCCACGTGGTCGAACGGCAGGGGATGGGCGGCTCGGCCGTCCTGACCGACGTCGTCCCCTCCAAGACGCTCATCGCCACCGCCGAGTGGCTCACGGTGACCGAGCAGGCGCCCGAGCTCGGCATCGAGTCCGCCGGCGCGGACGGCGAAGCGGGCGCCCTGCACGCGGACATGGCGGTCGTCGACAAACGCGTCGTCGAGCTCGCCCGCTCCCAGTCCGAGGACATCCGCACCAGGCTCGAGCGCGAAGGCATCGCGATCACCGCGGGCACCGGTCGGCTCGACCCTGAGCTCTCGGCGGCCGGTACCCGTCTGGTGCACGTGACCACCGCCAGCGGCGGAGAGAGCGCGATCGAGGCGGACATCATCCTCATCGCCACCGGTGCCACCCCGAGGATCCTGCCGACGGCGCAGCCGGACGGCGAGCGGATCCTCACCTGGGCCCAGATGTACAACCTCACGGACATTCCCGAGCACCTGGTCGTGGTCGGCTCCGGCGTCACCGGTGCGGAGTTCGCCGGTGCGTACAACGCGCTCGGTGCGGAGGTCACCCTGGTCTCCTCCCGGGACCGGGTGCTGCCGGGGGAGGACGAGGACGCCGCCGAGCTCATCGAGGGGGTCTTCCGGCGTCGCGGCATGACGGTGCTCTCCCGTTCCCGGGCCGCGGCCGTGCGGCGTGCCGGGGACGGCGTCGAGGTCGAGCTGACCGACGGAAGGGTCGTCGAGGGATCGCACTGCCTGGTCGCCGTCGGCGGGGTTCCGTCGACCGCGGACATGGGCTTGGAGGAGGCCGGCGTCTCGCTGACCGATGCCGGCCACGTCGTCGTCGACCGGGTCTCGAGGACCTCGGGGTACCGGATCTACGCGGCCGGCGACTGCACCGGGGTCCTGCCGCTCGCGTCCGTGGCGGCGATGCAGGGCCGGATCGCCATGTGGCATGCACTCGGCGACGCCGTCGCCCCGCTCGACCTCTCAGTCGTGGCGGCGAACATCTTCACCGCTCCGGAGATCGCCACCATCGGGGTCAGTCAGCGCCAGATCGCCGCCGGTGAGGTCGACGGCACCGTCACCCACCTACCGATCGCCCGAAACGCGCGCGCCAAGATGCTCGGCATCACCGAGGGGTTCGTCAAGCTCTTCTCCGACCGCGCCACCGGCGTGGTGATCGGCGGCGTCATCGTCGCCCCGCGGGCCAGCGAGCTCATCTACCCGATCACCATCGCCGTGGCACAGCGACTCACGGTGGACCAGGTGGCCAACGTCTTCACGATCTACCCGTCGCTGACCGGTTCGATCTCCGAGGCGGCCCGGGTCCTGCACCACGCGTGACCACTCATCCGCCGAGATCGTCGTCTCGGTCGTGGGACGCACCCGAGATGACGATCTCGGCATGAGACCCGGCGAGTTAGAGTCGAGGCCGTGCCTCCCGCGCTGCCCGACCTGACCGGTGACGTCGTCGACCTCACCGCCGCGATCTGCGACATCCCTTCCGTCTCCGACGACGAACGCGCCCTGGCGGACGCCGTTGAGGCCGCTCTACGGCCGGTCGGCCACCTCGAGGTGCTGCGCGACGGCGACGCGCTCGTCGCCCGCACGGACCTCGGCCGGCCGCGGCGGGTGATCATCGCCGGCCACATCGACACCGTGCCGGTCGCCGGCAACCTGCCGACCTGGCGGGCGAGTGCCGAGGACGGCACGGACGAACTGTGGGGACGAGGGACCGTCGACATGAAGGGCGGGGTCGCCGTCGCGCTGCACCTGGCCGCCCGGCTTGCCGCACCCCGGTGGGACGTCACCTGGGTCTTCTACGACCATGAAGAGGTCGCCGCCGAGGCCAACGGGCTCGGCAGGTTGGCGCGCCACCACCCGGACTGGCTCGCCGGCGACCTCGCCCTGCTCGGCGAGCCCACCGGCGGCGGCATCGAGGGCGGGTGCAACGGAACGTTGCGCGCGGACGTCGTCGCGACCGGTCGCACCGCCCACTCGGCCCGGGCCTGGCGCGGCGTCAACGCGGTGCACGCGGCCGGGGAGATCCTCGACAGGCTGCGCAGCTACCGGCCACGCGAGGTCGAGGTGGACGGGCTGAGCTACCGGGAGGGCATGAACGCGGTCGGCATCACAGGCGGGATCGCCTCGAACATGATTCCGGACCGCTGCGTCGTCACCGTCAACTACCGTTTCGCGCCCTCGCTCAGCCCGTCCGACGCCGAGGCGCACGTGCGCGAGCTGTTCGACGGGTTCGAGGTCGAGGTCACCGACCTCGCCGGCGGGGCGCGCCCCGGTCTGGAGGACCCGCTCGCCGCGGAGTTCGTCGCGGCCGTGACCGCCGAGACCGGCGCCGAGCCCGTGGCGAAGCAGGGCTGGACCGATGTGGCCCGCTTCGCCGAGCTCGGCGTGCCGGCCGTCAACTTCGGCCCGGGCGACCCGTTGCTCGCCCACGCCGACGACGAGCGCTGCCCGGTGCGCCAGATCCGCAGTTGCGCCGCCGCGCTGGAGGCGTGGCTGACCTGAGTCGGTGGCAGGCCGGGCCGGTCCGGCGGACCGCTCAGCGCCGCCTCGCCGGGCGCGCTCACCCGCGAGGGCAGCGTCCGCAGGCGAGAATGGCCCCATGACACGAGAGGGGCGCTCCGACCGCGACGGCGACGATCGCGGCTACCGCAAGGGCCCGGTGCTGCTGCGCCGCGGCAAGATCCCCCGGGAGACCACGGACGCCCGGCTGCTGGCTCCCGAGCAGGATTTCGAGTGGCTGCACCAGGACCCGTGGCGGGTGATGCGCATCCAGGCGGAGTTCGTCGAGGGCTTCGGCGCCCTGGCGGACCTCGGCCCGGCCATCGCCGTCTTCGGCTCCGCGCGCATCCAACCCGACGACGCCGAGTACGCCCTCGCCGAGGACGTCGGCCGCCGACTCGTCGAGGCGGGCTACGCCGTGGTGACCGGCGGGGGCCCAGGGGTGATGGAGGCCGCCAACAAGGGAGCCGTCGAGGCCGACGGCGTCTCCGTCGGACTGGGGATCGAGCTCCCCTTCGAACAGGGCATGAACGAGTGGGTCGATCTCGGCGTCAACTTCCGCTACTTCTTCGCCCGCAAGACGATGTTCCTCAAGTACTCCCAGGGGTTCGTCGTGCTACCCGGCGGCTTCGGGACCATGGACGAGTTGTTCGAGGCGCTCACCCTGGTGCAGACCCAGAAGGTCTCCTCCTTCCCGATCGTGCTCCTCGGCAGCGACTACTGGGGCGGGCTCATCGAGTGGCTGCAGACGTCGATGCTCGACCGCGGCACGATCTCCGAGCACGACCTCGACCTGCTGCCTGTGGTGGACACCGCGGAGGAGGCCGTGGACGCCGTGTTGCAGGGGATGGCGCAGCTCGTCCGCGAGGCGGAGGCGCAGGCCGCGGCGGCGGAGGACGCGGGCGGCGCACCCGAGTGACCTAGAATGGGTCCGGCGATCACCCCGCCGAGGGGCGGGTTCCACCCCGGGGACGGGGTGGTCGAGGATCCATGGAGAAGAGGGGTACACCAGATGGCCGCGATGAAGCCGAGGACCGGAGACGGGCCGCTCGAGGTGACCAAGGAGGGACGCGGCATCGTCATGCGCGTCCCGCTCGAGGGTGGCGGCCGCCTGGTCGTCGAGCTGAACCCGACGGAGGCCGGTGAGCTGAGCGAGGCCCTCAGCGCCGTCGCGGGCTGACCCTGTTCTTCCCGATGGCCGGTCGGCGTTCGCGCGGACCGGCCATCGCCGTCGCCATGTGGAGCCGCCCGTGAGTGAGATCCTGCCGCGGATCGCGTTGCCCGAGGTCACCCTCACCGACGCACCCCTCGAGCCGGCAGCGTCCGGCGACGTCGCCGCGATCGCGATCCCGGTCCACCCCGCGCCGGACGCCGGCGCACCGAGGCTGGGCGGCGCCGGCGAGCGGATCGCCGAGCGGTACGGCGTCGACCTGCTCGCCGAAGCGAGTGCTCGCGCGGACGCCGACGGAGTGGCCGGGACCAGCGGCTGGACCCGTACCGTCCGCCTGCCGCGGGCGCTGGCGGGGCACCCACCACTGCCGTACGAGGAGCTGCCCGCGGTGGTGGTCCTCCTCGGCTGGGGCGACGGGAGCCCGTCCGCGGCCCGGCGGGCCGGACTCTGCCTCGGGCGGGCCGGCGCCGGCCTCGGGCGCCTGGCACTCACCCTCGGCGACGCGGTCGACGCCGAGACCCTGCGCGCGCTCGTCGAGGGATTCCTCCTCGCCGCATACCGCATGCCCCGGACCGGTCACAGCGCCGTCCCGGGCGCTGAACCGGCTCGCATGCTCAGCCTGCACGGCCACGTCGCCGGAGGCGCGGGCGCGCTCGCAGCCGCCCGCACCGCGGCCCGTGCCACCTGGCTGACCCGGCTGCTGGCCGCCACGCCGTCGAGCACCAAGAACCCGGAGTGGATGGCGCGCCAGGCGACCGCTCTGGTCTCCGACGCCCCGATGACTGGAGGTCGTCTCGCCGTCGAGGTCCACGACGAGGACTGGCTCGACCGGCAGGGGATGGAGGCCATGCTCGCTGTGGGCGGCGGCTCGGCGACTCCGCCGCGGCTGGTGGTGGTCACCTGGACACCCGACCGACCGCTGCGGTCCGTGGCCCTGGTCGGCAAGGGCATCACGTACGACACCGGCGGGCTGTCCCTCAAGCCGCGCGAGGCGATGATCCCGATGAAGACGGACATGGCGGGCTCCGCCACCGTCCTGTCCGCCGTGCTCGCCGCGGCGGACGCAGGTCTGCCCGTCCGCGTCAGCGCCGTCCTGCCCCTCGCCGAGAACGCACTGAGCGGATCCGCCTACCGCCCGGGCGACGTGGTGCGCACCTTCGACGGCACCACCGTCGAGATCTCCAACACCGACGCCGAAGGCCGCATGGTCCTCGCTGACGCCATCGGTTGGGTGGTCGATACCCTGCAGGTGGACGACGTGGTCGACGTCGCCACCCTGACCGGCGCGGCCACGCTGGGTCTTGGCCGCTACCACGCCGCGTTGTACGCGGACTCCGACGACCTCGCCGCCGCCCTGATCCGGGCCGGCCAGGACGCGGGCGAACCGGCCTGGCGCATGCCGCTGGTCGAGGACTACCGCTCGGCGCTGGCCTCCGACGTCGCCGACATCGGCCACGCGGTCAAGGACCCGAAGGTCGGGGGAGGGTCGATCACCGCCGCCCTCTTCCTCCAACGGTTCACGCGGCAGGTCCGTTGGGCGCACCTGGACATCGCCGGGGTCGGCCGGGCCGGCAAGGCCGACGGTGAGCTGCCTGCGCAGGCCCCCACCGGATTCGGCGCCCGGCTTCTGGTGCGCTGGCTCGAGAGTCTGGCCTGAGCCGAGCCGAGGAGCGAGCCGCGTCTGCGGTTCTCGCGAGGCCTCAGCGGCGCACCGCGAGCAGCAGACCCTCCCCGCTGGGGAGCAGTGCGCTCGTCAGCCGCTCGTCCTCACGGATCTGCTTGCCCAGCTCGCGCACGGCAACGGTGTCCTCGTCCCGGCGTGCCGGATCGGCGACCCGGTCGTGCCACAGGGCCGCATGCACCGCGAGCACACCGCCGGACCGCAGCAGCCGCACTGCCTGATCGACCTCCTCGGCCAGTTCGGCGGGATCGGAGTCGACGAGCACCAGGTCATAGGCCCCGTCGGCCAGGCGGGGCAGCACGTCGACCGCGCGTCCGCCGATCAACCGCGTGCGGGCCGGCTTCAGCCCCGCCTCGGCGAACGACTCGCGCGCCGCCCGCTGATGCTCGGGCTCGATGTCGATGGAGGTCAGCACGCCGTCGGTGGCCATGCCTGCCAGCAGCCACAGGCTCGCGACGCCGGTCCCGGTCCCCACCTCGGCCACGGCACGCGCCCGGGTTGCGGCCGTGACGACCCGCAGGAGCGAGCCCACGCCCGCGCTGACCGGGGTGACGGCGAGCTCCTCCGCCCGGCCACGCGCAGCGGCGACGGCCTCGTCCTCGGCGACGAACGCTTCGGTATAGGCCCAGGACTGGGCCTTGGCGGCACTGATGGTGGACCTCCCGTGGGCGAAGGGCGCGAGTTCCGCGCCGCTGACCGGTGATG
>Ga0079224_100009349_pt1 | contig 13355 bp, 9 predicted proteins | sample Stecom2015_FD_80414 | JGI IMG/M metagenome (GOLD analysis project Ga0079224, IMG submission 80414) | Agricultural soil microbial communities from Utah to study Nitrogen management - Steer compost 2015 | ecosystem: Environmental > Terrestrial > Soil > Agricultural land | place: USA: Utah... | reverse complement strand
GTCGGCGTTGCGCCAGGGGCTCAACTCGATCGCTTGAACCAGAATCCAGCCGCTGCCATTGGGGCGCAGGCATTGGCTGACCTGGAAGGGGCAGTCTGCCGATGACACACCGGTCTGCGCGTTGAGGCGGTTCGTGTCGTTGTTGTTGCCGAGCAGCCAGCCCACGAGCGGCGTCGAATCGGCGTGGCCGTTCACGACTCGGATGCGGTCTTGGGGCAAGGCCAGGTTGGTGATGCCAGTCGTGCCAGTCGACCAGGCGGCTCGCACGCGCTGGTCGTAGTTGGCGGCGATCAAGGCCAAGGCGCCGCCGAGGCTGTGACCCCAGGTGGCGATGCCCAGATTGCAATCGACGCCCATGGAGGGCTTGCACAAAGCGGCAAGCAGGTTGTTCGGGTTGCTTTGGTCAAACAGGCAGCGCTTCAGATTGGTCTGATCGCTGAGGAGCGTATTGAGCGAGTTGTCGTACTGCACAGACACCGCAGCGTAACCGCGCTGGGCCATGGCCTTGGTCACGGCGTCGGGTGCGAGTCCCTTGTAGGCATCACCGTCGTTACCAGAAACGTTCGTCCCCACGAAATAGAGGAACAAGGGCTTGTTGCCCGACTGGCTGGGCTTGTGTCCGGTGAATGTGTAGGTCTGCGAGCAGCTGCCGTTGTTCACACTTCCGGTGTAGGTGCCCTGGAAAGGCACGGTCTGCGCAGCGGCATGGTTGCAGACCAGTGCGGTGAATGCGGCCATGAAAGCCAGGAGGCGTTTGCCGCTTTTGAGCTGGGGGGTTTGCATGAGGATCCCTGAGTGGTTTGAAGGTGGCGCCGGAGCGCCCGCCATGGTAGGGGGAGCGTCTGCGGATCCAGGCGGCAGTCAGGTAACGAATGGTGAAAGTGACTGCGTGCTGGTTTGTAGACCTCAAAAGCGCCGTGATCCACTTTCAGAGCAGACTCTTAAACGACTACAATGTATATTATGTCAACTCTTGCGAATCCGGAAACGGCTCATTTCAGGCCTTCGCGCTTGGTTGTCGGTACAAGCTTGCCTTTGGCAATCTCGCAAGCCAACCCTGCCAACTGATTGATCAGGCCGTTGAAGCGGCGGATGACATGGGCATTTTGGGACTCCGCCAGAGCGCGGGTGCATGGTGCACATGAGGCCTGAAACCAGGCAACTTCCCTAGTTTCCGGGATGGACTGGCTGAATGGACACTCAGCCATTAACCTGAAAGCCCACCATCAACTTGAGGTTGCACATGGATCCGAAACTTGCATACCGGGCCGGCCTTGCGGTCTTGCTGACTCTCGTGGTCGGCGCATCTCAAGCCACTGTGGCGCATTTCGCTGTTGCAAGCTCAACTTTGTATCTGGCATCAAACGGAAATGGCGGCCGCGAAAACGTGGTCGACCCCTTCGGACTGTCGGCGTCGTCAAGCCGTGCATGGGCCGGTGCAAGCGGTGCCTTGAGCGGCCATTCTTTGGCCGACCTGCCGACCGGGCAGCTGAGCGCTCGCCTGGAGCTCGAATCGCTCGGTTTCGGTTACGTCGATGGCTCCTTCTCCGTTGCATTTGCGGATACCTTCCACGTGTACAAGGATGGCAAACCGCACGAATGGTCTAGCGAGGACACGGTGACTTTCACCTTGGACTTGTCAGGTGTCGGCTTCAATCAGGGGAGCATTGACCAGGGAACCTCTACGTTCATCTCTGCCGCCCCCGTTGGTAATTTGCAAGGCAGGTACGACATGGCGAACGATATCCCCCGGGCAGGTGACGACTGGGCTGGGGTGAGGTTTGACGAAGGTGGTTATTGGCTGGGGCCAGACTATTGGTACCCCGGCGATCACGTCCCTGACCTACCAGCCATCCGGACATTCAGTTTTCAGCCTGGACAGGACTTCAGCTGGATTGCGAGGCTAAGGGCAGGGGCAAATAGTTATAACGTTCCTGTGAACGCCAATATAGGCAGCGCATTTGCCGACTTTTTGGTTCGTGTTTCTTACGAAGGCCCGCCCGGTACCACCACCTATTCTGCGTCAGGTGTGTTTCCTGGCACTTTGGCCGGGCCTGTGCCCGAGCCAGGGTCGCTCGCACTCATTGGCGCAGGTTTGGCCATCGTGGGCTGGCGCGCTCGTCGCCGCCCCTCCCTTCATCACAGCGCCGTGGCTGGCCCAAAGAACTCGTACCGCGCCTGTCCCTCCGGCACACCCAGGGCAGACAGGTGGCGTTTCACCAAGGCCATGAAGGGCTTGGGTCCCAGGAAATAGGCGTCGACATCTCGGGTGGCCGGCAACCATGCGTCCAGCTTCCCCTGGTCTAGCAGGCCGACCGCATCGGCCTGCGTGCCCTCTTCGGCCTGGTCGTAGCAGTAAAAGCGCTTCAACTGTGGATGGCGCTCTGCCAGTGCGTTCACCTCATCTTGAAATGCGTGCACCGTCTCGTTGCGGGCACAGTGAATGAAGTGAACCAGTCGGTCGGTCTTGAGCGCCTCGCTGAGCATGGCCAGCGTGGGTGTGATGCCCACGCCCCCGCTGATGAACACCAGCGGCTTCTCGCTGGTTTGAAGCGTGAACGCGCCGGCGGGCGGGAACAGGTCGACCGTATCGCCCTCATGGAGGCGGTCGTGCAGGTGGTTGGACACCACCCCGTCAGCCTGACGCTTGACGCTGATGCGCAGGTCGCGCCCATTGGCGACCGCTGACAGCGAATAGTTGCGGCGGTGCTCCTGGCCATCGATCTGCACACGCAGCCCGATGTACTGCCCAGGCTCGTGCGCCACAACGGCCGCACCGTCCACGGGCGTCAGGTAGAAAGAGGTGATCTCGGTGCTCTCCTCCACCTTGCGCGCAATGCGGAAGGCGCGGGCACCACGCCAGCCACCCGACGCGGTTTCCTTGCTGCTGTAAACCTGCTCCTCAGCGCCGATCAGGATGTCGGCCAGTTGCTGATAGGCTGCCGCCCAGGCGTCGATGACCGCGTCGGTGGCCACCTCGCTGCCCAGCACTTCACGGATGGCGCGCAGCAGGCAAGTGCCGACGATGGGGTAGTGCTCTGGCAGCACCTGCAGCGAGACGTGCTTGTTGATGATCTGCGCCGGCAGGTCTCCCAGCCCTTCGAGGCGGTCGATGTGTCGGGCGTACATCAAGACGCCATTGGCCAGGGCGCGCGGCTGGTCGCCGCTGGCTTGGTGGGCCTGATTGAACAAGGGCCGCACCTCGGGGTACTCGCTCAGCATGATGCGGTAGAAGTGGGTGGTCAGTGCCTCTCCACCGGTTTCGAGCAAAGGAACGGTGGCCTTGACAAGGGCAAGTTGGGTGTCATTCAGCATGGGAGAGTGGTCCTGAAGTAAGCGGAAAAGGGAGCATCGGGCTTCCTTATCCATCGCAATTCGCGGGCCAAAACCACCTTCCATATGGATCAAGTACTTGCAAGGCACAATGTCTTTATGACACGTCTCTTGATCGAGTCTAATAGACTCTTTATGAAGTCAATATGACTGCGCCGACATGGCTGCCCACGCTGCTTCCCCTGGTTGCAGACTTGGCGCAAGACCTTCCCGAAGCCGAGCGCTACCGTCGCCTGCTGGATGCCGTTCGCACCCTCTTCCCCTGTGATGCGGTGGCGCTGCTGAAGCTGGAGGGTGACGTTCTGTTGCCGCTGGCCACAGCCGGGCTGAGTCGCGACACCTTGGGCCGTCGCTTCAAGGTGACCGAGCACCCTCGCTTTCAGGTGCTGCTGGCTGCCGGGGAGGCCAAGCGCTTTGACGCCGACAGCCCTTTGCATGATCCCTACGATGGATTGATCGAAGGCATGTCAGGCCACCTGGAGGTGCATGACTGCATGGGAAGCGTGCTGCAAGTCGAGGGCGAAGCCTGGGGCTTGCTGACGCTGGATGCACTGCAAGCCGGCCAGTTCACCGACGCCCACGTGGAGCAGCTCCAGGCCTTTGCCAGCCTGGCCTCGGCCACTGTGGGGGCGGCCATGCGCATCAACCGGTTGAGCGGGTTGTTACAAAACGAGCGCGCCCGTGTCGAGTCCTATAAGCGTGCCGTCGGACGGCCCGAGCGGGAGCTCATCGGCCAGAGCGCCGCCTTCAAGCAGATGCTCAAGGAAATCGAGCTGGTGGGCCCCAGCGAGCTCACCGTGCTGATCACCGGCGAGACCGGTGTCGGCAAGGAGCTGGTAGCGCAGGCGCTGCACGCCCGGTCCAGCCGTGCGGAGCGCCCGCTCATCAGCCTGAACTGCGCGGCCCTGCCCGAAACCCTGGTGGAAAGCGAGCTGTTCGGGCATGTGCGCGGTGCCTTCACCGGCGCGGTCAATGAGCGACAAGGCCGGTTCGAGCTGGCCGATGGCGGCACCCTCTTCCTCGACGAAATTGGCGAGTTGCCGCTCACGGTACAGGCCAAGCTGCTGCGGGTCTTGCAGAGCGGCCAACTGCAACGCCTGGGCTCCGACCGTGAACACCGTGTCGATGTGCGCCTGATTGCGGCCAGCAACCGCGACCTGGCCGCCGAGGTCCGAGCCGGGCGCTTGAGGGCGGACATCTACCATCGCCTGAGCGTCTACCCCCTGGCCGTGCCGGCGCTGCGTGAGCGGGGGCGAGACACCCTGCTTCTGAGTGGCTTTTTCCTAGAGGAAAACCGATTCAGATTGAGGCTGGGCGGCCTGCGCCTGGACCACGACGCACAGGCGGCCCTGCTGGCCTACGACTGGCCCGGCAATGTCCGGGAGCTTGAGCACCTGATCGGGCGCAGCGTGCTCCGGGCCCTGGGCCGGCATCAGCCACGCCCGCGCATTCTCACCTTGACGACCGATGACCTGGGCCTGACTGACCGCGCCACCCCCGGCACAGCACAAGATGCCGCCCTCCCCTTGCTCGGCAACGCAGCCCGGTACTCAGCCACATGGGCGGCCTCGCCCGCCACTTCACCACCCGATTCGGATCGTCAGCCCGGGCTGAGGGAGGCCGTGGAGACCTTTGAGCGCCAGCTGGTGGAAGACGCCTTGGATCGTCATGCTCGCAACTGGGCCAGCGCAGCGCGCGAACTGAAGATGGACCGCGCCAATCTGGTTCGCCTTGCCAAGCGCTTGGGCCTTCAGGGAATCAGTCGGGGATGAGCTCGCGGTACACGGTCAAAACGCTTCTGCCGTTTCCGCTTCCCTCAAACGCTCAGCGTCTTTGCGGCCAAAGAGCCAGAACATCGCGGGAGTGAGGAAGGTGTCGAGGAGGGTTGAGCTGATCAAGCCCGAGAAGATGACGACCGCCACGGGGTGCAAAACCTCGGTGCCGGGCTGCTCCGCTTCGAACAACAGCGGCGCCAAGGCGAAGGCGGTCACGAGCGCCGTCATCAAGACGGGCGCCAGGCGCTCGAGCGAGCCACGAACAATCATCCTGTGGTCGAAGTCTTCGCCTTCGAGGCGCATCAGGTTGATGTAGTGGCTGACCTTCAGGATGCCGTTGCGCACAGAAATGCCGGCCAAGGTGATGAAGCCGACCAGCGCCGCCACGGACAGGGGTTGCCCAGACACCCACAGACCAAGGACTGCGCCAACGAGGGCCAGCGGGATGTTGGCCATGATGAGCAGCGAGAGCCTCGTCGATTGATAGCGGCTGTAGAGCACCACGAACATGAGCGTCAAGGACAGCAGCGATAGCAAGCCGACCAGACGGGCGGCTTCTTCCTGCGCCTGGAACTGCCCTCCCAGCGTCACGAAGTAGCCCTCTGGCAGCGGCGTCTGGGCGACCACGCGCCGCATGTCGGTCACGACATCGGAGAGCGCTCTGCCTTGCGCGTTGGCAGACAACACGATCCGGCGCTTGCCGTCGTCACGGCTGATCTGATTGGGCCCGTCGCTGTCTTCGATGCTCGCCATCTTGGACAATGGCACGCGGCCAGAGGGCGTCTCGATGAGAATGTTCCGCAGGCCTTCCGTCGAGCGGGCTTGCTCGGGCAGCTTCACCACCAAGGCAAAGCGGCGTCCGCCCTCGACGATTTGCGTGACCTTCTCGCCTTCGACCAGGCTCTGTAATGTCGCGAGCACCTGTGGCGCAGGCACACCGTACTGAGCCGCCGCCGCGTGGTCGATACGCACCTTGATCTCCGGCGCCAACACCTGCTTCTCGATTTCCAGATCCGCGACACCCGCAATGGCAGCCAACTTTGCTCGAAGGGCATCGGCCTGTGCGCGCAGCGTGTCCAGGTCGTCGCCAAACAGCTTGACGGCAATCTGCGACCGGACGCCGCTGAGCACGTGGTCGATGCGGTGCGACACGGGCTGGCCGATGGAGATGGCAGCGGGCAGGTTCGCGAGCCTGGCGCGAATGTCCGCCGCAATCCGACTCATCGGCCTCGTCAGCTCATGGCTGGGCCTGAGACCGACGTCAAGCTCACTGACATGCACGCCCTCGGCGTGTTCGTCGAGTTCGGCCCGGCCGCTGCGCCGGCCGACGTGCGTCACTTCGGGCACCTGCTTGATGAGCACCTCGGCGTGACGAGCAAGCGAAGCGCTCTCCGCAAGTGTCACGCCAGGGTTGAGCCGCAGCCCGACCAGGTACGTGCCTTCGTTGAATGGGGGCAGGAAAGTCGTCGGGAAGAACGGCACAGCCACGAGCGCCACGAGGACCGCAACACCACCGGCTGCCAGGGCAGCCTTGGGGCGGTCGAGCACTCTCTGGAGCCCGCTGACGTAGTTCCTTTTCAGCCACGCCAGCAGCCTGGTGTCGCCGTGGTCCAGCGACTTCATCCGAGGCAGCAGGTAGAACGACAGGACCGGCGTCACCGTGACCGAGACGATCAGACTGACCAGCGTCGACACGATGAAGGCGATGCCCAGCGGAATGAAAAGACGTCCCTCCATGCCTGGCAGCGCAAACAAAGGCACGAACACGAGAACGATGATCACCGTCGCGTAGAGGATGGCCGACCGCACCTCCATCGTCGCCCGAGCCACCAGCTCCGAAAGATGGCGTCGATGCTCAGGATGCTTCGAGCGGTCTTCCTTCAGCCGACGCACGACGTTCTCGACGCCAACCACGGCATCGTCAACCAGGCCGCCGATGGCGATGGCCAAGCCGCCCAGGGTCATCGTGTTGATAGACAAACCGAAGTACTTGAACACCAGCGCCGTGATGAAGATGGACACCGGGATGGCGGTGAGCGCGATGATGGTCGGGCGAAGCGTCCCGAGGAAAGAAAACAGGATGACGGCCACCAGCACGGACGCGCCAATGAGCTTCATCTGCAGATTGTCGATGGACGCTTCGATGAAGCTCGCCTGGCGGAAGGTGACGCGAGGCGTTTCCATGCCCGCTGGCAGCGAAGCCTTCATGCCATCGAGCGCCTCCTCGATGGCTTTGGTGAGCCCGATGGTGTCGGCGCCAGGTTGCTTCTGGATGCCCAGGATGACCGCTGGCTTGCCATCAAATCCAGCATCGCCACGCTGCAGCGCTGGGGCAAACATGACGTCGGCAATCTGCCGCATCAAGATGGGCTGACCACTCTTTGTCGTCAAGGCCAGGTTTTTCAGGTCGTCGAGCTGCGACGTTCGGCCCAGGTTGCGGATCAGGTATTCCCGGCCGTTAAGCTCGAGAAACCCGCCGGAGGTGTTCGACGAGTAGCCCTTGAGCGCCGCGACCACCTGCTCGTGAGTGATGCCGAGCTCTGCCATGCGTGTCGTGTTCGGCTGCACCTGAAACTGACGCACCTCGCCACCGATGGGGATGACCTGGGCCACACCTGAAACGGCCATCAGCCGCGGGCGCAGCACCCAGTCGGCGTACTCACGCACGGCCATCGGCGACATCTTCGCCGTGTCCACCGGGATGGCGATCTGCATGATCTCGCCCATGATGGAGCTGATGGGCCCCAGGCGCGGCACCACCCCCTCGGCGAGCCCTTCCTCCATGGAGGCCAGCCTCTCAGAGACCATCTGACGCGCTCGAAAGATGTCCGTGCTCCAGTCGAAAATCACATAGACGAAAGACAGACCAGCGGACGAGACCGAGCGAACGGTCTCGACGCCCGGCAGCCCGTTCATCGTCGTTTCAAGGGGGAATGTGATGAGCTGTTCGACCTCTTCGGCGGCCATGCCGCCTGCCTCGGTCATCAGCGTGACCGTCGGCTTGTTCAGATCCGGAAAGACGTCGACCGGCGTACGCGACAAGGTCCACGCGCCGTAAGCCATGAGCACCACGCTCGCGACGAGCACGAGCAGGCGATTGGAGAGACTGTTACTGAGTAGCCACTTGAACATGCGTGGCTCCCTCAGCGAACCTGGTTGATGAGCGTGGCGCCTTGTGTGGCCACGCGCTCACCTGCTTTCAAGCCAGAGGTGATGGTCACGTTGACGCCATCCAGCGGCTCTACCGTCACGACTCTGGGCTCGAATCTCTCTGGGGCAGTCTTGACCCAGACGATGGTCTGATTCGACGGGTTCTTCATCAAAGAAGATGCAGGCACGGCAATGCCCTTGACCTTGGACTTCGACTGCACGAAGACCTTCACTGGTTGACCCACGGCCAAACCGGCCAATGCCTGGCCCTGTGCGCGGAAGGTCAAGGGCAGCGCCTGCTCTCGCAGGGACCTGGCCGCGCCGAGAAACGTGAGCGGCACCCGTTCTTCGCCGACGGCAAGAGCGGCATCGCCCACATTCGCTCCGACCGCGGCGTCGTACGCGAGCGCCTCGATGGTCAGCCGACTCGGGTCGACGATCTCGTACACCAGCTCACGAGCATCCACCACTTGCCCGGCGACGGCGTGAGCGGATGAAACCACGCCCGAGACAGGTGCCACCAAGGCGTCTCGGCCATTGAGACCGCCTGCGATGGCAGAGGCGCGTGCTCCCAGGCTGGCGACCTCGGCCTGCACCGCCTCGATCTCCTTGCGCGGCACCGTGTCGCTCAGTTCTCTCAGGCGTGCCAGCCGCTTCTCTGCGAGCGCCCGGGAAGCTCGCAGCTCGGCGAGTTGAGCCATCTGGTTTGACCGTTCGATAGGCGTCGACGTCGGTGTCACATAGGCCAGGACCTCACCCTTGCGGACGGCCTGTCCTAGCGCGGGCAAGCCGCGTCCAGGCGCCTCGAGTCGACCACTCGTTGTGGCCTGCACCTTGCCTCCGGCATTGGGGTCCATGACCACGCGACCAGCGAGTTCGACGGTTCTCCCGAGCTCGGCTTCCTGGGCCACGAGGGTGCGAATGGTTAGCTGTCGTTGAGCCGCCTTGGGCAAAAAAACGCTCCCGTCCGGATGGCGGGTGGGGCCGTTCGAGGGGCCGAACGACGCAGCGTTGACGTGGTCACGGTCGTGGTCGTGGTCGTGGTCGTCAGCTGCCCAAACGGGCGCTGAGAGAAAAATGGCCAACAGCAAAAGAAGCTTGGCAATCATGCGGCACCTCCGACACGTGCCTGACGCTCGGCGTTCCCACTCCGCCATATCCAGGCCCCAGCGCCAAGCACAAGCAATGCGCCCAAAGCCCAGCCGGCCCACTCGCGCCATCGGTGCGAATGAGCGGCGGTGGCCTGCGTCTCTTCGTGGACATGCAGTTCGCCCGCCAGAAAGTCGGTGTCGGCACCAGCGACCACTGTCGCAGTCACCGCGTGGACCCCCGGCTTCATCCCGCTGGCCAACGTCCCTTCGAACTCGCCCGGCCCGTGCTCCTGGAGGGCGACCTTGGCGCCACCGATGCCGAGTTCCACCCTGGCGCCTTGGACCGGAGCGTTGTCTTCGAAGCGGTCGAGGTAAACGGTCAGCTGTTTTCCCTTGACCACGCCGACGAGTTCATACAGCTCGGAAGTCGCCGCGAAGCGCGGGAGAGCCGGTCCTGTCGGCGCAGCTGGGCCGGCATCGTGTGAGTGCCCGTCGTCTGCCCGAGCAGTCGAACCCATCAGCGCAACCACGACCAGCCACGCGATGAAAAGTCTTGATGTCATGGAATGTCCTTTTTCACTCGGGTAAAACGCCGAATGCCTGGCGCAGCGCTGAAATCGCTGCCCAGAGTTCAATGCGAGCGCGGGCGGCCTGGCGCTCGGCTTCGAACGCTTCAAGCTCCGCGCGCAACCGCGCTGGCAAATCGGTTTCCCCCAAACGGAACGACTTCTCGAAGAAGCCGCGCGCCTCGCGCGCAAGCTGTGCCCGGCGGTCCGCCGCGTCGAGGGAAGCCTGGAATGCCTGAACGTCGTCTTGAGCTGCAGCGATGTCCGCTTCGAGGCGCTGGCGCGCCAGCTTGAATGCCGCTTCCGCCTCCAACTGCTCAGCCTCAGCGGCCGCGATGCGCGCCTGGCTGCCACTCGATGTGCCCAGCGGAACACGAACCCCCACCATGACGCTTTGTCCGTAGCGCTCTCCGAAGGTGCCGCGCTCGCGCGCAGCGCCGAGTGTCAGCTCAGGGTTCGAGCGAGTTTGCGCGCTCGCGAGGGCTTGTTGACGGAGGGCCGCGGCAGCCTTGGCGCCGAGTTCACTCAACTCCGGATGCGATGCAGCCAACGACAGGTTTGTCGGCTTGGCTTCTGCCTGCGCTGCGCCATCCTGGGGCACAGGAATGCCTGTCAAAGCTTGCCAGCGGCGCGAGGCTCTGCTGACGGCTGCCTGCGTCTGCGCAAAGGTCGCTTCAGCACTGGCCAAGGCCCCTTCGGCTTGGTGCCCATCGGCTCGAGCCAGGTCGCCTGCCTTCAGGCGCATGGCCACATCGTCCGCGAGTTGCCGAGCATGGCGCAGCCGCCCTTGGGCCAAGTTAGCCTCAAGGGAGGCTCGCGCGTGTTCCCAGTAGGCAGCGCGCACCTGTTCGGTGAGTTTCCAACGCGTGAGCTCCAGTCGAGCGTCTACGACGGCCGCGTCCGCTTGCGCCGCAGACTGCAGGCGCGAGCGTTCGCCCGCAAGCCAGAGTGGGACGGCCAGCGTCGCGTGGTACTCGCGAGCGCCTTCGTTGCGGTTGAAGCGGTCTGTTCTGACGTTGACTTCAAGTGCGGGAGCCTCAGGCGTCCACCGCTGCGATGCTCGAAGTGCGGCCTCGGCCGCGTCACGGCGCAAGGCCGCGGCTTGTTGCTCGGGTTGCTTCGCCCAAGCCGCCTCCAAGCCTCGTTTGATGGGATGTTCTGCGGCAGGTGTTTGCCCCTGACTCGGCAAGCCGATCACCAGCAGGATCGCCGCCAAGACGCCGGGCCAAGCCCAGTACTTTCGCTTCATGGAGTTCTCGTCGTGAATGCGCGCTCAATGCACACAGTTTCTGAAACCGACGAGGAGGGACGCCCCACATGGGCGCAGAAGGAGCCGCTTCGTCAGCCTGTCAGGCGACGAGAGTCAGCGGCGGCCGAAGGAAGACTTCGACAGGGGGCTCTGGGATGTTCCGCCCGTAGCTGGGAGGTGGTTGCGCCGAGGACCATGCAGTGCTTGCTGCTGCCGAGGAAGGAACGCAGGCAGTGCCGATACCATGACAGACTTGGCAATCGGGGTGGAAGCTGGGCGCCTTCCCATCGGCTTCATCAGGCTCGGCAGCGATATGCAGTGAATCGCTGTGCTTGTGCTCATGGTGGCCGAAGTGGCCGCCTTTACTCTCATGCTCGCAGACGCTTGCCGCTGCCGCCCAGCTCCACTGGAACGGCAGCAGCACCATCAAGAAGATGAGGATGAAGCGACGCATGCGGGAGATCATAGCCGCTTGCCGCTGTGGCTCTCTGCGGTGCCCCCGAGTTCGACACCCAACAACGGGCTTTGCCCATTGGCCCCGTCCGCGCTGAGCTCAACCGACCGGGCTCGTGCTCACCAGCCCACGCGTCAGCCCGCGCACCAGCGAGGTGGTGCTGGGGTTCTCGACAAACACGCATTGCTTGCCGGTGCGTTTGCAGTGGTCCTTCACGCGCCAGTAGGCGTTGTGGCTGATGCAGCCGGTCTGGCAGATCACCAGGTCGGCGGCAGCGAGGGTGGCGTCGAGCTTGGCCACGCTCTCTTCCTCGCCCCCATCGTGGTGCAGAAAGCGGCCGCCCGCCTCTTCGATCAGTTGGCGGTATGCCGGCACGCTGGCCTGGCGACCGCCCACGCACAGCACGGCGCGGTCCTGCAACTGGGCGGCCGAGATGCCTGGCGCCGCCTTCGATGCCTTTTCGGCCGCCTGGGGCCGCGCGCTCAATCGCAGGCTGTGCACATCGGCAGCCAAGCCCTCGGCCCGGCGCTGCTGGCGCTCTGCTTCCTGCTGTGCCTGCAGCAGCTTGCGTTCGAGCTGGTGGATGCGCTGGAGGTGCTGTTCGCACTGGCGTGTCAGCTCGGCGCGGCTTTGCAGGTCGGGGATCTGCGCCTCCAGGGCCACGAACTCATCCTTCAGGCTGGCGTGCGTCGTCTCCTTGCCGATCAGCTCGGCGCGCAGTTGCACGATCTGGGCTTGCTGGGCCTCGCTGTGCAGAGCGTGCTCCTGGGCCTGGGTGGTGTTGCGTGCCTGCGCCGCGGCCAGCACGCGGCTGAGCACTTCGTTTTCGTCCAGGAGTGCTTCAAAGCGCTGCAGCTCGCTGCGCACCACGGTGCCCACCTGGTGCTGGATCATGTGCACCTTGCCCAGCACGCTGTGCTCCAGCTCGGTGGTGCAGCGGGCGTGGGTCAGGGTGGCCCAGAAGGTGCCCGCCAGGTTGTCCAGCGAAGCCCCTTCCCACCACCGGCTCAGTGCTTCGGTGGTCTTGAGCTTGGCGGCTTGCCGGATCGAAGGCAGGTAGCGCCGGTCCAGCTCCCGCTGGATGGCCTCGGCCAGCGGGGTGCGGTGTTTGCTGCTGCCGATCGCCCCGCAGTGCAGGTCGTAGTCGTTGGCCAGGGCCTGTGCGCCCAGCGCCTTGTCCACCAGGCGACGCAGAACGGCGATGGACAGCCCCACCCCGATGACCGGGCAATGGGCGTGATCACTCAGCTCCCACAGGCGCCGGCGCCGTGAACCAGCCGGGGGCGCGTCGCTGGGGCAAACCGGGCTGGCCCGGTGGCCCGGCAGCACGAGTGCGCCGGTGTGCGCCGTGGCATGGCGGACCAGGGTTTCCAGCTGGGACGGGTCGAGTTGGCACATGGCGGATGAAGCTCCGGGCGTCGGCGGTGGGTGATGGGCCTCACTATACTGCGAATGATTCCTATTTGCAATGATGGGAGGCCAGTCCACCCTCTCCTGCCCACAGGTACAGTTGCCTGCTTCAATCAGACCCTGACCAACGAAAGGTTTCTCATGCGCCAGGAAAAAGACTTCATCGGCATCAAGACCATCCCTCCGGACGCCTACTGGGGGGTCCACACCGCCCGCGCGGTGGAAAACTTCCCCCTCACGGGGGCGACCGTGTCCAGCATGCCCGGCCTGATCCGCGCCCTGGCCATGGTGAAAAAAGCCGCGGCCCTGGCCAATGCCAAGCTGGCC
>Ga0079224_100009347_pt1 | contig 13356 bp, 10 predicted proteins | sample Stecom2015_FD_80414 | JGI IMG/M metagenome (GOLD analysis project Ga0079224, IMG submission 80414) | Agricultural soil microbial communities from Utah to study Nitrogen management - Steer compost 2015 | ecosystem: Environmental > Terrestrial > Soil > Agricultural land | place: USA: Utah... | reverse complement strand
TGGCTGGCGCCACCGCGGGGACGCCCAGCGGCCGGGTGGGCACGAGCTCTCGCGCACACACCTCGAGCAGATCGGCGCCGGCAGCATCTCGCGCGTCGAGCACCGCGCCGTGGCGCGCCAGGTCCAGGACGACCGCCTCCAGCAGACGGCCGGACGCGGCGTCACCGCGCGCGAGCAGCGCCGCAGGAGACGCACCCTCGAGAAGCTCCTGCAGGATCTCGCTCGCTCCCGCCGGGGTCGCCGCGACGTACGGCGCGATGAGCTCGTGGTCGAGGCCGAGCTCGGCGACGTCCGCGAGCCGCTCGGCGCGCAAGGCCCGCTCGGCGGCGCGGGCGCGCGCGAACGGCTGCTCGAGCACCTGCTCGAGCGGTCCCTCGAAGTCGCTGCGGCACGCGCTCGTGCTCGGCTGAATCGCGAAGCGCCCGGCGCTGACACCGAGCAAGCTGCGCAGCGCGACGCCGCCTGTCGACGAAGCACCGTCGGCGCTGGTCCGGGAGACGGCGACGAGCCTTCCACCCCGGAGCTCGGCCTCGTACAGGAACACCGCGTCGCGAACGCTGAGCTTGGCGTCGCCTGCCCGCCGTGCGGCCAGCTCCAACAGAAAGCGCGGCGTGAGGCCATCGAGCCGCCCGCGGACCTCGCCGTCGCTCTCGAGCCGGGCCTCGACGCGCGCCCGGGGGACCAGCACCTCCCGCACCCGCTCGAGCACCGCCTCCGCCGTCGCTTCCTTGCGCAGAAAACCGTTGGCCTCGGCGCCGAGCTCGCGCAGCCGCTGCAGCAGATCTTCCTTCCAGGACAGCAAGATCACCGGCACGTCGCGCAGCGCGAGATCCCGCTTGATCTCGCGACACAGCCCGAAGCCGTCGAGCTTCGGCATGAGCGCGTCGCCGATCACCAGGTCCGGCGACGCGGCGCGCGCGAGCTCGAGCGCGCGCTGGCCGTCGTGCGCCTCGAGCACTTCCATGCCGCTCGAGCGCAAGATCCCGCCGAGGAACCAGACCACCGCCGGATCGTCGTCGGCCACCACCGCGCGGCGCCCCTCGAGGCGCACGCCCTGGCTGCTCGGGCGGCCTGGCCCCAGCGCCCGCTCACCGGCGGCGCGCTCCGGGCCGATCCAGGGCGCCAGCGGCACCGCTCCCTCTGGACCGTCGAGCTTGAAGCGCACCCGCCCGCGGGTTTGCAGCGTCACGATCTGGCGCACGCGGGCGACCGTGCCCCACACGGCGGCGAGCACCTCGGCGCCGGTGCCAAGGCTGATCGTGGCCTGGCGCGCGGCGGGGTCCGCGGCGGCGACGATGCCCCGGCGCACCTCGGCGGCGATGCGGTCGGCCAAGAGCTCCAGCGTCGTGTCCCCGAGCGGTTCGTGCGGCGCGGCCGGCTCCGCGCCGCTGCGGACGAGATCCTGGACCGCGGTTCGCAGGAGCTCCGGGCTGGCAGGCTTGGGCAGCGCTCGCGCCGCCCCAGCGGCGAGCCAGCTGGCGGCGTCGTCGGATCGGTCGAAACGGCCGACCACCAGCACCGGGACGGGCATCACCATCGGGTCCGCCTGCAAGCTCTCAAGGAGCTCGCGCGCCTGGGGCAGATCCGCGTCGAGGACCACCACGTCGGGCCCGAGCACGCGAACGAGCTGCTGCGCGCGCGCGGGCTCCAGCGCTTGCCCCGTGTCCACCTCGCCTTCAGGCGACGCCAGGGCGGAGGCCAAGGTTTCTGCCCCGAACACCACCACGCAGCTCGCAGCGACGGGTCGCTCCGGGGCGCTGCCGGTCGCCGACGCTGCCAGCGAGGGGATCAGGTCGAGCGTCTTGAACACCTCGCCGAGCCCGCTCCGGCGCTCGTCCGGGGGATCGACCATCGCGCGCTCCGCGCGGCCGAGGGCCTCGGCCATCCCGCTGAAGCCCAGCACGCGGGCGGCGCTGCCGGTCGCATGCAGGCGCCGCAACAGGTTGTTCCTGCGAGAGAAGGACTTGGGATCCCCTTGCACCGCGAACAGCGCGGTCCGCAAGCCGGCCACCCGCCGGCCCAGGCTAGAGACGAAGTCGACCCGCGCCGAGGCGAGCCTCCCCTGATCCTCGGAGAATGCTCGGTGCTGCTCCATGTCATCGGGCCCTATCACAGGCCCGCCGACACCCAGAACTTTCCGTCGGTTCTACGAGCCGCGGGGTTCGGCCAGACGCCGCCGCACGGCCGCGCCGACCGCGGCCGTCCCGAGCGCGCCGCCCACGTCCGGCGTCGCCTCCCCTGCCACGAGGGCGCGGGTCACGGCGGCTTCGATGCGCCGCTCCTCGTCGGGCCAGCCCAGATGTGACAGCAGCATGCCCACGGTCAGCAGCGCGGCCATCGGGTTGGCCAGGTCCTTGCCGGCGAGCTCCGGCGCCGAGCCGTGCACCGGCTCGAACAGCGCGATGTGGCCGGGCACCGCCGGGTGCAGGTTCGCGCTCGGCGCCATGCCGAGGCCGCCCTGCAGGGCGGCGGCCAGATCCGTGACGATGTCGCCGAACAAGTTGTTCGTGACGATGACGTCGAAGTCCTCGGGTCGCTGCACGAGCTGCAGGCACAAGCTGTCGATGTAGAGGTGCCGCGCCTCCACCTCCGGGTATTGCGGGCCGAGCTCCTGGAAGGTCCGCAGCCACAGCTCGTGGGCGTGTCGCATCGCGTTCGACTTGTCCGCCATGTGCAGCCGGCGCCGCTCGGTGCCGCGCGCGTGCTCGAAGGCGACCCGGAGGATCCGCTCGACCCCTTTGCGGGTGTTGACGTCTTCGCTGATGGCGATCTCGTCGGCGGTGCCGCGCCGGATCTGGCCCCCAGCCCCCACGTAGATCCCCTCGGTGTTCTCTCGGAACACCACGAAGCGGACGTGCTCGGCGCGGCGTCCCTTGAGCGGGACGAGCGCGTCGGCGAGCGCGCGGACGGGGCGGACGTTGGCGTAGAGATCGAAGCCGAAGCGCATCCCCAGCAGGATGTCGCGCGCGTGCTCGAACCCCGGGACGCGCGGGTCCCCCAGGGCCCCGACGAACACCGCCGCGCACTCTCGCCGGATCCGCTCCAACAAGGCCGCCGGCAGCGTGGTGCCGTCCCGGAGGTAGCGATCGGCGCCGAGATCGAGCGGCCAGAGCTCGAGGGGAAGCCCCGCCGCGTCGCGGTACCACTCGAGCAGCCGGGTGGCCTCGCGCGTCACCTCCGGTCCGATGCCGTCGCCCGCAATGATCGCAATCTTTGCCATCAACGCCCGGCGGCGGCTTCCAGGGCGGCTCGGATGAGGGCCGCGACCTGCACCGGATCGGCCTCATCCAGGTCGCCGAACACCTCCGCGGCTTCAATCAGCGGGATCGCCGAGACCGAGCTCTGCTCGCGCAGCACCCGCGAGCCCGGCGCGTCGAGCTGGACGGCGACCAAGCTGCCGGGCAGCGTCAGGCCCCAGGTCGGGCTGAAGGCCTCGATCGACGGAAGCCCGACCACGTCGAGCTCGATGCCCTCGGAGATCCGCAGCGTCCCGAGCGGGTGGGGCACCGGCGCCGCCGGCGGCGACCCGGAGGGGGCGATACAGTCGGCGATGCGGCCGAGCGAGTGCATCACCGTGTTCAAGCGCTGCGGCGAGCCGGCGATCACGATCCGCGGGGGTCCTTCGAACCCCTTGCGGGTCAAGCGCTTGACCAGCGCGGCCAGCACCGCGAGCTGCTCCGGATCCGCCAGCTCCGCGCTGATGGCGCCCCGAGCGACGCGGCGCACGACGCCCCCCTCCATCAGCCGCTCGACGATTTCGACGACCCGCAGGTCCGGCAGCGGCAGATCGTCGAGCAGCTCGTTCAGCGAGTGGGGCGTCGCGAGCATCTCCCAGACGCGCGTCACCTCGTCGGACGGCTCGTCTTCGAGCTCGGCGGCCGCGACCAGCGCGTCGTCGTCGACACTCAGGCGCTCCCGAGTGCGGCGGAGCTCGTCGATCTGCCGCATCCCCTCCATCAAGAGCACGTTGGTCGGGGTCTGCACCCGCCGCAGCGGCGCCGCCGCGCCGCTCGCGAACGCGAACGTGCCCTCCGGCTCGGCCAGCAATCGATACAGCGCCTTCTCCCCCTCGAGGCGCCGGTACACCGCGTCGACCACTTCGCCGTTCACCAGCCGCACTTCCCCGGCGCCGCTCGACGTGCTCACCGAGAGCGTGCCGCTGCGGCGGTTCATGCACAGAAGCTGCAGCAGATCCGGCACCCCCACCTGCTGCACGTCGCCCCGGAAGTCGCCGCGCTCGACCGCCACCTCGGCGCTCTTGACGGGCAGGGCGAACATCCGCCGCGCGATGCCGTCGATGTCTTGCTTCGACAGCTGGTCGGCCCCGAGCGGCTCCGGCTCCCCATCGACCAGCACGAAGCGGGGCAGCCCCGCGATCTGGTGCTCGCCGAACAAGGACTCGAGCGACTCCGAGCCGGGCAGACCGCTGGCGACCAGGATGGCGTCCGGAGGGGTCTGCCGGACGTGCTCCAGCGCCCGCTCGAGACCGTCGGCGAGCGCCACCGTGAGCCCGCGCGAACGCAGGCCCGAGGCGAGCGTGCCGAGCACGTCCAGGTCCGGTTCGATGAGCAGGATCGATCGCGACATCAGTCGAGCAGTCTCATTCCGGCGGCTTCGCCCATGCGGAGGATCAACAGGTCGGTGAACAGGGGGTCGGCGGTGTGGACGGCGCGCAGGTGCCCCTGATCGACCCGACCGAGCAGCCCGTAGGCGCCGTGCTCCCCGATGATCGCCAGCGCTTCCAGGTCGAGACAGCCGGGGATCTTGGTGATGTCGATGGTCTCGATCCGGACGTCTTCGTGGTCGCGCCCGCCCTCTGCTCGCACGGCGGCGCCGATGCTCAGCCCGCCCCGGTGGGTCGCCACCACGCGGGTCCCGCCGCCCCGCAGCGCCTCCTGAACGGCGGCGGTCGCCAGGCCCACGACGTCGACCATGGGCAGCTCGATCACCCGCGGCGCCTCGATGCCGGCGCCGCTCCCTTCGCTGACGTCGCCGACGTTCCAGAGCAGCGTGTCCAGGATCTCCGGCAGCGGCAGCTGGTGCAGCGTGAGCGATCGCACCGTGGAGCCCTTCGCCGCGTCGGCGCGGTGCTTGGCGATCCGGAGCAGCTGCGACAGGTCCATGCCGTCGTGCGGGAAGGTCGCCACGCCCATGGTGAGGTTCAGGCCGATTTCGCCACGACGCTGGCCCGCCTCCCCGAGCAGGTAGCGCATCACGCGCCGCCGGCAGGTGTGCGCGCCCTTGCCGCCCGTCTCCGGCATCAAGAGGTAAAACTCACGTTCGTCGACGCGCGCCAGCACGTCGGTGTCGCGCACCACCGACAGCACGCGCTCGGCGGCTTCGACCCCGGGCTCGCTGAGAGAGCCCGGGGGGGTGTCATCGGGCGAGAAGGCCGGAGCGCTATCCCCCTCGATGGTGATGGTCGCCAGCGCGAACCGCCGGCCATAGCGGCGGGCCTTGTCGATCTCGCGACCTGCGACGTCGACGAAGTACGAGAAGGTGTACGCGCTGGAGCTCGGGTCCTTCATCGCGCTGCGGCTCGACTGCTCGCGTTCGCCGATCAGCGCCAGCGCCGTCGCCGCTTGGGCGGCGAACACGTTCACCCACGTCGCGGCGTCGCCGGCGCCAGCCGCCGGTCCACCGGAGAGCAGCAAGAGCCCGCTGTGCTCACGCCGAAGCGAGAGCCGCACCACCTTGAGGTCGTGCTGGTCGGCGTAGGCGAGCAGGTCGATCTCTTCGCAAAAGGACGGCGGGTCCCCGGGGGCCTCCACCGCCGCGGCCCGCATCAGCTGCCGCGCTCCCTCGCCCGCCGGCAAGTACACCAGGGCGTTGTCGGCGCCCGCCGACTCCACCAGCAGCCGCGCGAGGTGTTCGGCGCCTTCGCGGCGGGTGCGGCAATCGGCGATCTCCGCGAGGCGCTCCGCGACCGCCGTCAGCTTGCGCGACAGCTGGGCGTCGCGCTCGAGCTTGCGCCGCAGCTCTCGTTCGGCGCGGCGCGCGCGGACCGCCGAGGTGACGCTGATCAGCTCGTCACCCGAGAGCGGCAGGATCAAGACGCCGGCCCCGCCGAGCGCCACCGCTTGCGAGCCGAGCTCCAGCGCGCCGGAGCGCGCCAGCGCGTAGACGAGCAGGTCGGGGACCAGCGCGCGCAGGTGGTGCACCACCGCGAGCCCGGCGTTCTGGCCCAGGGTGACGTCCACCAGCACGACGTCCGGGACCTCCGCCGCCGTGCGCGCCAGGCCCTCGGCCAGGTCCGTCGCGACGCTGAGCCGATCGCCCGCCGCGCTCAGCGTGCGCTGCATCAGCTCGATCGACGCCGAGTCGTCGAGGATGGCCAGCACGTGCAGATCGCTGCCGAGCTCGTCACCCGAGGTCGTCACGGGCTCCGAACCTCCCCGGAGAACACGTGGCGCGCCGGCCCCCGGAGCAGCACCTCGAGCTCGCGCGACACCACGAGCTCGAGCGCGCCGCCGGGCAGGCCGACGCGAATGGGGACCCCGTGGTCGGCCCGACCCTCGAGCACGGCCGAGACCGCGGTCGCCCCGGCGCCGGTGCCGCACGCCAGCGTTCGCCCGACGCCCCGTTCCCAGACCACCACCTGGAAATCCCCCCGAGCGATCGTGGTGGCGAACTCGACGTTGCTGCCGCCCTCGATCGAGCGGGACACGTCCTGCCCGAAGCGGTCGATGGCGGCGTCCGGCACCGGCGCGTCGAAGGTCACGGCGTGCGGATTGCCCATCGAAATGCGATCGAAGGGCACCGGCGCCCCGTCGAAGTCCGCGACGTGCTGCGGCAGGCGCGTGCCACGTCCCAGACCGATCTCGACGTTCGAGCCGAGCATCCGGCACTGGCGCGGACCGGCGTCGGTCTCGACCACGAACGCTTCGCCAGCGCCGCGCCGGTGCAGGTGCAGCGCCACGCAGCGCAGGCCATTGCCGCACATTTCCGGCCGCGAACCGTCGGCGTTCAGGACCAACATGCGCCCGGCAGCCCCCTTCGACGCCGGCAGCACCAGCAGGACCCCGTCGGCGCCGATGCCGTAGTGCCGATCGCAGAGCGCCCGCGCGGCCCCTGGACCCAGCGCCGTTTCATCATGGAGCTCGACCAGGACGAAGTCGTTGCCGAGTCCCTCGTATTTTTCGAAACGCAGCCCAGACATGCCGACCCTCTGGCGGAGGTTGCCACGAATTGTACTGCGCCTTCGCCAACTTCGGTGTGATTTCGGCGGCGGCGCGGCCCGCCTCCAAAGCGGGCGGGGGCTCCCGGGCTCAACCGGCGAGCTTTTCGACGATCCGATCGCGGCCGCAGCCCGTGATGCGGATGCGCTTGGAGCGATGGGTGGCGCCGCCCACGATCGTGACCGCGGAGCGGGGCAGCCCAAGCTGCCGAGCCAGGATCCGCACCAGCTCCGCGTTGGCCTCTCCCTCCACTGGGGGTGCGGCAACGGCCACCACCAGCGCCTGATCACTCACACCGACGATCCGGCTGCGAGAGGCCTTCACTTTCACTCGGACGCGCAGCTCGACGGCCCCGCTCGCGTCGGTTTTCAGCTCCAGATCCAGGCGGCACCTACCGTGCTAGAGCACCGATCAGTTTGCCAGGTCGTGAGATCCCGATGACTCGGGGCCCCATCGGGGTGAGGGCCCGGAGTCTTCGGGAAACCCTCTCGACTGCTCACGGCTCGGTGCTCTAGATGTCTCATTTTCCGCGACAAACGCTTTGCTTCGCAAACCGTTTGTCGCTCTGGTAGAGGGCCTAGCATGGATCGGCCGCTTTTTTTGAATGGGTTCATGGCGACGGGCAAGTCGACGGTCGGGCGCTTGGCCGCGGCCAGGCTCGGGGTCCCGTTCGTGGATCTGGACGCGGCCGTGGAGGCCCGGGCCGGCTGCCGGGTCGCAGAGATCTTCGCGACCAAGGGAGAGAGTGGTTTCCGGCAGCTCGAGCGCGAAGAGCTCGGGCGCTGGCTCGACACGAGAGAGCCCGCCGTGGTGGCGCTCGGCGGGGGCGCGCTGCTGGCGCGCGAACCCCGGCTCGCGGCGTTGCGGCGGGGCTACGTCGTGACCCTGGAGGCCACGCCTGCGACGGTGCTGGCGCGCAACGGCGGAAAGGCCGCGCGACCGCTGCTCGCGGTGCCCAACCCGGATCGCCAGGTGGCCGAGCTGCTGGCGCAGCGGCGCGCGAGCTACGCCGAAGCCCACGCGCGCCTTCAAACCGACGAGCGCTCACCGCAGGCCATCGCCGAGGAGGTCGTGGAGGTCGTTCGCCGGCGGCCGATCGCCGTTGCGGCGGGTGAGAGCTCCTATTCGGTCGAGGTCGGGGTGGGATTGTGTGCGGCACGGCTCGGGGCGCTGGCGCGGGGCGCGTCGCGCGTGCTCTTGGTCACCGACAGCAACGTGGGCCCGCTGCACGCTGCCACGGCCATCGCCGCGTTGGAGCGGGCTCAGCTGACCGCGGACGTCGTTCGTCTGGACGCGGGCGAGGAGCACAAGACGCTCGCGGCTCCGCAGCGGATCTGGGAGGCGGCGCTCGCGCAAGGCGTCGATCGCAGCGGGCGCATGGTCGCCCTCGGGGGTGGCGTGGTCACCGATATCACCGGGTTCGCGGCGGCCAGCTGGATGCGCGGCATCGGTTGGGTCGGCGTTCCGACGACCCTGCTCGCGATGGTGGACGCCTCCGTGGGCGGCAAGACGGGCGTCGACCTGGGGCCGGCGAAGAACGCGGTCGGCGCATTCTGGCAGCCTCGAGGTGTGCTCTGCGACATCTCGCTGCTGGCCACCGAGCCCGATCGGGGCTTCGTCAGCGCGCTGGCGGAGGTGGTCAAGACGGCGCTGATCGGCGACCCCGAGCTCTTCCTTTTGCTGGAGAAGGATCCGGCGGCGGTCCTGCGGCGGGATCCCAGCGTCGTCGCCGATGTCGTCTCGCGCTGCATCCAGGTCAAGGCCGACGTGGTCAGCCGGGACGAGCGCGAGAGCGGGCTGCGAGCCACCTTGAACCTGGGCCACACCGTCGGCCATGCGCTCGAGGCGCAGGCCGGCTACAGCCGGCTGACCCATGGGGAAGCCATCAGCCTCGGCCTGGTCGCCGCCTGCCGGTTGGGGGAGCGGATCGGGCGGACACCGCCGGAGCTTTCCGAGCGGGTGGTGCGCCTGCTGCGCACGTTGGGGCTGCCCGTCGAGCTCGCGAAGGAACCCCTGGCGGACGCCGCGCGGCTCATCGGTCACGACAAGAAGCGCGCCGGCAAGAGTATCCGCTTCGTCGTCGCACGCGCCCTCGGTGACGTCACTACGGTCGATTTGCCGTTGGCGGAAGTTCGCGAGCTGACCACCGCACTTCGTTAAGTCGCCGGTGTCGGGCGCCGCATTGTTGGCGGGCGGCAGCGCGGCCCGTTAGACTTTCAGACAGATCGCTCGGCGCGCTAGGCGCCGTGCCGATTCGAGGTTTCCATGCGTCACCAGGTTGGATTGCTTACGCCCGCGGCTTCGTCCTCTGGAGGCAAGCGGGCTCGCCCGTCTCACGCGGTGGGCAGCGGCTTTGACAAGCGCCGCAGCTCGGCGCGTTGGGGGCTGGCGGCTGCCGTGTTCTTCGGCGTCGGCGCCCTCGGTTGCGCAGAGAACGAGAGCTCGCTGTTCGTGCGCGCCGTGCTCGACATCAACGAAGCCGAGTGCGTCGCCGATCCGGATCCGGAGTCGCCGATCCTTTTGTTCGGGGTCTGGGATCGCTCCTTTGAGAGCGGCTACATCGCGCCGCTGCTGGTGGGCAATCAGATGGCGCCGCAGGGCAACTTCGACAAGATCCGCACCGAGACGGACGCCGTCACGATCCGCGGGGCCGAGGTGCGCCGCACGACCTCGGAGGGCGTCGAGTCGGAGTTCAGCGTGCCGGCGACCGGCTTCATCGACGCCGCCATCGGCGAGCAGGAGCCGGGGTACGGCGTCGCAGCAGCCACGCTGGGCGTGCCGGACGATGACTTCGGCACGGCCGAGTACATCATCGTGAACGTGAAGGTGTTCGGAGAGACGCTCGGGGGACGCGCCATCGAGTCGAACGAGCTGACGTTCCCGATCGAGCTCTGCGACGGCTGCTTGATTTTCCTGCCGCAGGGAGCGACGGTCGATCCGACGACGGGAGCCTGCGTCGGGGGCGAGGACGCCGAGATCCCGTGCAAGCCGGGCCAAGATCGCGGGTTTCCCTGCACGGCCCTGTGAGGCGAGGATCTTTCGTCCTCCCGCGGGAGCTCAGGCGTCGGCGCGCGGTGAGTCGTCGGTCAAGACCGGCTCGCTCGCCTCGAGCGCGGCATCGATGCGCTCCAGCATGCTAGCGAGCAGCTCCCGAGACCTCTGCTCGACGGCGCGGCGCTGCTCGCGCTCCTCCTCCAAGTCGTGCGCCAGCGCGATCGCGGCGAGCACCAAGGCCTGCGGAGGAATCGATCGGTTCGGACCGCTGAGCTCACGCAGCTTCTGATCGACCATTTGCGCCAGGCGCTGCAGCTCGGTCTCATCGGTCGAGGCCACCACCCGATAGGTCTGGCCGCCGACACGAAGCTCGACCGGGGAACGCATGTCGACGACGCTAGCACCGGCGGAGCGGCATGGAAATGCCGTCGGCGCGACCGCTCGCCGCGCCTGCGCTCATTTCGAGCGGCACGTGGCGGTTTTTTGCCGCGTAGAACCGGCGACCGTGCGCTCGGCGGCTCTTGACGCCGGCGTCCCTCCCGTGCGAGCGCCATGGGGTCGGCGAGCGCTTGACAGGCGCGCCGCCGTTGTTTGGCGGACCGTTGGGGTCTACATGGCACCGGCTCGAACCAGGGTGGATCGTCGCTGTGCGCCGACCGGGTCCGGCTCTCGCTTTCAGGACCCGGGCCTACCGCAACACCGCCAGGATGGCGGCCGCGAGCTGCCGCGCTCGATCGGTCGCGCCCGGATCGATCGAAAGCAACGCCTGTTCGAGCACCGCGGTCGCGGCGGCCACACTGAGCTCGCGATCCGACGCGCCGCCGACGCTCAGTGTGCGCAGGTGGTCGAGCGCTTCGTTCAGCTCGCGGCGGAGTCGCCGCTGCAGCGTCCCGCTGTCTCCCGGCGGCTGTGTCCGTTCGAGCAGGAGCGCGGCTCGCACGTAGGGCGGGTCCCCTGAGGCCGCCTCGAGGCAACCTCTCACCAGCGCGCGCAGCCGCTCGATCGGGGTGTGGGGTTCGGCGAGGCGCTCGGCGAGCGCCGCGAGGAGCACGCCGTGGGCGCGAGCGAGCACCGCGCGCGCGACGGCGTCCGCGTCGACGAACTGGGCGTAGAAGCTATTCCTACCGGCACCCGCTCGCTCGATGACGGCGTTCGCGGTCAGCGCCCGCGGCCCCCGCTCCACGATGCAGCTGGCGGCAGCGGCGAGCAGGCGCTCACGCGCGCGCGCCTGTCGCTCAGCGCCGCTCAAGCGACGATCGTAGGTGCCGGGACGTCGGGGTACGGCGAGCATTGATACACTAGTGTATCAATGGGCGGGCGCGCGCGGGGAGGTCGGGGTTGCAGCCCGCTGGTTTTTGGGCGCAGGAAGACCAGCAGAGCCTTCGGCCCACCTCGAGCCAGTGAAAACGCAGCTCGCCACCGAGCTAGCGTACGTCGACGCGTCTCAACCGGAGATCGGTCACAGGAAGGAGCGGAAGGGCGGAAGGGGGACCGACGTCGTCGGTCCCCGCTCGGAGTCGATCTCGACCGGCGCGACGTGAACCGCTGTGACGACCCACCCACCAACCCCCGCTTCGGACCCATCCCCAATCCCAAAATCTTCCGCTCTTCCGCGCCTTCCTGTGAAAAATTAAAGAGAGCTCGTGGTGCCTAATTCGAACCTTCGTTTTGGTAAGGAGAGCGGAAGATTCTTCTGATTCGGGCGATGGTGCGAGTTTGAGCCCACAGCCGAGATCACGACGCGCAGGGGCGTCTCGATGACGCGCTGCATTATGTCGCCAGGGCGGCGATGGTCGCGTCGGCGAGGAAACCGAGATCTGCGGCGGCGAGGTCGGCGCGCACGGTGAGCCGGAGCCGAGCGGTGCCCGGCGGAACGGTGGGAGGCCGAATGGCCTGGGCTCGGACACCCCGCTGCGCCAAAGCATCCCTAGCGGCGAGCGCTCGAGCGGGATCGCCGACCAGGACCGGGACGATGGGTCCGTGGGAATGCTCCGGCACGTTCAGCCCGGCCGACCGCAGACGGTCGCGGAGCTGCTGGGCGTGAGCGGCCAATCGTTGCCGAGGTGCATCGGCGGCCGCGGCGGTGCCGACGCGCTCTGGGACGAGGGCGACCAGCAAAGGGGAGGGGGCCGTGGAGAAGACGAAGCTGCGAGCGCGATTCCAGAGCCAGGTGCGGAGCAGGGCCGATCCCGCCACGAACGCCCCGTGGAGGCCAAGGGCTTTGCCCAGGGTCCCGACCAGCACATCGGGGACGACGTTGGCCGCCGCGCACAGACCCCGGCCAGCCGGGCCGAAGACCCCGAGCGCATGGGCCTCGTCCACGATCAGCGCGGCATCATTGCGGTCGCAGATCCGGCGCAGGGCGCCCAGATCCGGGCTGTCGCCGTCCATGCTGAAGTAGCTCTCGGTCACGAGGAAGCGCTGGCGGTGGGCGCCGGCCGACAGCGCGCGTTCGGCGGCCGCGAGATCCAGGTGGGGCACGACGCGAACGGTGGCGCGGCTCAGGCGGCAGCCGTCGATGATCGAGGCGTGGTTCAGCGCGTCGGAGACGATGAGGTCGTCGGGTCCAGCGAGCGCTTGCAGCGTGCCCACGTTCGCGGCGTAGCCGCTCGAGAACAGCAGGCTCGCCTCCGTTTGCAGCCAGGTGCTCAGGGCGTGCTCGGCCCGGAGATGCTCGGGCTTGGTGCCGTAGATCAGGCGCGAGGCTCCCGCCCCGGCTCCGGAGTGCGAGAGGGTCGCCAGCGTTTCACGTGAAACAGCCGCCCCACCGAGCCCCAGGTAGTCGTTCGAGCTGGCGTCCAATCTCCACGACTCCGGCCACGCCTGCCCCTCCGCCCCTCCCAGCTCCTCCCCGGCCGATTCCGACGGCTCGCCTCCGGACCCCTCCGAGCTCCTCAAAGCACCCGCGTCAGGCTCCCGCAACAACCCCTGCTCTCGCAGGCTCATCAGCCCCGCCTCAAGGACCGAACGCAGGCTCACGCCCTCCCCCTAGCAGCGCCCGCCCCCCCCGTCACGCCCCGCCAGAAACTCCAGCTCCCAAGCGCCGCGCACTCCCACCCCGTCATTCACTCGTGGCCCTCCCTGCACGCGCCCTCCCTGCACGCGCCTTCCCTGCACGCGCCCTGCACGCGCCCTCCCCTTAGGGCCATCCCTGCGCCACCGCGCCTCGCTCCCGCGCCCAGCG
>Ga0079224_100009346_pt1 | contig 13356 bp, 10 predicted proteins | sample Stecom2015_FD_80414 | JGI IMG/M metagenome (GOLD analysis project Ga0079224, IMG submission 80414) | Agricultural soil microbial communities from Utah to study Nitrogen management - Steer compost 2015 | ecosystem: Environmental > Terrestrial > Soil > Agricultural land | place: USA: Utah... | reverse complement strand
GCCCGCAGCGCCGCTGACCCGGCGCGCTAGTAGAAGTCGGGGTAGTCGATCCTGGAGGTGATGCGGAGCACCGCGTTCATCAGCCCGACGTGGCTGTAGGCCTGCGGGAAGTTGCCCCACTGGCTGCCGCTTTCCGGGTCGACGTCCTCGCTGAACAGGCCCAGGGAGTTGGCGTAGCCGAGCAGGAGCTCGAGCTCCTTGAGCGCCGCCTCGATCCGGCCCATCGCGGCCAGCGCCTCCACGTACCAGAAGGAGCAGACCAGGAACGCGGAGCGCGGGTGGCCGAAGTCGTCCTTGTGCGTGTAGCGATGGAGCAGCCCGCCGCCGGCGCACAGCCTGGCCTCCAGCGCCTCCAGGTGGCGCGCCGCCCGCTCCGACGGCGGATCCAGGTAGTGCAGCGTGATGAGCTGGAGGGCGCTGGCGTCCACCTCCGCGCTGCCCGGCTCCTGCATGTAGGCGCCGACCGTCGGGTCGTAGCAGGACTCGAGCAGGCGGGCGGCGCGCACCACCAGGCGGGTGGCGGCGCGCAGCATGTCGCGGTCACCCAGCTCGCGGGCGATGCGGGCCGCCGCCTTGCCGCCGACCCAGTGGCACAGGAGCGTGAACACGTGGCGGCGCGTGAAGCCGCGGAACTCCCACAGGCTGGCGTCCGGCTCGTCGAGCCGGCGGGCAATGATGTCGAGCAGCCCGCCGATCAGCTTCCGCGCCCGCACCCGCGGCTCGCGCGGGAAGCGCTCGTCGATGTAGAGCATCAGGAGCGCGTAGATCATCTGGCCGTAGATGTCGTTCTGCACCTGCGCGTAGGCGGCGTTGCCGACCCGCACCAGCCCGCTGCCGTCGTAGCCTTTGAGCGGCACGGTGGTCTCCGGCAGCTCGAGGGCGCCGTCGATCCTGACCACCGCCGGGTAGCGGTCGCGCGAGGTCGCCGCGATGTCCTCGATGAAGTTGGCGAACCGCTGCATCGCGCCGAACTGGCCGATGCGGTTGAGCGCGGTCAGGATGAAGTAGGCGTCGCGCAGCCAGCAGTAGCGGTAGTCCCAGTTGCGCCCCGAGCCGGGGTGCTCCGGCAGGCTGGTGGTGCCGGACGCGATGATCGCGCCGGTGTCCTCGAACTGGTGCAGCTTGAGCACCAGCGCCGAGCGGATGACGTGCTGCTGGTAGAAGCGGCCGATGGCGCAGCGGCTGACCCACTCGCGCCAGTAGCGCTCGGTGCGGCGCAGGTACTCCTCGGCGGTGTCCTCGAGCGCCGCCTCGAGCGGGGCGCCCCAGGACAGGATCAGGTAGCGCGGCTCGCTCAGCACGAACTCGCGCTCGCCGGCCACGTAGCTGATCGGGATGTCGCTGTACAGCCGGACCACCTCGTCGCCGATCTGGTAGCGCAGGTGGTCGCTCTGCCGGTGCACCTCCGGCTCGGTGGCGCCGTAGTCGCCGCGCGGCCGGCACAGCACCCGCACCCGCGGGGTGCCGCCCAGCGGCTCGACCTTGCGGATCAGCATCAGCGGCCGGAACGCCCGCTCGCTCCGCACGAAGCGCGGGGCGCAGTCGATCACCCGCACGGAGCCGCCGCTGCCCTCCAGGGTGGTCTCGAGCAGGTTGGTGTTGCGGCGGTACTCCTGCCGGCCGCCCGCCTCGGCGCCCTCGACCTGGACGGCGAACACCCCGCCGCGATCCGGGTCGTGCAGGTGGGCGAAGATCGAGCCGGAGTCGAAGCGCGGCATGCACAGCCAGACCACCCGCGCGTGGCGATCGATGTGGGCCATGAACGCGCAGTTGCCGACGATGCCCATCTCGTAGGTGTGCCGCGCGCCCATGGTCAGCCAGCCAGCGTGTCCTCGACGACCTCGTAGAGGCGGTCGAGATCGAACGGCTTGCCGAGATCGGCGTCCGCGCCGATCTCGTCGGCCCGCAGCTTTGAGTCCTCTGCGGCGGTCATGACCACGATCGGGATGCTGCGGCCGTACAGCTCGCGGCATGCGCGGGCGAACGCCCAGCCGTCCATCACCGGCATGCGCATGTCGAGCAGGATGAGCTGCGGCGCGTGCTCGGCGATCCGGTCGAGCGCCTCGCGCCCGTGGCGGGCGATCTCCACCTCGTAGCCGGCCCTGGCCAGCGCCTCGGCGACCAGGTCGAGCATGTCCGGGTCGTCGTCGACCACCAGGACGCGGTCGCGCCCGTCCGGTCCGCCGCCCGCCGGCGCGCTCACGCCGCCCCCTCCTGCCCCGCCGGCCGCAGCGGGATCCGGAAGTAGAAGGTCGAGCCGCGCCCCTCCTCGCTCTCGAACCAGAGCTGCCCGCCGTGCCGGTTGACCAGCTCGCGCGACAGGTACAGGCCGACGCCCAGGCTGGTCAAGAGGTCGTACGGCGTCCCGGCGTGGGCCCGGTAGAAGCGCTCGAACACCCGCTCCTGCCGGTCGGCCGGGATGCCGATGCCGCGGTCGCGCACCATCCCGTGCATCGCGCCGTCCTCGCAGCGCGAGGAGATCTCGATGTCGCCGCCGGCCGGCGAGTAGCGGATGGCGTTGTCGATCAGGTTGGCCAGCACCTGCTCGATGCGGTCCGGGTCGACGTGCCCCTCCATCGGATCGTTGCGGGTGATGACCAGCCGGTGGCGCGAGCTCGCCTCCTGCATCTCCTCCACCACCCGGGAGACCAGGGCGGCCATGTCGGTCGGCCGCCGCCGCAGCTCCACCCGCTGCAGCTCGAGGCGCAGCACCTCGAGCACGCCGGTCACCAGCCGGGTCAGCCGGTTGCACTGCCGGTCGATGCGGGCGAGCAGGTCCGGGTAGCGCGCCGCCTGCTCCTCCGGCGGGATCCGGTGCATGAGCTGGGCGGCCGCCTTGATCACCGCGACCGGGGTCTTGATCTCGTGGATGGCGGCCGAGATGAACTCCTCGCGCGAGCGGGTGAGCTCCTCGAGCCGGTGGGTCATCTCGTTGAAGACGTCCGCCAGGTGGCCGATCTCGTCCTCGGCGCGGCGCTCGATGCGCAGGTCGAACCGCCCGGTGCCGACCAGCTCGGCGCCGCGCTCGAGCACCTGCAACGGCCGCAGCACCGCGCGGCGAAAGAACACCTGGCTGCCGATCGCCACCGCCAGCACCGCCATGGCGAACGCGATGATGATGGCGCTGGCGCGCCGCTGGGCGGCGGCGAGCTGGTCCTTGATGCGCGCGGCCAGCGAGTCGGACCACCCGATCATGTCCTGCAGGCGGGCGCTGATCTGGTCGCTGATCACCCGCTCCGCCAGCGTCGGCGGGCCGGTCGGCGAGGCCGGCAGGATGTGGAACAGCGCGTCCACCTCGCGGTGCGCGGTGCGGATCAGCGAGACCGCGTGGGCGCGCCCGCGCGACCGCTCCTCCAGCTGGTCGAGGTGGCGGGCGAGCCGCTGCGAGACGACCTGCCACTCGCGGCGCGACCGCGCCAGGCTGCGGAGCTGGTGGTCGTCGAGCGCGATGGCCAGCCCGGTGATGTCGCGGCTGACCTGGTGGATCAGCTCCGACTGGTCGAGCTTGCGCGGGACCATCTGGTAGGTGAGGACCAGGAGCCCGCCGATCGTGGTGGTGGCGACCAGCACCGCGGCGTTGAGCAGCAGGATCTTGTGCTCGAGCTTCATGCGGCGCTCACCGGAGGGTCACCCTCTCCGGCCGCAACCGCCTGAGCGGCCCTGGTTGGACGAGGGCGAGGAAGTCGGGCGGCGGCCCGACCAGCTCGGGATCGATGGCGGTGAGCCAGCGGGCGTGGCTCTCGAGCGCGATGAGCAGCCCGCGGCCGAGCGCCACCTCGAAGCGGTAGCGCGTCCACTCCGCGCTGACCTCGTCGCGCCGCTCCGGCCCCAGCCAGCTCGTCACCTCCGCCTGCGCCGCCGCGGGGTCGCGCCGGCTGAAGCGCTCGGCGCGGAGCAGCGCGCGCAGGACCCGCACCGGCACGTCGCCGTCGTCGGACACCAGGGCGGGCGCGGCGACCAGGACGTCGTACTGGTGGAATCGATGGCTGGCGTCGAACCGGATCGCCTGGTCGCCGAGCAGCCGCTCGGCGGCCACGGCGAGCGGCTCGCGCAGCGCCGCCGCGTCGATCCGCCCCTCGGCCAGCGCCCGAGGCAGATCGGCTGCCGCCGCCGGAACGATGGTCACCGCCGACCGCGGGACGCCGCTCTGGGACAGGAACAAGAACAGGAACACGTTGTCGGCCGACAGCCGCTCGACCCCGATCGACTTGCCGGACAGGTCGGCCGGCCGGCCGATGCCGCGATCCCGGCGCGCCACCACCCGGTGCGTGCGGTCGGAGAAGCCGACCGTGGCCAGGGCGGCGAGCCGGCGGCGGCGCACCACCTGGTAGGAGAGCGGCACGTCGCCGGTGATCGCCAGCTCGGCGCCGCCTTCGAGGACCAGCTCGATCGCCGCCGTGTCGCTCGGCATCCGGCGCAGCTCGACGTCGAGCCCCTCGCGCGCGAAGTACCCGCGCCCCGCCGCGACGACCGCGAGCGCGCCCCCCACCCCGTCCGGCGCGGCGAGCGTGAGGTGGCGCAGCGGCGCATCCGGCTCACCGGCCGCGCGCACGACGAGGAACGCCACCACCGCCAGCAGGGCGGCGCCGCCGGCCAGCGCGGCGATCAGCGCTCTTCGATGGGTCTTCCTCACGCTCTCCCGGCCCGCGCCGCGCGCCTCTCCAGCGCGACGGGCTCGTCAACAGGGGCAACAGGCAACCCGCATGCCGCATCCCCCTCGCCGGCCGGCGCCGGGGGCCCGTCGATCGCCGCCGGCGCGCACGGTGGGCGGGATCACCTGCCGAGCGCAAGATCGCCCCGCGCGGGCGCCGGATCGCGCTCGCGCCGGCGGCCGCGGCGCCCGGGGGGCCGCCGACGCCGGCGACGGGGCCGACCGGGTGGCCGGTCCGGCTACGGCGGTGGCCGCCAGGTGAACCGCAATGCCCCGACATGCTTGAAGGCCGCTCGTGGATCGCCACGTGCAATGCGCCCGCGCCATGCGCGATACCGCACTCCAGCTCGTCCACCGCGCCCGCTCGGCCCGCCTCGCGGCGCTCCTCATCGGCCTCTTCGTCGCCCTGTCCGGCGCCCGCGTCGAGGCGCAGCGCGCCGCCCGGGCCAAGGCGAAGGCCAAGCCCGCGGCGACCTCCCGCACCTGGACCGCCAACGGGACCAGGTTCCGCCACGAGACCCAGCGGATGCACGGCAAGGTCGTGCACTGGGAGCGCGGCACCACCGGCAAGAGCGGCGTCACCAAGCTGCGCGGCAAGACCTGGGGCTCGAGCTACAAGGGGCACGAGTGGAAGAGCGGCGACAAGACGCTCCGCAAGGTGACGGTCAACGGCAGCGACGGGACCAAGCGCAAGGTCTTCTCGGTCACCAACGGCAAGGGCACCAAGAGGACGACCATCACCGGGCTGCCGGGCGGCCAGACCCGCCGCATCACGCGGTGGCAGGTCGGCAACACGAACATGACCGACATGCGCGACTACGGCGCCGACGGCAAGCTGACCAAGCGGCAGCGCTTCGGCCACAAGGCCGCGGCCAGGTAGCCCGCCTCACGCGGCCCGACGAGGTCGCAACCCGCCCCTGAACGCGGTATCCTCGACGCTGCGTGATGGGGCGGCCGAAAGCGCGGTGGCGCCACGCGATCTGGCTGGCTTCGGCGGCGGCGATGGCGGCCGCGCAGGCGGCCTGGCCGGCCGCCGCCCGCGCCGACGATCAGGCGGTGGGCGACGCCGCCGGCGCCCTGCCCGGCCTGGTGCGGGTCGGCGCCGCAGGCCCGCTCGACACCGGCTTCTCTCTCGCCGCGGTCCTCGGCTACGGCTATCTCGGATCGGTCCTCGCCGAGGAGGACACCCACCACCGCGGCGCGATGGACCTGGCGGCCAGCGTCCGGCCGGCGCGGTGGCTGGCGATCGCCGCCCGCTTCAGCGGGCGCTACGACCGCCACACCGGCGCCGGCGGCGAGGCCGACAGCGGCTGGGTCGGCGACCCGCGGCTGGCCCTCCGCGCCGTGCTCCCCTCCGCCGGGCCTCTCTCCTTCGGCGCGCACCTCGGGGTGTGGATGCCCGGCGCGGAGGCCCCGTCGATCGAGCCGAGCGCCACCACGGTGGACGCGCTCGGGCTCGCCACCTGGGCTCCGGCCCAGAGCCCGCTCTCGCTGACCGCGCAGCTCGGCTACCGGCACGATCGCAGCGCCGAGTCGGCGCCCGACGCGGATCTGTTGAGCCCGGCCGACCGCATGGCGCTCGGCGTCAGCCAGTCGAGCGCGCTCTTGGCCGGCGCCGGCGCCCGCCTCGCGCTCGCGCGCACCGAGCTGGTCGCCGAGTGGAGCTGGGACCTCCTTCTCGGCGAGGACGCGCCGGAGACGCGCCGCTCGCCGATGCGGGTCGGTCTCGGCCTCAGGCAGCCGCTCGGACCGGCCACGCTGGTCTTGACCGGCGAGCTGAGCCTGGCCGAGGCGGGCGCGCCGGCGCCGATGGAGCCGCTCTACCCGGTCGAGCCGCGCCTGGCGGTGATGGCCGGGCTCACCATGCACCTGGGCGGCGGCGATCGCGGCGGCGACCGCCTGGTGGTCGAGGGCGGCGCCGGCGACCGCGATGAGGAGGAGGCGCCGCCGGCGCCGACCACCGGGGCGGTGGAGGTCGCGGTGACCGCCCTCGGCGCCGCCGCCCTCGAGGGGGCGGAGGTGGAGCTGGTCCCGGCGGCGGGCGGCGCATCGCGCACCGCCGTCACCGACGCGGAGGGCAAGGCGCGCTTCGACGACGTTCCCGGCGGCGCCGCGCGCATCACCGTCAGGCACCCGGAGCACGTGGAGGCGAGCCAGAAGCTCGCGGTCGAGCCGGGCGAGGCGACCCGCGCCGCGGTCGCGCTCGAGCGCGCGCTGCCGCCCGGTCAGCTCCGCGGCGTGGTGCGCGCGTGGAACGGCAGGCCGCTGGCGGCGCGGCTGACCATCCAGCCGTCCGGCACCTCGGCGAAGGCCGACGAGCGGGGCGAGTTCGAGCTCGACCTGCCGCCCGGCGAGTACACGGTCGAGATCGAGGCGCCCGGCTACCGATCGCAGACGCGATCGATCGTGATCACCGAGGGGGAGGTGGTCATCCTCAACGTGGACCTGCGGCGGTGATGCGGACCGGATCGCGCCTGGCGTGGATGGCGCTGGCGGCGCTCCTGGCGCTCGCCGGCTGCAAGGAGAAGCAGGAGGGCGAGGTCGCCGAGCTGGCGAAGGTGCTGGCCGGATCGGCCGAGCGGGTCGGGACCAGCGGGCCGTGGGTGAAGGCGGCCGCCGGCGATCGCTTCCGGGTCGGTCACGCGGTGCGCACCAGCGACGACGGCGGCGCCCGCATCCGCTTCCTCGCCGGTGGCGGCCTGCGCATGGGCCCGAGCACGACCATCCGCTTCGGGCCCGGCAAGGTGGCGGTCGACGGCGAGCTGGTGGCGGAGGAGAACTCGATCATCGACCTCGAGATGGGGCGCGCCGAGCTCACCAGCGGCAGCGTGATCCGCATCGATCGCACCGGCGGGCAGGTCCGCTTCGACGTGGTGGTCGGCCAGGCGGTGGTGACGCGCGACGGCGAGCGGGTCGAGCTGAGCGCCGGGCAGGCGATCGACGTCGAGCTCGGCTCGGCGCGGGTGACGCGGGTGGGCGGCGCGCGCGCGCCGGCCGACGCGGGGCCGCCGGAGGGCGACGCCGGCAGCGAGGAGGAGGCGGACGCCGGCCCGCCGCCGCCGGTGGCCGGCGCGGTGACCGGCACGGTGCGCGGGCGCAAGGCGCGGGCGCGCGCGCCCGGCGGCGGCTGGGACCCGCTGGCGCCCGGGGAGCACGAGCTGGCCCCCGGCACCGAGGTGGACGTGCCGCGCGGCGCCACCCTGGTGATCGCGCGCGGCGAGGAGCAGGCGGAGGTGCGCGGCGCGGCGCAGGTGGTGGTGGTGCCGACCGGCGACGACGGCGCGCTGGTGGAGGCGCGGCGCGGCCGCGCCGAGCTGCGCGCGAGGGCGGCGGACGTGATCGTCCGGGTGCCGGGCGGCGTGATCGTCGCGCGCCGCGGCAAGGGCAGCGGCTCGCGCGCCGACGTCGCGGTCGACTCGCGCAAGGCGGTGGTGTCGGTCGACAGCGGCACGGTCGACGTGATCGGCAACCGGGGCGGCAAGGAGCGGCTCCTGCTCGGCCAGACCGGCGAGATCGGCCGCTCGGGCGGCATCGAGGTGATCGGCCGACCGCCGGATCGCGCCCACTTCACGATCAAGGCAGGGCTGACCGCGACCATCCACGACCCGCGGCCGCCGAGCGACGTGCGCGTCGACTTCGCCGCCGGCTGTCCGGGCGGCGGCGTGCTCGAGGTGACGCGCGGCCGCTCGTTCGGCGACTCGCTCCGGCGGGTGCCGGGCGAGCGCTCGGCGATCGTCCGGCTGGTCAGCGGCTCGCACCGCTACCGGGTCCGCTGCATGGAGGACGGCGTGCTGGCCGATCGAGCGGCGGCGAGCGGCCGGCTGCGGGTCAAGCGCGACAAGGGCACCAAGCCGCTGCCCCGCCGCGCGCCGGCCAACACGGTCGACACCGACGGCCGCCTGTACACGGTCCTCTACCAGAACCTGCTGCCGGCGATCACCTTCCGCTGGCCGCGCGCGCCGGAGGCAGCGACCTACACGCTGGTGGTGGCGCCGGAGCGCGGCCAGCGGATCCAGGTGAAGAGCGACCAGCCGCGCCACGCGATGAAGGCTGGCCGCCTCGACGAGGGCACCTACCAGTACTGGTTCACCGCCGGCAAGACGACCTCCAAGAAGTCGACCCTGCGGATCGCGTTCGACAACGCCGCCGCCTCCGGCTACGTGCAGTCGCCGAAGCCGGGCACCGCCTGGTCGGGCGACACCGCCCTGGTCACCGGCGCCGTCGTCGAGGGCTGGAAGGTGTCCGTCGCCGGCACCCCGCTCCCCCTCGATCGCCAGCACCGCTTCTCCTCCACCGTCACCCGCCAGGGCGACGACACCGGCCTGGCCATCGAGCTCCGCCACCCCACCCGCGGCGTCCACCTCTACGTCCGCAAGCCCCGCTGACCAGGTCGGCCGACCGGCCGCTGGCTCAGGGCGCCTTGCGGACGCGGACCTTGAGCGGGATCGTGACCCCGACCTCGCCCTCCTGCGGGCCGAAGTCGACCTTGCGCGCGATCGCCAGCACGCAGGTGCCGAGCGCGGTGTCGGCGAGGGCGGCCGGCAGGAGGTCGGCCGCCAGCACCTTGCCCTCGGCGTCGATGCGGAGCGCGAGATCGAGCTCGGGGGCGCCCTGCACGGTGGTGGCGTTCTCGTTGAAGCAGCGGCGGATCGCGCGCTGGTGGCGCGCGAGGCGCGCGCGGTACGGGTCGCGCGGTCGCCGCCCGGTGTCGTCCGCCGCTCCCGAGCGGGCCTCGCGCGCTGCCTCCCCGCCACGGCCGCCGCCGGATGGGCCCGCGCCGCCGTCGGGGGCGGCCGCGCCGTCGGCGCCGGCGCCCGCCCCGGATGCGGCGCCGCGCTCGCTCTCGGATCCGGCCTCGCCCTCTCCGCCCGGTTCGACCTCGGCCCCGGCGGGCCGCGCCGCCCGCGCCACCCGGCCGTCCTCGGTCACCACCTCGCCGCCGATGATGGTCACCTGGGTCGGCGCCGCCGCCCGCTCGCCCGACAGCTTCTGGTACGCGACCGCGCCGGCGCCGCCGAGCGCGATCGCCAGCGCCGCCGCGCCGAGCCACCGCCGCCCGCGCGCCGGCCGCGCCGCGCCGGTGTAGACCGGCAGCGTGCCCTCCGCCGCGACCGCCACCGGCGCGGCGTCCGCCGGAGCCGCCGCCGCCGGCACCGGCGTCGCGGGCGTCGCCGCCGGCCTCTCGATCACGATATCCGGATCCGACAGCGCCGGCCGCGCGCGCCGCACCCGGTCGGCCCGGGCGATCCCCTGCTGCACGTCGCGCCGCTTCTCCTCGATCAGATCGGCGAAGTGGGTCGACACGTAGTCGCCGATGGCGCTGCTCTTCCACAGGCCGATCCCGGAGACCGCCTCCTCGAGCGCCTCGCCGAGATCGCGCGCGCTGGCGAACCGCCGCTCCGGGTCGCGCGAGAGCGCGCGGTCCACCACCTTGCCCACCGCCGGCGGCAGCCCCGGCCGGTGGTCGAGCAGGGAGGGGATCGGGTCCTCGACGATCGCCTGGAACATCTTGTACTCGGAGTCGCGCCAGAAGAGCCGCTGCGCGGTCAGGAGCTCGAACAGCACCACGCCGAGCGAGAACACGTCGGCGCGCCGGTCGACCGGGTTGCCGAGCACCTGCTCCGGGGACATGTACGCGTACTTGCCCTTGAGCGCGCCGGTGTGGGTCCGCGCCAGCGCGTCCTGCGACTTGGCGACGCCGAAGTCGAGCACCTTGACCAGCCCGCTCGCGGTGACAAACAGGTTCGACGGCGACACGTCGCGGTGGACCAGCTCGACCAGGTTGCCCTCGCTGTCGGTCAGCTCGTGGGCGTGGTGCAGGCCGTCGCACGCCTGGCGCAGGATGGCGGCGGCCAGCCCGAGGTCGAGCTTCTGCCCGGCGCGGCGCGCGCGCCGCAGGACCAGCGAGGCCGGCACCCCCTCGAGGTGCTCCATGGCGATGTAGTAGTGACCCTCGGCCTCGCCGAGGTCGTAGACCTGGCACACGTTGGGGTGCGAGAGCCGCGCCGCGATGCGCGCCTCGTCGAGCAGCATGGCGACGAAGTGCGCGTCCTCGGCCAGGTGCGGCAAGAGGCGCTTGATCACCACCAGCTTCTCGAAGCCGCCCGCGCCGGTCTGCCGGCCGACGTGGAGCTCCCCCATCCCGCCGGTGGCGAGCTTGCACAGCAAGGTGTACTTGCCGAAGGCGGCGCCCGCCTCCTTGTGCACCTGGACCGGCGCCTCCCCGCCACCGAGATCGGCGTCCACGATCCCGGGATCATACAACGCGATCGCCCCGGGGGCTCGCCCCGCGGCCGGGCGGTCAGGCGCCTGCGGGCGCGCGCCTGCGGCGGCGGCGATCGCGCATTCGCTGCGCGATCCCGGCGCAGAGAAGCACGAGGAGGCCCGAGGAGGCGGCGCCTCCCGGCCCGCCGGTCCGGCAGCCGCAGCCGCCGCCGCCCTCGTCGCCATCGCCGCCAGCGCCGATCCCGGCGTCGCTGCCGGCGTCGGGCTCCGCGGCGGCGTCCGGCGGCGGCGGCGCGGCGTCCGGCGGCCCGGGCAGCCCGGCGTCGCTGCCGGCGAGCACCTCCTCGATCCACGGCAGGTAGGGATCCACCCGGGTGTCGATGCCGCCGTGGTCACAGGTGGCGTTGTCGTCGGGCGAGCGCGACACCACGCCGAAGATCCGGCGGCCGCCGCCTTCCGGCTCGAGGTACGCCGGGCCGCCCGAGTCGCCGTTGCAGTTCTGCTGCTCGCCCGGCTTCGCGATCCAGATCTCGTGGCTGCCCACCTCGACCAGCGAGGCGCGACCGACCGCCTTGACGCCGAACTCGCCGGCCTCCTGATCGGTGTAGCCGTAGCCGACCAGGTCGACCTGGGCGTCGACCTGAAGCGTGGCGTCCGCCTGCTCCGGCGTCGGCAGGAGCTCCGGCGTCACGCCGGTGACCGGCTCGGCCAGGATCAGGAGGCCGATGTCGTACCAGATGCCGACGCCCGGCTCCGGCGTGTTGAACAGATCGAACTGCGGGTGCTTGTGCTTGGACGCGCCGGGGTAGACGTCGGCGGCGGTCACCGCGTTGGCGTCGATGACCAGGGTGAAGCCGGGCACCTCGCCGTCGAGGAAGACGTCGTCCACGCAGTGCGCGGCGGTGAGGACCACGTTCTCGGCGATGAGCGTGCCGGTGCAGGTCGGCTGGAAGTCGCCGTCGTAGTCGACCACCAGCGCGCCGGTGGCCGGGAACTGCCCGTCCTGGGCGACCTCGCCGTTTATCACCGCGCCGGAGCCGGCGCCGGTGCGCGGCGCGCCCGGGTCGGCGATGCAGGCCGCGGCGAGCGGCGCGAGGAGGAGGGCGAAGCGGGCAGGTGGCATGGTGAGCTCCAGGAAGCGCACGCACCATAGCCGAAGCTCACCTGGCCGGGTGTGGCAATCTTCACGGCGGCGGTGCGGGCTCCGCCCCGCACCGCGTGGGCTCCGCCCCGCACCGTGTGGCCACCTTCACGCCCGCGGCGCGGCGGCCGCTGCCGGCTGGCGCAGGATCTGGCGCAGCTCGCCGGCGATCTGCCGGGTGCGGTCGATCTGCTCGGTCGGCAGCGACACCGCCCCGACCACCGGGTGACCGCCGCCGCCGTAGCGCTCGCACAGCTCGGCGATGTTGTGGGTCCGCCGCTCGGGCGCCCACGGGTTGGAGCCGACCGAGATCTTGCAGCGCTCCGGCCCGCGGGTGACGCCGAGGGTGTAGACCGCGTCCGGGAACAGCATGTAGGCGATGAACTTGTTGTGCGCGACCACCGCGTCGTCGGCCAGGTCGAAGAAGACGACGTCGCCGTCGCGCACCGCGCGGCGCCGGATGAGCTCGATGTGCCCGCGGTGCTCGGCCAGGAGCGGCTGCAGCGGGCCCTGGATCCACGGCTCGGCGGCCAGCTCGGCGAGCGGCGTGCGGCCGAGCGCACCGATCAGCCGGTGGGTGAGCGACGCGTCGCGGTTGTGCTCGAGCCACGTCATGATCTGCAGGGCGGGCTCGGCGAGCTCGACCGCCATCGCCGGGCTGTCGAACCGGGCGGCGTCGATGATGTCGGCCCAGCGGACCAGCTCGGCCCACGCGCCGTCCGGATCGTCCGGGCGCCAGCCGAACCGCTCGCGCAGGACGCGCCAGAGGAGGATCGAGCAGCTCGGTGACGCCGGGTCGAAGAACTTCTGCCCGCTCTGGTCGGCCTCGAACGCCGCTCGCAGCTCCGGCGGCTGGAACGCGCTCACGTGGTGATCGAACCACCAGGTCATGCGCGGGTCGGGCGAGAAGCGGAAGTCGACGCAGGCGTTGTCGTCGCCGTCGAGGGCGAGGCCCTCGAAGGGATCGCCCCGCCGGTGCTGCACCCCCTGGAGCGCGACCTCCACCCCGGGATCGCGGGCGCCGCGGTAGAAGGCGGCGAACAGGGCGGCCGAGGTGGCGCCGTCGAAGCAGTTGTCGTGAAAGAAGATCTTGAGCCGCACGCCCCGGGACCATAGCACCCCCGGGGCCGCGGCCGACGGAGCGGCGTGCTACCTTGCGCCCATGAGTCCAGAGACGGTGCGCTGGGTGCGCGCGCTTCACGTGGTGGGGGTGATCGTCTGGGTGGGCGCCATGCTGTCGACGTCGGCGGTCCTCGCGCTGCACACGCGGGCGCAGGCGGCCGACCGCAGCACGTACGAGCAGGTGGAGCGCAGCCTGGCCAGATGGATGGAGCGGGGG
>Ga0079224_100009345_pt1 | contig 13357 bp, 11 predicted proteins | sample Stecom2015_FD_80414 | JGI IMG/M metagenome (GOLD analysis project Ga0079224, IMG submission 80414) | Agricultural soil microbial communities from Utah to study Nitrogen management - Steer compost 2015 | ecosystem: Environmental > Terrestrial > Soil > Agricultural land | place: USA: Utah... | reverse complement strand
CACCGACTACGCGGGCATCCGCAACGGCGAGCTCAACGTCAGTTCCGAGACGGCCATCACCGCGGTCGACGGCGCCACGCTCACCATCGCCAACGCCGCCAGCCTCGACTGCGAGGACCTGCGCACGGGGTGCAACGGCGTAGCCGCCATGGTCTACGCCTCGGGCGAGCTGGAGGTCGCCGGCGAGAGCATCGACGGCGCGACTCTGGTGCTCGAGCAAGAGCCACCCGCCAACCGGACCGTCGCCACGGTCTCTATGGAACTACCCGAGCTGGGCTTCGACTTCGAGATGCGGGTCGTCGAGCAGGACGGGCGCGTGCTGACCCTCGAACGCGCTCCCCCCAGCACACCCGACCTCGACAGCCTCACCGTCAGGCTCGACCGCCAACCGCTGCGCGTGACCATCGCCGAGGACCGCGGTGCTGAACTCGTGCTGTCACAACCGCTGCCCGCCGACCTCGAAGCCATCAGCATCGCCAGGTTCAACGACTTCGGCTTCGTCGGGTGGCGCAACGTCCGTTACATCCTCGACTCGGCGTCCCAGGCGTTGATCCCGGTGTTCACCTGGAACATCGCGTTCGCGTTCCTCACCGTCTTGCTCAACACCATCGCAGGCGTGTTCCTGGCGGTCCTGCTCAACAACAAGTCGCTGAAGTTCCGCAACCTCTACCGCACGCTGCTGATCGTCCCGTGGGCGTTGCCCAGCGTCATCACCACCCAGGTGTGGCGCGGCTTCCTCAACCAGAACTTCGGGGCCATCAACCGCGTGCTTGCCCTGCTCGACATCGGGCCCGAACCCATCAACTGGCTGCTAGGCAACCACTTCGCAGCCAAGGGTGCGCTGCTGTTCGTCAACTTGTGGCTGGGACTGCCCTTCCTGATGACCGCAACGCTGGGCGCCCTGTCTGCCATCCCCGACGAGGTCTACGAGGCGGCCCGCATCGACGGCGCCAACGCCTGGCAGGCCTTCTGGGGCGTGACGGGCCCGCTGCTGCGCAGCGCGCTCATCCCCATCTCGCTCAGCGGCTTCGCGTTCAACTTCAACAACTTCAACGTCATCTTCCTGCTCACCGACGGCGGCCCCGCTGTGACCTGGGGAACGGCCACCGCGCGAGGTACCGACATCCTCATCAGCTGGGCGTACAACGAGGCGTTCCGCAGTCAGGGCGGCTACGCCTACGGTCTCGGGTCGGCCATCTCGGTGATCATCTTCATCATCACGCTCTCGGTCAGCCTGATGAACTTCCGCGTCACGGGCGCGCTGAAGGAGGTCAACTGATGCGCGGCTCTCGCGTCCATTACTTCACGATGCTGGCCGTCGCCTTGGTGGCGATCGCCGGCGTCGCCGTCATCATCGCCACGGCTCCCGAGACCATCGTCCGCGACCGGATGCTGGTCATCCCCGGTGGCTGGCTGCGCTTCCTCGGCATCTTCGTGCTGCTGTGCGGCGGCATCGCCGGCGTGGCGTACACCTACGGCCTCGCGACAAGGCCGCTGCGAGCCGGTCGCTACGCGGTGACGGCCGGAACCCACGTGTTCATGTGGGTGGTCATCCTCGCGGTCTTCTACCCGGTCGTCTACCTGGTGGCCGTGTCGTTCAACCGCAACAACACGCTGGCCGGCGCCCTGCCGCGCACAGGGAACCTGCTGGTCAGGTCGGGCGTCATCCCCGACCCGGCCGACTTCTCGACCTCGCAGTACGTCAAGGTGCTGCAGGAGTTCCACGTGACCTGGTACCAGGTCGCCCTGGTGGCGGTGCTGCTGCTGGCCATCGTCGGACTCGTCGCTGCCATGCTGGTGGCGCGCAACGGTTCGGTCGCGCCGGCGCGTATCGACGCCTGGCGCAACGTCTGCGGCTGGACCATCCTCGTCGCCGTCGGCGTGATCGTGCTCACCGTCCAGCCCAACCAGTTCTACGGCCTCCTGCCGGACGGCACCAGACAGCCTGCCAGCATCGGAGGGATGGTGCCGCTGTACATCCGCAACACGTTGCTGGTGTCAGGCACGACGGGACTGCTGGCGGTGGCGCTGGCCACACCGGCCGGCTACGCCTTCTCGAGGTTGCGCTTCGAGGGTCGCTACAGCACCCTGCTCACGTTCGTGTTCGTGCAGATGTTCCCGACGTTCATGGCGCTGGTGGCGGTCTACTACCTGATGAGCCGCCTCGACCTGCTCAACACCTTCACGGGTCTGATCCTGGCCTACTCAGGCGGCGCCATCGCCTTCTCGACCTGGATCTTCAAGGGCTACCTCGACTCGATAAGCCCGGCTCTCGAGGAGTCGGCGATGGTCGACGGCGCCACGCGCTTCGGCGCGTTCGCGCGCGTCATCCTGCCGGTCAGCATCCCCATGTTGCTGTTCATCTTCCTCAACCAGTTCATCGGAACCTACAGCGAGTTCATCATGGCCAACACCTTGCTGGTGGGTCAGGAGCTGTGGACCGTCGGCGTGGGTCTGAGGAACTTCTCGACCAACCAGTTCTCGACCCAATGGGGTGCGATGTCCGCGGCCGCGGTGCTGGGCAGCATCCCGATCCTGGCGATCTTCTACTCGTTCCAGGACTCGCTGACCGGCCAGCACACCGCCGGCGGGGTCAAGGGGTGAGGCGCGGCGGCGCATCGGTCGGTAACCAGGCAACGTCCCGCCGGCGGCGCGACTGATGGCAGGCAAGCGCCACGTGCTGGCGCTCGACCAGGGCACCACCAGCTCCAGGGCCATCGTCTTCGATGAGCGCGCCACCGTGGTCGCCGTCGCCCAGAAGGAGTACCAGCAGCACTACCCGCGCTCGGGCTGGGTCGAGCACGACCCGCTGGATATCTGGTCGAGCCAGTCGGGTGTTGCTACCGAGGCGCTCGAGCGTGCCAACCTCACCGCCGCGGACCTGGCTGCGGTGGGGATCGCCAACCAGCGCGAGACCACCATCGTGTGGGACCGCGCCACGCTCCAGCCCATCGCCAACGCCATCGTGTGGCAGGACAGGCGCACGGCCGGTGTCATCGATGGCCTGCGGGCTGCCGGTGTCGGCGACATGGTCAGAGCCAGGACCGGTCTCGAGCTCGACCCGTACTTCTCCGCGACGAAGGTGGCATGGCTGCTCGACAACGTTCCCGGTGCCAGGGCCAGGGCCGCGGCGGGCGAACTGGCGTTCGGGACGGTCGACGCCTGGCTCACCGCTCGCTTCACCGACGGCGCGGTTCACGCGACCGACGTCAGCAACGCTTCGCGTACGCTGTTGTTCGACGTCAACGAGCTGGCTTGGGACCCGGAACTGCTCGAGCTGTTCGACGTGCCTGCTGCCGTGTTGCCCGATGTCGCACCCAGCTCGTCGCAGGTGGCGGTCATCGGCCGCGGGCCGTTGGCCGGCGTGCCGCTCACGGCCCTGGCGGGCGACCAGCAGGCCGCCACCTTCGGGCAGGCGTGCTTCTCCCCCGGCCAGGCCAAGAACACCTACGGCACGGGCTGCTTCCTGGTGCTCAACACCGGCACGACCGCGGTCGCGTCGCGGAACCGGCTGCTGACCACCATCGGCTGGCAGTTGGGCGCAGCTGAAGCACCCGAGTACGCTCTCGAAGGCAGCATCTTCGCCGCCGGCGCCGTCGTCCAGTGGCTGCGCGACGGTCTGCGCATCATCCGCTCGGCGCCCGAGGTCGAGGCGCTGGCGGCCAGCGTGCCTGACAGCGGCGGCGTCACGTTCGTGCCGGCCCTGACCGGCCTCGGCGCGCCGCACTGGGACCCGTACGCCCGTGGCACGCTGCTGGGGATCAGCCGCGGCACCACGGCCGCGCATATCGCCCGAGCGGCGCTCGAGGGCATCGCGTTCCAGGTGGCGGACGTGACGGCGGCACTGCGCGACGACAGCGGCCTGGACCTTAGCGAGTTGAAGGTCGACGGCGGGGCTTCGCTCAACGACACGCTGATGCAGTACCAGGCCGACCTGCTCGGCCTCCGCGTGATCAGGCCGAAGGTGACGGAGACGACCGCCCTCGGGGCGGCCTTCCTGGCCGGTCTCGCCGTGGGGCTGTGGCGCGACAAGGAAGAGGTGGCCGCGTTGGTCGAGGCCGACAGGGTGTTCGAACCACGTATGCCTGATGCCGAGAGGCGCGCCAGGCAGGAACAGTGGTCGCAGGCGGTCGAACGGTCGAAGGGTTGGGAGTCCGAGTGAGCGTTGGTGCCGGGAGCGGGGCTCGAACCCGCATGCCCTCGCGGGCGGCAGATTTTAAGTCTGCTGCGTCTACCGTTTCGCCATCCCGGCTGGAAGACCCACCGCTCCGATTATCGCATCCTGCCGGGCGCAAGCCCAACCCTAGGCGGCGACAGGTTTCGGTTGGGTGACGTCCCAGCCGCTGGGGCTCTGATACAGCCGCAAGCCGAACTCGGGCAGTATGGCCAGCAGGTGGTCGAAGATGTCGGACTGGACGTTCTCGTACACCTCCCAGCGCGTGTCGGTCACGAACACGTAGATCTCGAGCGGCAAGCCCGTCGAGGTCGGCTCCAGCTGGCGGATGATGAAGTCGTGGTTCGCCTGGTGGATGTCGGGGCGTGACCTGAGGTAGCGCACGACGTAGTGCCTGAACGTGCCGATGTTGGTCAGGCGGCGGGCGTTGACGGGATGCTCGAGCGCCTGCGGGTTCTGGGCGGTCCACGCGGCAATGTCACTGAGCTTCTCGTCGAAGTAGGGCCGCAACAGCGCGAAGCGCCGCAGGTCCTCGATCTCTTCGTCCGTCAGGAACCGGATGGCGCGCAGGTCGATGAAGAGGCTGCGTTCTATGCGCCTGCCGTCGGAGGCCTGCATGCCGCGGTAGTTCTTGAAGCTGTCCTCGAGGAACCGGTGCGCGGGGATGATGGTGAACGTCAGGTCCCAGTTCTGCACCTTGACGGTGTTGAGCGCCACGTCGACGACCTCGCCGTCGGCCATGAACTGGGGCATCTCGATCCAGTCCCCGACGCGGATGTGATCGTTGGCGGTCAACTGCATCCCGGCCACCAGGCTCAGGAGGCTGTCGCGGAACACCAGCAGGAGGATGGCGGAGGCCGCGCCCACGCTGCTGAGGACCAGCAGCGGGCTCCTGCCGAAGATCACGCCGAACAGGAAGATCAGTGTGAGCGCGAACACGATCAGGTGAAGGGCCTGGGTGTAGCTCTTTATCGGCTTGGTCGCGGCGTAGGGGGTGTCTTCGTAGACGTCGCCGAACGCTCGGATGAACGCGGTGATGGCCAGGGCGGCCACCACCACGATGAGCGCGACGATGGTCCGTTGCAGGATGACGGTGACGCCGGGCCCGAGCGCGGGCAGGTACGGCAGGCCCGCCCTGATGATGAGGAGCGGCACGGCCCAGGCGAGCAGCCTGAAGAAGCCGCGCTTCAACAGCGCGTCGTCCCATTCGACGGTGGTCCGTTGCCCCAGATGATAGAGCCACTTCAGCACGAAGCGATGGGACACCTCGAAGGCTACCCAGGCCACCAGGCATAGACCCAGCAGGAACGCGATGGTCGACCAGGTCGGGTTGGCGGTGGCGAACTCTTGCAGGTAAGGCGGGAGCGGGACTACCACGGGGACTACCTGTTCGGGCATGGCGGAAGTGTAGGGGCGGCTCACCTTGCGCGTTCAGATGAATCTCTCATCTGCCACGCGCTCGTGGGCCGCCCCTGAAGGTCAGTTGGCCAGGTTCATCCGGGCGGTCATGAACCGACCTGTGACCGCGTGAACGTCGCCCTGTGCCTGATCAGCGCGAAGTCCTTGCGCTTCACCCGGTCCCGCTCGTACGCCGAGCCGACGATGTCGCCGCAGATGGCTCCTTTCGTAGTGCCGCCCTCATCGCGTCGAGGTAGGCGCGTCCGACGGCGGCGTCCAGGACCACGAACCGCACCACCTCGAACTCTCCCTTGGTCGTGAGCCACGGCGTGACCACCGAGGCGGCCACCTCGAGGGCCTGGGTGAGCGGGTACTGGTAGGTGCCGGTGCCGATGGCCGGGAACGCCAGGCTGCGGGCGCCGAGCCGCGCGGCCAGCGCGAAGGCGGACTCGTAGCATTGCGCCAGCAGTTGGAGCTCGCGGCCGGTGCTGCCCCACGCCGGCGTGGCCACGTGGACGACGTACTGGGCGGGCAGGTCGTAGCCGCTGGTGAACACTGCCTCGCCGTAGCCGATGTTGCCGATGGCCTGCGTGGCGGCTGTCATGCCGGGCCCGGCGCGCCGATGGATGGCGCCGTCGACGCCCGCGGAGCCGAACAAGCCGCGATTGGTGGAGTTGACGATGACGTCGACCGCTTGGTCGGTGATGTCGCCCTGTACCAGCTCCAGCGTCACGGGCTTGCCTCCGGGGCGCGCGATGCGTTCGGATAACATCACGGTCCCGACCGGGGCGGCGGACCGCGCGAACGGGCGGCCGCCCACGGCGCGTGCCTGGCCTGAGTCGCCGCTAGCCGCGCCGAGCGCACCTCCCGCTCCCGCTTGGCGTGCCTTGTGGGCAGCGATGGACGCCTGCTTCTGGCTCCGGTGGTCAGCCTCCCGCGCCGCCATCGACTTGAGGTTGTCGTCGGTGCGGCCGTAGAGGCGGGCCCTGGCGAACTTCTCGGAGTAGCGGGCCGTCATGGCCCCGTCGCTCCGTTCGATGCGGTGCTCGAGTTCGGCGAGTTCCTGCCGTTCCTGTGTCTGGGTGTGGCCGGCCGGAAGCCGGTCGACCAGCGCGCGCAAGGCGATCAACGCCTGCCTGGCCCTGAGCATGTCACCGGTGCGGGCGATCTCGCCGAGGTCGAGTTTGGCGGCGGCGATCTCGAGCGCGAGCGTGTACTCAGCGACCCGTTGGTCGCTGGGCAGCGCGGCGAAGGCGGCGGCGTCGAGGCTGGGGAGCTGCAACTGCAGGTGCTCCTCGTCACGCGTCCGCGTGATGGCGTCGTCCCATGACAACGTCAGGACGGGTTCGGCAGCACCCTTGGCAAGCGTGAGAACCACGGCCAGCTCCAGCGGAAGCCCGGCGATCAGATCGGGTAGGCGCAGAGCCTGGTGAGCGAGCACCGCGGCGGCGCTCCGGCTCCGGTCAGCCGCATGGCGCCTGATGCCGACCCCCTGCCCCGAGGCGGCGAGCGTGACGTTGCGGCCGCGCAACGCTCCCAGACCCGCCAGTTCGTGCTCGAACGCCTCGATCACCTGCTCGGCGCCCTCGAGGAAGACGTAGTTGCCGTTGCCGGCGTCGGCCACGGTCCGCAGCAGGTTCTCGTCGTAGTGGGCGGCGAGCCCCATGGTCGTGGTGGTGACGCCGTGAGTGACGGCCTGGCCGACGTCTGACGCGATGGTCCGCAGGTCGGTCACGCCTTGGTTGGCGCAGCCGTCGCTCAGGATCACCACGCGGCTGACGACGTCCGCTTCGGGACAGCTCAGCAGTTGCGAGAGTCCTTCGGCCCAGCCGCCGTAGAGGTCAGTAGAACCGCGGGGCCCGACGCCGGCGATGGCGTCGAGGATCGCCTGCCGGTCTTCCTCGACCTTGGTCAGAGGCACGAGGGTGTCGACCTGACTGTCGAAGGTGACGACGGAGACCCAGTCGCCTGGCAGCAGCATGCCTACCGCCGTGTGGGCTGCGGTCCTGGCAGCTTCGATGGGGGGGCCGCTCATGGAACCGGAGCGGTCGATGACGAGGGCCAGGTTGAGTGGCTTGCGGTCGACGGCGACGGGCGGGAACGCGACGGTGACCTTGAGGATGGCGTCGAGTTCGCCGCCGTCGGCGGGCAGCGCGGTCTTGCCGGCGATGAGCTCGATCTGCGGGCGTGGCAGGGCGGAAGCGGCCGCGGCTGAGGTCTGGCTGGCATCGTTAGACATAGGTCTCCCCTTCGGCACCGAGTGTCGCCTCGGGCTCGTGTGGTAGTGCCGTCTGGGACGGCGTTCGTGGTTCTCGGTGGGGGCGGCTGTGGTTCCGCCGGTGGGCGCTGCGCGCCTAGACTCGATGTCTCATGGCGCCCCTGCCTCGGGTCTCCACCCGACCGGACTCATGACGTGCCTTTGCGGCGCTGCTCGAGTTGCAGCAACACCACCTGGAGCAGTTGTCCCAGTTGGGCGTCACCGAGGCGGTTCTTGGGAAGACTGAAGTCCTCCCGCACGAACAGGTCGAGCCCGTCGAGGATGCTGAGCCGCGTCCATTGCGACTCGCTGAACAACGTGGCGGCGCTAGGCGGTGTCGGCTGGGGGGCCGCCGGTCGCGCTGCCGGTGGCGGAGTTGGGCGATCGAGTCCGGCCCGCGCCCGCACCTTCTTGAGGAACTCGGCGCGCTCGACGCTGCCTGCCTGACCTGGTTCGGGTATCAACTCGATGCGCAGGTGCCCCTGTAACAGGCTCTCTATCTCGGTGGTCGAACGGCCGTCCAACACCTGCTTGATGGCCGCGGCGCTGAAGCCCTCCGCCAGCAGCCTGCGCACCGCCAGCAGCCGCAGCAGGTGGTCGAAGAGGTAGCGCGCCTCGCGCCCCTCCTTGCGGGCCTCCGGCAGCAGTCCCTGGGTGGCGTAGTGCCTGACCAGGCGGGCGTTGACGTCTTCGGAGGTCCTGCCTGTCGCGTCCTTCGGCAGGTAGGCGGGCAGCAAGGAGTTGGCGACGTCCACGAACTCGGTGAGGTTCCAGACGGCGTGCTCGTGTTGCTCCAGGTTGAAGGTGCCGGATGCTGCCACGCCTGAGGATAACACATACAGCTGTCATTGACAACTGTGACTGTCACGACGTGGCGTGGTCATCATCGGGCTGGCCGCAGCGCTAAGAACCCTGTAAGGCGCGCGCGGGTAGCTTGTCCCTGCGCTATGGTCACTCCCTCCCTTTCCCCCACTCCCTCACCCGATGGCCACCTCGCACCCCTGTGCCCCTGCTGCCAGTCGAGCAGGGTGCGGATCCGGACCTCCGTCGAGGTCATCTACGACGTCATCTCACGCCCTCTCGAACAAGAGCTGCTGGTCATCGACGAGCAGGTCGAAGAGTCGGGCTGGGATGCGGACGACGAGGTCGTCTGTCCGTACTGCGCCTGGGTCGGCACGGTCGCCGAACTGCGCGGCTGACGCCTGCCCCGAAGTCGCCGCCGTTCAAGAGACTAAGGCGCTCCTCCGGTAACCTCTGAGCACCCGAAGGAGGCTCAGATGGACCTGTACAGGCACCTGTTCGTGACGGGCGAGTTCGCCGACCGCGAGAAGATCCTCGGCGGCCTGACGCTCGAACAGATCAACCACGTCGCGCCGGGCGTGCCGCACTCGATTTTCGCTGAGCTGTGGCACCTGACGCGCTGGCAGAACATCGTGGTGTTCGACGACGACGACCTGGCCCGGACGTGGCAGAAGGGCGAGGACTTCCCTTCCGCGCCAGCCACGTCGCTTCAGCAATGGGACGAACTGCTTGAGAGCTACCGCGCCGGCGTCGCCAAGGCCCTCGAGTGGGGCGCCGACGAGGAGAAGCTCGCAGCGGAGACCGAGCCTGGTTACACCATGGCCGCCAACCTCGCCGGCCTGGCGATCCACAGCGCCCACCACTTCGGCAAGATCCTGTCGCTCAGACAACACATGGGCGCATGGCACACGGAAGCGTGAGCCCGATCAGCGCTGACCTGGCGGCTCGCCCGCTTACCTGACGTAAAGCACAGGACGCGGGCTCCGAGAGCACCGCGTCCTGGTCGTGGTAGCGAAGGAGAGACTTGAACTCTCGACCTCACGATTATGAGTCGTGCGCTCTAACCAGCTGAGCTACTTCGCCCCAAGCTTTCGATAAGCGCCCGACGCCGTCACGCGCCGAGGACAGACTATAGATTATCGCGCACCCACCCGGCCTCACGCAACCTCGGTCGCTGCCGAGGCCTGCCAGGCATGAGTGGCGTGTTCAACGCGACGGGCGCGTTCGTCACTGCTAGAGTTGGGCCAGATGCTCGAGCCGTCTCTGGACCTTTATGGCGCTACCTTCGACAGGGTCGACGGCCTGCTTCGTGAACTGCTGGCCAAGAGCCGGGCTCGCTACGCGATGATCATCGACAGGAAGGGCTTCGTGCTCATGCACGCGCGTGCCCTGTGGGCTCCCAAACCACCCTCGCTCGACTCGTTCGCCACGCTGGTGGCTTCCAACTACTCTGCCAATCGGGCCATCGCCAAGCTGTTCGGCGAGGAAGGCTTCAAGGAAACCGTGCAGCAAGGCGCCGAAGTGGGCACTTACCTCGAGGAGCTGGGTGACGAGGCGCTGCTGGTAACGGTCTTCGATTCGGGCGCCCAACTCGGCAGGGTCAAGATCGCCACCAAGCTGGCCGCGCAGGAGATCCGCGTGGCCATCGAGTCGTCTGAGGACGTCGCACCGACCGTCGAGTTCGACAAGGAGTGGAGCGACTCCACCACCGCGCTGCTCGACGGACTGTTCGGATCGAGGGACCGATGAGCACGATCAACTTCTCCATCCGCGAGATCAACTTCAAGATCGTCTACTACGGACCGGGTCTGTCCGGCAAGACCACCAACCTCAAACAGATCTACCAGCAGGTCCCGGCGGAATCCAAGGGTGACATGGTCTCCCTCGCCACCGAGGATGAACGCACGCTGTTCTTCGATTTCCTGCCGCTCGACCTAGGCAAGGTCAACGGGTTCAAGACGCGTTTCCACCTCTACACGGTCCCCGGTCAGGTCTTCTACAACTCGTCGCGCAAGTTGATCCTCAGGGGGGTCGACGGCATCGTGTTCGTCGCCGACTCCGCGCAGGACCGCATCAGGGCCAACGCCGAGAGCCTGCGCAACCTGCGCGAGAACCTGCGCGAGTACAACCTGCGCCTGGCCGACGTACCGCACGTCATCCAGGTCAACAAGCGCGACCTGCCCGACGCGGTGCCCATGGAGATGCTGCGCCAGGTGTTGTCGCCTGACGGCACCATCCAGATGTTCGAGGCCGTCGCCTCCGAGTTCCAGGGCGTGTTCGAACCGCTCAGGGCCGTGTCGACCATGGTGCTGGAGAAGCTCGCTCAGAAAGCCTGAGCACGGTTGTCCACCGCGTCGTGACCGAGAGTTGAGGCCCGCTGTCAGCGTGATATCGTTCGCGCGATGAAGCGCACGCCGCTCTACCAGAAGCATGTCGAGCTCGGCGCCAGGATGGTCGATTTCGCGGGCTACGAGATGCCACTGCACTACCAGGACGGCATCAACCACGAGCACCTGACCGTCAGGGCCGGAGCGGGCCTGTTCGACGTCAGCCACATGGCCGAGATCAGGGTGATTGGGCCGGCGGCGACCGCCTTCCTCTCCTACGCCACGCTCAACGAACCCGGCCGCCTCAAGGTCGGGCGCGGACACTACAACATGCTGCCCAACGAAACAGGCGGGCTCATCGACGACCTGTACGTCTACCGCGAGGGCGAGCACGATTACCTGGTCGTGGCCAACGCGGGCAACCGCGAGGCGGTGTTCGATCACCTCAAGGCCCTGGCCGCTGACTACGACTGCCACGTCGTCGACGAGAGCGACAACTTCGCCTTGATCGCGCTGCAGGGACCCAGCAGCCCGCTGTTGCTCGGCAGGCTGCTGCCCGAGGACGTCACCGAACTCCGGCGCAACGGCACCATGACGGCCGAGCTGACGGGCGTTCCCGTCACGGTGAGTCGCACCGGCTACACCGGCGAGGACGGCTTCGAACTGTTCTGCCGCCCCACCGACGCCGAAGCCGTGTGGAACCTGCTGATGGGCGCTGGAGCGGTTCCCTGCGGGCTGGGCGCCCGCGACACGCTGCGCCTCGAGGCCGGGTTCCCGCTCTACGGGCACGAGCTCACCCAGACGAGCAACCCGCTGTGCACGCCGTTCGCTTGGGTCGTCAAGGACAAGCCTTTCCACGGCCGCGAGCGATTGTGGGGCGCCAGTTGCGGCCGGCGCCTGGTGGGGTTGCGCATGACCGAACGCGGCATCCCGCGTCAGGGCTACAAGGTCACCGACCAGGCAGGCGAGCCGGTCGGCGAGATCACCTCGGGCACGCTCTCCCCTCTTACGCGCGACTGCATCGCCTTCGCGTGGGTCGACCCCGAACTGTCGGAGGAAGGCTCGGGCCTCGCCGTCGAGGTGCGTGGCCGCCCGATAGCAGCCGTCGTCGTCAAGCCGCCCTTCTATCAGGCCTGAACCACCCCATGGTCATGTCGTTGGAGCATCACGAGAACCGCGCCGGAGGAGACCGATGAACACGCCAGCAGAACTACGCTACGCCGCCAGCCACGAGTGGGCGAGGCAGGATCAGGACGGCACCGTGACGGTCGGCATCACCGACTTCGCGCAGGACCAACTGGGTGACGTCGTCTTCGTCGAGTTGCCTCCCGTCGGGCGCAGCGTCAACGCCGGCGACCAGGTGGCGGTGGTCGAGTCGGTCAAGACCGCCTCGGACATCTACGCTCCCGTTTCCGGCGTGATCGCCGCCGTCAACCAGGCGCTGGAGGGCCGTCCCGAAGCCATCAACACCAGCCCGTACGACGAGGGCTGGCTGTTCCGGCTCACCCCGACCGACGGCGGCGAGATCGAGGGTCTGCTCGACGCCGCCGGTTACGCCGCGTCGACCGAGGAGTAGAGCTTGCACTACCACCCCCATACCGAGGCCGACGTCCGCAAGGCCCTGACGGCCATCGGCGTCGCCGCCATCGACGACCTCTTCGACGACCTGCCCGACAAGCTCAGGAACCCGCGCATAGACATGGGCTCCGGCATGGACGAGGCGACGCTGCTCGATCACCTCAGGGCCCTGGCAGCCAAGAACGTGACGGCCGGCGCCGACTTCCTGGGCGGCGGCGTGAAGCGTCACTTCGTGCCGAGCGTCACACCGCACCTGGCGATGCAGAGCGAGTTCGTGACCGCCTACACGCCCTATCAACCCGAGGTCGCGCAGGGGATCTTGCAGGCTACTTTCGAGTTCCAGACCATCATGTCCGAACTCACTGGCCTGCCCGTCAGCAACGCCAGCATGTACGACGGCGCCAGCGCGACCGCGGAAGCCGCCCTGCTGGCGGTAAGGCAGACGGGCCGTGAGCGCATCGTCGTCAGCCGCGGCGTGCACCCGGAAACCCGTCAGGTGCTGCGCACCTACCTGGAGCCACTCGGCGCGGCGCTGGACGTCGTCGACCTGAACCCCCTCGTCACCGACCCGTTCGAGGTCGGCAGCGACGTTGCCGGCGTGATCGTCCAGCAACCCAACTACCTCGGCTACCTCGAGCGCATGCGCGAACTTACCGACGCGACGCACGCAGCCGGCGCCCTGATGATCGCCGTGGTCGACCCTCTCAGCCTGGCCGTGCTGGCGCCCCCGGGCGAGTACGGCGCCGACGTGGCAGTTGGTGACGGTCAGACGCTCGGCAACTTCGCCAACTTCGGCGGACCCCACTTCGGCTTCATGGTCGT
>Ga0079224_100009344_pt1 | contig 13357 bp, 12 predicted proteins | sample Stecom2015_FD_80414 | JGI IMG/M metagenome (GOLD analysis project Ga0079224, IMG submission 80414) | Agricultural soil microbial communities from Utah to study Nitrogen management - Steer compost 2015 | ecosystem: Environmental > Terrestrial > Soil > Agricultural land | place: USA: Utah... | reverse complement strand
GACGGACCCGAGCGCGACGCGGAAGTTTTCGATGTCCAGGTTGGCGAACGACAGCAGCAAGACGAAGAACGTCAACAGCAGCGTCGCCATGTCGCTGAAGGTCGCCATCCAGGCGGGCGCGCCCTCCTCGGCGGGCGGGGCGTCGTCGTCGTCGAGATCCTCGAGGCTCATTGCCTTCCTCAGGCCGCGTCGGCGTCGGGGGTGCGCTGCTTGGGGGCCAGCCGCGCCTCGAGGCGCTCGCGGATCGCCGCGGCGTTGTGGCCTTTGACGATCGAGTCGATGCCCTCGATGACCACCTTCATGTTCGCGGTCTCTTCGATCGAGCGCCGCTCGAGCTTCTCCGCGATCGGGTTGCAGACCAAAAACGCCAGCACCGCGCCGTACAACGTCGTCAAGAGGGCGACCGCCATCGCCGGGCCGATGGAGGACGGATTGTCGAGGTTCTGCAGCATCGCCACCAGGCCGATGAGCGTGCCGATCATGCCCATCGAAGGTGCGGTCGAGCCGGCGAACTTGAACAGACGCTGGCCGCGCTGATGGCGCTGCTTCATGCTGACGAGCTCGACCGTGAGGGTTTCACGGATCTCCTCTCGCGGGATGCCGTCGACGGCCATGCGCAGCCCCTTGGCGAGGAAGGGGTCGTCGACCTTCTCGTCCTCCAGCGCCAGGATGCCCTCGCGCCGCGCCTTGTTGGAGAGTCCGAGGATCAACTCGATGGTCTTGGCGGAGTCGGCCCCCTTGTTGAAGAAGGCGTGCCGCGCGACCTTGATGGCCCCGATGACGTTCTCGAGCCGCTCCATGATGAAGGTCGCGGAGACGGTGCCGCCGACCACGATGAGCACGCTCGGAATATCGACGAACGCGCTCAAGGGACCACCGAGCGCGATCGATCCGATGATGAGGCCGAAGCCGAAGGCGATGCCCAGCAGTGTGCCGATATCCACGACCTAATCCTCCGCCGTCAGCGCGACGGGGCCGCTGTTCCGGTTCATGTCGGCTCCCGTCGTTCGCGATCCGTGCTGCTCGCGATCCGCAAGGCGGCACGGCTGATCTCGTCCGACAATAAAAGCGAAGCCACAAAATGTTCGAGGGCGCCCGGGCCGGGCACCGGATCGGCCGTCGCTCCCGCGACGACCGGGCGATCGGTGCCTTCGAAGACGGGCGCCGCGGCCGCCGGGTCCCAGGTCTCCCCGAGCGCGGCGGCGGCCATGCGCGAGACCGAGCGCACGTAGGCTTCTTCGTTGCCGGTGAAGTATCCGCCGGCCTTCAGCTCGCGCACGAACGTCTCCGGACTTCCAGCGGCTGCCGCGTCGATGGCAGCTGGGTAGCGGCGCTTGAGGAGCGCGACGTAGTCGATCGCCCCCTCGTCGGCGGTCCGGTACGCGCGGAAGTTGTCGACGATCCGACGTTCGGTCGCGCCCCAACCTTCGCGCGTGCGCTGCGAGACGGTGAGCCCCGACGGCCCCGCGCCTTTGATGCCGCCGAAGTTGTAGTTGAACATCGACGCGCCGCGCCCGGTCTCGTGCGCCCACTGAGCGGTGAGCACGGCGACGGTCCGATCGGACGGCGGGTGACCGACGACCTGTTCCCAGGCGCGCGCCAGGGCCGCCGCAGCTTGCTCGGACGACAGCGGCGTGCGCACCGCCGCGACCTGGACCGACTCCGCCGCCGGTCCCGCCTTGCGCGACGCCTGCAAGCGAGCAGCGAAGCCAGGCGCCGCCGCCGGCTCGCGCTCGAGCGCCGGCAGGCTGGGCAAGGTCAACGGGGCTACGGCCACGTGAGCCCCAAGAGCAAGATGCGGGCCACCTCACGTCGAGCTCGCTTCGACCTCGGCGCTGATGATGGTGAGGTCTTCCAGCAGATGAAACAGGACGGTCTCGAGGCCGCGATTTCCCAGCACCAACAGCGCCTGCTGCAGCGATTGAACTTGAGCCTTCGGACGCTTCAGGCGGGCCGCATGGAGGCAACGCGCCACCAGGACGTCGATCCGTTGCACCAGGTCCTGCAGGCGCTGCCCGCCGACGTAGGGGTCGTTGAGCGCGTGCAGCAGCTCGAGCAAGACGTCGATGTGTTGCACGTGCTCCGCCCGCACCTCGCAGGTGGCTTCCGGCGCTTCCTGAAAGGGTTTGGCGGTCTTGAGCAACATGGCTGCCTTCGCGTGCTTCTCGCACAAACGGCTGCCTTGGCTGCGACTTGAGGGGCAGCGAGCGGACCCGGGGGGTGCCGGTTCATTGACTGACCGGCGTCAAGATCTCAACGCTTGCGGAGAGGGCACGCTCGGCGGCCGGGCGCTGCGTACCCCGGTCGAGGCTGGTGCGACTCTTGCTCTCTGGCCCGCAGCATGCTGACTGCCCATGCCCGCCAGCACCGTCCGACCGCTCTCGCGGGCTTCGCAGCGCTCTCCGGAAAGGTTCGAACATGAGTACTGGCATCTGGGCCGCCGCATCCGGCGCGACCGCTCAAACGGCCGCGCTCGACATCGCGGCCAACAACGTCGCCAACGCCACCACGCCGGGCTTCCGCGCCGACCGCAACGTCTTCCGGCAGGAGCTGGCGCGGGCGCTCGACCAGTCGGCGGGGACCAGCTCGCTCCGCTACTCGGCGGTGCGCAGCGTCGAGCCCGATCTGCGGACCGGGACCGTGGTGCACACGGGCGAGCCGCTGGACGTCTCCATCGCGTCACCCGACGGGTGGTTCGTCGTGCGCACCCCCGCCGGCGACCGCTACACCCGCGCTGGCAGCTTTCGCCTCGATCCCGACGGCCGCGTGGTCACCCGAGACGGCCACGCCGTGCTCGGGCCAGATCGGCGTCCGCTTCAGGTCTCGGGCGCCGACAAACCGGTCGCGGTGGATCCCCGAGGTTTTTTCACCGTTGACGGCGAGCAGACGAACGCACGCCTGCTGGTGGTCACCTTCCGAGATCCGCGCGGCCTCGAAAAGGAGGGAGACGTGCTGTTGCGCGCGCGGCCCGAGGCGGGTCCCGCTCGCACCATCGACGTGCCCATCGACACGGAAACCCTCGAGCTTTCCAACGCTTCGGCGCTCAGCGGCATGACGGAGCTGGTGACCACGAGCCGCCAGTTCGAGATGTTGACCCGCGTCATCGAAGCGTTCAGCCAGGCGGATCGGCGCGCCGCCACCGATTTGATCAAGGCGCGCTGAGCTCGGGCATGACGAGCAGGGGCGCGAGCCCCTTTGGTCGGGAGCGGCTCTTGGGGCCATCGATCGGGCCCAGTGTGGTAGCCTGAAGGTTCCCGACCACGCATCCCCAGGTGCGTTCGGGTCATCCCGGGGGCTCGGCTTCACCGAGAAGCTCCGAAGAGAAAGTCAGGCGATGCGTCAGGACGGGGACCGGTCGGGATTTGAAGTGCTGATCGTCGAGAACGATCCCGAGCTGGCCCGGGCGATGGCCGAGCTCGTCGCCCGCGAAGGCTATCGAGTGGTGATGGCCCGCACGGCCGCCGAGGCACGCCAGGTGGTCCGCGACGGGAGGCCCGATCTCATCTTGCAGTACCTGACACTCCCCGACAGCGCTGGGTTAGAGCTCTTGGGACAGCTCAGGGATGCCGGGGCAGCCCGAACGCCGGCGGTGGCGCTGTCCGGCTGGCAAGAGCAGCTGCAGGGCGCCTGGCTGGCGCAGGCGGGGTACGCCGGCTTCTTGCGCAAGCCGTTCACCGCCCAGGAGCTGTGCGACGTGCTGAGTCAAGCGCGCACGCTCGATGAAGAGCCGACGCCCGGTTTTGGCGCCGGTCGCCGGCTCTTGCTGATCGACGACCAGGACCCGGAGCTCGACGGGCTTTACGCTTGCCTCCGAGAGCATCGCTTCACGGTCGAGGTCGCCGAGCCGTCACGCCTGCCCGCGATCGTTCCCCTCCCCAATGTGGCTGGCGTCTTCGTCAACGCGCGCCTTTGCATCGCCGGACCACCGGAGCAATTCGACAGCCTGCGAACGCTGGCCGCCGGCGTGCCGTTCGTCGTCGTCTCGCGACAGCAGACCCTGCTCAGCCACGCCCGCAGCGAAGCACGGTTCGACGCCCGCTTCTGGCGGATCGGCAACTTCAAGAAGTTGCTTTCGACGCTGCAGAGCGTCTTGGACGCTTCGTCGCCGGCTTGACGGCACGCTTTTTACGCGGCTTGGGCTTCGGCGCCGCCTGCTCGCGCAGCAGATCCGCGAACTGCTGGGCGACCCGCAGCGCCACCCGTTCGGCCACGGCCGCGGCGACGGCTTCGATCATCTTCAACTGAGCTGGATCTCCCAGCGCTGCGTCCTTCGGAGCGGGATCTGCCGGTGGGGCGGCCCCGACAGCGGCCGAGGGCTCGGGCGCGGCAACGGCCGCAGCGGCGGGTTCGGCTTCGGGCGGAGCGGCGTGGACCAGGTTGGCCGCCGCGCCGTTCTCGGAGCCGATCGTCCGCGCCAACAGCTCGAGCGACTCCGCCATGAGCTCGCTCGCCGGCGCGGTGGGCTCGGAGACGGGCCCCGACGGCTCGGGCGCGGCAGCAGCGGGCGCGACGCGCGCCGCCACGGCGCCCGCGTCTGGCGCAAGGCTGACGGCTTGGATGCCGCTCGCCAGCGCCGTCTCTGGATCGTTGATGAAGATCGAGGTCGGCAGCTCGCCGTCGGGGGGACCGCCCTCCCCGGGCGCCGGCACGGTCGAAAACAGCACGCGGCCAGGCGGCATCGACTGCAGCATCGCTTCGGAGAACACCTGCTGGGCGCTGCCGGGGCTGCTGAGGTCTTCGAGCGAAGGGGGGGCCGCGGGACGGAACCGATCGGGCCGGCTCTGCAGAAACCGTGACCGCAACCAGGCGCTTCGTCCGATGACGGCCGCCACGATCAAGACCGCCACGAGCAGCACCGAGCCGAGCGCCGCGGGCAGCGGGGAGCTCCCCCACGCGACCTGCGCCAAGGTCGTCAGCGCCAGGACCAGCGCGGCCGCCATGAACGTGGCCACCACGCGAACGGGGGTCGGCAGGGAGCTCGACGCCGTCAGCTCGCGGTAGGCCTGCACGCACTCCAGGCACCAACCCTCGTCGCCGAGCTGATCGTTCGGGCAGACGTGACCGTGACAGGCGGCGCAGGTGTTGCCGAAGCTCGGTCCGTGGCACACCACACACGCCAGCTGGGACGGCAGCTCGCTCGGCGGAGCCGTGGGCGCCCGCTTGGCCGCGGGCAAGCTCGGACGGATCGACGACGTCGCCATCGCCACCACCGTGGCCTCTTTGCCCATGCTCTCCTGGCAGCGGGCATACACGCCCCGCAGCTCCGACCACATCGCCGCCAGCTGCGGCTCGGAGATCTCGAGAAAGCCTGCCGGCTCGCCGCTCGCGATGGCGGCCGGGGTCGCGGCCTCGCCCCCTTTCTCGAAGGCATCCGCGAGCTGGTCGGCGAGCCTGAGGACGTTGATCATCGCGGTGATCAAGCTGGAGGCCTCGTACGAGCCTGCCGGGTGATGGTGGGCGGCGACCACGCGCGGCACCGGATCGGGGATGTTCCACGCGCGCAGCACGTGTCCCGCCAACAGCGCGTGATCGAAGCCCAAGAGCTCGCGCTCCAGACCTGGCAGGCGATCGCCCGCGCACGGGTGCGCGTGCAGGAGCTCGGCGTACCGATCCCCTTCGGCTTCGAGCAACATCAGCTTGCCGATGTCGTGCAAGAAGCCACACGTGAACAGGTCGTCGGCAGGGAGCGACAGGTGCACGGCCAAATAGCGGCAAAAGGCGCCGACGATCGTCGAGTGCTCCAGGATCGCGCCGGCGAGCTCGCCCTCGGCGGCGAACATGTCCAACACCGCCGCCGTGGTGGCGACCTGGTTGAGCCGCTCCGTCCCGACGAGCGCCGCCGCGTGCCGCACCGAGGTGCAGCGCACGCGCAGCGAGTAGCCGGCGGAGTTCACCAAGCGCAGGAGCCGCGCTGAAAGTCCCGGGTCCCCTTCCAGCACCTTCACGATGGGGTCGATGCGGCAGTTGGGGTTGCGCGTCAGGTCGGCGAGCTTGCGAGCCGCTTCCGGGAAGGGTTTGGCCCCCAAAATCCTGCCGACCAGCGCGGCCATGCTGCTGGCGGCGTTCTCGGTGGCGGCCAAGTCATCCTTCGGGTTGGGGCCGAACCAGACCGATTCGTCCATGGCAAACATGCTTCGATGAACGGCGCCGGGCACGAAACCTGTAGTGGCAAAAGGCAGGTACGCCGGTGGCGGGCGTTGTGGGTGGTGACCCCGCGCAAGGCCCACCCGACGCGCGCTTTAAGTTATCTGGAAATTCGCCGTTATTGGGGATCGGGCCCAAGGCTCGGAACAACGGTCGTGAGCATGCGAAGCATTCAGCCCGGTGAAATCCTCGCCGACAAGTACCGCGTCGATGGCGTGCTCGGCGAGGGCGGTATGGGCGTGGTGCTGTCCGCGACCGACCTGCAGCTCGAGCGCGACGTGGCCGTCAAGCTGCTGCTCCGCGAGCACCTGCAGCGCCAGGAAGCGCACAGCCGCTTTTTGCGCGAGGCGCGCGCTGCCGCCAAGATCAAGAGCGAGCACGTCGCGCGGGTGCACGAGGTCGGCTCGCTGCCGTCCGGCGAGCTCTACCTGGTGATGGAGCACCTGCGCGGCGCCGATCTGTCGCGTGTGCTGGCCGACGAAGGACCGCTGTCGCTGGGCGACGCCTGCTGGTTCATTCTGCAGGCCGCCGAAGCGCTCGCCGAGGCGCACGCGAGCGGCATCGTCCACCGCGATCTCAAGCCCGGCAACCTCTTTTTGGCCCGCATGCCGAACGGCACCAGCGCGATCAAGGTGCTGGACTTCGGGATTTCCAAATCGCTGAACACCGACGCCTCGCTCGATTTGTCGCTGACCAATACCCGGTCGCTGCTGGGCTCGCCGATGTACATGTCACCCGAGCAGGTGCGTTCCGCGCGCGACGTCGATCAGCGCACGGACATCTGGTCCCTGGGCGTCGTGCTCTACGAGCTGCTCGCCGGTGTCCCGCCGTTCGACGCCGAGAGCTTTGGCGAGCTCATGGTGAAAATCCTCACCGTCGAGCCGCCCTCGATCACCGAGCGCCGCCCCGATCTTCCGGCGGAGCTCGGCGACGTCTTGAAGCGCGCCCTCGCGAAGGACCGAGAGGCGCGCTTCGAGAGTCTGGCCGAGCTCGCGCTCGAGCTCCTCCCCTTCGCACCCCGGCGCGCTCGGACCAACGTCGAGCGGATCGTGGGCACGCTCAAGGCCGCAGGCACCCTTCAAGACGCGATCGTGCTGCCGCCCTCGATGTTGCCTCCCGCGACGGCTCCGGCGGTGGCCGCGCCGCCGCCGCCCGGCAGCAAGACCGTGACGAATTGGGGGACCACCGGCTCGCGGCCAGCGTCCTCGCGCCAGCTCAAGCGCCTGCTCGCCGCCGGCGCGTGCGCGTTTGGGCTGGGTGGGATCATCGGGGTCGTTGCGCTCGCCGGCGCCTCGGAGGACGCGCCGGCGGAGCGGATCGCCGCAGCGCCGCCGCCAGCGCTCGAACCTCCACCCACGACGCCCAGCGTCGAGCGGGGCGACCCGGAGCCGCCGGCGCCCTCCCCGGCGGTCGGAGCCGAAGGCGAAGCCAAGACCTCGGACGAAGGGCCCGCGCCTGGCTCGGCCGCCGCCCCCCCGCCGCCGCGCAGCGCCAGCAGCAAGCCGCACCGCCGGCCGGCGCGCGCGCAGACGAGCAAAGCACCCGGCGCGCCCGCTCCGTCGAAGACCAGCCCCTCCATCTCCACGCTCAAGCAGAAATTCGGAGGGCGGGAATGAAGCCCTGGCGTGTTCTTGGCGCGCTCACGCTCGCGGCGTGCGGGCTGTCCGTCCCAACGGCAGCCGGCGCCGCGCCGTTGCCCGCCGACCGTATCGCCGCCGAGGCGCTGTTCGACGACGCGCTCCGGTTGATGGAAGCGGGCGACTTCGAAGCCGCCTGCCCGCGCCTGGCCGAGAGCGAACGCCTGGACTCGGCGATCGGCACGCTGCTCTACCTTGGACATTGCTACCGCCAGCAGGGGCGAACCGCGAGCGCGTGGAGCACCTTTCGCGCCGCCGCCGCGGCCTCTCGCGAAGCCGAGCAGACGGAGCGGGAGCAGGTGGCCGAGCAGAGCGCCGCCGAGCTCAAGCCGCTGCTCACGCGGCTCATCCTCGTGATGGACGAGCCGCCCCCCGGTGTGGTCGTGCAACGCGATGGCTACGCCATGAGCGGCCAGCTGATCGGTGTCGCGGTGCCGGTCGATCCCGGCGAGCACCTGGTGACGGTGAGCGCTCCTGGCAAGCGCTCCTGGTCGAAGCGCGTCGAGGTGCCCGCGGATCCCGGAACGTACACGTTCACGATCCCGCCGCTCGCAGCGGCGCCGCCGCCGAAGCCCCCGGCGCGCCCGAGACCTGCGACGAGCCCGAACCGCGAGGTGATCGGCTGGCTGCTCGCCGGTGCGGGGGCGGCTGCCATGACCTCCGGCGCCATCGTCGCGGCGAGCGACGGCAGCGACGTGACCGCCATCGCGCTCTCGGCCATCGGCAGCGCCTCGATCGGCGCCGGCGGCCTGCTGCTGCTGCTGCCGGGCCCGTCAGCGGATGGTCCCCCAACCGTGGCGTTGAGCTTCGGCACACGCTTCTGACCCGGACGGCGGGGTGCCCTACCGGCCCGATTGCCCGCGCCGACGCCCCGGCCTAGCTTTACCAGGTGCCCCCTTCTCGCAGCGCGACGCCCAGTGATCGACGCCGTGGCGCCGCCGCGAGCTGGCTAGAGCAGCAGGTCCACCTCCGGGCCGAGGCAGGCAGGCTGAGGCTCGCCGTGATCGCGGACACCCATGGACGCCCGCACCCAGAGAGCGTGCGCCTCGTGGCCGCGGAGCGTCCCGACGCCATTTTGCACGCCGGGGACATCGGCGACTCGTCGGTGCTGGAGACGTTCGGCCGGGTGGCAAACGTGCTCGCCGTGCGCGGCAACATCGATGGCCGCGCCGCCGGCCTGCCCGACGCGCTGGAGATCGAGGTGGTCGCCGAGCGGGCAACCAAGGGCTCGGCGCCCCTGCTCAAGATGCTGCTCGTCCACATCGGCGTGAACGGTCCGAAGCTGCGCGCCGACGTCGCCCGCTCGGCGCAGGCGAAGGACGCTCAGCTCGTCATCTGCGGGCACTCACACGTTCCGTTCATCGGGCGTGATCGCGGTGTGACCGTCTTCAACCCGGGCTCGGTCGGACCGCGGCGCTTCTCGCTGCCGATCGTCTTCGGCATGCTGGAGCTCGCGGGCGGCCAGCTGCGCTTGTGGCACGTAGACTGCGAAAGCGGCCTGCGCTGGGCACCTCCGTAGGGCGGCGATCGGCTTGCCCGACGGGAGAACCCCCGGGGAAAGGCGGCCGGCGAACAGCAGACGGCAAGCGCTAGACCGGCAGCCGGATGACGAAGGTCGCGCCGCCGCCGGGGGTGTTTTCGTAGGTGAGGCTCCCGCCGAGCTTCTTCACGATGGCGGTCCGCGAAATCGACAACCCCTGACCGGTGCCCCTGCCCACCTCCTTGGTGGTGAAGAAGGGATCGAAGACGCGCGACTGCATGGCCAGCGGCACACCCGTGCCATTGTCCTCGACGCGCAGCTCGACGCCGCCCTCGACCACCTGCGTGCGGATGGTGATGAGGTTCGTTCGGCCCGGGTCCTCCTGCTGGCGTTCTTGCAAAGCGTGGATGGCGTTGACGATCAGGTTCAGCACCACCTGCCCGAGATCTGCGGGAAAACACGGCACGAGCGGCAGGTCGTCCGCCAGCTCCAGCACGAGCTCGGCGGTGTAGCGCCACTCGTTGCGGCTCACGGTCGAGACGTTGCGGACCAGCTCGTTGATGTCCGTGAGCGTCTTCTCCTCCGAGCCCGGATGAGAAAACTTGCGCATGGCGGCGACGATGTGCGCGATCCGTTCCACCCCGTCGTGGGCTTGCTCGACGGCCGATGGCATCTCCTCGATCAAAAACTCCGCATCCATGCTCTCGACCAGGCGGCGAAGCTCGTGCTCCGGGTCCAGGCGGTCGGACGGCAGCTTGGTCACCCATCGCAGCACCTCGATGATCTGCAGCACGCCGCCGCTCAGAAACCTGAGGTTGTCGGCGACGTACTGCGTGGGCGTGTTGATCTCGTGGGCGATGCCGGCCGCGAGCTGACCTATCGACTCGAGCTTTTGAGACTGCGCGAGCTGCGCCTCCAGCGTCCGGCGACCGGTGATGTCGGCGCCCATCACGATCACCCCGGCTGCGGCCCCTGAGTGATCGGCGAGCCGCGACACGGTGAGCCCGAGCAACTTCGTCCGGGCGTCCTGCGATTGATAGGGCACGTCGTCGAAGCGCGTGCCGCTCGTGTGCGCCTCGACGTCGCAGATACGCTCCACCGTGTCGGATGGGAGCACGCCGGCGAACACCTCGCGCAGCGGCCTGCCGAAGACGGCGGCCGCCGGGAGGCCGAAGGTGCGCTCGGCGGCGAGGTTCCAGCGCAGCACACGCCCCCGTGCGTCGGTCACGATCAGGACCGACGAGATCGCCGCCAGGACCTGCTCGGTCAGCTCCGAGGGGCTCGTGATGCGGAGGCGCTCGGTCGACTCCGAGGTCTTCACAGCGCGACGCCTTCAGCCACTGGCGGACCTCGAGGACCCCGGAGGCTCCTCCGGGTGCACGTAGAACAACGCCGGCAGATTTCCCGCCCGCGAGTTCAGGTTGTACAGCCGCTGCAGCACCACCGGCGTGACCAAGCAGTCCTTGGCGACGAGGAGCACCCCGCTCGAGGTGCGCACGTCCTCGGCAAAGCGCATGCCGGGGGCCAGCGCGTGCAGCGCGATTTTTCGGATCTTCGGCGCCCCGTTGTCCCGGGACTCCCGCTGCAAGAGCTCCAAGAGCTCCGGGTCGAAGACGCCCCGTTCGGACTTCAAGCGGGCCACGACCTGCGCAGGGCTGCCGTGCCGCCGCTCGGACTCCACGAACGCCGCGGCGATCTTGAGACAACGCGCGGCGATCGGAATGTCCTTCTTCACGGGCGCGCCCGGCGGGCTGCCCTGACCGTCGAAGCGCAGGTGATGGCAGCGCACGAGGTGACGGACGCTCTCGAGCCGCGGGATCTGGGCGAGCAGGTGGTCGACGCTTTGTGGAATGTCCTCGAGCATGCTCCGCTCCTCGGGCCGCAGCAGGTGGCCGGTGCGGGCGCGTCGCAGCAGATCCGGTGGCACCATGATCGCTCCGAGCTGGCTCAGGCGAACGGCCACGTCAGAATCCCAGGTCACCGGCTCGCCGGCGAGCTTCATCAGGCGGTGGAACACGTCGGCGATCGAGTCGCTGCTGCCGAACACCTCGGGGTTGGACAGCGCCAGGATCTCGACCAACGCCCGAACGCTGCCCCGCAACGTCAGGTCGAGCAGCTCGCGCTCCGCGAGGACCAGCCGGTGCTGTTCGACGGCGTCCTCGATGGCGGCGACGAGGTCCGGGGTCGCGCAGGGCTTGACGAGGAATCGGAACAGGCGACCCTCGTTGACCGCGCGCACGGCCGAGTCGAGGTCGGAGTACCCCGTCAAGAGCAGGCGGGTCGACTCCGGATAGCGCTGCCGGCAGGTGGACAGCAGCGTGGCACCGTCCATCCTCGGCATCCGCATGTCGGAGACGATCGCCGCAAAGGGAAGCTCCTGGCTCAGGATGGCGAGGGCCTCGTCGCCGCTCGTGGCGGTCGTCAGGTCGAATTGCCGACGCAGCTGCCGCCGCAGGGCTTCGAGCACGTTGGGCTCGTCGTCGACACAAAGGATTCTCGGCAGCGTGGACATGACGGCGTTACCCGCGGCTCAGCATGCGCTTGGCTTCTTGCTCCAGACCCATCTTCTTCAAATGCTCCCAATCGATGCTGTCGAGCTCGACCGCCGAGCCGTCGCCGAACTGAGCGACGTACAGCACATCGGTGAGCTGAGGTGCGTCGTGCTGGCGGCGAGAAGGTTCATGGTGGAAACACACCGCCTCGACGACGTCCGCGGGCAGGCTCCAGAGGCCGAGCAGGTAGCCGCCGAGCTCGGCGTGGGTGGTGCCGAGCTCCAGCGCCTCCGCGTCGCGCCGCGAGAGCTTCTTGTCGCGCGCCACGCTCTGGATGCGCTCGTCGAGCGCGGGAAAGGTCGTGGCCAACACCAAGAGCCCCACATCGTGCAGGAGCCCCGCCAAGAAGGCCGCGTCGGCGTTGGCCGCGCCGGTGCGGCGCGCCACTCGGCTCGCGGTTCGCCCGACGCCCAGGCTGCGGTTCTGCAGGCTCTCCAGCGAGAACCCAGGCCGGGCCGCCTTCGCCTCGAACGCACGAAAGACGGCCATCTGTGTCGCGAGGTGGCGAATGGTGGTCAGCCCCAGGTAGTTGACCGCCTGCGAAACGCTCGTCAAAGGTCGAGGCAACGCGAAAAATGCCGAGTTCGTGAGCTGCAGCAGCTTCGCCGACATGCTCATGTCCTTGCCGATCACCTCTGCGACCCGGACGATGTCGGGCTCAGGCCGGGAGAGCAGGGCCTGCAGCTCTCGATACGACTCCGGCAAGCTGGGCAACGCGTCGATCCCGCCGAGCGCGCGGAAGAGCTGGTGTTGGTGGACCAGATCCCGCAGCGCGCAGGCCCTCTCCACGACATCCTTGACCACCTCCGTGCGGCACGGCTTGGCCAGGAACTGGTGGGCGACCGGCAAGGTGCGCAGCGTCGCGTCTTGGGCGCTGTAACCGCTGAAAATGATGCGAGCGGTGGCAGGGAACTGCGCTCGGACGGTCTCGAGCAGCGAGGCGCCGTCGATGTTCGGCATGCGCATGTCGCTGACGATGACGTCGCAGGGGGACCGACTCAGGAGATCGAGGGCTTCGCTTCCCCCGTTGGCGTATTGAACGTCCCAGACGTCGCGCAGCTCTCGGAGGTTTCGCCGGAGGCCCTCGAGGACGTGCGGCTCGTCGTCCACGAACAAGACCCGGATGCGGTGCGCGCCTTCACCGGCGTCGGCTCCACTTCCGGACGCTGGAGCGTCTGGCGCGCGAGGCCTTGACGCCGGAACACGCGGCGGCTCACTCGCTATCGGTGTCATGCCAGCCAATACGGCGGGCGACCGCCAAAATTAGGTATGAGGTAGGATCATTTCGATCGCACCTGAGCACCGACCCGCTTGGCCGCAGGAGGTCCAGCCTACGGCCCGCGACCCCGCGCGCTGGCACCGGGCTTGCTATCGGCCTGTGTGGTCGCGGTCGGAGGCCAGATCCTCGATGCGGCCGCTCCTCGCAAACCTCGATGAAACCCGAAGCTCAGGACCTGGCTGAAGAGCTCGCGCCGCCGTCAATGCGTTGGCGCGGTCGTCAAGCTTACGACGGTTCGAGCCGGGGGCGCGCATCGAACGCCGCT
>Ga0079224_100009343_pt1 | contig 13358 bp, 9 predicted proteins | sample Stecom2015_FD_80414 | JGI IMG/M metagenome (GOLD analysis project Ga0079224, IMG submission 80414) | Agricultural soil microbial communities from Utah to study Nitrogen management - Steer compost 2015 | ecosystem: Environmental > Terrestrial > Soil > Agricultural land | place: USA: Utah... | reverse complement strand
CGCCGGCAGGCCGAGCAGCAGGGTGAGGTTGGTCACGTTGTTGACCACCGCGTTGACCGCGACTTCACCGGCCGGGCCGCCTTGGCGGGCGACGATCCAGACGAACAGAAGATTCCCCAGACCCGAGCAATACGGCATCACCAGCGTCGCCAGCGCGGTGCCTTCGAGGCCGTGATCGAGCAGTGCTTCCAGCCGCCAGACCACCAGCAGCGACGCCGCCAAAAAGAGCACGGCGTAGGTCCACGGACTGGTCAGCCCGAGGGCTTCGATCCAAAAGGGCAGGGGGTTCATGCGGGTTGCACTTGCAGGGTCAGCCGGCCGGAGCGGCGGCCGAGTTTTACGGGTGCGCCGAACGTTTCGCTCAACCGCCGGGTGGTGAGCGTCGTGTCGCGCGGGCCGGCGGCGACCACCCGGCCGCCGCGCAGGAGCAGCGCGTGGGTGAATACCGGCATGATCTCCTCGACGTGATGCGTGACCAGCACCAGCGCGGGGCCGCCGCGATGAGTCGCCAGCGCGTTGAACACGTCCAGGAAATGTTCCCGCGACACCGGGTCGAGGCCGGCGCACGGTTCGTCCAGGATCAGCAGCCGCGGCCGCGCCATCAGCGCGCGGGCGATCAGCACCCGTTGGCGTTCGCCTTGGGACAGATGCAGCCACGGGCGATCCTCGGGCACGTTGAGATCGACGGTTCGCAGCCAGCGCCGCGCGGCCCGGCGGTCGGCCGGCGACGGTTCCCGCCAGAGATCGAGTTGCGCGTATTTTCCGCTGACCACGGTGTCGAGCGCGGGTTCACCGGGCGGGATCGAGGCCTGCAACGCGCTGGAGACGAGACCGACGCGTTCGCGCAGATCGCGCCAGTCGCATTCGCCGTAGTGCTCGCCGAGCAGGTGGATGTCGCCGTCGGACGCGGTCAGGTAGCCGGTCAACGCCCGCAGCAGCGAGGTCTTGCCGCTGCCGTTGGCGCCGAGCACGACCCAGTGTTCGCCCGGCTCGACGCGCCAATTCACCCGGTCGAGCAGCGTGGTTTCGGCGCGGACTATGCTAAGGTTTTCAACGGCCAGCAACGGGGCATCCATCCTCGCGACCGTGGCCGTGGACTTTTCCGGGGTCAATCCGCCGCCTTCGCCGCGGGAATGTCGCCGGAAGTTCTCCGCGTTTATTTTGCCTCCCGCCGGTTTTCCCGCTCCCCTGCCACCGATGCGACTCACCGCTTTTTTTCTCCTTGGCTTGCTGTTGGTCCCTCTGGCGGCGGCGCGTTCCTTCACGGTGGTCGTTTACAATGTCGAGAACCTGTTCGATGCGGACGGCGTGGCGGTTTACGAGGACTATCGCGGCGAAAAATACCCGCCCGCGCACCTGTCCACCAAGCTCGCCAACATCGCGCGGGTGCTGGCCAAGGTGAATGACGGTGCGGGGCCCGACATCGTTTTGTTCAACGAGATCGAGGCCGACCAGACGCCCGGCACCACCGTCGCCGGCGCGGCCGGGTGGATCGGGGAACTCGGCGAGCGGCGTTACGACGCGTTGCTCGGGCAGTCGCCGCTGCCGCCGGAGCTCGCGGGTGTGCCGGCGGAGGTCTGGTTGCTGAAGGCGCTGCACGACGAAGGCCTGCGCGGCTACACGATCATCGACGGCGAAGACCGTCCCGGCGCGCTCGCGGTGAAGTGCGTGACCTTCTCGCGCTTCCCGGTGAAGCGCACGCGTCTGCATCCGCTGCAAAACGCCCGGCCGATCATCGAGGCGGAGCTCGATGTCGATGGGCAGCCGTTGATCGTCTTCAACAATCACTGGAAGTCCGGCGCGGGCGATCCCGCGACCGAAGCGGACCGGCGCGCCAACGCCCGCACGCTGCGCGACCGTCTCGACGCGTTGCTGGCCGACGATCCGAACGCCGACATCCTCGTCGGCGGCGATCTCAATTCGCACTACAACCAAAAGGTCCGTTACCGCGAGATGCGCGAGACCGGCATCAACGACATCCTCGGTTCGCAGGGCAACCAGCTGGCCATCCGCGGCAAGGACCGCGACCTCTACAACCTCTGGTTCGAGCTGCCCTCGACCGCGCGCGGCAGCGACGTGTTTCGCGGCGAGTGGGGCACGCTCATGCACATCATTCTTTCGCGCGGTCTCTTTGATCTGCGCGGCGTGCAATACGAGCCGGGCAGCTTCACGGTGATGAAAATCCCCGGGACCAACGCCGACGCGCGCGGTTTGCCCCAACGCTGGCGGCCCTACTCGGCGACCGGCTCGGGCTTCTCCGATCATTTTCCGTTGCTCGCGCGTTTCCGCACCGTGGACGACGACCGCGCGGATCGTTGGCTGCCGGCGACCCGGCCCGAGGCCGACGAAGACGACGAGGTGATCAAGGTGGACTACGCGCGTGTCGATCTGCTGGCGGGCGCGCCGCGTCCGGAGGATTTGCCCGCCGACGCCGACCTGCGCGACGGCACGCACAACGGGAAGATCTTCGCCGTCGCGGCCGCCGCGCACGTCACCGAACGCGGTCACGTGAAGGTGACGGTCGGCGGTCTCGACTACGATGTTTACAGTCACAAGAAGACCGTGCGCGACGTCCTGCGCGCGCGGGCCCGCGAGCACGGCCGGCTGGAGTTTCACGGCGAGCTCGGCGTTTACAAAGGGAACTGGCAGTTTCTCGTGCACGACAAAGAGTGGATCCGATGACCTCACCGAACCGACTGGTTGTTTACACCTACTCCGGCTGCGACAGCTGCCGTCGCGCGGTCAAGTGGCTGCGCGCGCACGACATCGCCTTCGCCGAGAAACCCGTTCGCGAGACGCCGCCCTCGCCGGCCGAGCTGCGGACCATGCTCGCGCGACTCGGCGGCGCGGCCGCGTTGCGTCGGCTCTTCAACACCTCGGGGCAGGACTACCGCGCGCAAAAACTCGGGGACAAGCTCCCGACGCTGGATGAACCGGCCGCGCTCGCGCTGCTCGCCGCCAACGGCAACCTGGTGAAGCGGCCCTTCGCGCTCGGCGCGGGACCGCGCGGCGAGGTCGGCCTGGTGGGTTTCAAGGAAGAGGAGTGGACGGCCGCGTTGCTTTGAAGCGCGGCCGGCCGGCGGACCGGCGGTCCTACGCGGTGGTTCCGCGGAGGGCGTGTTTCACCAGCGTGAGCACGGCTTCGGCGGTGTAGGGCTTGGGGAGGAAATGCGTCACGCCGATGCGGGCGGCCTTGGCGATGTGGTCTTCGGTGTTGAGGCCACTGACGGCGATGACGGGCACGCGGGGGTTGATGCGCCTGATGGCGGCGATGAGCGTCAGGCCGTCCATGACGGGCATCATCATGTCGGTGAGGATGAGGGCGATGTCGTGGCTGAGCGGGGCGTAGGCGGCGATGGCCTCGGCGCCGTCGCCGGCGGTGAGCACGCGGTAGCCGAAGGCTTCGAGGGTCTGGCGGCAGACGTTGAGGATGGGGGCTTCGTCGTCCACCACGAGGATGAGTTCGCCGGCGCCGCGGGGCGGGGCGGCGGTCTCGGGCAGGGGCGGGAGCTCGTGCTCGGCCTCGTCGCTTGCGGGGAGGTGGATTTTGAAGCTGCTGCCCTTGCCGCGCTCGCTGTCGAGGGTGACGAAGCCGCCGTAGCCGCGCACGATGCCCTGCACGGTGGAGAGGCCGAGGCCGGTGCCCTTGCCGACCTCCTTGGTGGTGAAAAACGGTTCGAAGATGCGTTCCTGCAAGTCGGGCGGGATGCCCTCGCCGGTGTCGCTGACCTCGATCTGCACGTAGTCGCCGGCGGGGCAGCCGGCGTGCATGCCGGCGGCGAGGGTGTCGTCGATGCGGATGTTGCGCGCGGCGAGGATCAGGCGGCCGCCGTCGGGCATGGCGTCGCGGGCGTTGACGCAGAGGTTGAGGGCGATCTGGTTGATTTGCGTGGGGTCGGCGGTCACCAGCCAGAGGTCGGAGGCGAGGCGGGTTTCCAGCGTGATGTTTTTCGGGAAGGTGTTGGCGATGATCGAGGCGACCTCGCGCAGGATGTGCTGGGCCTGGAGGGGGACGGGCGTGCCGTCGGCGCCGCGGGCAAAGGAGAGCATCTGGCGCACGAGGCTGGCGCCGCGTTGCGCGCTGCGCTCGATGGTGGAGAGGAGCAGTTGGTGCTTGGGATCGTCGAGCGAGTTCCTGAGCAGCTCGACGCCCATGGAGATGGGCGCGAGCAGGTTGTTGAAGTCGTGAGCGATGCCGCCGGCGAGCGTGCCGATGCTTTCCATGCGCTGGGAACGCAGGAAGCGGGCCTCGAGTTTTTTGCGTTCGGTGATGTCGGTGTTGATGGAGAGGACGGATTTGGGACGGCCGTCGGGATCGAGCACGAGGGTCCAGCGGGTTTCGACCGTGAGTTCGCGGCCGTCCTTGGCACGGTGGGTGAATTCGCCGCTCCAGGAGCCGTCGGCCAGCAGTTGTTCGCGGGCGGCGGCGAAGGGGGCGGAGGCGTGGTCGAAGAGTTCGGGAGTGCGTTGGCCGACGGCCTCGGCGGAGGTCCAGCCGTAGGTGCGCTCGGCGCCGTTGTTCCAATAGATGATGCGGTCGTCGAGGTCCTTGACGAGGATGGCCTCGTGGGCGGCGTCGAGCAGGTCGGCCTGCTCGGCGATGCGCTCGGCGGCGAGTTTGTGTCCGGTGATGTCGGACATGATGCCGACGATGCGTTCGACGGAGCCGGCGGAGTCGAGGATGGGCACGGCGGTCTCGCGGATCCAGCGGAGGGCGCCGTCGGGGCGGATGATGCGGAACTCGACGACGGTGCGGTGGCCGGCGAGTTGGCGTTGGTAGGCGTCCTCGGCGGCCTGCCGGTCGTCGGGGTGGGCGTCCTGGAGGTAAGAGAGCGGGTCGGCCTGGATGCTGAGTTGGGAGCGGCCGAAGACCTCCTCGTAGGCGGAGTTGATGTAGAGCAGGCGGTGGTTGACGGTGTCGTGGCTGAAAAAGACGTCGCCGATGTTTTCGGCGAGTTCCTCGAAGCGGCGGCGGCTGTCGAGCAGGGCGTTGGCGGCTTCTTTTTGGGCGGTGATGTTCTGGAAGGCACCCTGCACGCGGATGATTTCGCCGCGGTCGTCGTATTCGGCCTCCGCGCAGGCGCGCACCCAGAGTCGGGTGCCGTGGTGGGTGTCGATTTGCAGTTCGGTGTCGATGGCCGTGCCGTCGCGGATGCAGGTTCCGATGGCGTCGGAGATGCGTTGCCGCCAAGGCTCGGGGTAGAGTCGCAGAGCCTCGTCCAGCGACGGGGTGACGCCGCGGGGGAAGCCGAGCATGTCGAAGATCTCGTCGGACCAGTAGAGGCGCGGGCCGGGCAGTTCGAGCAGCCAGCCGCCGGTGCGGGTGATGCGGCCGGCGATGCGCAGGATGTTGGTTTTCTGGCGAAGCTCGGCCTCGGCGAGCACGTGGTCGGTGACGTCGCGGGTGACGCTGAGGACGGAGTCGATGCGGCCGTGTTTCTCGCGCAGCGGGGTGGAGTGGGTCTCGCCCCAGCGCTGTCCACCCTTGAGTCCGGCCAGTCTGAAGGTGAGGCGGCCGCCCTGGCCGCGGGCGGTGCTTTGGTGGAGGGCTTCGAAGGCGGCGCGGTCGTCGGGGTGGATGAGGGTGATGACGGGGCGGCCGAGCACGCGGCGCAGGTCGTCGGCCTCGATCATGCGCAGGCCGGCGGGGTTCATGTCGAGCAGGTGTCCGTCGAGCGAGACGACTTTCACGCATTCGGGTTCGCTTTCGAGGATGGTGCGCAGGCGGGTTTCGCTGTGGGTCCGGGCCTGCTGGGCGAGGGTGAGGGAGAGGAGGTTGGCGACGGAGACGGTGAAGGTGCGCTCGGGCGTGGTCCAGCGCCGGGCCGGCCCGATGTGTTCGACGCAGAGCACGCCGGCGAGTTCGCCGGCGACGAGGATGGGCGCGTCGAGCATGGAGGTGATGCCGAGCGGATCGAGGTAGGTGTCGGTGAACTCGCGGGTGCGGGGGTCGGCGCGGGCGTCGTCGGCGTCGATCACATCGCCGGTGGCGAGGGCGCGGAAGTAGCCGGGGAAGTCGGCCTCGCGGAGCTCGATCCCGTCGGCGTGGACGGCGTCGGGGCCGACAAAGAGGTCGGCGCAGACGATGGCGGAGCGATCGAGGTTGAAGCGCCAGATGCTGACGCGCCCGGCGCGCAGGATGGCGGCGACCTTTTCGGTGATGGCACCGAGGCTGGCACGTTCGTCGTTGTCGGGATTGGCGGCGTGGCGGGTGAGCTCGAGCAGGGCGTCGTGTTGTGCCTGGTAGTCCTGGTTGCTGCGGAGGAGCTCCTGCTCGGCCTGCTGGCGGCGGGTGATGTCGCGGGCGAGCACGAGGTGGGCCCGGCGTTCGTCGAAGGTGATGGGGTTGAAAACGATTTGGACGATGCGGATGTCGCCGTTTTTGAGGCGGTGCCGTGCGACGGGCTGGTCGGGGTTGAGGCCGGCGCTGCTCGCGGAGAGCGTTTGCATGAGCGCGGGCACGTCCTCGGGCGGGCGAATGTCCTTGATGGTCATCGCGCGGAATTCCTCGCGGGTGTAGCCGTATTGGGTGACGGCGGCCTGGTTGACGGCGAGGAAGCGGAGGGTTTCGAGGTCGTAAACCCACATGGGCTGGGGGTTGTTCTCGAAGAGCAGGCGGTAGCGTTCGGCGGCGACGCGGAGCTGGGTGGCGAGCTCGTGCTGGCGCAGGTGCAGGCGGACGCGGGCGAGCAGCTCGGTGTCGGTGACGGGGAGGGTGATGTGGTCGTCGGGCGCGATGCCGGCGGGCGGGTGGCCGCCGGGGCCGAGTGTGACGATCGGGATGTTGTTCAGCGCCGTGTCGGTGCGGATGTCGCGAAGGAATTCGCCGGCGCTGATGTCGGTCGGATCGTCGCCGAGCAGGATGAGACCGGGGTGTTCGGAACGGACCAAAACGACCGCCTCCGCGCCGGTGGACGCGGTGACCACGCGGTGCCCGGCCTGTCGCAGCACGCTCGTGGCGGTGATGTCTGCGATGACAAGGATGGAGGCGGAGGAGGACTGAGAGTGGAGCGCGACAGGCATACGGGAACGGGAGGCAACGCGTGCGGATCACCCTGACGGGGTGCCGACACGTGTTGACGCACGATCATCGGGGCGCGCTTCCGGTGGTTACGAGGTCAATGCGGGCACGACAGGAGAAGCAGCCGAAAAAACTTCGTGAGGTGGGGTGATTTACTCGTCGCGCTTGAGGTGTATAGCCCAGGCGGCGACGGTGGCGTTTAGCCGTCGGTGCGTCGGCGCGCTCCGAGCCAGGCGGCGAACAGGGCGAGGGCGGACCAGCCGAGCGTGAGCAACGCGAGCCATGTGGCGGCGTTGGCGGACCACCAGCCGACGAGGCGTCCGGCGTCGAGGGCGCCGAAGGCCGCGCGTTCCACCGCGAAGAGCACGGTGACGCGGTAGGCGTCGAGCGGGTTGAGCATGAGCGGTGCGACCCAGAGGTCGGGGTTGGCCTGCATGAACGGCGCGCCGGCGAGGGCGAGCAGGAGAAAGTCCACGCCGAAGAGCAGGACGAACCAGACGGCCACGGCGGCGATGAGGCCGCGCACGTGGTCGCGTATCCAAAAACCCATTGCAAGTCCGGCGAGTGCGCACACCACGGCCACGCCGGCCGCGCCGGCGACGGTGAGGGCGAGTTCGGCGGAGGCCCCGCCGAGCAGCGCGGCGGGCAGGCCGAGCAGGGCGGACGAGACGCCGGTGATGAGGATGAGCGCGGCGGACTTGCCGCCGAGCCAGGGGCCGATGCCGGCGGGCTGGCCGAGCAGCCAGACGAACTCGTCGGACTCGGCCTGGGCGGAGCTGAGGCCGAGCAGCAGCGCGGAGAGGGAGACGGCGTAGAGGGTGGCGTGGAGCAGCCACCAGGCCGCGCCGCGCGCGAGGGCGTCGCCGGGGGTGAGCAGCGGGAGCGAGCCGGCGACGAGCACGAGCGCGAGGTGCGCGTAGAGGAAGCGGTTGAGGCGGTGGCCGAGCCACTCGCGGCGCGAGGCGGCCCAGGCGACGCCGGCGCGGGAGGGCAGGGGGAGGGTGTCGGTGGAGTTCATGCGCAGGCCTCCTCGGGACGGGTGACGAGGTGTTCGAGGCGGGGAAAGTGCTCGCGAAGCCGGTCGGGCGGGAGCTCGCCCTGGGAGCGTCCGCGTTCGACGAGCAGGCAGCGGTCGGCGCGGCCCTCCCATTCGCCGAGCAGGTGGGTGGCGACGAGCACGGTGCGTCCGCGGGTGGCGGCGAGCTGGAGGTGGTGCTGGAGGCTTTGCCGCCACTCGGGGTCGAGGCTGAGACCGGGTTCGTCGAGGAGGAGCACGGGGGCGTCGGCGAGGGTGAAGATGGCGAGGGCGAGGCGTTGGCGGAGACCGCCGGAGAGGTTGCCGGTGGGGGTGCCGGCGAATTCAACCATGCCCCAAGCGTCGAGGGCCATGGTGGCGAAGCGGGCGGGGCGGCCGCGGAGGGCGGCGTGGAATTCGGCGACCTGAAGGGTGGTGAGCCGCGGGTGGAAGCGCGGGGCCTGGGGGAGAAAGGAGAGCCGGGCGAGAGCGGCGCGGCGGTCGCGGCGCAGGTCGTGGCCGGCGATGGAGACGGCGCCGGCGTCGGGATCGGAGAGGCCGGCGAGGAGGCGCAGGGTGGTGGTCTTGCCGGCGCCGTTGGAGCCGACGAGCAGGGTGATCTCGCCGGGTTCGACGGCGAGGTCGAGGCCGGTGAGCACGCGGCGTGGGCCGAAGGATTTTTGCAGGTCGCGGGCGATGATCATGGCGCGGTGGGGCGGTTGAGCAGCGGGTGCGGGTCGTTGATGCCGGGCACGCCGGGGAGGGCGAGGCGGCTGTGGATGAAGCGCAGGAGGCGTTCGCCGGGGCTGGCGGAGAGCAGGCCGACGGCGGGGAAGGAGCGACGCCAGCCGCCGAAGAGGTCGGGTTCGCGGTGCGGGGTGTCGGCGATGCCGTCGCGGTCGAGGTCGAGGGCGAGCGCGCCTTCCCAGTGGTTGCCGCGTCCGTCCACGGACCAGGTGTTGGTGGAGGCGCCGCGTCCGCTTTCGACGGGGTGGATGTTGCCGAGGAAGGTGTTTTCGGTGAAGCGGCTGTCGGCGGTGCTGTTGCTGACGCGGATGCCGACGTGGTTGCCGGTGATGCGGTTGGCGCGGACGGTGATGTGGTTGGAGTTTTCGAGCAGGAAGCCGAGGGTGTTGCCGGCGATGACGTTGTCCTCGACGCGGGTGTCGTCCACGGACTGGAAGAGCAGGCCGTAGGCGCGGTGGCTGCGGTTGGCGAGGAAGCGGTTGGCGCGCAGGACGAGGCCCTTGGAATACATGAGGGCGGCGCCGGCGGCGTTTTCGGAAAAGGTGTTTTTCTCGAATGTATTGTCGTCCGAATACATGTAGTGCAGGCCGTAGCGGACGCGGGCGATGGTGTTGTCGCGCACGAGGGTGGAGTCGGTGAAGGAAAAGTAGATGCCGTCGCGCACGCCGGAGATGTGGTTGCCGGCGACGAGGTGGCCGGAGGAGTTCCAGAGGTGGACGCCGTTGCCGTGTTGGTCCTGCGCGGAGGCGACGCCGCAGAGTTCGGACGCGCCGGGGCGGACGGGGGTTTGCAGCGGGTCGGCGATGGCGTCGTCGGCGGTGCCGGCGTCGCCGCGGATGACGTTGTTTTCGATGCGGCAGTCGTCGGCCTTGAGCACGTAGATGCCGTGGAGGCTGTCGAGGATGCGGTTGCGGCGGATGACGGCGCGCGCGCCGGTGACGTGGATGGCGGCGTGGTCGCGGGAGAGCTCGCGGCCGGAGCCGCGCACGGTGAAGCCGGCGAGCTCGACGTCGGCGGCGCGGATGGCGACGACGTGGTCGCGGGCGTCGCCGCGAAGGATCGCGCCGGGCAGGCCGATCAGGCGTATCGGTTTTTCAATGACAAAGGGGCCGTTATACGCGCCGGGTCCGACGACGACGGTGTCGCCGGGCGCGGCGGCGAGGAGGCGGGCGCGAAGCGTGTCGCCGGGGGTGCCGGCGGGGAGGTCGGCGGCGCGTGCGGCGGCGGAGAGGGCGAGCGCGGCGCAGGCGAGGCGGGCGAGTGAGCGCAGGCGGGTCACGGTTCCTCCTTCCGGGAGCACCACATGGCGGCGATGACGAGCAGGGGGAAGGCGGCGAGCAGGAGACCGCCGGACTGGGGCAGGCTGGTCTGGACGAAGTTGGCGATTTTTTGGGTGCCGATGAGGATGGGTGTGAACGGCTCGATGGTCATGGGCGCGCGCGGATCGAGGTCGTGCCCGTAGGAGTAGAGACGGTAGTAGAAATTCCCCATGGAAAACGCGCCGAAGTAGAGAAAGAGGACGGTGAGATCGACGAGCGTGGCCATGCGGCCGAGGGCGGCGGCGCGGAGGGCGAGCAGGGCGAAGATGCCGAAGGCGAAGGGCAGCCAGGTCATCTCGACGAAGTCGGCCTGGGCGAGCGGCTTCATGCCGATGTAGTGGTTGAGCAGGTTGATCTCGACGAGGTCCTGGCCGTTGTTTCCGCCGGCGAGGCGGTGGCTGTAGATGTCGATGGAGAGGCCCTCGCGGTATTGCGGGGCGACGAGGTGAATTTTCCAGAGGGGGAGAAAAATCGCCGCCACGACGACCGCGGCCGCGACGAGCAGCAGGAGCCGTGACGTCAGGTTGAGCGGACGGCGGAGGAACCGGTATTCGTTGCGAAGGAGGGCGTGCATGGCGGCGGATTTTTCGGATGGAAGGAGCGCGGGCGTGGTCTGTGGGCGGAGCGGTTTGCGCGGGAAGGGCGTCGCTCGGCGTGGGCAGGAATGCCCACGCTCCCGGTGACATTATTCGCGGGGTTTCACCGCGAGGTAGCCCTGCATCTCCTGGTGGAGGGCGGAGCAGAAGTTTGTGCAGTAGTAGGGGAACACGCCGGCCTTGGAGGCCTTGAAGCGCACGGTCTTGGTCTCGCCGGGATCGACGATGACGTTCACGTTTTTCTCGATGAAGGCCAGGCCGTGGATCATGTCGGAGGTCTGCTCAACGTTGGTGACGTGGACGATGACCTCGTCGCCCTCCTGCACGTCGATGCGGTCGGGGATGAAGCGGCTGCGGATGGCGATCATCTTCACCTCGACGACGTTGCCGGTGCGGGTGATGCCGGCGTCCTTGGCGTCCCAGACGGCGTGCGGGTGCTTGTTCTCGGCCTTGGGATAGACCTCGATGGGTTTGATGGCGTCGGCCTTGAGGATTTGCGCGAAGTGCGGCTCGGGTTCGGTGAAGGCCTCGTAGGTCATCTCCATCTTGGCGCCGGTGATGTCGATGAGCTGGCTCGACTCGGGCTGGGAGGGGCCGACGGAGAGGTGGCGTCCCTTGGAGAGCTTGTTCATGGCGACGAGGTATTTGCCGTAGGGCTTTTTGGTGTCGCTGCCGCCGACGACGAGGTGGCCGATGTTGTAGTGGACGTCGATCTTGTCGGTGATGACGGAGTTGAGGTCGGCGCGTTCGGCGTCGGTCCAGGGCGGGAGTTTCCACTTGGCGACGGCGGACTCGATGTAGAGCGAGGTGTAGGCGTTGCCGAGGCCGTCATACTGGGTGTGCAGCGGGCCGAGGCCGACGGGCACGGAGCCCTCGAGGGCGGATTCGTGACGGATGACGGGGATGCCGCGGACCTCGTCCTCGAAGTCTTTCTTGTCGATGGCGGCCTTCATCTTTTCGAAGTCGAAGACGGAGGCGACGGGCTGGAGTTTGCCGGAGGCGACGACCCATTTGCCGGAGGGATCGGTGTCGATGCCGTGCGGGGACTTGGGCACGGGCAGGAAGTAGAGGACGCCGGGAACCTTGGCGGGATCGATCACGGGGACGCCGTCCATGAGCTCGGCCTTGCCGGCGGCCACGGCGGCCTCGGCGGCGCGCCAGTTGACGACGGCGGCGTAGTCGCGGTCGAGCTGGCTGGCGTTGGCCTCCTTGTTGGTGTGCGACATCTCGGAGTTGTAGGAGGTCCAGAAGGCCCAGCCGCTGCTGGGGCCCTTGCCGGTGGAGCCGATGTCCCAGTCGAAGGGCGGGGTCAGGATCTGCCAGCCGACCGACATCTCGCCGGTGGCCGGGTCGATCTTGATGCCGCTGACCATGCCGTTGAACTTGGTGGCGTAGTCGGCCGGGTCGGCGTAGGCACCCTTGGGCAGGGGCACGGAGAAACGCGTGGCGACGAGCACGTATTCGCTGTTTTCGGTGACGAACGACGAGCCGTGGTTGCCGCTGGAGTTGGGGATGGGCCCGAGGATCTGGTGGGTCTTGAAGTCGCGCAGGTTGATGCGGGCGATGCGGTTGTTGGCGTTGTCGTTCACGAACAGCCAGCGTCCGTCGTAGAGACCGTCGGTCTGGGAGAGGCCCGGGTGATGGACGTCGCCCCAAGTGAAGTCACCCATCATGGCCTTGGATTCGTCGTCAAATCCGTATCCGGTTGCCGGATACGGAGAGAAGACAGGGATGGTGGCGATGTGGCGCATGGAGGGCAGGCCGGCGACGAAGACCTGGCCGGAGTGGCCGCCGGAGTAGAACAGGTAGTATTCGTCGAGTTCGCCGGGGGCGACCCAGGTGCGTTCGGCGGCGGAGGCCTGGCCGGAGGCGGACTTGGACTGGCCGGGGGCGGAGGCTTCGCCGGGAGGGTTGCAGCCGGCGAGGCCGATCACGAGCGCGGAGGCGGCGATCGCGAGGGTGGAGGTCGGGAGTTTCATGTTGGGTTGGCTGGTGTTGTTGCTGGCGGGGTTACTTGACGATGAGCACGCCCTTCATCCCGACCTGGAAGTGTCCGGGGAAGGAGCAGAGGAAGACGTAGGTGCCGGGCTTGGTCGGCGCGTGGAAAACGACGGTGTCGCTTTCGTTGGGGCCGAGGAGCTTGGTGGAGGCGAGGATGGAGGACTTGAACTCGGCGGGGATGTAGTCGGTCTTGGCGGCCATGGCGGTGGCGCCGTTGAAGGCGTCGATGTCGGTGTCGGCGGCGAGCAGGACCCAGTTGTGGCCCATGGAGAACTTGGGCATGGTGCCGACGTTCTTGAGGGTGACGGCGAGGGCCTCGCCGGGGGTTGCGGTGATCTCGGTGACGCTGAATTTCATGGCGTCGTTGCCGGTGATCTCGATGGCGCGTCCGTGGGCGGGCGCGGTGGCGGTGGCCGCGGGGCTTTCCGGAGAGGAGGCCGGGGTGGCGTCCGTGGTTTCGGACCGGTTGCAACCGGCGAGGAGGAGGACCGCGAGCGCGGTGGTGAGGACGAGTGTGGTCGTGTTGGTTTTCATAGGGAGGGGCTTACGGTAGCGTGGTGGGGGCGGGGTTGCCTTGACCGGCATCAAGTGTGCGCGAGTTGGCGCATGTGCGGGGTTCAGCCGGAGATTTCGCATGGAGTTGATCTGAATCATGGCAT
>Ga0079224_100009342_pt1 | contig 13359 bp, 7 predicted proteins | sample Stecom2015_FD_80414 | JGI IMG/M metagenome (GOLD analysis project Ga0079224, IMG submission 80414) | Agricultural soil microbial communities from Utah to study Nitrogen management - Steer compost 2015 | ecosystem: Environmental > Terrestrial > Soil > Agricultural land | place: USA: Utah... | reverse complement strand
TGCGCGACGGCATGCAGCGCGTCCTTGCGCCCCGATGCGATCTCCTGATCGCGGAGGATCCGTTCCCCGAGCTGCGCCTTGGCGGCCTGTGCGATGTCGTATTTGGCCGACAGACGATACCGCCACGCGGGCAGCTCGAACGTGCCCGCGATCGCGACGGCCTCGAGGAACTCGCGCCACGCCGCGGCGATGGAGAGCGTGAGCTCGCGCTCGAGCGCCTCGTCCATGGCGCGCATGCGATCGACGAGCGCATCCTCGCGCTCGATCGCCTGCTGCCGCACGGGGGCCCACGACTCCGTATCCGAGGGTCCCGCGAGCTCGCGCCGCGTCGCCTGGTAATGCTCGAGCAGCCCGTGCCAGAGCTCCGCCTCGCGCGGCTTGAGGCCCTCCCACCACCGGATCGGCACCTCGAAAGCGATGTGGTAACGCCACAATCGTCCCGTCGGCACCGAGCGCGCGCCCGGCCCGAGCAGGAGCCGACGCACACGCCGAAGCGCACGTAGGGCGCGCTGCCACGTCTTGCCCTTGCGCTCGAACAGATGGGCCTCGCGGGTGACGCGATAGACCGCCGAGAACGGCTCGGCCTCGGCCAACTTCGTCAGCACCTGATCCCAGACCTCGGCATCGATCGGTGAGAACTCCCGCTGACGCCAGTACTTCGCCGCGCCGAGGAGCGCGGCGTCGATGCGTTCGATCCGCTGGGCGCGTTCGTGTGGATCGAGCATCGCGTCGGCCGACTGCGGCTCGGATGCCCGGAGCGACAATGTGATCGTATGCGCCAGGTTGCTCAGGAACTCCGAGCGTTTGCGGGCGCGCGCCGCCACCGTGTCGGCGACGAGCGTGTTCATCACCTCGTTCATCTCGACGTACAACCCGAACAAGCGCTTACTCAGCGCGTTGTCGGCGGTCTGCGGATGGTCGAGGGTGACGCGATCGACCGGCGCTTCGTGATGACGTCGCCGCTCCGCCAGCTGGGCCTCGCCGCGTTCTCGTGCGGCTGCCGACTCGCCGAGGGCATCGAGGGCGCGCGCGAGGAACGGCGGACCGCCGACGATGTAGAACAAGATCGTCGCCATCGTCACGATCTGGACCTGTGGCCCGAACGACGGGATCGATTCCGCGATGATCGCCGCCAGCACGAGGTCCACGCCACCCTGCGAGAAGAACGAGACGGGAAGGTGGCGCGCCAGCTCGTCTTCGACCTTCGCGATCTTGCAGCCGAAGCGCGTGCCGAAATAGAACGTGGTGCAGCGCGTGCCCACGAGCAGCAGCGTCAACGGCAGATACGCCGAAACGGCCGTGAGATCGAGGTTCGCCGCTTGGGTGGTGAAATAGATGACGAACACCGGCAGCGCGATGTGCTCGAACGCCTCGATCAGCGTGTGCCCGTGCGACGAGAAGTTCTGCACGACGAAGCCCGCGATCAAGAAGGCCAGCAGCGTCTCCGCGTGGAGGCGCGACGCCACGAACGACGTGACGAAGATGACCCCGAGCGAGAACAGCAACACCTCGCGACCGACGAGGCGGAGATAGGCGATGAACAACACGCCCACCCCGATGCCGAGGATGATCGCCCAACCGAACTCGGCGGCGATGCGCGGCAGCGCCTCGCTCATCGCCTCGAACGAGAACCCCTCCGGCGAGATCAGCAGCTGTGCGAACGAGAGCGCGAGCAGGAACGTCGCCACCAGCACGAGGTCCGCGACCACGACGGTGCCCAGCACCAGGTTCGTCAACTTGCCGCGCGCGCGTACCTCCTGCAACAACGCCAACGTGGCGGACGGGCTCATCCCGGCCGCGAGCACGGCCATCAGCAACGCCGCCGCGACCCGCCCCTCGATCGGGAGTTCGGCGACGAACGGGACGAGCGACGGCGCGGCCCAGCTGAGCGCCAACACGAGCCCTCCGATCGCGGGAATGACCAAGACGAACGTCGAGGCCGAGATCGCGACGAGCTTGAACAGGTTCTCCTTGAGGTCGGCCACGCGCAGCTCGCCGCCGCCCATGGTCCCGATCACGCCGACCGCGAGCATGTTGACGAGCCCGAGCTGGTGGAGCGACGTCTCGGTGAGCGGAGGCCCGGACCATGGCCCGTAGGTCAACGCCGCCAAGCTCGGCCCGAACACCACGCCCGACGCCAAGTACCCCAACAACGCCGGCAGACGGAGCCGCCGGAACAACTCGCCGAACGCATACGCCGCGAGCAGGATGAACCCCGTCGACACCAACGTCTGCGTATCGACGGGAGAACCGGAGTCGGGCGAGAACGCGAAATGCTGGCCCAACTGCGTCAGGGCGAGCACCACGATGATGATGATCAGTTGTCGCATCGCTAAGCTCGCAGGTTGATCGAAGCCGTATTGCTCTGCTTCGTGGGTACGTCGGCGACATCCAGCAGCCAGCGCCGGACCGCGCGGGGCGAGGTCAACTCGATCGCGACGATGGTGACGAGCAGGGGACCATAGACTTCACGAATGCCGGGAACGTCGTGGTAGGCCAGGCGGAGCGTCAACATGAACGCCACCGCGATTCCGCCCGGCGCCAACGTGGCGGGGCTGAGGTTCGAAGGCGGATAGAACACCCGGGCGCCCAGCCATCCACCCATGCGCCGCCCCAGGCTACGCAACAAGATGAGCACGGGCACCAAGGCGAACAGCCACAGCGGACCCGCGACCCACTCGAGCCCCGCGAAGAAATAGAGCGCGATGACGAACGGGCGCTTGATGCTGTCCATCATGTGCGTGATCTGAGGCGCGAACGCGCAGGTCCGGCTGATCACGAGTCCGGTGACGAAGTTGACGAAGATCGCCGAGACGTGCATCGAGAACGCCAACCCACCCCCGAGGAAGACGAGTCCGACCAACACCATCAGCAAGACGCGCTCTTCGAGGGCGCGGTGGATGATGATGCGGGCGAGGAATCCGAGCACGAGGCCGATCCCGAGCTGCAAGCCCAACGCTTGGAGGGCGTCGAGCGGGTAACGGAACGCGAGGTCGCGAGCGGGATACACGACCGCGAAGAAGGCACCGAACCCGAGCACCGCGATCGTCTGGGTGCGTTGCGCCACGGCGATCCCCCGCTGCAACGCGAGTCCATGCGCCCCCAGGAGCTCGGCGACCGAGCGCGCCACCGTGCCGTCGCTCCCGAGCACGACCACGCCGCTGGCCACGAGCGTCGCCGTCCAGGCCGCCACGCTCGTCAGGTCTTGATCGAGCGCCACCAGCACGGCGATCGGCACGCCCGTGACACAGGCGAAGGTACACAGACCGACCATCCACGCGACGAACCAAGCGCCGCGCGTCGACTCGGATCGCGGCGAACCGATTTCGAGACCCACCAGCATCCCGAGCGCCCCTGCGCCGAGCGACAAGATCGGACGAATGTCGCGACCGATCTCCGGGTCGATGATGCCGAGCACGGGTCCGAGCACCACGCCGAGGAGGATCGCTTCGATGTCTCGACCGAGCGCGAACCGCCGCGACAGACGCTCCACCGCGAGGTGTGTGACGATGTAACCGACACTCACCACGGACAGGAGCAGGAGGATCTGGCGGAACGCGGCCTCGCTCATCGGCGCGGCGTGTGCGACCGCGGGAAACAGGAGAATCCCGCAGCCGAGCCACCAAAACGTCGTCGTCGAGATCGTTGAACGCACGTAATTCGTGATCTTATCGAATCTGGAGCCGGCGTGGGCGTACGATCGCCACGGCCCCGTCGTGGCGACGTTCCACCCACCTGGTGATCGTTTCAGGGGCACCGCCCTCCGCGACCCGATCACGGTCACGCCGACCCGTGGTGCGACTCACCGGCGGGCGTTGCCCAACGGGTCCAGCACCTCTGCCGTCTCGTTCACGACGACCCGCCCGTCGCGACGTGCATGGCCCGTCGCGAAAAAAGCCACGCGAGATCGAGCTCGCGTGGCCTCCGATACACCGCCTCCGACGACTCAGTTCGGATCGTAGTTGATCCAAGGCGCGCGGGTCCAATCTTCGGTCGCATTCGGATCGACGGCGCCGATGTACGTGGTCGGCGCGATGGGCGTCCCCGCGGGAACGGCCACCCCGGTGCCGTCGGCGGGCGATCCCGGAGCAGGCTGGACGTTCGGCATCGTCCACGTCGTGTTCAGCCCGAGGTCGACGTCGTCCGCGTTGCCGTCCTGCTCGAGCACGAACGCTTCCCACGTCGCATCGTCCCAGCTGAGCGCGTCGCCGGCGTGCGTGAATCCTGCATGGGTCCCGAAGTACGTCCCCTGGACGACCACCCCTCCCGCGCTCGCCAGCGCGACCGTCTGTTCGTCTTGGATCGTCCCGCCGGGGCCCGTCGCGTGGGTGAAATACGCATTGTAGATATGTGCCTCGGCCCCTTCCTTGACCGTGAACCCGATGCTCTTCGCAGCATTGCCCGCAGGCCCCTGCCCGATGAACGTCAGGTTGGAGATCCAGGGGCTCGTGACGGGACTCGCCGTGAAATCGAGCGGACTGTTGGACCACTCGAGCGCATGGTTTCCGTCACCGAGCGTCGGGTCCTGATGCACGAACACGTACTGCAGTGACCCGCGGAAGCCGAGGTCGATGTCGATCGCGTCGTCGCCCATGCCCGTCGCCACGAGATGGGTCGCATGGAATCCGCCGCCGAAGAACTCGAACGCGTCGTCGGAGCCCATGTGGGACTGCACGTGGTCGACGACGGTGCCGGTACCGCACGCGTAGAACGTGATTCCATTGAGTTCGTTGTCGGTCACGATCTCGAAGCCCGCGAACTCGACGCGCACGTACTGCAACGTCCCGCAGTCGTGCGCGGGATCCGTGCCACCGTACGACGGCGGCGAAGAGAAGCCTTCGGCTTGGCCGACGCCGTTCGGCGCATTGACCAACGCGCGTCCGAGGAGGACGAGGCCTCCCCAGTTGGCGCGGGCCCGCTGCCCCTTCGGATTGCTCGACGTGAAGACGATCGGCGCGTCGGGGCGACCGACGGCGTGAATCCGTGCATCCTTCTCGATGACGAGGGCGGAGCCCGCGGAGCCGAACACCGTGGTCCCCGGTTGCAACGTCAACGTCGCACCGCGCACCGTCGTCGTCCCGGTGAGATACCAGACGCGATCGCACGTCAATGTCGTGTCCGCCGTGATCTCCATCGGGACCGGCGTAGGGATCACATTCGGGGCGTCGGCGTCGGCACACGCGGCCGGGTCTCCGCCATCCTCCGCGGTACCGAACGAGGTGCCGGTCGTCCCGGAGGATTCGAACCCGGTCTCCGCGCCATCGTCGTCGTCGCCACCTGCGCAGCCCGCTCCAACCGAGGGGAGCGCGAGAAAGAATGCCAACGGGTAAAGCTTCTGCATGTTGTTCTCCTGCGGCGGGCCGCCGCCAGTGCGTGCCTTATGCACGGTCCGCGTGACGAGGAAACGGCAATTGGAACAACTCTGTGTAACAAACGCCGATTCGAGCAGCGAAACCGCGGTTCTCACATCCCGTACGACAGCCCGATCGAGATCGTGGCGCCGCGGTAGAGCTGGTAGTTCAGCGCATTCTCCTCGCCTTGCCGCCAACGCAGCGGCCAATCGAGCATGTTCTGCACCTGGAGCTGGAGATTCAGGCCTTTGTAGAGCCGCTGCTGGCCCACGAAGTCGAGCTGATGCACCGGGTCGATGTACATGTCCGGGAGATTGTTGCCTCCGACGAACGCCAACGTGCGAAACACCGCATTGTAGAGCAAGCGAACGTGCGTCCCGAAGTGCTTGTTTTCGTAGTCCAGGTACGCGTTGATCACCCAGGGCGCCTGTCCCTGCAACGGCCGCACGCGCGAAGTCGAGACATCGAGGGCTTGCTCGGGGGTGCAGTTCGGATCCGCGATGTTGCAATTATCCGCGAGGCGCACGCGAGAATAGACATAGGCGAGATTACCTCCCACCGAGAGGTCGCGCAGCTTGCTCCACACGAACTCGAGGTTCTTGCGCACCTCGAGCTCTGCCCCCACGTTGTACGCGAAATCCGCGTTGCTGAAGGTCGAGACCAAGTCGCTCGTCCCCGGACGGATCGTCCGCTCGATCGGGTCGTCGAAGAATTTGTAGAAGACCGAAGCGGCGACGACTTCACCGGCGCTCGGGAACCATTCCCAGCGGGCATCGGCATTCCAGATCGTCGCCCGCCGGAGTCCTGGTCGGCCTTGGACGGTGATGCCCCCGGCGAAATCGGAGAATAGGAACGGCGCCAGCTCGCGAAACTCCGGGCGAGCCACGGTCTTCGTGCCGCTCAAGCGAACGTTCATGTCACTGCGCACCGGGAAGATCAGCGCCAGAGCAGGGAGGAAATCGTTGTTTCGCACCCGCGAAGCCGTGGACGGATCGACCTGTTGCGTGAAAATGTCGTAGGATTCGAGGTATTGGCGGTTCGCCTCGAAGCGCACCCCGGCCGAGACTTTGAACCAGCGCACGATCGGGAGATCGATTGTCGCGTAGGTCGCGTAGATCTCCTGCCGCGCGCGATAGCTGTCGTACGGCGTCGTCGTCTCCTGCAGGATGAACGGTGCATCGCTCCCGGGGGCGCCGATCGTGTCGTTCGTCAACAGATCGCCCGTCCCCGCCGGCTTCGCCACCCCGGTATTGTCGACGTATTGGAAGCGACGTCCGGTGAACGCACGCTGTTTGCCTTCGATCCAAGCCCCGATCTTGAACTTGCCTTGGAGCTGACGCCATTGTTTGAACGGCACCGTAACGTTCAACGCACCGCTCTCGGTATGGTCGAGCAGATGGAGCGAGATGTTGCTCGGCGCCTGCGTGAGGACGTAGCCACCCCCCTGGAGTGGCCGCTGGAACACCATGTCGCGCACGCTCGGGTCGTCGCGACGGGCCTGGGCGTAGGATCCGAACCAATCCAGCGTGGTCCCGTTCGTCCCCGCGACCTCGTGGACGCCGCCGAGCCTCGTCGTCAGGATCGATCGCATCACGTAGCGCAGCCGCGTGGTATACAGCGCCTCTCCGGCGTTCATTCCCTCGAGCGCCCTCGCCTCGTCGTCGGCATCTCGCGCATAGAGCGCCGACAACGACAGTTTGTGGCGCTTCTTCGGCTCGTATTTCACGAGCCCCACGGTAGACCATTGCACGTTGCGGACGGTCCGGAGCCCACGGTAGTCGGTCTTGGGTTGCAGCTGGAATGCGCCGGCGTCGTCCTCCGCGACGGCGTAGAACTTCCATCGTTCGTTGTAGTTCTGGATCCGGTTGCGATAGGTCGCCGAAGCGACGAATCCCAATTTTCCACCTCGATGCGGACTGAACCCATACCCCACGGTCGCCGAGCCACTCCCGTTGGGAGGACCGATCCTCCCCGTGCGCACCCGGGTGTCCGTGTACAGCGCCTCGCCGAAGCGTTCGATGTCCGCCGGCGTCCACGCGAGCTGGAAAGCCTCGTTGCGCGTGCCGGCGTCGATGGGATATCGCGTCGAGAACGCATCGGGCAATCCGCGAGGCAGATTCCCGAACCCGAACGCATCCGCCCCGGCGAACCGCTCCGCGTGCACGATCGGCCGAAATGTCGTTTGCGTGTTGATGCCGAGGCTCGCGCCGAGATCGAGCGAGAACTGGTCCGGGATCTCACGACTTTCGAGCTGTACGGAGCCGCCGGCGAAGTCGGCGGGCACGTCCGCGGAGAAGGTCTTCTGCACATTGATCGCCGACAAAGCCCCCGAAGGAAAGAGATCGAGGGGAACGGTGCGAATGTCGGGTTCGGGCGAGGGCACCCGCGCACCGTCGAACAGGGTGTTGCCATAGCGATGCCCGAGGCCGCGAACGAACAGATATTTGCCGTCCATCACCGTCGCGCCCACGATGCGCACGGCGACCGAAGCGGTCGAGCCGGACCCGGATTTCGTGATCGCGTCGCGGCTCATGATATCGCGCGCTGCGGCCGATTCACGGCGTTGCAGCAGGCGCGCCCCCTCGCTCTCGCGGTTGGCTTCGGCTTGGACCTCGACGACCTGCTCGGCCCCCTGCAGCGGCGGCAATTCGACGCTGATCTCCCGCGTTTCCCCTTTTGCGACGACGACGTCGTCGAACATCCGCGGCTGATTCGTATCGGCCCGGATGCGGATGCGATGGGTCCCCACGGGCAGCTCGAGCGTATAATTGCCATCGAAGTCGGTCTTGGCGACGTACGCGGTGCCCACGGCCTCCACGTACGCGCCGATCAACGGATCGCCGGACTTGGCATCGCGCACGGTACCGCGAACGGCTCCCGCCTCGCCCTCGACGGGCGTCGTCTCGACGTGGAGTTCGCGTTCGAGCGCTTCGGGATCCTCCGTCAGATCTTCGACCTCGAACGAGAAGTCTCCCGACTCTTCCGGCGCCTGCGGTTGCGCCGCCGCAACCCTGGGTGTCCCCGTCGACACGAGGAGAACGAATCCAACCTCGAAGATGGAAATACGCAAAACACCCTTGAGCCCGTCCGGCATGGGGCCCGCACTATGGGCGGCGACGATGGAGCCGGGGTGTCCGATCGGTCACAGCTCGGCGACAAGAAACACGATTCGTCGTGGACAATTGCGTTCCGTGTCTGCGCCCGGGCCACGGAAAGGTCGCACACGCCCATGCGCACCTCCGCCGTCGGTTTTGCCGCCCTTGACCCAGGGTCGGTCCGCTCGCGTGGCCCGATCCGGGGAGTCGTCGTCCTCTGGTTGGCCTCGTGCTTCGACTCGCTAGACTCGCGGCATGCGGTCGTCCCTGCGCCGAGGCGTCACGATTTGCCTGCTGGTCACGGCCACCTCCGCCTGCTTCGACGACGTGAATCCGGAAGTGGCGACGACGTTCGAGACGCTCACCACCAGCACGAGCGAGCCCGGGCCGGCGACGACGACCTCGGTCACCGGGATCGAGACGTGGATCCCGACGACGCTGGAGACCACGTCGATCGGGTTCGGCGAAGTCTCCTCGGCGTCCGAGGAGACCGGAGAATCGACGAGCTTCGGCGCCGAAGAGACCGCCGCGAATCCGTCGAGCGATGGGGGCTCGCCCGTCGACGGCACCACCCTCGCCGACCTCGACTCCAGTTCGGGCGCCTGGGACGGAAGCGATGGCACCGGCATGGCGAGCACGGGCGACTCCTCGCTCGACGACGCAGAGAGCTCCAGCACCGGATGGGCCGCGAGCGCCGAGTCGACGGAGACCGGTGACGCGGACTCGGGCTCCGACGGCGAGGGCTGCCGATCCAACGCCGAATGCGGCTTGTTGATGATGTGCTGCTTTTGCGGACGCCCCGGAGCGAGCGTCGGCGTTTGCCGCCCCCTCTGCCTCGGCTGCTGACCCCACGATCGAGCAGCCGCGCGCGACCGCTCGATCGCGCTTGCGCCGATAGTTAACCATGGTAAATAAAACGCATGCACCCGAACGCCGGACAGTCCTGGAACCCGACGGAATACGAGCGCCATGCGCATTTCAACGTGGATTTGGCGGGTCCCGTGCTGGCCTTGCTCGACGCCCGCCCGGGTGAGCGCATCCTCGATCTCGGATGCGGCGACGGGGCTCTCACGGCCCGGATCGCGGCCCAAGGCGTGCACGTTCGAGGGGTCGACGCCAGCGCGGAGCAAGTCGCGGCCGCACGCGCACGAGGAGTCGACGCGGTCGTGCGAGACGCCCACGACCTGGACGAGGACGGCTCGTACGACGCGGTCTTCTCGAACGCGACGCTCCACTGGATGCGGGAGCCGACACGCGTCTTCGCCTGCGTGGCTCGGGCATTGCGCCCCGGCGGACGCTTCGTCGCCGAGCAAGGCGGTCACGGCTGCGTCGCGGCGATTCGCACGGCGCTGCATGCCGAGCTCGAATCCCGTGGCACCGACGGTGCCGCCGTGGATCCATGGGACTTCCCCACCGCCGAGGAACAACGCGCGCGGTTGGAGGCGGTGGGCTTCGAGGTTCACCACGCGGAGCTCGTCGCTCGCCCGACGCTCCTGCCTACCGACATGCGAGGCTGGCTCGCGACGTTCGGCGAACGCTTCTTCGCGGCCTTGCCGGCGGAGCAGCGCGTCGACGCGCTCGCGTCCGTCGTTCGCCGCCTCGCCCCGGTGTTGCGCGATCGATCCGGCCGCTGGACGGCGGATTACATCCGTCTACGCTTCGTCGCCACGAGCCCCCGGCGTTGAAGCCACGGCACTTCGGCCATCCCCTGATCGTCCTTCGTGATGGTTCAGATCCGGGCCTCTTTGCGCGAGGCTCGGCACGCCGTGCGATCGCCGTGTATGCGGCAGCAAGGGAAGAACGGCCCATCGTGTGTTCCCGCGCCCGCGCGCGTTCTGTCAGACTTGACCGAGCCCTCGAGGCCCCATCGCGGTACCTGGAAGGCTCGAAGCGGAGCGCCATGACACATCACCAGCGCCTCATTCTGGTTTGGACGGTTTCCTTGGGGTGCACCCCCGCGCCAGCGACGTCGGATACGAGCGACTCGCAGGGCGAAACGAGCGACGAGACCGGTGCGGACACGCGCAGCGACGACGAAAGTTCGTCGGGCTCCACCGCGAGCTCCGAAGAAGGCGGCACCTCCGGGACCAGCACGACGAGCAGCTCCTCTACGTCGAGCTCGACCGGGACCTCCACCTCGTCCGCGAGCACGGACCCGGGCACCTCCACGAGCTCCGGGACGAGCACCACCGGCACCGACACGACGAGCACCACCGAAGGTGACGAGAGCGTTTCGGGCGAAGACGGTCCCGAGACGGGCGACCCCTTCGACGCCGCCTTCATCCTCGGTGCCGACATTTCGAGCGTCCACGAGAACAACTATACGTTCCGCGACACCGACGGGCAGACGAAGAGCATCTTCGATCTCCTGAAGAACCACGGCTTCAACTACATTCGCGTCAAGGCGTTCGTCGATCCGAGCGCGCCGTATGGCTATGCATCGACCAGCAACGGCTGTTCGGGATTCCCGGAGCCCTTCAGCGACCGCGACCACGTGGTCGCGTTCGGGCAACAGATCAAAGCCGCCGGCATGGGCTTCCTGCTGAACTTCCATTACAGCGACGTTTGGGCGGACCCCGGCAATCAAATCATCCCGGATCCATGGCGTGACAACGCGAACATCGAAGCACTCGCCGAAGACGTCCACGCCTACACGACCGACGTCGTCCGCACGGCGGTGATGGCGGGGGCACGCCCGGACATGGTCCAGATCGGCAACGAGATCACCCCGGGAATGCTCATGCACGTCCCCGGGCCCAACACCGATTGCTGGGGCAACAATCCTGCACAGGCGCCGTTCGGTGGCGCCGCCAACGACGCCAATTGGGGCAACCTCGCGACGCTGCTCAACGCGGGCATCGATGCCGTCCGCGCGATCGATCCGACGATCAAGATCATGCTCCACATCGAGAACACCGACGAACTCGAAGGCGTGCGTTGGTGGGTCGATAGCGCATTGTCCCATGGCGTCGATTTCGACGTGCTCGGCTTGTCGTGCTACGCGGCCTTCCAGGGCCCGCCCTCGGTCTGGGAGACCACCTTCGAGGCCCTCGCCGCCGAGTATGCCGACCTCGAGTTCGTCGTCGCGGAGTACAACCCGGAGCGCACGGCGGCCAACCTCATGATGCGCGACCTCCCGGACGGGCGCGGGCTCGGCACCTTCTTCTGGGAGCCCACCCGCGGCGGCGAATGGGGCAACTCGATGTTCACGCAGGAGGGCAACACGCTCGTCGCCAACCCGAGCGACTTCGCCGAGTTCGACACACTGCGCGCCCAGCTCGGACTCTGAGTCGACGTGCAGTCCGCGCCACCTGCGGCACGGACCATGTCACACCGCGCGCGGCTGCGTTGTCTCCGGTGCATGGACACCCTCCTCCGCATCGACGCCAGCGTCCGCTCCGAAGGCTCCTACTCCCGCGCGCTCGCCGACCACGTGCAAGCGCGTTGGCTCGCGACGCACCCCGGCGGGCGCGTGATCGTTCGCGATCTCGCCCGAACCCCGCCCCCGCACCTCGACGCGACCACCGTCGCGGCATTCTGCGGTCACGGCACCCAACCGGTGCCCTGCTCCGATGCCTTCATCGCCGAGCTCCGCGAAGCGACGGACCTCCTCGTCGCCACGCCGCTCTACAACTTCGGCATTCCGTCCACGCTCAAGGCCTGGATCGATCACGTCGTGCGTTCGGGCACCACGTTCGCGTACCGCGACGGTCGCTACGAACCGCTCCTGCGTGGTCGTCGTGCGTATCTCGCCATCGCCCGCGGAAGCGTCCCGGGCGGCCCCGACACGGAGGAGCACCTCCTCCCGCACCTGCGTAAAGTGCTGCGTTTCATCGGTTGGCCCTTCGTCGACGTCGTCCAAGTCACCGGCACGAGCGCGCCCGATCTCGTGCCCGAGGAGCATCTGGCCGCCGCCTTCGCAGCCGTCGATGCGCTGTGGGACCCCGGTCCGTTGCGCGTCGACGGGACCCCTTCGCCGCAGGATCGTGCCGCCATCGACGAGCTCCGCGCTGCCCAAGCCGACGCCATCCTGCGCGGGGACGCGGCCGCGTACGCCCGCCTCTGCACCGAGGACATCTGCCTCTTGCTTCCGGGCTTCCCCCTCGCCCTCGGTCGCGCCGCGTTCCTCGCTCGCGAACGAGCACTCCTCGCCTCGGGCCGTGTGCGACGATTCGAAAAGACGCCCGTGCGCCTGACGTTCGAAGGCCCGCTCGCCATCGAAGTGGGCGTGCAACGCACCGAAGTCGTCGACGCGACCGCCACGGGCGCCTTCTGCCACACCCAAAAATACACCCACGTATTTCGCCGCTCGACGGAAGGATGGAGATATGCCGTGCTGATGTCGAACCCGAGTGAATGAGCCCATGGACGACGCCACACGATCCTTCGAAAGCGCCCGTCGCCTGCTGGAGGGCATCGCCTACCGCATGCTGGGAACGCTGGCCGACGCTCAAGATGTCGTGCAAGAGACCTACCTGCGCTGGATGGCGGCGAACCACGACGACCTCCGCGATCCTCGGGCGTGGCTCGTGACCGTGTGCACGCGCCTCGCCACGAACAGCCTCCGCTCCGCTCGAGTCCGACGCGAGACGTACGTGGGCACGTGGCTCCCCGAACCACTCGTCGCCCCGGATCCCGTCCCCGAGGAGCGTCACGAGATCGACGAATCGGTCTCGGTGGCGCTCCTCGTCGCCCTCGAGACCCTCTCACCGCTCGAACGCGCGGCGTTCCTCCTGCACGACGTCTTCGACCTCGAGTTCGAGGAGATCTCCGCGATCCTCGAACGCACACCGCCCGCCTGTCGCAAGCTGGCCTCGCGCGCCCGAGTCTCGGTCCGCGCGCGTCGGCCGAGGTTCTCGCCCGATCTCCGATCCCATCGCGCCGTCGTCACATCGTTCGCCGACGCGCTACGC
>Ga0079224_100009341_pt1 | contig 13359 bp, 10 predicted proteins | sample Stecom2015_FD_80414 | JGI IMG/M metagenome (GOLD analysis project Ga0079224, IMG submission 80414) | Agricultural soil microbial communities from Utah to study Nitrogen management - Steer compost 2015 | ecosystem: Environmental > Terrestrial > Soil > Agricultural land | place: USA: Utah... | reverse complement strand
ACCTTATCTGACGCCGAAGGACAATACATAAAAAATAGTACCATAAACAGTTCGGCCAATCGCGGAATAGTAATACACGGAACAAATGGTGTTACCGTTCAGGACAATGTTTTATATAATATCCGTGGGCATGCGATTTTTACTGAAGATGCTGCCGAGCGTCGTAATATTATAGACCGTAACCTTGCATTGCATGTCCGGAACCCTCCTGGCGGCTCTGCCCTTAAAATCCATGAATCCGGTGGCGGAAATTCAGGGTCATCAGGATTCTGGATCAGCAACCCGGATAACACAATCACCAATAATATGGCCGGTGATTGTGATAATTTTGGGTTCTGGCTGGCTTTCCCCGAGCAGCCTTTTGGTGCATGTGCACAGGTAACGCATACTGACGGGGGCATACTGGCCCCTAATAAGCTTAAATTCGGAACTTTTAAAAATAATACAGCACATTCCAACCGAAGTACAGGGATCATGCTGGATTTCGTAGAAATTGATGAAGATGGTAATGTCGATCCGTCCAAATACGAATCTACAGCTACTGGACGTACAGCCGAATGGCCTTACGATGACAGATTGCGTTTTACTCTCGAAGGGTATAGTGTGTGGAAAAACGGGGCCGGTGGCATATGGGACAGGTCTGATTGGGCCAATAACTTCAGTGCGGTAAATGCCGATAATGTAAGCACCTACTTTGCCGGCGCCGGGTTTGATGGTGTGATTGAACGATGCCTAGCCGTTGGAACCAGCCTAAACCACAACATGAACGGAACGGGCAGGCCAGGCCAGTTTATGACAGGATATACTACAAACACCCCTGCCGCTTTTGCTACTTATCACAGTACATTTGACATAAAAAACAATATTGCCATTAATTTCCCTCTCGGCAATAATCCTGAAATAAGTAGTGGGGTCTTCTCAACAGATGACTACTACATTAGGGGTGTAGAAAAAGGGCAAATAAGGAACGAAAATAACCTGATCATAAATTCACATCCGGGTTATAAATTAAAATCTCCCGGCTCTTACTATAGTTTTGCCGGTGCCTTGTGGGACCCGCATGGTGTATGGGGCCCGGAAGGGAATTATTTTGTTTATGATGACAATTTTCATACCTATGGATTGCAAAAAACAATAGTTGCCCCCAGCCCAATGGAAAGTGGGGGTGTCAGTGTTTCCGGGCCTTTCTATGGGTTCGAAGGATTTGTTTTAAATAATGCAAATTCAGAATGGGATGATATAATGGGCATCCATGTAAAACGATTCGATAATAACTTTAATGAAGTAGGGACATGGACCCTGGATAGTTCTTCGCCTGGCGCACTACTTTGGCATATGAGGGATTTTGTAGCCCATCCGACCGGGATCTATGAACTTGTTTTTCAAGATGATGCCCCTCCGTCAGCTTTCCGGGTAAATGTAGAAAATATGTTAGAGAGTTCCGATGTACTTCTTCTGGGCATTGAATTTAGTGGCAGTACAAATGCAAGTGTGAGCTTCTCAATAGATGATGTTCATGTAAATTACGCTGAACTTTCATCATTAGAAGAAGTCATGAATTCAGGCGGGGAAACCTTTTGGCAAGATAATGCAAATGACAGGATTTGGGTAAAATTACGCGGTGGAAAATGGCAGGAAAATCCGTGGGATATATCTTGGGAGGGCACACTTTATGAAAAAATGCGATTAATTATAGAATAGTTACACACAGTCTTAAAAACTGTTGTTCTAAATAAACTAAACCCCGAGTTCCGGGGTTTAGTTCTTCCACTAATCTTGTAGGATACTGTTAATTCTGTTATTGACCTGTTTCCTTTTCCTATACGTTATAATGTTAATCAAAATTCAGCATGAAATAACGTCTTCAGTAAAAAATATTAACTAAATCTTGCCGTTCTTTAGTTTTTTCATAAATTTAGCCCCGTGAGGTGTAAAACCTACAAACCAAACCCTTATTACACAAAATAATTTTTAGTCATTTAAAGCTATTGCTATGGACCCAAAAAAAATTTATTTTGTGATTTTGCTATTCCTGTTATACGCAGAATTTTCTTTTTCCCAACAAACACATTCGGTATCGGTTAATATTATTCTTAACCCGTGTAGGATAGTAGTTGATGATGGCGGACATCATGTTGATGACCCCGATACTGTTCGCCCTTTTGTAATATACCCTAACCCTACAAGCGATTTTGTTATTATTGAATCCGTTTACCCTGAAGCCGAAGTACTTCTTCTCGATGCTACAGGTAGGACAATCTTTCGTGGAAACTTTGATAATGGAAGGATGGAATTAAACATGCAGGGATTGGCATCAGGCATATACCGGGTAAATATTCGCAATGAACATGATAATAAGCTTATTAATGTACTTGTAAATAATTAAATGTCATGAAATTAAAAAAAACATGCATTTTACTTTTACTGGTTATTAGTTCAATGCAACTAGCTGCACAAAAAACAATTGCCGCATCCCCTTCTGATGTAATTTTACTCAATGCAAATGTAGAAAGTAATCAGATTCAATGGCAACAATCTAATAATGCCAGCAATTGGCAGAATATAGAATCAGGAAACGTAAATAATTTTCAGGTTACCCTTACAAGCTTTCCAATATATTTCAGGGCCAGGGTAAATGATGAAAATTGCAATGAAACTTTATATACAGAAGTTATATCGGTTATTAACGTTGACAGTATCAGGTATTGGTCCAACCCTGCTTCCTGGCTCCCCAACGGAAAACCGGTTGCCGGTGAAGTAGTAACCATCCCGGAAGGTAGTTATTTTATATTGGATGAAAACACTCCCAATCTGGGGGGATTGGTAATTAACGGAACACTCCTATTTGAAGAAATGGATCTCGAGCTTACTTCTGAGTGGATAGCCATACACGGCACCTTACAAGTAGGAAGCGCAAGTGAGCCCTTTAGTCATCATGCTATAATTACCTTAACCGATACTGATACAGAAGAATCCCATATGGGTATGGGAACCCGTGGGATTATGCTTATGAATGGTTTACTGGAACTACATGGAGTTTCACCGGAAATCCCCTGGACAAAAATTAATGCACATGCCCCGGCGGGTTCAACTTCTATACAACTTATGGAAGATACAAACTGGAATGTTGGAGATGAAATTATAATCGGGCCTACAGATTATTACAACGCCGGAAACGGTTCTTCCGTAACGCAGCGTGTTAATATAACCGGCATTAACGGAAATGAATTTACTCTAAATACAGGGCTAAATGCACATCGATGGGGGCTGTTGCAGTACGCAACCAATACCGGCATGAGCCTCACACCAACAAACGTGCTTGAATCACCGCTTCCCGACGGTGAATTTATAACACCAAAAATTCTGGATGAAAGGGCCCCTGTTGGGAATTTAACCAGGAATATTGTAATTCAGGCTCCCGATGACAACCTTTGGAGAAACCAGGGTTTTGGTGTACACGTAATGATAATGCCAAACAGTACTGCTCGGGTAGAAGGTGTTGAGATAAAAAGGGGTGGCCAGAGGGGCCGTTTGAGAAGGTATCCGTTTCACTGGCACATGTTAAGCTATGCTGGCACTGAAACCTTTATGGATGCCAGCGGGCAATACATAAGGAATAGTTCTGTAAATAGTTCGGCAAACCGGGGGATAGTTATTCATGGAACAAACAGGGTAGTTGTCCAAAATAATGTTTTATACAATATTCAGGGACATGGTATATTTACAGAAGATGCGGTAGAGCGTCATAATATTATTGACCGTAACCTTGTTTTACACGTGCGTAACCCTCCGGATGGCTCCACCCTTAAAAGATATGAAGCAGGTGGAGGAAATACTGGTTCTTCAGGTTTTTGGATCAGTAACCCTGATAATGTTATCATAAATAATATGGCCGGTGATTGTGAAAAATTTGGTTTCTGGCTTTCTTTTCCATCACAACCGTTTGGTTCCAGCAATGAGGTTCTTCATAGCGATGGCCGACTCATGAGTCCTAATAAACTTCAGTTTGGCACGTTCACAAATAATACGGCACACTCTAATGCAAGTACCGGGATTATGATGGACTTTGTTGAAGTAAACGAAGCCGGGAATGTAAGTCCGTCCAAATACGAATCTACTATAACCGGGCGTGCTGCCGAATGGCCTTATGAAAGCAGAAGGCGTTTTGACCTTATAGGGTATAGCGTCTGGAAGAACGGTGCCGGTGGTATCTGGGACCGCTCTGATTGGGTCAATAACTTTAGTGCAGTAAATGCCGACAACGCAAGTACTTATTTTGCCGGTGCAGGTTTTGATGGTGTTATTGAGCGATGCCTTGCAGTAGGAACCAGTCTTAATCACCGTATGAACGGTACAGAGCGGCCGGGTGAATTTATGTCGGGGACAAATCCAAACACCCCTCCGGCATTTGCCACTTACCACAGTACTTTTGATATCAAAAATAATATTGCCATAAACTTTCCTCTCGGGGAAAATAATATGACTGGCGTATTTGCCACAGACGATTATTATATAAGGGCTGTAGAGAAAGGGCAAATAAGAAATGTAAACAACATTATGATTAACTCGCACCCGGGATATAAAATGACCGCACCCGAGCCACATTATGCGTTTGCGGGGGCTTTATGGGACCCTCATGGAATGTGGGGACCTGCTGGGAATTACGTTGTATATATTGATCCTTTTTTTACATACGGGCTGGATGTCATCCCTATTGAACCTGGACCGGGGAGTGGTGGCGTAAGTGTCCAGGGGCCATTTTATGGCTTTGATGGGTTTGTGCTTTTTGGAATTGGTGATACCCACCCGCAAAATCAGCCATGGCTGGCTTATATGGAATTGTTTGTACGCCGTTTGGACAACAACCTAAATGAAGTAGGCACCTGGCACGTAGAACGTGGATATAATAATACACGATTGCCCAATATGCGGCATTTTGCCGGCCATCCATCCGGGATTTATGAAATAAATTTCCCTGATGAAAATCTGCCAACTGATTTCAACATGACAGTAACCAATATGGAGACTGAAGCTGACACCATACTCATTTCGGTCCCTTTTAACGGAAGTTTAAATCCTATAGTTCAATTTTATAATACAAATTCACCTTCTAACAACTATACACGAATGACTTCTTTACAAGATGTGAGAAATTCACAAGGAGAAACCTTCTGGCAGGATACTGCTAATGATAAAGTGTGGGTAAAACTTCGTGGTGGAAGATGGGTTGAAAATACGTTTACCCAGGAATGGGAACACCCTGTATACAAAGCCAAGACACTAAGAATATATGAACCTCAATAGTTAAATAAAACTTAAGGTTCCATACAACCTTTACATTTTTAATATCTTTAAAACCCCGGTACCAATCGGGGCTTTTAAGTACTAACCAAAACCTATAAAAAATGAACTTCAATGTTAGCAAAACAGCATCGGCTGTGTTTGTGTTTTCTTTATTTTTAAATATGGCAACTGCACAGAAAATCGGCATTTTTGATAATAACCAAGATATTGGCAATGTGAAACACAAGGGGTCATCAATATATAATCCGGATGATCAATCCTATACAATTACAGGCTCAGGGACAAATATGTGGGGGCCCCAGGATGAATTTCAATATTTATGGAAATCAATCCAGGGGGATTTTATTCTAAGGGTACATATTGAATTTGTTGGTGAAGGTGTAGACCCACACCGGAAAATTGGATGGGTAGTCCGTAATAATTTTCATCCGGATTCCCCACTGGTAAATGCCAGTATTCATGGTGACGGGTTAACTTCTCTCCAATTCAGACGGACTAAAGGAGGTGAAACAGAACAAATTGAATCTACAGATACAGCACCGGATGTTGTTCAGTTAGAACGCATAGGAAATAAGTACATTATGTCCACCGCCAAATTTGGTAAACCCTTTACGAGCGTTGAAGTTCAAATGGACCTGAGAAATGAAGTATTTGTAGGCCTAGGGGTTTGTTCACATAACCCTGATGTTATTGAAAAAGCAATCTTTAAGAATGTAAGGATCATAAAACCTGTAAATCCTGACTTTCAGCCTTACAGGGATTATATAGGAAGCCACCTGGAAATAATGAATGTGGATACCGGGGAACGTAAAATTTTGATGAGCTCTGCCCACAGTATACAGGCGCCTAACTGGACACCGGATGGTAAAACCCTGATTTACAATTCTAACGGACTCCTTTACAATTATGACCTGGAAACCGGCAAAGTGTCTATGCTAAATACTGGCTTTGCAAATGACAACAACAACGATCATGTTTTAAGTGTGGACGGCACTAAAATTGCAATTAGTCATCATAATGCCGACGATGAACGTAAGTCCTCCATTTACTATTTACCTGTTAATGGAAGTGATAGTCCTGTAAAGGTTACCAAGGATGGTGTAGGCCATTCTTACCTGCACAGTTGGTCTAAAGATGACAAGAAAATGATTTTTACGGCTAACAGGAATGATAAATATGATATTTACGAAGTGGATGTGGCTACAGGCAAAGAAAAACAATTAACAGATACCCCAACCCTCGATGATGGTTCCGAATATTCTCCCGATAATAAATATATTTATTTCAATTCGAATAGAACAGGAACTATGCAGTTATGGCGAATGAAAGCCAATGGTAAAGATCAGACCCAACTTACCTTTGACGAATTTAATGACTGGTTTGCACATGTTTCACCGGATGAAAAAACCATCGTTTTTATTTCGTTTCCTCCCGACATAGATTCCAGTACGCATCCGTTTTATCAACATTGCCTGCTACGTAAGATGCCTGTTGAAGGTGGGGACCCTAAAGTGATTGGTTATGTTTACGGAGGACAAGGAACTATTAATGTGCCAAGTTGGTCGCCAGATAGTAAATACATAGCCTTCGTTTCTAACTCAGATGATGCTAATTAATTAATCTCAGGCCTGTCCGAACCTAAAAGGACTTCTATATGAAAAAAATGAAAAAAATTTTTTTATCAATTTGTTTACTAACAGGGCTTGGCTTTTGTGCTGCCCAACCCGATTTTAATTTTAAAGAAGACCATATGGCCATTTTAGTAAAGGATGTAAATGCAAGTGCTGAATTTTATGGTGAAGTATTGGGGTTAAAAGAGATTAACAATGCAGGATTAGGAGAAAGGTTCCGCTGGTTCCAGTTTACCAATAAAGTACAAATACACCTTATACAAAGTGAGGATGATATAAAACCACATAAGGGTGTACATTTAGCTATAAACACGGATAAATTAGATGAATTAATGGAGTATTTCCGTTCTGAAAATATCTATTTTGAAAACTGGGCCGGAGAACCTGGTGTTACCAACACCCGTCCTGACGGCGTGAAACAAATTTATATTAAAGACCCCGATGGCTACTGGATAGAAATCAACGACAATAAACTTTAAAGCAAAGAGCCTGCCGGTTTTAAATAACTGGCAGGTATTTCATATTATTTCCTTTGATGCCTTTCCCTGGCAAGTAATGTGTTTTTTAGCAGCATTCCTATAGTCATTGGCCCAACACCGCCGGGAACAGGTGTTATATATGAAGACTTTTTACTGACACTGTCAAATTCAACATCACCAACTAGCCTATAGCCTCTTTCATTGGATTCATCGGGCACGCGTGTTATACCTACGTCTATAATAACCACTCCGTCTTTAACCATGTCCCCCTTTAAAAACTCTGCAACACCTAGAGCTACCACTATAATATCGGCCTGTCGGGTTATTTGTTCCAGGTTTTTGGTCCTGCTGTGCACCAAAGTAACCGTAGCGTCGCCGGCTTTGCGTTTTTGACTCATTAGTATGCTCATTGGCCTCCCCACAATATGGCTCCTGCCTATCACAACTACATTTTTTCCTGAGGTTTCAATATTGTAGCGCTCAATTATTTCTAAAATACCAAAAGGTGTGGCGGGTAGAAATGTAGGCAGTTCCAGGGTCATACGCCCCACATTCATAGGATGAAAACCATCTACATCTTTATTCGGGTCGATAGCCAATAACACTTTTTGTTCATCTATGTGTTTAGGAAGTGGTAATTGAACGATAAATCCATCTATATCGTCATTCTTGTTTAATTTATCTATTTCGGAAAGTAATTGCGCTTCAGTGGTTTCTTCAGGTAAATCAATCAATGTTGAATTAAACCCTATTTGTTTACAGGAGCGTACTTTACTACCAACATAGGTTAAACTGGCCCCATCTGTTCCAACTATTACAGCTGCCAGGTGGGGTACTTTCTCCCCTCTCTCTTTTATTTTTTCAACTTCAGCAGCAATTTCATCTTTAATTTGATTGGATATTTTTTTACCGTCCAGTAATTTCATAATGCAGTTCCAGTCTTAAGCTGTAAATTTTTTAGGATTATTAATCATAAAGTTAATAAGTTCCCCAATTTCTATATTTCTTTCTTTTAAATCTTTGTATTCTTCAGGGGTGAGGTAATTTGAAGCACTTGCGAACTTCATCCACATTTTACACTCTGAGTTTTCATTATTTGAATTCATGAGCTTTTTAATAAAGTCCTTTAATATTTTTCGCTTTTTATAAGCGATTCCAATATTTTCATAAACGGCTTTTGAGGTTCTCCTTATTTGCCGGGTTAACGACTCTGCTTCATATTCAGGAAAAGTTTCAGAAACCATAAAAATATCCGAAGATAAACTAAATGCTTTCTTATATGCTTCCAAATCCTTTAATCTCATGATTTTCTTTGCTTTCTTTAACTGTATTATTAAAGACCCTTCATCCCTTCCATCATTTGCATCATCTTACGGCCACCACCTCCTTGCATCATCTTCATCATTTTACTCATCTGGGTGAACTGCTTCAATAACTGATTTACCTCCTGTATGGATGTACCACTGCCTTTGGCTATTCTTTTTTTCCTGCTGGAATTTAAAACGGATGGCGTTGTTCGCTCATGAGGGGTCATAGAATAAATAATCGCTTCAACCCCTTTAAAGGCATCATCATCTACATCCATCCCTTTTAGTGCTTTTCCTGCTCCGGGAATCATTCCTACCAGGTCTTTCATGCTTCCCATTTTCTTTATCTGCTGGATCTGGTTTAGAAAATCATCAAAACCAAATTGGTTTTTTGCGATCTTTTTTTGAAGCTTCCTGGCTTCTTCTTCATCAAATTGCTCCTGAGCCCGTTCAACAAGGGAAACAACATCCCCCATTCCCAAAATACGGTCAGCCATCCGTGAAGGGTAAAACACATCGATGGCATCCATTTTTTCGCCGGTACCTATAAATTTAATTGGCTTATTTACTACCGATTTAATAGATAAAGCGGCACCACCTCGTGTATCGCCATCCAGTTTGGTAAGAATAACACCATCAAAGTTCAGTACCTCATTAAAAGATTTAGCTGTGTTAACTGCATCCTGTCCTGTCATGGAATCTACAACAAAAAGGGTCTCATTGGGTTTTATAGCTTTGTGGATATTGGAAATTTCGGTCATCATTTGTTCATCTACAGCTAAACGCCCTGCAGTATCCACTATTACTGTATCATGTCCGTTTGCTTTTGCATAGGCAATTCCTGCTTTGGCAATTGCAACCGGGTCTTTACTTTCTTTATCCGAATAAACTTCAGTATGTATTTGCTCACCAACAATATGCAACTGGTCAATTGCGGCCGGGCGGTATACATCACAAGCTACTAATAATGGCTTTTTGTTTTTCTTGGTTTTTAAAAAATTGGCTAGTTTACCGGAAAAAGTGGTTTTACCCGACCCTTGCAATCCGGACATTAGAATAACTGAAGGATTGCCTGAAAGATCAATGCCTGCAACATCGCCACCCATAAGCTGTGTTAATTCATCCTTTACGATCTTGACCATAAGCTGGCCCGGTTGTAATGTAGTCAACACATTCTGTCCGAGAGCTTTTTCTTTTACCCTGGTAGTAAATTCTTTTGCAGTTTTAAAGTTTACATCGGCATCCAATAACGCCCTGCGAACTTCTTTCAGTGTTTCGGCTACATTAATTTCCGTAATTTGCCCATGTCCTTTAAGTACGTGGAGGGCTTTATCTAATTTATCGCTTAAATTATCAAACATAATACTAATCTGCTTTAAAAAGTCTTTTAAAAGACGAGTACAAATTTAATGATTTGAAATAGAAGTACGAAGACTCATTTTAATTTAATGTTTACAAATTTGAAATCCTACTAAAAATAATTATCCTGAAGAATGACAACCTGATAAAAGTTATCCTGCATGATGCAAAAAGACCGGGCTCACTTCACTAAAAAAGCCGATATTATTTTAATAATACCGGCTCTTCATTTGAGGCTTAAGTAAACCTAACCAACTTTATTTTTAGCAACTTATGCGCAAATTCCAGATCCATGGGATAATCTTTCAAATTTAAATATGGATATATTTCCTTTATTTATGCTCTCACGCTTCAAATGAATCATATTTTCATCACATTCCTGCAGTACCCAATGGCCATTTAACAGAGAAAAAGGTTCAGTGTTTTCAAAATCCAATTCAAATTTCATGTCATTATCTTTAATTACTACTGCCCATCTCCCTTCAACCTCTTTATTTCCTCTCACGGCTAATACCGTTTTCTTATCGTTGTTAAAAATAAGCTGAAAATCATTGTAAAAAGAAGTGTTATTTACACCATTTACAGTAAAATTATGCACTCCCCAGGCAAAAGATGCCAGGTAGTGCTTCAAAATCATCTGCAGGGAAACGCTTGCTTTAGTCTTCATCTTCTTCGTCGTTTTCGTTTTCGTCATCTTCATCCTCATCACAATCCTGCTTAAGGATCATCATATCTTTTTCATCCCCATAAAATTTAATTCTCCCATTATTAATATCAAAAACCAGCCATTCTTTAGAAAACTCTGGTAAGGATTCAAAATCCAATTCCATTTTAATCCCATCTTCGGTCAATACAGTTTCCCAACTGCCTTCTACATTCTCATCATCAAGCTCAGCTTCAACCAAGCCACCTCCACTGAATATAAAACGTGATTTATTATACTTACTGGTAAAACTCTCTCCCCCACTTTTTATATTCAGTATCCGTAAAGGGCATTTTAACAAATATTCATTAAAACTCTCAAGCTCATAATCTTCATCGTTATCTTCATCATCATTACAATTACTTTGAGCAAACTGTAAAGCGTTTTCTAAATCATCATTATTTTCAACAGTAATCTCTGTTCCTTCAGAATCAACTAAAACTATAGGGAAAATAAAATTCACAAACTCATTTTCATTCAATTTGTCAAAAAAGTGATAGAGATGCCTATCATTATGAAAAGTTTTGGTTTTCAGGATTTCATTCATACTGTCATAAATAGCAAGTGATACCGGATACTCTAAATCAATACATATAATATCCTCTTCATCTTCATTACATTCTTCTGTAATGCTTTCAAGCTGTTCTTCATTTTGTACGGTAACTTCGCTGTAGTCATTCAATATCAGTGTAATTGGAAAAATAAATGTTAGATCATCTATTTCGTCATGCAACCACTCAATTTCCTCTATATCTTCTTCTGCTTCAATAACAACTTCAGAATCATACATAATCACAGTTACGGGTAATGCTATAGAAATACAATTTGAAAGGTCTATGATGTTATCAGTAGATCCATCATGTGAAGTTACTTTTTTTACCAGTTTGGCTAAGGGTGATTCAGGTGAAATAATTTCGCTGTTATCTTCATTTGGAATATCAGCCATATCATCCTGGCAGGATGAAAATATAAATGGAAAAATGAATAATAACAGTAAATATTTAATTATCCTTGTCATTGTAACTCGATTAGTTTGTTGTTGCATGTATATATAAAACAGTTAATCCCAAAAAAACCCTACCTGATGTCTGCAATATTTTTTACATTAGTCCTTAAATTTGATAAATATGCATAGAGAAACCAGTTCTGTTTGTAATAAAAATGTTTTTAATGGCTTATTTACTGATTATAGTAAGACTATTAGAAATTATATATATTACAAATGTGGTGATCTGGATGAGGCAGATGATATTGCCCAGGAATCATTTATAAAATTGTGGAATAATTGTAAATCAGTTCCTGTTGAAAAAGCAAAGTCCTTTTTATACACAGTTGCAAATAATCTTTTCCTGAATGTTGTGGCCCATAAAAAAGTAGTTTTAAAATATAGTTTAGAAACACCAAATAATAAAACTGAAGAAAATCCGCAATATATTTTAGAAGAGAAAGAGTATATGGATAAACTTCAGAATGCTATTTCCAGTTTAACTGAAGCGCAACGAACAGCTTTTTTATTAAACCGGATTGACGGAAAAAAATATGCCGAAATTGCCCAGTTACTGGATATATCAGTAAAGGCTGTTGAGAAAAGAATTCACGGGGCATTGGTAAGTCTTAGAAAAGAAATTGAAAATATTTAAAATTTAAGGTAGGGTTTTTTAGTACTCGACTGTTATATTAATAAGTAAGCATTATGGAAAAAGAGAATCTATTAGCAAAATGGCTGAGTGGGGATATTACCCCCGAGGAACTTAAAGTCTTAAAAAAACTTGAAGACTTACCTGCTTATGAAAAAATTGCCAAAAAAACTTTGCAATTCAATGCTCCCGATTACGATCACAAAGAACAACTGGAAACTATAACAAACAGAGTGAAAACTACGGATACGGCCGTTAAAAAGCTCATCCCGTGGAAAATCCTGTCCGGTATAGCCGCAGCTGTAGTTTTCATAGCCGGTGCATTCTTGTATTATCAAAGCTTTAGCGATACTGTAATTTCAACAGAGTATGCTGAGAAAAAAACATTTACACTACCTGATAATTCTGAAGTAATTTTAAATGTTGGTTCAGAAATTTCATATAATAAAAAAAAATGGTACGAAGACAAGGAAATAAAATTAGGCGGGGAAGCTTTTTTTAAAGTGGAACAAGGCCGTATTTTTAGCGTTATAACTACTTCAGGCACTATAACAGTAGTAGGCACACAGTTTAATGTGAAAAACAGAAAAGATTTTTTTGAAGTTTCTTGTTATGAAGGCAAAGTTGAAGTTCACTATAATAATGGGCATGAAAAATTATTAAATCCGGGTGAAACTTTTCAGGTTATTAAGGGCACTATAACCTCAACTTTGCCTTTTTCAAATTCACAGCCGTGGTGGACAACAAACCAAAGTTTATTTTTAAAAATCCCTTACGAATTGGTTTTAGATGAATACCAAAGAACCTTTAATGTTGAAGTAGAAACAAAAAATATAGATACAAATTATCATTTTACAGGAGAATTTTCTCATTCTGATAAAGAACTGGCGCTTAATACCATTACGCGCCCACTTAACCTCAGCTATGAATGGGTAAATT